>Ga0209480_10000117_pt1 | contig 72467 bp, 53 predicted proteins | sample JI61114C2DNA_FD_187501 | JGI IMG/M metagenome (GOLD analysis project Ga0209480, IMG submission 187501) | Wastewater effluent complex algal communities from Wisconsin, to seasonally profile nutrient transformation and Carbon sequestration -... | ecosystem: Engineered > WWTP > Effluent > Algae...
GGCCTTCCACACGCAGCAAGTCAACGCCAATAGCCCGCAGTGCTAAGACTACGGCACTGACAGTGAGCACCGAAACCGCTAACTCCATTACCTCAGTCAGGCCGGTGTAGCGCCAGAGGCGGCCATACACACCGTAAGACCAGTTGGCCAAGATTCTCATTGCGACGAAAACAGGAATGACTTTGATTAACTGAGAAGCATAAACAGGGTCTATGCGACCATCAAAGCGAATTAAATAGGCGCCAGCCAAAGACAGTGCAACAAGAAGAGAATCGAGAACAACCTGGGTGACTCGCATCCAAGGAAAACGCGGACCATAACTAACGGCTTCGACAGGCGAAGGACCGTCGGGATTAGGGATATTGGTGATTTTAGGCTCTGAAGAACTCAATGACTACCCTCGTACTGAACCCGTGCTTAATTGAACACAAATTCTCAAGTAGAGATATTAGCACTAGTCATGAGGTAGAAAACTTACGCTCAGTTCAGGTTAGGTAGCGCTAAGAAACGCTCATCTTACCCTTCTGCTTGGCTATCCACTCTTTAACCCGCTCAGGAGGCAGGCCTAGAGCATGGGCGGTACCCTTAACTGCAGTTTCGTGGCCGACGTCAAGGCGGAGGATGTCGTTATACATCTTCACGCACATTAAGCGCATAGGACCATCCTTAAGACTGCCGGTAGCAGACCAGACAATCACGGAAACAGCCAGGTAGCCAATAAAAATGGAGCCAATACCGGAAAGAATCAAGGCATTTTTGAGAATTGGATAGCTTTTGCCCACCCAGAAATACATTCCAGCTTCATAAGCAATGAAGAGAACCAGGAATAGCATTGGCTTAAATTGATAGCGACTGGCGAAATCGTCTTCAGGTGGCTTGGCGAAAATATTACCCCTAGAGCTTTTGAACCATTCTGTATTGATTTTCTTTTCTGGAGGGAAAACAAAACTCGCACCTACCAGCACGCAGAACAAGAAGAAAGGTCCGTAGTAGCAGTGAATTGGGTCGCGGCTGACTACTTCATAGTAGGCCAGCACCCAGGGCAAACTAGAGCCAAGCATGCAAACCATGAAGAATCGCCCAGCACCGATGCGCTGTTCGAGACTGGCACCGAAAGCCCACATAAAGAAGCAGTTAACAGCCACTTGCTGCACATCGAGTGAGGCGAAACTAGACTTAAAGCAGAAAGAAATAAAATCAATAACGGCTTGCTGCACGGGAACAAAGGCAGCGGCGTTGCCACTAAAGGCCAGCTTCAGATAAGAGAAAGCCGTCTCAACGGCTTTGCTCGCCGATACCCCCATCAAACAGTTGTTAGTGAGCCATCTTTCTAGGGGGCCGGGAGAAGCGGCCATAAAGTAATTGACGCCGAACATAAATACCAGAATCAGACTGGCAATAGGTATGACATTCTGGGCATCAAACTTGATCTTTGGCGTGATCGTAGGTGAATTAGACATAAACCCGCTTTACTTTCTGAAGAGTGCTATTGCCTGTGCTTCCTGATTTTTTTAATGGTAAATAAATCGATATTGCTAAATAAACTCAGCCTCTAAATATACAGAGCTGAGAATACATAGTCAAAATCTAATCTACCCTCTTTGCATGATTTTCAGCCAAAACCGAATTATCAGCCAGTGCAAATTTGTGAGACTAAATGACGATGTTGACCAGCTTGTCTGGCACAACGATCACTTTACGTACAGGCGAATCGCCGAGCTTAGCCTTCATCTTGTCGTCAGCAAAAGCAATGGCCTCTGCTTTCTCTTTTCCGATACCGCGCGAGACGCCGATCTTACTGACGATCTTGCCGTTAACCTGCAAGACCAATTCAATATCGTCGTCGTAGGTAAGAGCTTCTTCGAAGCTAGGCCAGCTAGTGACGTGAATCGAATCACTTTCACCTTTGGCATAGCCACACTGATGCCAAAGCTCTTCGGTGATGTGCGGTGCCATAGGAGCCATAACCAAAAGCAAGTTGCGAATGGCAAAAGTAAGCAGCGCCGAAGGCCCCTGCGGGTTAACTTCTTGCACATACTTATAAAGAGCGTTAACTAGCTCCATACAGCGAGCAATGGCTGTGTTGAAGCCATAATCTTCTTTGCCAAGATCGGCAGTGACAGCCTTAACAGCCTTGTGCACTTGCTTAAGCAAGGCCTTGTCGGCCGTGTTCAACGAAGCAACGTCAAACTTGTGACCAGCACTGGCATCAACACTAGCAGCATCAAGACAGCCTTTCTCACGCAGCTCGTCAACCAAGCGCCAGATACGACCGAGGAAGCGATATTGTCCAACGGCGCCGTCTTCGTTCCACTCTAATTCTTGCTCAGGTGGTGAAGCAAACAGTGTAAAGAGACGAGCAGCATCAGCACCATATTTCTTGAAGAAATCTAGAGTGCCGACCACGTTGCCGCGTGACTTAGACATCTTCTCGATGCGGCCAGATAGAGGTGAATGCATTGTCACCATACCTTGCGAAAGCAAGTTGGTGAATGGCTCAGCGCACTTCACCAGACCCATATCGCGCAGGGCACGGGTAAAGAAACGGGAATAAAGCAGGTGCAAAATGGCATGCTCAACGCCGCCCACATATTGGTCAACGGGCATCCAGTAGTTGACTTTCTCTTGAGAGAAAGCAGCTTCTGGATTCTTCGCATCGACATAGCGCAAGAAGTACCAGGACGAGTCAATGAAGGTGTCCATGGTGTCGGTTTCGCGCTGTGCACTGCCACCACATTTGGGGCAATCAATGGTCAACCAATCGGTCATTTTCTTTAGAGGAGAGCCGCCTTCACCAGTAAACTCAACTCCCTCAACAGGAAGAATGACAGGCAACGAGGCTTCTGGCACAGGGCTAATGCCACATTTTTCGCAATGTACAAGAGGAATAGGACAGCCCCAATAGCGCTGGCGGCTAATTAGCCAGTCTCTCAAACGGAACTGGGTGCGTTCTTTACCCGCTTGATTCTGCTCAGCCCAAGCAATCATTTTGAGCTTAGCTTCGGCACTGCCAAGGCCGTTAAACTCGCCCGAGTTAAGCATAATGCCTTGCTCAAGATAAGCAGCCTTCATGCCGCCTTCGGTGGCTTTACCATCAACTGAAATTACTTCAGTAACAGGAAGATTGAAGACTTTGGCAAAAGCAAAGTCGCGTTCATCGTGGGCGGGCACGCCCATAACGGCACCAGTACCGTAACTCATCAGAACATAGTCAGAGACGAGAACCGGTACGGCTTCGCCGTTGAACGGATTAATTACGTGAGAACCAGTAGGCACACCGGTCTTTGTCTTCTCAGTGGTCATGCGATCGAGTTCGGTCTTCTTCTTCGACAGCTCGACATACTCTTCTACTTTGGCCTTATTCTCAGGCGTAGTGAGCTGGGCAACCAAAGGATTTTCTGGAGCAAGAACCAAATAGCTGACACCAAAAGTAGTATCAGGGCGAGTAGTGAATACTTGCACTTGCAGCTCTGGCTTCTCTTTTACTTTGAAGTAAAGCTCAGCCCCTTGCGACTTGCCAATCCAGTTTTGCTGCATGACGCGCACGCGCTCGGGCCAACCTTTCAATGTATCGAGGTCAGCGAGCAACTCTTCGGCATAATTTGTAATTTTGAGGAACCACTGATGCATCTGTTTTTGTTCAACAGGTGTCTCAGGGTGGCGCCAGCAAGCGCCGTTCTCCACTTGCTCGTTGGCAAGTACAGTGCAACACTCAGGGCACCAATTGACCGGTGCAGACTTACGCACTGCCAAACCAGCTTCGTACATCTTCAAGAAGATCCACTGGGTCCAACGATAATAATTGCTGTCGCAAGTAGTTACTTCGCGATCCCAGTCGTAGCTTGTGCCAAGCTTTTTCAACTGTTCATCGCGCATAAAGCGAATATTTTCTTTGGTCCACTTTTCAGGGTGCAGCTTACGCTTCATAGCAGCGTTTTCAGCAGGAAGGCCGAAAGCATCCCAACCCATGGGGTTCAAGACGTTAAAGCCTTGCATACGACGTTGACGACTAATTACGTCCGAAATAGTGTAAACCCGCATGTGGCCCATGTGCAGGTCGCCAGAAGGATAAGGAAACATGACCAGGGAATAAAATTTGGGTTTAGAATCGTTATCAATAGCCTTGTAGATACCGAGCTTTTCCCACTGTTGCTGCCACTTTTCATCAATATCTTGTGGACAATACTGGCTAACCATCGCTAACTATCCCCTTCAGACGCCAAAATGACGTCATTTACGACCACCCTCTCAAGCTTCACAGCTTTAAGCCTTTGAATCTTACTTCCTCTGTTTTCATCCCTCAAGAAGAAATGGCCGCATGCTAAGATTTTTAGCATTTATAGAAGAAGGGCGAAAATGGAAACAATCAGCACACCGGCTAAAAGCCTTGCCAACATGACCGAAACAGCAAAAAAAGAAGGCATCTCAGAGGCCGTCATAGCCGAAGCCGTTGAGCTTTGCCGAGGCGCTGAAGCCCTTCCTGAAGGCGTTCTTGGTCTAGCACGCAAACTAGATAAAGCCTATAAAGCTGGCCGCAAGCTACGCGTCAAACTCGGCGTAGACCCAACTTCTACCGATTTGCACCTGGGCCACGCCGTAGTTGTAAGAAAACTAAGAAGATTCCAAGAATTTGGCCACCAAATTGTTCTCATCATTGGCGGCTTCACCGCCATGATTGGCGACCCCACTGGCCGCAACTCCACCCGCCCGCAGCTCACTGAAGAAGCCGTAGCTGCTAACGCCCAGACCTACATCGACCAAATTGGTTTGATTCTTGACGTTTCTAAGACCGAGGTGGTTCGCAATCAAGACTGGCTTGCTCCACTTACCCTGAAAGAAGCAATCAAACTGGCCAGCACGGTGACAGTAAACCAGCTCATTGCCAAAGAATCATTTGGCGATCGTCTAGAAAAGCAACAGCCTGTCTCACTACACGAGCTTTTTTACCCGCTACTGCAAGCTTACGACTCAGTTGAAATCCGCGCTGACATCGAGCTAGGCGGCACAGACCAGCGCTTCAACATTCTGCAAGGTCGTGAACTGCAACCGCATTACGGTATCGAGCCGCAAATGGCCATGCTTCTTCCGCTATTGGAAGGTACCGATGGCGTGCAGAAAATGTCTAAGTCTTACGGCAATTACATTGGCCTGAAAGAAAATGCCAAAGACATGTTCGGCAAGTGCATGCGTATCAACGACGACCAGATTCTCAAATACTTTGAACTGACCACCACACTAACTGGCGCTGAAATTGACGCCATTGAAGCAGCGCACTTAAAAGAAGGTGGCAACCCCAAAGACGCTAAGCTGAAATTGGCACACCAGATCGTCACGCAGTATCACGGTGTAGAAGTAGGCAACCAAACCCTTGCTGATTGGAACAATGTTCATAGCGAAGGCCAAGTGCCGCAAGACATGCCACTGCATGCGGTGAGTGAATCGAAAGCAATCTTCCGCATCTTAGTTGAAAGCAAATTGGTAGCGACTACCAGTGAAGCGAAACGACTCTGCCAAGAAAACGGCGTCAAGCTTGATGGCGAGACGATTAAAGATCCGAACTTCGCTGTTGTTGTAGCCAAAGGCGAAGAGAAAGTCTTGCAAGTCGGTCGGCGAAAATTTGCCCGGTTAACAAATTAGGAAAGTTGAAGCCTCTGTGTCAACTTTTTGGTTCAAAAATGACCAGCCACTTCAACCTCGCCTTGTATCCTCAAGATGCGCATCTAGCCAACGCCTGTGTGGAGTTGGCCCAAGCCAATTTTAAAGATCAAGCAAGCGAATACTTGCTTGATGAAAACGCGCACCCTCACGTAACGCTCTGCCAATTTCAAGCCAATGAAGAGCAGCTGGAATCAATTTGGTCCGATGTTGAGAAGCTGGATTTCAAGGCAGCAAGAGAAGGAGCTCGAGAGCTAGACTTTGGATTAGATTCAAATCTAAAAGCTCTCAAGCTGCGCTTCCATCATTTCTATATAAAGCCCGGTTTCCATTTTCACAAAGACAAGTATTGGCTTGGGTTAGCTATGTCGGCGACAGCAGAGCTACTGGCGCTGCAAAAAGCGCTACACGCTCTTCTCACACAAATGAATATTGAGAGTCCAAACCTACCTCAATCATACTTTCCGCACCTGACTCTGGCGCGCTGCCACACGACGGACTACACCAATCCGCCACAGCTCAAGAAGCTTCCAGCCCTAGACATCTGGCAACAAGACTTTGTTTTTCAGGTTTCGCTTGGCCGCTCGAATGAATTCGGCGTTTACTTAGAGCGGCTAAAAATTCTGTAGCACCATTTTCTCGATTCTCACAGCATCAGCGACCCTATCCCAGCGCCGCAAAAGCTTGGCGTAGTTAGCCAAAATATGGCGCACCTCTGGAGCATAATCGCCATAGCGTTCGCGGGCAAGGCGCAAATGCAAGACATAGACATTCTCGGCCTTGTCGTATTCCAGCTTAGCAATATGTTGTTCGGCGCGCTTCTCCAAATTTTCATCAACGGCAACGCTACTGGTTACTCGTTTCTGCCATGAATTAAGCGTCGGTGCGGCTAGTTTTGGCGAGCTGGCGTAGAAACTCCAACTACGAGTTAAGTTGCCCAGCTCGCGATGCGTGCGGCCAAGAGTTGCTTCTAGAGCTTCCATAGAGTTTTTGTAGAGTGATTCAGCCTCTACTCGCCGATTCTGTTCGCTGAAGAAGCGCAACATGGCAGGCAATCCGAGAAACTCAATAAACTCTTCAGTTGAAGGTGTTACCTCATAAACCCTGTAGCAGCCAATGATCATTTCGTTGAGATCAGGATAAAGCCCGTGAATTAGCCCCAGCAGAGCCAAGCGAGCCCGCACTTGAGCAACGTCCACATGCCCTGGCCCCAAATGGGCCGTGCGGTGAGGCAGCGACTCTAAATAGAAGAATTCAGCGCGACCGAGAAAGCCTTGCAATCGGCTGGCTTCGCCCATTAAGTAGTAAGCTTCACCCACTTGTAGGCAACCGCCACCCCAGTAGTCTTCATCAATGGCCAGAGCGCGGTTGGCAGCTTTCTCCGCATCGACGAATCGGCCCTGGCCAAGATGAGCCAGGGCCATTCCCCGCAAACAATCAGCCACGATTGGATCGTCCGAGCTATTGCCATGTTTCTGCAACTCTCGCAGATAAAGCCGTTCAGCTTCATCGTAAAGACCACGGGTGAGGGCCGATTCGGCCATTTGCTTGAGATCGTCGTACATAAAACCTCTCTGTTCATGCTGCCACTACTTGCGGTGCGGACGAGACGCATGACTTACGACATGGGCATGTGCATTTGACTTTGCAGCTGAATGAGATGAAGAAACCTTCGCGTGATGGGCTACTGCTTTGGGAGATTCAAAAGCGGCAGCTTGATAGATTGTTCCACTTCCGCTTATAAATCCCTGGAAACAAAAATAGCAGCCGATTGCTCCTATTGCAATCTCGCTAAAGAAATCATCCATTTTAAACCAACCAAAAAGCAGGTGTTCGCTAATATCAGTCGACATCATTCCCCTAGTCGTCAAATTATGGAAACCGTTGTACACCATGCAAAGGCAGCAATAACAACCGAATAAATATAGTGCACCAAGATTCAAATGATCGCCAAGACAATACATCCACGAGCAAACGGCTAAAATAGGCAAGCCGCAAAGCACCTGCAGACGCAAAGAACGTTTGTGTTCGTCGCTGTGGCCCAAATAAAAGTTTAGCTGCGCAAACAAAAATAATAAGAGTACGGCGCCCATGATTAACGTAAGGTATTCCATTTTCGACCTATCACCCTCCAAGGCGATAAAAACTATAGGTACAGAAAAAATAGACTAGTGAGTTTTAGCGAAATCGACTAACCAGTTGTAAGCACTGACGCGCATGTTTGAACGAGCACGCGAATATGAGGTGAGAGCTGGGTCAACAGTTCCGGTAATTGCTGGAGGCGCGCCCAACGGGGTGGCGAAATTACCAGAGAGAAGCCACATGAGACCGCCGATTGCAACACCGACAATCATTAGGTGAGTGGCCTTGAAGTCGTAGTCTGTGGAGCCTGCAAAGACAGAAGGAGAACCGTATCGATTGGTTCCACACTCTAATCTAGTGAAATCGTTGCCGCTAGTGCTATCGCTCATAACACTGTTCATGCGAATAAAGCCGTATATGATGCCAGCCGCAAGAATCAGTAAAAAAACGAGGTTAATGTCCATGGAAGTAGAAAAATCCTTGTTGAAGTGATTTATCAATCATAGGGATTGCCGCTTTACAACCCGCAAAGCTTTAGACGGGCTTAACAATTGCAACAATTGACAAGTTAGTCAGTCAAACAGTTTAGAGGCCGGCAACAGGCACTGCCAACGGTGGCACATTCATTGAACAGAACAAAGACTTCACCAACACCCATGTCGATGGAAATCTAGTTAGCTCAGCGGCTTGCCCGGGGCATCCGTCTACTGTCCTATTTCGTTATAGACACGACGAATCAGACTCGAAGAAGGTATGGCCATAATCACCATACGCCGATCATCTTGCGTGCCAACCATCATACCGACCAGTTCGTTTTTCGCATTAACCACGGGAGCACCGCTTGAAGCGAAGGCCTTAACCGGTGCATCCATTTGCACCACCAAACCCGTGGGAATTGAGCTTGATATGGTGCCAGAATAACGATCAGGTGAAAGGCTACTAGACTCCTTGTCTTTGGACAAGACCCAGACTTTTGTGCCCACAGGAGCTAGCGTTCCAAGCATGTTAAAGGGTGTGAGTCGACTAGAAGAACTAAGCTCAAAAGCCATCAAATCGCCACTCAAGTCACCCGTCCCTCGCCCCACGGTGCAGCCCGTCTTAAGCAGACTCTTACTCGAACTAGCCAGAACACTTTGTCCCTGTAAATCGAGCACATCGAGAGATCGCACTTCCTTGCTCACATCTTTGGGAGCTACATAGTGCGAATAACCAGCTTCTGGTGAAAGTACATGCAAAGGCAAAAGCAACAATGTGCGATTTCGATACCAGCGCACAGCAACGGCTTTGCCAGCACAATGCTCCTGACCGTCGTTGAGATGAAAGCGGGGCCAGCCAAACTGGTCGACAGCAAAAGCGGGACTAATTCCTGAAACAGTTATTCCTGCCAATACAAAAAGCAGGCTGGCGCGTAAACCATTTAGTTTTGCTTCTTTTACACCTGACAATCTACTGTGCCTCACAGGTAGTCCAGAGCTATATCTTAGCAGCGTTCGATCACTACGTGAAACGTACTGGAGCCGACCGAAACAAACGGAGCGGAACGAAGTGGAATATACTCCCAGTGTTCAGATTAGGGCAATACGTAAGGGCGAGAAAAACTTCATGGCTAAAATACTTCAACTGGTTGGCGACTTTGTAGAAGACTACGAGGCCATGGTTCCCTATCAAATGTTATTGATGGTTGGCCACACAGTAGACACGGTTTGCCCTGGCAAGAAAGCCGGCGACAAGGTTAAAACTGCTATCCATGATTTTGAAGGAGACCAAACATACACAGAAAAGCCAGGCCACAATTTTGCCATCACAGCTGAGTTCGACAAAATTGAGGCGACCGCCTATGACGCCCTGGTTATTTCAGGCGGAAGAGCACCAGAATACTTGCGCTTAAACAAACGGGTGCTTGCCTGCGTCAAGCATTTCTTCGATCAGAACAAGCCAGTAGCAGTTGTCTGCCATGGCGCTCAAGTGCTTGTGGCAGCTGACGTTCTCAAAGGCCGGTCATGCATGGCTTATCCAACTGTGGCGCCAGAGATCACTGCCTGCGGTGGCACCTTTATTGAGCAAAACAAAGACTTCACTAACGCCCATGTCGATGGCAACCTAGTCAGCTCCGCCGCCTGGCCCGGGCATCCTGAGTGGATCAAGAAGTTCTTGGAATTGCTCAGCAAGTAGAGAAGAACACCATTTCGAGAGCATCAGTAAGAAAAGTCACTCAGTTGCTTGCAGTGCTTCGAACGCTTAGTAGTCGGCCTAATAGACCAGGCTGCCAGTGCTTATCGCTAAGCTTGCTCAAATCCGAGTAGCTTTTACCGTGCCGGAAAGTTCTTAGCACTTCACAATACTCCGAGCCATCGAAATTGCCTTGCTCATCACTGGCTATCCATTCGGCTCCACCGAGAAAATTGATTGTACCGGCAAGCTTTTTCCTGCTGATGTCCCACAAATTAATAGTTGAATCATGGCCAGCAGTCACTAAATATCTTCCGTCGGCAGTAAAACTTAGTGAGTAAACAGCAGTGTTTAACGCGGCCAAATCAACCGGTTCGTCAGGCGAATTAACTTCCCACAGTTTAACGCCGCGATACTCATCACCGATGGCAAGCCATTTGCCGTCACGACTAAAGGCAACAGATGATATCGCTTGTGAATCACCTTTGAATGTACGCAGCTCCGCACCAGAGGCAACATCAAAAAGCTGGACCGTACAATCTTCAGAAGCCATAACCAAAGTCTTGCCGTCATGACTAAAAGAGACATCCAGAGCAGTTCTGCCAGAGCCAGTAAACTTTCGCAATTCAGTTCCGCTTTCAGCGTCTAGTAACCGAATGAGACCGCAATAACCGACAGCCACTAAAGTGTTATCGGGGCTCAAAGTCGCACACAACCCGCATCCTCTACGGGTTGGATATGATTTGACCTTCTGCCCTGTAACTGCATCCCAAACTTGAGCGTTGGACAAGCCAGTAGCAATGATTCTGGAACCATCTGGGCTAAACGAAAGCGAGTAAATCCCACCAATTCCATAGAGAATTCGCAAGCGTCGCCCCGATTGCACATCCCAAATGGTTATATCTCTATCACGTCCACCGCAGGCAATTTTGCTGCCATCAGGGCTAAAAGCTAATAGCGAAGCTGAATGTGGCGTCCCTAGCAAGATTCGATTACGACCGCCTCGTTCAACATCCCACAACCGCACCTTATCGCCGCAAGCTGCAGCAATGGTTTTGCCGTCACTACTAATTGCAGCTGAAGTGATTTCGTAGTTAGAACCTTTCATGGTGCCCACTCGTTTACCGGACTTCAGATCCCAGACGAACAAATCTCTGTAGCCGTCGGTTGAAGCCCCCAACGTGCCGTCAGCGGTTAAAGCCATGCAGTTGATGGAACCTTCGTCAGTTTTCACAGTTTGCGGGACTGAACTCATATTGGCGTAGGCAGCGTCCGTGGAGGCCTTTAGTTCGCGGCCCGAAATAACGTCCCAGGCCTTTACAGAACTGCCACCATAGGAGGACGTGATGTGTCGGCCATCTGAGCTAAATGCAACAGCTTGCACCGCATCGCCAGGACCAATCAAGGTATGTAACTTCTGACAAGATGCGACATCCCAAATTTTCACAGCATGCTCGTCGCCAGCGGCAAGCAGCTTTCTGTCAGGGCTAAAGGCAATGCAATTAATTCTGCTTGTATGCCCAACTCGATTGAATGTTTGCAGCTTGCTCGCTACAGCCGGAGACGCCGAGCCAATGGCAATGACGAAGGATGTGAGCGCAAAACAGAAGAGAGCTGCGCTCGCTCTAGTTGAATAGTTTCCGGGCAATCTAAGAAGACGCACTGACGTTCCCCTACTCTAGAATCGGCTCATTCAGTCTGCCTGAGTATAAGGGATGGTCTAGATTTGAACGTCCTTTAGGTCAATTACATAAACATCATGGTTCGCCACAAAATACAGCCTGGAGCCGCAAGCGGCATAGTACTCGTGTTTAATGACCTGACCGTCATCATCAACGGCTTGAAAGAACTTATTCTCACTTGTTTGCAGATTTGAAATAACAAAGGGGGCCACACTCATCAAACCTTGCTGAAACGGGGCCCAGAGAGCTCGCTCACCATAGATCGCAAAGGCGCCAATTTCAGCTTGCTGTTCAGCAGAGATGGTCTTCACTGCAAAGTTCTCAACCTGAACTAGCCCAGTCATTGTAGGTGAGAACCAGACAGAATCATCTGATTCAACATTTATGTTATTGCACCAATAGTCAAAGACGCCATTGTATTCATCAGGGTACAAATGTTTTCCGTGTCTATCAAAGCAGGCGACTATCTTTTTACTAATAGGATCGTCGCTGAAAACCCCCTCGTCAGAATAGCAAGTCCAGACATTGCCATTCTTAGTGGTCTTCATGGCCTCAACTGCCGTGCCGATACGAAACCTTTCAACGACATTGCCACCACGATCAACGACTATGCCGTTCTCATTATTTTTGCCTTCGTCGGAGTAATGTTGAGCACATAGCAAATAGTGGTCGGCACCCAAGGGCTGCACCGGAATAGGTTGGCGCGCAACCTGACCAAGGTTTACTTCAATAAAATCGCCACGGCGAAAATGGATAATTTTGTACTTCGCTTCGCCAGCATCCATGGTTCGATTGTTAGACTCCATCATTGCTTCAAAGCGCAAATAATCCTCTCTATTAAGAAATGGGGAAAAATTATTTCGAGGCCAATGCGCCAAATTGTCTAGCAATATAAGTGGATCATCATTAGGCCCAGCTTCAAACCGAGCAATACTGAAACCATCCATTCGGTCGGCAAAACAAAATAGCTTTCGGGCGACTACAGGCAAAAGTTCGCTTGCATTTGGTCGCGAGGAACCACAGGTGCCTTCAAATACAAGATCGGAATCGACCATTCTTCTCTCCTCAAAAATGCCAGTGGTTCCAATTGCAGATTCGAGACTACAGAGCCCTAAGATTTACTAGCAGCCGCACTAGCGGTGTCTTCTTCCACGCTCTTACCAAAGACTCCAGCATCTTTCTTCTCAGGCACAAATTGCTGCAACCATGAAAGCACAATAAAAATTCCAGCTCTGAACCAAATAGCGGCATAGACCATAACATTGAAGATAGGCCAGTACTGCTTCGCCATGTGTTTGCGATAAAAGACTTCCATACCTTTGTGCAAATTGATGGTGGCACCAATGCGGCGAAAACGACTTGAGGCACCATGATAATGATAGACAACAGATTTCGGATAGTAATTAACTGTCCAACCATCTTGCTTAACGCGCCAGCACCAGTCTATATCTTCACCGAACATAAAGATGTCTTCGTCCATCAAGCCAATCTTATCGATCACTGACTTGCGCAGCATCATGCAGGCACCAGATAGCGCGTCCACTTCAATTTCTTGATCCGGATCTGCCCAGGTTAGGTTGTAACGCGCAAACTCAGGGTGTTTTGGGAAGAGTTTGCTCAAATAAGTGAGGCGGAAAAACGATGCCCGCACATCAGGGAAAGAGCGGCGGCATGAAAGTTGTAAGCTGCCATCGGCATTGAGCATCTTCGGCCCAATTGCGCCGCACTTAGGATTAGCGTCCATATATTCCATGAGCAAGCCAATGGCGTTTGGCCCAGCCACAGTGTCTGGGTTAAGGAGAATTACATAATCTCCCGTGCAATCAGGAATTACTTGGTTACAAGCCCGGGCAAAACCAACGTTGTCGGTATTGGCCACAGTTATTACTGTAGGAAAATCTTGTCGCAGCATCTCCACTGAGCCGTCGCCTGAATTGTTATCCACAACCCAGATTTCGAACTTGTCAGCGTCTTTGTCGGCCAAAATCGACCGCAAAGCGCCAGCCAACAACTTTGGCGTCTTCCAGTTGACAATTACGATTGAAACTCTAATCTTGCTCAAAAACCAACCTTAGCAACAGCTAGATGCAGCGGCAAATTTTATCACAGCTAAAGAGCCAACCGGCACCATGCCGTAGCCATGAAGGCAATCAAATCGCCATAATTGCGGCTATTTTAGGCAGAGGAGCAGTCTAGAATCTAAATCTAATGCCCGTATAGACCTTGTCGTCCTTGCGGTCAGATTTAAGAGCAATGGCTGCTCCGGCGTACAAATCGGTATTGTCACTCAACTTCATGCTTAGTGAAGTGGTGGCGTATTCACCGGTTTTGTAACCTTCAACCTTAGAGACCTGGTAGCCGCCTGTCACGGTGACATCGTTGAATTTGTGCGCTACACCAATTTGGGCGTCAGCTTGCTTAGGATTGCTGGCGTAGTCAGCCGAACCATAGAGAGTGGTTTTGCCTTCTTTGTCTAGTTGGTAGTAGCCATTGACGCCAATGCGGGCTGCGGTGCCACCGAATATCGGCAACTTAGAGCCTTCGAGGGCAGCACCTGTGTTTAAGACAACACCGGCTTCAACGTTGACGTTACCGCGTCTAACGTTGCCAGCTTCGTCATAAGGTGTAAGCAGCGAGTGGCCATACATAGCTGAAACGTTTCCGAGTTTGCCGTGGGTCAAATCAGCGGTGCCTTGCACATAGCCATAGTTCTGTTGGTCAAAGAATTTGCCGACAGTGGCGGTGCCAACAGTGGTCTTGCTACCAGGAGAGTAGGAGACGCTGGCTTCACCCCAGACATTGCTTCCGCTGCTTTGAGGTGGAGTAGTTGTAATCTCAGCAGCCGGAGCTTGAATTTTCTCAGCAACTGCAGCGACAGGAACTACAGCTGGTATCACTTCAACGGCAGCAATTGGCTCAATATCAACCAAGGCGGCAATCGCAGGAGTGCTAATTTCTCTGGGGAGGTGTTTGATCCGGCCTTCGCCAACCAAAGAACTATGACCCTTTTGTTCAGGTTTAGCTGCCACTGCTTTAGGCTTGGGAGGTGCATCTGAGCGAGGACGCGGTTTGTGCTCAACAGGCTTATGCTCGGCAGCTTTATGCTCAACCGGCTTGTGTTCTCTGGGCTTGGGCGCGACATGTGGCTTGTCTTTATCGCCACCATGCTTCTCCACCAACTTTTTGGTGATGTGAGTATGGCTGTCAGACTCAGGTTTGCGAGCGACCGCTGGCACAATTTTCTTGTGTTCGCCTTCATTGATTTTCACTACAGGTGGCAAGCCGGGTGTAGCAACTTTGTCGGCTTTGACAGTGGCAGGTACTTCTTTGACTTTAGTTTCGGGCGGGGTCTGGCGCTCAGGTAAGCGCGCTGGGCGGGTTGGTTCTGCCGGTGGGGAATAGCGAACAACTTCACGCGGCACAGGTGGCCGTTCTGGCGGACGCACAGGTGGATGCGGCTCAGTCGGTGGAACCACTGGTTTTGGCACATCTGGTGGCTTTGGAGCCGGAGGCGTTGGCAATTCCGGTGGCTTTGGAGCAGGCGGTTTCGGCAGTTCTGGTTTATGTGGCTCAACTGGAGGCAATACTGGTTTTGGCACATCTGGAGGCTTAACCGGAACAGTTACTTCTGGCGGCTTAGCTGGTTTATGGGGCTCAACTGGAGCAATGGGTTTTGGCAGCTCTGGAGCTTTCGGTAATTCAGGGGTCTTTGGCAGCTCAGGAGTTTTGCCAACATGAGGCTCCACGGGGGTGGTGAGAGCGCGGGGGGCGAGAGGCTTGTCGGCCAGAGGTGCAGCTAAAGCCACCTTCATCACTGGCGCTTTGATAGCTTGTTCAGCTAAGTGTTGCGGAAAAGATGGAGTCTTACCAGCGCCGCGCCCTTGAGTATCAAAGGCTTCATGGGAAAGTCTGAGGGCAGCATTGTTATCGGCTGGTCCTGAACGCTCACGAGGGACATCTGGCTTCATAGTAAAGGTCTCCTAGCATCAAAGAAAATAAACGGCTCAACTGCTGCCGTGAAATTAGATTACAAGAGGTTTATGGTCAAATTATGGGCGCGAAAAAGCCGAACAGGTTAAACGTTCGGCTTCTCACTTCCACAATTGTCTGAACTGAACAGAGCTATAGAGCCAGATCTACTAATTACACTAACTGACTAAAGAAAATCAGTTACTGGCTTAGAATCTGCTATAGCTGGCTTATCTACAATATCGGCAACTTGCATCACTTTGGCATCGTTACCAATAAACTTGATGCTAGAACCTGGTTTAGCTTGAATCTCTCCACCGGCAGCAAATATTCTGCTGTTTGCTTCAGCAGCAACCGAGCCACCAAATACGAAGGCACGGGCACCGTTGCGTACAACAACATCGGCACCAGGGCGAACCGTAACGAAGGCATTGTCAGAGACTTCCATTCGGTCACACATGCCAGCTTTAAGCACACCTTGATTATGTTGCACGCGAGGGCGATCGACAAGACAATTGTCTTTATCAACAGTAGCCCGGCGTGGGGCATCATCAGGCGTTCTGGTTGAGTGGGAAGACTCAACAACCTTTCCTGCATTAGAGAATGCCTCAGACTTGCGCCCAATATTGAGCACGGTATCTGGATGTATGGCGTGAACTGGCCTCCCTTTCGAGTCAAGTTTAATATCATTGAGAGCGGCGATGCGCCTTACTTCTGCAGCAATTTCGCGGGTGCTGGCGTCGGCATGTCCCGACACTCCCAGCGCACGCCTGGCCACAAGGGCCAGGTTATCGCCTTTCTCAACTTTATAAATACCTTGGTCTAGCAGGTCATGCACCCAGCTATTGCGGTACATCTTAGCCGGCGGATTAATCCGCTCTTGCACTTTCATATCGGTGTAAGCAGATGTTGCTTCCAAAGATAAGCTTGTGCGAGTGTCTGGACGACTGTCGCCACTGTTAGTTAAGCGGCTATCAGCCTGGCTCTCTCTTACTGCAACTTCAATTCGATCAGCAGCTTTAGTAGCCACCGGAGTGCCAAAAGAATCATATGTTTCCATGGCTCTACCTTACTTTTTCTTGGCTTTGGCAGGGTCGTCGCAATCATCGTCCTTAGCCTTAGGTGCAGGTGGCTTATGGCTTGGTGGGCGATGAGCAGGCTTAGGAGGAGCAGGAGGAGTGACATCGATTACAGCGACGCCAACTTCAACCTTGTTCTCGATGATCACAGGACGATCTTGCAAGCCTTTGACAGCTTTGTCGATTTGATCAACCTTAGCTACCAGAGCTTCATCAAGAATGCGCTGGTCTCTTGCGTTGTTAGCTGGCTCAACAATGATCAATGGTCTATCTAGTCCAGCAGCTTTAAGAGTCTCAACGTTGGCAGCAGAGCCAGTTGCTAGAGTGGTGCAGACATTATCCAGTTGCATGGAGCTTAGTGCTTTAGCATCTGAAATGCGGCTTACTCTGCGACCAACACTGGCGGCCATTGGGTTGCTGTCCATTTCGCGACCGGCTGCTAGTTCAAGCTGGAAGCTCGATAGAGCAACTTGTGCATGCTCATCACTGGCTTTGCAAACAGACTGCATGGTTTCTTGGAAGTCACGCATCTTCAGACATGATTCGTTAATAGTTGATTTGCCGCCGCTGACACCAATACCGAGTACATAGACTCCAGCACTGCCGCCTTCACTGCAAAAACCTGAAGCATAGACGTTCGGAGCACTAGCGCTACCGCCATAATAGTTGGTGCGGCTGTTGTCACTTATGCTTGAACTACCACCACGGGACGATGAATTAGATGTCGAATCGCCAGTGCGGTTGTTATTGGTGTTGGTTGAACTCGAAGTAGAATCGCCAGTTCGAACGTTGTTGTTGACGTTATTGCGGACGTCATTGCTGACATTATTTCTGACATCAGTGCTGACGTTGTTGCGCACATCATTTGTATTTCGATTAGCGTTATCGTTGCGATTGGCGTTGTTGTTGGCATTATGATTGGCGTTATCATTACGATTAGCATTCAAGTTAGCGTTGGCATTATCGTTGCGATTGGCATTCAAGTTAGCGTTGGCATTGTCGTTGCGATTAGCATTGTTATTGCGCGAACGATTTGACATATCGACATCGTTGTAGTTGATGCCACCAGGCGGGGTAATAGGGCCGTGTGGTTCGACGGGTCTGTCGTTAGTCATAGTAGATTCCTCCAAGGGTGGGGTGTCGCATTTACGCGAACATAGCTCTGCTGCTCGCAACTGACACATCAGCCGCCGCAGTCAAAACATTTGTGGTTACGAACGGTGGGCTTACTAAAAGTAGGAGCGCCGCGGTTCCTTGGTAGAACATTACAAGAAGCTTATTGGCATTTTAGGGGCAAAGAAAAAAAATTGTATATCGGTGGATATTGGGCATATTCAAAGTATGGTTACTGCCAGGTAATAGATGGCTATTCCCCCGAATAATCCTAATAGCAAGCCAGACAGCGAGCACACCCCTCCCAACCGAGGGCTGAATAGCATTCCGAACAACGGCCAGCATAGCGGCCAGAGTAGCGAAACTGGCCCTATCGCCCCCTCTTACAAACCAGGTCTATCAGAAACCTGGAGTACGATGCACATGCTCGCCCTCGACTCGACAAAGCTTTCGGGGCAAGCACAAACGGCATCTCTACCTATGGGTAGAGGAATGACAAAAGTCTACTCAACCGGCGACATAGTCGATAACTCTTACCGACTGCTCTCGCTGCTAGGTACGGGCGGCATGGGCGTGGTCTTTCACTGCCAGCATCTAATACTAGGCAAAGAATACGCTCTCAAGCTGCTTGCTGCAGACAAACTTAGTGCCGAAAGCTGGTCGCGCTTTCAGTCGGAAGCCAAAGCCCTGGCTCGCTTGCACCATCCCGGTGTGGTCGGCATTCATAATATGGGCATTGATGCCCAAGAATGCCCATACTATGTAATGGACCTACTGGAGGGTCAGTCGCTATCGCAAATAGTCAAAGACAATCGGCGCTTACCAGTAACAAGAGCTCTTCCTATATTTATCCAGCTAGCAGATGCTCTAGATTCTGCGCACCAGCAAGGAATCATTCACCGCGACATCAAACCATCCAATGTGATGGTGCTCCAAGAAAAAAATAGCGACAAAGTAAAACTAGTAGACTTCGGTATTGCCAGGCTCTCCAATCGCGGGGTGGGCAATGCCTTTGACAGCCAGAACAAGACAGCGGCTGGCACCGTATTTGGTACTCCCTATTACATGAGCCCAGAGCAAAGCTTGGGCAAACCAGTCGATCACCGCTCAGACATCTATTCACTCGGATGCGCTCTCTTTGAGGCTTTGACTGGTGTTCCACCATTTTGTGGTGGCAATGCTTTCGAGACAATCTTGATGCATCAAACCAACGAGGCACCATCGCTTAATAGCGTTTATCCGCAAGGAAACTTCTCCAGCTCGCTCGAAACGGCCGTCGCTAAGATGCTCAAGAAAGATGTAGAGGAGCGCTACCAGAGCATGAAGCAAGTGGCTCATGATCTAAGTCGCATACAAGAAGGCAAATCAATTGGCTTTGAAAAATCTGGAAACAGAAGTGTGGCTGAACTCAACTTCAGTGACGAAGAAGATTACAGAAGTGCAGCACTCGGAGCAAAGAAACAACAAGCAAAGCCTTCAGCAAAAACGTTGGCAGCAATCGCTGCAGCAGGACTGTTGATTTCACTGGGTGCAATCAGCATCTGCCTCGCGGCCAAAGGTGTTTTCACAAAGGCAGCCGATTTGAATAATGAGGGTAAAAGTACCTCCGCAAAAAGCAATAAAGAAGATTCAACAGGTGGAGACTTCCAGCTCGAAAACCTAAAGAAGCACCTCAAGAAAAACGATACTTTGTGCAAAAGCTCTGTAAATGCAGCTGGCAAACCAGTGCGGCAATTCATTTTTCCCGACAACGACTATCTCGGCTACATAAAATGGGGCGACAATCCACCTCAGAGAGCAATGAAAACAATTGAAGTGCCAAAGAATGAGAAAGTCTATTTGTACTTACAGTGCGTTTGCACCCCTTTTCCCGAGATCTGCGACAGATTCGGCAAGGACAACTTAGCTGGCCTTGAAATTGTTACCTTCAAACCACCACAAGTAATCAAATCGCTAAAATCGTGGACAGCCTTAGAGCACCTCTCTTTCTCGAATTCACTAGAAAGAGTAAAGGGAATCGACTGTTCAACACTTGCAGTCGAGGACCTCCCGCTGCTTGACCAACTGACCCAGTTAAAGTCGCTCGGTATAGCGGGTGAAGCGAATATAGGCAAGCCAGATCACGGTCGTGAATTGACTGGTGCCAGCATTACAAAACTGAAACTACTAAACTCACTGCACGCCTTGCAGCTACAGGAAATCAAAGATGTTCAGCCCATGCTCCAAGAAATTACGAAACATCCTAATCTAAGAGACATAACTCTGGTCGGACTAGACATTAATGACGCAGATTTAGCAGCACTTGCAAAAGCCAAGAATATTGAAACACTGCGGATTTATCAATGTAATGGAATCACTCCAGCTGCTGTGAAGTCCTTGATGCAAATGCCAGGCCTAAAAGTCGTGCGCGTTGACCAAACCTGGCCACCGGAAGCAAAAAAGAAACTCCTGGCCGCAGGAAAAAGCTGGGAGTACGAAGACTATAAGAACAATGCGAGACAATAGACTCGCTTCTCAATTCTCAAGTTCTCTTTTACAGCCCATTTGCTCTTGGTAAGCGGTTTTTTTGTACGTATTGTCGGAAAGCTGAAAAAGAGTTCGTTGGTGCTATAAGAAAAAGCACTCAGGATTGCCAAGAGCGAAAAATCCCCAATAAAAAACCCCGAGCTTTTGGCTCGAGGTTTCTTAGTTCACTTGGATAATAAAAGACCCACGCTATTCACGTGGGTCTTTTATAAATCCTGGCACCGGGCTATCTTTCCAGGCAGTCACCCACCAAGTATTGTCGCTGCTAACCGTCTTTACCGTCGTGTTCGGGATGGGAACGGGTGTGTTCCGGTCGCATTGGCACCAAGAACCTTTTAGGGTTATCGGAGTTTGCACTCCAATACCCTGAAAACTACATATTGAGGTTTTATTCGTATTTCACAAGCTTATTCAAAAGCTTCACGCTTTGTCATTTCAAATTACTTTGAGTGACTTATCTTTGTTGGATAAGCCCTCGACCGATTAGTAACGCTCAGCTACATGCTTGCCTTTCGGGGCATTTCTACCTGCGTCCTATCAACCCGGTGGTCTTCCGGGGGTCTTACTAGCTTAACGCTATGGGATTTCTCATCTTGAGGTGGGCTTCGTACTTATATGCTTTCAGCACTTATCCTCTCCGAGCACAGCTACGCTGCGTTTACCGCTGGCGCGATAACAGCCATACTGGCGGCTCGTTCGTCCTGGTCCTCTCGTACTAGGGACGACTCCTCTCAAAAATCCTACGGGCATGCCGGATATGGACCGAACTGTCTCACGACGTTCTGAACCCAGCTCACGTACCGCTTTAATGGGCGAACAGCCCAACCCTTGGAACGTACTACCGCTCCAGGATGCGATGAGCCGACATCGAGGTGCCAAACCTCCCCGTCGATGTGGACTCTTGGGGGAGATCAGCCTGTTATCCCTATGGTAACTTTTGTCCGATGAGCAACGACCCTTCCATGCGGAGTCGTGGGATCACTAAGCCCGACTTTCGTCCCTGATCGTGATGTCTCACTCTCAGTCAAGCTCCCTTCTACCTTTACGCTCGATGGCTGATTTCCGACCAGCCTGAGGGAACCATTGGGCGCCTCCGTTACTGTTTAGGAGGCGACCGCCCCAGTCAAACTGCCCAACTGAAACTGTCCCCGACCCAGATAATGGAATCAGGTTAGTATGCTAGCTACATCAGAGTGGTATCTCAACGTTGACTCCATCGGGACCAAAATCCCGACTTCAAAGTCTCCCACCTATCCTGCGCAGATATAGCCCGCAGACAATTTCAGCCTACAGTAAAGCTCAATAGGGTCTTTCTGTCCTGGCACGCCTAGTCCGTATCTTCACAGACAATCCTATTTCGCCGAGTCTCTCTCCGAGACAGCGCTCAAATCGTTACTCCATTCGTGCGGGTCGGAACTTACCCGACAAGGAATTTCGCTACCTTAGGACCGTTATAGTTACGGCCGCCGTTCACCGGGGCTTTGTTTTTCAGCTTCGCTTGCGCTAACCGATCCACTTAACCTTCCGGCACTGGGCAGGAGTCAGCCCCTATACATCACCTTACGGTTTAGCAGAGACCTGTGTTTTTGTTAAACAGTCGCTTGAGCCTCGTCGCTGCGATCATCTCAGGCTTCAGACGCGAAGTCTTACACCCTACCATGACACCTCTTCTTCCGAAGTTACGAGGTTATTTTGCCGAGTTCCTTAGAGAGAGTTATCTCGCGCACCTTGGTATTCTCTACCTGACTACCTGTGTCGGTTTAGGGTACGAGCACACATTATCCTGGCTTTCGCCGCTTTTCTCGGCAGCGTGGCATCTACACAATTTGCTCCTTAGAGCATTTCTTACTCGGCCTTACTTTGTAACGCCAGGGCGGATTTGCCTACCCTGACTAGCTACGCCTTTGGAGGTACAAAACCAAACTGTACCCTGTGTATAGCCTCCTGCGTCCCGACTTAGCTCCTAGCGGATAATAAGTGGCACGGGAATATTAACCCGTTGTGCATCGGCTACGCCTGTCGGCCTCGCCTTAGCTCCCGGCTAACCCCACGTGGACGAACCTTGCGTGGGAACCCTTAGTCTTTCGGTGCATTGGATTCTCACCAATGTTTTCGCTACTTAAGCCGACAGTCTCACTTGTGCTTCGTCCATAAGTGCTTACGCTCTTACTTCGACCTACAACACAACGCTCCCCTACCGATCAATTTTTAACGTTGATCCTACGATTTCGGTATCATGCTTAGCCCCATACGTTTTCGGCGCAGAATCGCTTGACTAGTGAGCTATTACGCTTTCTTTAAATGGTGGCTGCTTCTAAGCCAACATCCTAGTTGTCAATGCAACTCCACCTCCTTAATCACTTAGCATGAATTTTGGGACCTTAGTCGGTAGTCTGGGCTGTTTCCCTCTTGAGTACGGAACTTATCTCTCGCACTCTCACTGCCAGATAATGACGCTACAGGTATTCGGAGTTTAACTCGATTTGGTACGGATTTTCTCCGCCCGCACCGAACTAGTGCTCTACCCCCTGTAGGATAAATCTGACGCGGTGCCTCAACGCCTTTCGGGGAGAACCAGCTAGCTCCGGGTTCGATTGGCATTTCACCCCTAAACACAGCTCATCCACTGATTTTTCAACATCAGTTGGTTCGGACCTCTACGCAATGTTACTTGCGCTTCATCCTGGCCATGCCTAGATCACCCGGGTTCGGGTCTACCACATGTAATTATCAACGCCCTTATCAGACTCGCTTTCGCTATGGCTTCGCATATTAACTGCTTAACCAACTACATACGGTAACTCGCCGGCTCATTCTTCAACAGGCACACTGTCACCCTATAAATAGGGCTCCAATTGCTTGTAAGCACACGGTTTCATGTTCTATTTCACTCCCTCTCACGGGTTCTTTTCACCTTTCCCTCGCGGTACTTGTTCACTATCGGTCGTCAGTCAGTATTTAGCCTTACCAGATGGTCCTGGCAGATTCGTACAAGATTTCTCGTGTCCCGTACTACTTGGGATACTCCCAGATGTCGAAAGTTTTCGTCTACCGGACTGTCACCGTCTTTGGTAGCCCTTTCCAGAGCTCTTCAACTAACTTTCTTCAATTCTTTATAGAGTCCCGCAACCCCAATAAGACTTACGTCCTACTGGTTTGGGCTGTTCCCCGTTCACTCGCCGCTACTTAGGGAATCACTGTTTTGTTTTATTTTCCTCTCGGTACTAAGATGTTTCAGTTCCCGAGCTTACCTCGTCACACCCTATGTATTCAGATGTGCGTCGCTGACATTACTCAGCGGGGTTGCCCCATTCGGAGACCCACGGATCTTAGTCTATAACGACTCCCCGTGGAATTTCGCAGTTTATTGCGTCCTTCATCGGCTGCTGACGCCAAGGTATCCACCGTGCGCTCTTAGTAGCTTAACCAACGTCTAGAAGATCTTGTGTTTATGATAACAAGCTTGCTTGGCGTGCGTCTTCTAGACTGCTGCTGTGACCGATTTCTCAGCCACAACTACTTGGTGGAATACGGACCTCAATATGTAGTTTTCAGGGTACGGAACTGGAATTATTAGCCTCGCAGCCGGCTGTCGGACTTGGTGTCCGACTGAGTGGATAACTATATCACACCAATCGGACTTTTGAAGAGTGTTTTGTTTAGAACAAACTCACTCTTCGGAATCGGCCGCTAGAGCGCTTCTTAGGCGCTTGTCGCTTCGTTTTGAGAAGCATAACACATCGATTCGATGGTTGTCTTCTCGGCGATCAGTTTTGGTTACTTTCGTTACCATCACTAATTCTTCGAGACGCTTACTCGCTTACATCATACAACTGATGTTCGTTTTCTGCGGCGCTGTTCACTTTTTTTCAATCATTCAAATGACTGATGAACAGCAGATTTCTGGAGGCTAGCGGAGTCGAACCGCTGACCTTCTCCGTGCAAAGGAGACGCTCTACCAACTGAGCCAAGCCCCCGGGCTTTTGCAAACTGCTTATAGCGTTCAGCGATTATTGACGTTCCATTTGGTGGGGAACAAATCGCGTAACAAGCAGCTCGCTTGAGCATCTTTCTGCTCTGCGCTGTCTCTGTATCTCATACTATCAAGAACGAGATTCGTGCGACAGCTTTGTTGCAGAAAGTGTTACTTACTGGGCCATCCTGGACTCGAACCAGGGACCTCACCCTTATCAGGGGTGCGCTCTAGCCACCTGAGCTAATAGCCCGCAGCCAAAAAAGAATACCATTGGCTCACTCTCTTGTCCCAACCTCCGTGCTGTTGTTTCAAGGATCTTCACAATGCGAGGCGAAACTCGGTCAGGTAGCACATCTTGCAACTTCACCTAGTTGTACATTTCTCGCTCTCTAAATACTGTTCCCCCTGCCAAGTGATTTTTATCAGGCACCCTCAACTTTTCCTCAATTAATGACAACTGTGTAACCAACCCAACAAAAGGGAACTTCTAGTGCAATATATACTTGTCATCCCGAGGATCTACAAACAACCTCCGCCGCCCTCACTAGCAAACCTACTTATATATAGATACTGATCACAGCTTTCAAAAGAGACTCCTTATATGGATATTGAAATCGACCCCCAAGCTCAGACCGTGATCTTTCGGGGCCAGGGCCAGGCCGAGCACCACTACCACCGCGGCGACGTGATTGGCGGCTCCTATCAATTACTTGATCTGATTGGTCAAGGTGGAATGGGTGTTGTCTATCGCGTCAAGCATTTGATTCTCGAAAAGCAATTCGCTCTAAAGCTGCTATCCCCCAATCAAATCAACAACCAAAATTGGCGTCGCTTCGAATTAGAAGGGCGCTCTCTGGCCAAACTCAATCACACCAATATTGTCTCAATCTCCAATATGGGCATCGATAAGGGCTGCCCTTACTTTGTTATGGATTTGCTGACAGGAATTTCTCTGGCCGAACAGATCAAGAATTTCGGCCCACTGAGCGAAAAAGAGAATCTCGATGTCTACTTGCAAGTTTGCGCTGGCCTTTCCTGCGCCCATAGAAACGGCATCATTCACCGCGATATCAAACCAGCCAATATCATGTTGCTGCCGTCAGAGAAAGGCTTTCTTGTCAAAATCGTCGACTTTGGCTTAGTCCGCCTGCAATCAACGGGCAGCGCCACTAGTCAAGCACTAACAGCCAGCGGCGAAGTATTCGGTAGCCCTTACTACATGAGCCCAGAACAAACACTGGGAGAAGAAATCGATGCTCGCAGCGATATCTATTCTCTGGGCTGTTCTTTATTTGAATCACTTACTGGTCATGTACCTTTTGCTGGCGCTTCTGCCATTCAAACACTGATGATGCACCAGGAAGCTGAGGCGCCAATGCCGTCTAAAAGTATGACCTCTGGCCATACGTCATCTGTTCATACTCCTTCGAACGAAGTTGCCAACAGGAAAATATCACCAGCCTTTGATGAAGTGGTGGCACGCTGCTTAAAGAAAGATGCAAAGCTGCGCTACCAATCAGCCGACCAACTAGCCGTTGACCTGCAACGCATACTTGATGGCAAGCCAATTGGCAGCGGAGCACTTGACTATCAACACCTCAGACAAAATAGCGAAAACACGAAAACAAGAAGCGCCGACTTCGAAGATGACGAAGACGCAGATGACAACCCTGCTAAAAAAAGGAGTCACCCAAACAATTTTTTCAGCTCCAACAAAGTGGCTCTCAGCATGGCTTCTCGCATGTCAATAATTCTCCTGGCCGCTGCCTGCATTACTCTCACCAATAAATTTGGCCCGTCGCCAAAACCGCTGATCCTGAAAGACACAACCAATGTCTCTTTAGGCATTGAAGATGATGAAGTCGCCTTCAAGATGAACGATGCGGCAAGGGGGTTCCGAGAAATAACATCAGAAGAATCAACTAAAGGCTCTTCTGCGAAAGGTGGCGAGTCGGGAAGCGAGACTCTCTTTCTTGTAACTGAACATGCAGCAAAAGAACAAACCAATCAAAGCCTAAGTTCGATAATTGAGAAAGCGCCCAAATTTTCGCAAGGAGTTAAAACACTTAACGGCCGCTCAATGCGCTGCTTCAAGTTTCCAAGTAAGACCTCAATTGGAAAACTCAGATTCCAAAAGCATCATGTAGAAGCCCAAGGCGACATACAGGTACCTACAGGAGAAGCAATCGACCTGCACCTAAGGTCGATGGCGGCTAAATGTCCGTCGGTAATCGACAAATTTGCCCCAGACGATATAAGCACCTTGCGTGTGGAAAATTCAAATGCTGTTGGCGAAATCACCAGACGCCTGAGCAAGTGGACAAAGATTCATGCCCTAACAATAGAAGGGGGCAAAATCATAGATGAGGAACTGGCCAATTTTGACAATATCAAAGGGCTGGATTTTCTCTGGTTAAAAAGACTATCTTTCAACGCCGAAATCTTTGCCAAGCTTCAGGTGCTGAAGCGCCTCGAAACCCTTCAAATAGAAGATTGCAAGCAGCTCAATCAAATATTGCAAAATCTACCTGTATCACCCAAGCTAAAATTCTTGAGAATAGAGGCGCGCGGCAACGATTGGCTAGAAAGCAAAAGCATTGCCGCACTGGCCAGGCAACCGAATTTGAAGATACTTGAGCTAAAGAGCAAGAGCGAAGATCTTGACAGCTATTCTCCGAGCGAAGGCCTTACCAGCAACAGACAGGCAAGCCCTAAATTGCCAATATATGATTGGCGCAACCAACTAGCAGAACTGAAAAACCTTCAGGTCTTGGTTTTACAAGAACCAGAGTGGAAGCGTGAACAGATAGTAGAGTTTTTACAGCTAGTGCCTGCCGCCCGCAAAAATCCATGGGCGCAAGAATACGACTATCATCCAAATAGCCGTCCAATTCAAATGACTCGATAGCGCGTATTTCATGCCAGCGGCAAGTTAAAAATATAAAGCAGGCTTATTAGTTCAACCTTCCCTACCCGGTGAAGCTCGAAAATCGGGAATATTTCTTTCCAATAACAAGTTAAGAAAGCAAGCGGTTCTATCGGGTTATCCAAACCAGGAGTGAACTGTCAGCCGTCCCCGAACGAGACCGAAACAGTGACTATTGAAATAGACAAGCAAGCCCAGACGGTCGTATTTCGCAGCAGTGCCAACGCCGAGCACCACTTTAGTAGTGGTGACATTATCGGTGGCACATATCAACTAATTGACTTAATCGGTCAAGGCGGAATGGGAGTAGTCTATCGCGTACAACATCTATTTCTTGAAAAGCAGTTCGCCCTCAAACTCCTCGCACCATCTCAGATCAACAACCTCAGCTGGCGGCGCTTTGAAATAGAAGGGCGATCACTAGCCAAGCTCAATCATGCAAACATAGTGTCGATTTACAACATGGGCGTTGATAAAGGCTGCCCCTACTTTGTTATGGACTGGCTAGAGGGAATATCACTAGCTGAAAGAATAGACGAATCAGGTCCATTAACAGCACAAGAAGGCTTACAGATATTTCTGCAAGTGAGCAGCGCACTCAGTTGTGCCCACAAGAATGGCATAATCCACCGCGATATCAAGCCCGCCAACATCATGCTGATCCAAGACAGCCAAGGAACACAAGTAAAACTAGTTGATTTTGGTATCGCTAGATTAAAATCACAAAACGCCAATGTCATGCAAGGACTGACGAAGAGTGGCGAAGTCTTTGGCTCACCATTGTATATGAGTCCGGAACAGAGTCGCGGTGAAGAAATAGATGAACGCAGCGATCTCTATTCAGCGGGATGTTCTCTTTTTGAAACCCTAACTGGCAAGCCACCCTTTCGCGGAGCCAGTGCCATGGCCACTTTGATGATGCATCTAGAAGCTGAGCCTCCAACGCTTTCCAGTCAATCTTCAACTAACATTTTCGCGCCTTCATTAGATGTATTACTGGCACGTTGCCTAAGTAAAGATGCAAAAAAGCGCTACCAATCAGCAGACCAGCTGACCGTAGATCTACAACGGATACTAGACAACAAGCCAATCGGTACTAGCGCCTCACCGATAGCGAAGAAAAGCACCGATACTACGCTAAATACTATGCAAGAGAGCGGGACAAGGCAAAACAATCAATATGATTCGCAAGAAATAGCGGCTCCTAAATCGAGCTGGCGATTCAGTAAAGCTGCGCTGGCAAGTACTTTGAGCATCACTATAGCAATTGGGAGCCTGATGGGCTTAGTAGCCTTCAAAAGCGCAACCGAGAAAACTAAGCCCGTCACCAGCAGAGCAAAACAGGTTCAAGAACAAAAAAACAATCGAAATGAATATGCCGACTTTAATCAGATCAAACCAATGCTGGCTAACGGAAATAAGTTAAGCGTCGTGACAGACCCGGCCACAATTAAGGCCCTGGCGGCAAGCCCCAGCTTCTCTAGTGAAGTTAGAAAAATAGATGGAAGAGAAATGCGGTGCTTCAAATTTCCAACCGTAGCCGTTATCGGCGAAATTAAAGGCGACACAACCGAACTCGTTGAAGTAAAGGGTGAGGTCAAAATTCCGGCCAATGAAAATATCTATCTGCGTTTGAACCATTACCTACAAAAATGTCCATCAATTCTAGATAAGTTTCAGCCAAATGATATTTTCACTCTCCATCTTGACTCCTTAGATGATGTGGGAGAGGCGACTAGGCGCTTAGGCCGCTGGAGAAAACTCAACGTGCTTAACCTAAATGGAGGACAAATCAAAGACTCAGACCTGACCAGCCTAGATAAAATAGAAAATTTAAAATCACTCTGGCTCAAGAAGCTAAGTTTTAACAGTAAGCCTTTCAGCAGGCTAAACACACTGTCACACTTACATGAGCTCCGCCTAGAAAAGTGCGCCAATATAGACGAAACAGTACAAGAGCTACCACCAATGCCAGCGCTGAATACACTAGTGCTGGTCAACCATGGCAACGACTGGCTTAGCCAAGAAAGCATTAGAGCTCTGGCTAAACACAAGAACCTCAGAACACTGCAGCTGAAAAGCGCACGCGCACCGTTTATCGAAGATACTTCAGCCAGCACCCACGATAGCGACTTTGAAAAGAATTACAAAAAGCTTCCTTTGTGTGATTGGACTAGTGCCCTAAAGCAACTCCCCAGCATTGAAAGACTTGAAACCACCGAACCTAGCAGTAAAAAAGAGGACATTGAAGAATTTCTGCGCCAAATTCCTGCCGCCCGGGTAAATGACTGGGCCGCTAAATTTGGATACACTCCAAATCAGTCAGATAAATAGAATTTGGAGATAAGGGGATTCGAACCCCTGGCCTCACGGGTGCGATCCGTGCGCTCTACCAACTGAGCTATATCCCCATCTTGGTTGCAGCAATCTACGACCAGATCAATTATAGCGAGATTTGGGAAAAGAGCTCCACTTGTCAATCGCAAATAAAGGCCTAGACCTACTTTCCAGTGATATGCTCAAAGCTTTGACAATGCCCATAGAGAGCAATAAAGCTAAAGTCATTGTTAAATGGCGCCAATCTCGAATGATCGGTTAGTATAAAGGACTCTTATCTTATGACAGGTGAGCAATGAACGTCTCTTCCAAAATTACTCAAAAGCTAGCCGCTCTGCTAATTTTGACTGCGGGCGTCTACATGTCTTCCGAATTCGCCGATGGCAAATTCGTACGGGCTGCGTCCGAAAATACCACTGCAGCAAAAGTCGGCAAAGCCGCACCAGATTTCACATTGACTGATACCAATGGCAAGAAGCAAACCCTATCGTCTTATAAGGGTAAGTTGGTTGTGCTTGAGTGGCTCAATCATGGCTGCCCCTTCGTTAAGAAGCACTACAGCTCTGGCAACATGCAAGCTTTGCAAAAAGAGTACACCGGTAAAGATGTAATCTGGTTGTCGATTGTTAGTTCGGCTGAAGGTAAACAGGGCTTCCAAAGCAATGCCGAGCACAACGCTGCGATGAAAGCAGCCGGTGCCGCACCAACCGCGATACTGATTGATAGTGACGGCACTGTTGGCCACCTCTATGGTGCCAAGACCACACCGCACATGTTTGTAATCGATAAGAAAGGCGAACTAGCTTACGCTGGCGCTATAGACGACAAAACTAGTACTGACGCTGAAGAAGTCAAATCTGCCAAGAACTATGTTCGCGCCGCCCTTGATTCTCTGCTTAAAAACCAAACACCTAAAGTTGCTTCGACTCAGTCATACGGCTGCTCCGTTAAATACGCTCAGTAGACCCTGACTGCCAAGAATGAAACAAACAAACTTTGAACCCAGCAAAATCATAAGCTGGGCCTTCATTGTTTGCTTTTGTCTGGCTAATTTGTACTTTGGCTTTATGAGCGGCCAGACGGCACTGAGCGATCCCGACACCTGCTGGCTGGTGGCCTTAGGTCAACACATCTATCAACACGCTAGCCTTCCGGCTGTAGATCCCTTTTCATGGACATTGACTTCTGAGCTTGCCGATAAACAGCCCTATATTGCCTACCAGTGGCTCAGTGCACTGATATTTGCGGCGATCAACAAAGTAGGCGGGGCTGCTGCCCTTCTCTACTTTACAGCTATAACAATTGTTATTAGCTTCATCATGGTGCCACTTGCCGCAGCCAAAGCTTTGCGCATTTCCCCACTGCTTGTGGCTTTAGCAGCCAGTCTAGCCATTAGCGCTGGCAGCTTTCACTTTCCCTGCCGTCCGGAAGTATTCTCATACTTGTTCCTCGCTCTACTGATTGCGACGGTGGTCAAACTCAGTGAAAGCAAAGGCAGTCGGCCATTCTTCGCCTACGGTCTTAGCGTTGCATTGTTTTTTGCCCTCTGGGCCAATCTTCACACCGGTTTTGTTCTTGGCTTGATCGTACTGGCGGTTACATCCTTACTAATTCCGCGTGTACCACTTTTGGCAAGCTTTCTCGGAGGCTTAATTGGTAGTTTGCTCACCCCTTATGGTGTAAACCTCTGGCAATATTTGCCCCATCTCTTTTTTTCCCAGGCAAATAAGTACAACCAAGAGTTATTTCCCCTTACAACTTATGAGCTACTTTCTTTCGACTTCCTCGCCTTTGACATCATAGGTTTGGCTCTTTTAGCCGGTCTTGTCACGGACATAGTGATTCAAATCAAGCACAAGCTAAAACATCAACACTTTTCGCAAGCAACGTTCAACCACTTGCCCTGGCTAATTCTTTCTCTAGCAGGCTTTTTTGCAGCATTGCAAAGCCGACGCCTGGTGCCCTTCGCCGCCATACTAGCCATGGGCTATGTCTACCAATTCTTAGTCACACACAGAGCAGCTCTTGCTCAATGGGACCTGCCGACCATTAGAACTCGCTACTATTTTCTTCCGCTAGCTCTGGCTGTTTTGGGCGTAAACACAGCCATCTCGCTCTTTCACGCCGCTTTGCCCAGTAGTACTTTTGGCTTTGTCGTGCCCGAAGAAGCGCTCAAACTAATAAACAAGACAAGACCTGCCGGTCGTCTACTCAACGATCCCCAGTATGGTGACGTTATGGTATTGAGCGACGGAGACAAGGCGAAAGTGTTCATTGACACACGCTTTGATGTCTACGGCGATAAAATCACACTAGATTTCTGGCAAATGGCAAATTGTCGTGGCCCCTGGCAAAAACTATTAGAGCAATATCAAATTAGCTGGGTATTTTTTCCTTCAAGAGCGCCAATAGTTTCCAGATTAACTCGCGACGGGGCTTGGCAAGCTATTTTCAAAGACGATAACGCTGTAATTTTGATCAAGCGCTAAAAGCAAAGCTAAAGGCCCCATGAATAACTTAGAGAAACCAGAAAGTGCAAAAGTGGAGAAAGGCCCAAGCAAGCGCTTTCAATGGCTCTTTTACTCGCTCATCTATGGTCTCTCTCTGGCGTTAATTTATAGCGAAAAAATTGTACATGGTTTTATTTTTGCCGCTGAAGATGGGCGAGTGCAAAACTATCCGGCCTTTGCCTCGCCTGGATTCTTCTGGACACCGCTTTTACTGACAGGCTTTCCGGTGCTGGCGGATCCGCAGACCTGTCTTTTCTATCCAATCTGTTTTATCTCTAAGTTCTTGATTCCAGGCTACCAGGGCTGGAACCTTTATCTACTCAGCGCCTATTTTCTCAGTGCCTTGTTTGCAGCACTATTTGCCTACCGTCTGACGAAATCAAACCTAGCGGCATTGTTGGCCGGGTTTATCTATGGCTTTGGTGGCTACCAAATTTCAGAATTGCGACACGTGCAGATAATACAAACAGCAGCCTGGCTGCCGCTTTTGCTCTACTTCGTCGAAGCTCTGCGCCATAGAACAAAATGGGCAACCCTGCAAATATCGTTAATGGCAGCGACTAGTGCCCTGACTATTCTCGCTGGTCATCCCCAGACTGCCTCTTATATATTTGTCGCGACCGTGGCTTATGCAGCCTTTGCTGGCTCTAGAAAAAGAGATTCAGAAGAAAGAGAGTCTGGCAAAAACGATTCAGGCGAAAGAAATTCAGGCAAAGCGGCCAATCTCAAGAACGCGCTGATTATTACCACTCTCAGCAGTGCGGCAATTTTGTTTGGTGCCTGCATCGCTGCGGTGCAGCTACTGCCTTCGTATGAACTATCACAACAAAGTGTGCGAACAACATTCGGCTACAAAGACTTTTTAGTTGGCGAACTTGAACCAATGCAGATACTTGGTTTCATCATGCCGTACCTACTTGGTGGTAAGTTCGGCAGCCTTGAAGGTTTGCCATTTTCAGAGCAAGGTCCACCACCGGGGCTGCTCTTCTTTGGTTTCGCCCCGATAATACTGGCGCTATACGCCATTATTCGCCTCAGAACCCAGGCCGTGGTGACCTATCTATTTGCCACCATAGTACTGTCGTTTCTCTTTGCTCTAGGAGCCCATACTCCTCTGGCACAGCTCTTTCACGCCATTCCGATTTTGGGCTCTTTTCGTGGACTATATCGAGTATTGCTCCTTCCTGCTTTTGCTATCAGTATTCTCAGTGCTCTGGCCATCGCCCAAATTGAGAAAAAAGAAGTGGCGCCCAGGACAACTCTAAAAGATGAAGTACTAACGAATTGGCAAAAGCTTGGTAAATGGAAACACGTTCTGCTCTGTTTGTACGTGCTCGTAGGGGCTCTTGTACCGACATTTTTATTTGGCACTCTGCCCTTGATGTTATACAAATCAAGGCCTGAGCAATCCTGGCGTAAATTGTTGCTGGTGCTAAGTACTTTTTCAGTAATTCTTACCTATGCCATATCTTCACAGTGGTATAGAGAATCACCAAAGATTTCACAGTTCAATCCACCTGTCGGCTGCGAACAACTTAAAGAGAAGCTCAAAGAACACAACCAACGCATTTTTACATTGCGTGGGCTAGCAGCTGATCCTGGCGAATATCCACCAAACTTGAGCCGCCTTTGGGGAGTGGACAATGCATCTGGCTACGAGCCCCTCATGCCGAGGCGCTATATGAAGCTTTTAGGCATTGCTGAAGGGGGATTTCTACAACCGCCATGGCGCATCAAAGCCCAAGACCGCTCTTTTGATATTTGCGCGGTGCGCTATTTATTGGCGCCAGCAGATGCCTTTGGTGGGCGGGCCTTTGTTGAAGGTGCCTGGAAATTCTGGAAGCTAACCAGTCAAGAAAATGGTGTCCTCTGCTACGAAAATACTCGCGCTCGACCACGCTTTTATATCGTGCCGGAGCATAGAGAAGTAAGCGAAAAAGAAGCTTTTGTCGCTATCAAAACCAGCGCACTTAAAGACGGTGAATTATTTGATCCAGAATCAATGGTTCTAATTGAAAGCGAAAGTAGAAGTGAACGCGAACGCGCAAGCGAAATTGAAAGCAAAACCGAAAGCAAGAGTGAAAGTTCACCAAGTCAGCCAGTAGCGTCGGTAGAAACGAGAGGCAATCCTGATTCCATCAACACCATTGCCATAGACAAACTAAGCGATGAGCAGATTGAGCTTTCCACCGAATCAGATTTCAACGGCTATCTTGTGGTGGCAGATCAGTACTATCCGGGTTGGCATGCTTCGCTAGATGGACTAGATAAGCCAATTCTCAGAGCCAACTACATACAGCGGGCAATTGCACTACCTACAGGAAAACATAAAGTAGTTTTCTCATACAAACCAGAATCGTATCGCATTGGCTTACTGATTAGCTCAATAGCTCTCGGCCTTTTGGCTCTGACTGCGCTTATTGGCATAGCCATTGCCAGGAACAAGAGCAAATAATGCCCTAGCCAAAAGCTGCCAGGTGTCTACTAAGATTGTTCAATCATACCGACGCATATTCACTCTCCGGCAACGGCACATAGCAAAACATGACTCATTTTCACTAGGAAAATGAGTCATGTTTGGAAAACAAAAAATTGGCTTACCTGATCCAAAGCCGGAGACTGAATCTAGTTCTGACCCATAGAAGGATCTACAGGAATTGAATAGTCAACGCCAGCTAAGCCAAAACCAAAGAGCTTGAGAAACTCAGAGCGGTAGCTTTCGTAATCAGAAATTTGCTTGAGATTTTCAGTAGTCACTTGTGGCCAGAGGGCATCTACTTTCGCCTGCACATCAGCTTCCATTTCTTTGTCGTCAATTCTGATGCGACCGGCGGCGTCTAGATTTGGTTTAGCACCGTTGTAGAGATTGGCAGCAAAGAGTCGATAGATTTGTTCAATGCATCCTTCGTGTGTATTCTTCTCTTTCATTACTTTGTAGAGTAGTGAAATATAGAGTGGCACCACCGGAATGGCTGAACTTGCTTGAGTCACCAATGCTTTATTGATTGAGACATAGGCCTTACCACCGCTAGCAGCAAGATCTTCATTGAGCTTCTTAGCAGTGGTCTCGACATCGAGCTTAGCAACGCCAATTGAACCATCGCGGTAAATCGGCCAAGTCACTTCTGGTCCAATATAAGAGTAGGCAACAGTTATGGCACCATCGGCTAATACATTGGCTTGACGCAAAGCATCAATCCACATTTGCCAGTCTTCACCGCCCATTACTTCTTTAGTGTCAGCAATTTCTTTTTCATTGGCTGGCTCAATGCTGATTTCTTTTACTAGCTCTTTGTCGGTATCGAGAGTCTTAGCAGTAAAGGTATGCCCAATTGGTTTCAGTACTGATTTGAAAAGCGTTTGGCTCTTCGGATGCATGCGCTGAGGCGAAGCCAAACTGTAAACAACCATGTCGACAGTACCAAGATCTCTCTTGATTACCTCAATGGTCTGGGCCTTGATGTCGTCAGAAAATGCATCCCCGTTAATACTGTGACTATAAAGACCGGCTTCTTTGGCTTTGCTGTCAAAAGCCAAGCTGTTGTACCAACCAGCAGTGGCAGTCTTGCCGTTGGCTGGTGGCTTTTCGAAGTAAACGCCTACTGTGGCAGCGCCGCCGCCATAAGCAGCACTTATGCGGGAGGCCAGTCCGTAACCGGTAGAGGCACCGATGACAAGTACCTTTTTAGGAGCATCCTTGATTGGCCCCTGCTTCTTCACATAGTCGATTTGCTCTTGCACATGGGCAGCACAACCAACAGGATGGGCGGTTATGCAAATAAAACCACGGATACGCGGCTCAATCACCACAAGATTCTCTGTAGATGTCATGCTCACCTTACTATTCTCCATATTGCAAGAAGCAGATCTTCGCCTGTGGCCGTGCTTGCTGTCAACTGTAACTAGCAGCAACATTGAAGGAGTGAGAATGTTTAAAGTGCTAAAGTATTACCGTTAGTCTAATTTTGAACCAACGAGGTGCACAACATGCATCTAGACGTGGTCCTTTTGTCGCGCCTACAATTTGCGCTGACTTTGATGTTCCACTACATCTTTCCGCCGTTGACCATTGGTCTTGGCTTACTGATGGTGATTGTAGAATGGCTCTGGCTCAAGAGCAAAGACCCCTTCTATAAATCGATGGCGCTCTTTTGGACGAAACTGTTCGCAATCAACTTTGCCATGGGCGTAGCCACTGGGCTAGTGATGGAATTTCAGTTCGGTACCAACTGGGCAATTTATTCCCGTTTTGTCGGTGACATATTTGGCTCAGCTCTAGCTTCAGAAGCAATTTTCGCCTTCTTTCTTGAATCAGGCTTCTTAGCAGTTTTAGTTTTTGGTTGGGACAGAGTTAGCCCCAAAATGCATTTCTTCTCTACCTGTATGGTGGCGCTAGGCTCGCTTTTCTCATCGGTCTGGATCACAATCGCCAACTCCTGGCAGCAAACTCCAGCTGGTTATCACATAGTTAAGTCGGCCAATGGCTTCTGGCGAGCTGAAGTAACTGACTTCTGGGCCATGTGTTTTAACCCATCAATGGTGCACCGCATGCTGCACGTTTGGCTGGGTTGTTTTATTTTAGGCGCATTCTTCGCTCTCAGTATTGGCGCCTTCTACATACTAAAAAAACAACACACTGCCTTCGCCAAGAAAACAATCGAAATATCACTCGTGTATGCCGCCGTAAGCAGCCTTGCCATGCTCGGTTCGGGTCACTTCCAAGCCGATGCGGTGGCCGACAACCAGCCAGCTAAGCTAGCAGCCTTCGAAGGTCACTATGAAACCGGCAGCGGTGGCACACCACTTTATGCCTTTGGTTGGCCCGATGACAAAGAAAAGAAAGTGAAATTCGGCCTGGCCATACCTGGCATGTTGAGCATGCTAGTGCATGGCAATTTTACTCAACCAGTCACTGGCCTCGATAAATTCCCCAAAGAAGACAGGCCGCCAGTCTTTATACCGTTTCAAACTTATCATTTGATGATTGCACTGGGCATGGCCTTCATTGGCCTTTCTCTGCTCGGTTTAGTGCTACTGAAATTCAATCTTCTCTTTCAGCAACGCTGGCTCATGTGGCTTTATGTCTTTGGGGTATTGGGCGCTTACACAGCCAATGAAGCAGGCTGGATAGCGGCCGAAGTAGGTAGACAGCCCTGGGTAGTTTATGGCCTGCTGAGAACCAAAGACGGTGTCTCGCACTCAGTGACAGCAGAGCAAGTACTCGGCTCTATGATCATGTTCGGCATTCTCTATAGCTTTCTCTTTGTGGTTTGGGTGATGGTGATGAACACCCGCATTCAAGCTGGACCGCCAGTGGTAGCTGACATAGTCAAGGAAGACGAAAAGCTTGCCCCCGGGGCAAAAAAAGGCGTCAGTCAGTTCATGGCCGTAATTGGCAATCTTTTGCAACGGGGGCCAGCTTCTCTTTCGGAGACCTGGCGCGGACCAGCCCCAACTGAAGAGAGTAAGAACGCCGAAAGTAAGAAAGAAGAGGACAAACCATAATGGATTACTCTTTAAATTTCATTTGGTTTATTTTGCTTGGTATCTTGCTTACCGGTTATGGCATTCTTGATGGCTTCGACCTCGGCGTCGGCATCCTGCATCCCATTGCCAAAACCGATGAAGAGCGCCGCTTAATCATCAACTCCATAGGTCCACTATGGGACGGCAACGAAGTCTGGTTAGTCACTTTTGCTGGTGCTCTTTTTGCCGCTTTTCCTGACGTATACGCTCTGGCTTTTTCAAGCTTCTACACAAATTTGATGATCATTCTTTGCGCCTTGATTTTCAGGGCTGTCTCGATTGAATTTCGCAGCAAACACCCGGCTAAGTTCTGGCGTCAATTCTGGGATGCTTGCTTCTTTCTCTCCAGCCTTAGCGCTTCATTCTTATTTGGCTACATTGTCGGCCAGCTCTTTTTGGGCTTGCCCATCGACGGCCAGCTTGAGCTGCACAAAGAAAAAATGTCAGTGCTGGAGTTTTATCCGGTTATCACAGGCCTCTTAGCAGTTGCCACCTGTGCCATGCACGGTTCCATTTTTCTCTATCTTAAAACCGAGGGCGAACTACAAGAGCGCATTCACAACTATATTTGGCACACCTATGGCGTCTTTGTCATGGTTTATATGCTCACCACAATTTTCACCCTCACTCAAATACCTTCCGCCACCAGCAACCTTAAGCACTACCCCTGGCTCTGGTCTGTGGTGCTAGTCAACATTTTGGCCATCGGCAACATTCCCCGCACTATTTTCCTCAAGCAACCCGGCTATGCCTTTCTTTCGTCGATTGCCACGATAGGCGCTCTGGCGGCCCTATTTGGTATTGCCATTTTCCCCAATCTAATTGTCTCCAGCATAGACCCGAACCTTAGCCTCAGCATCTACAATTCGGCATCGTCCCAGGGCACACTTAAAACCATGTTATTTATTGCCGTGCTCGGCCTACCATTCGTCTTAAGCTACACGGTGATTGTCTATTGGGTCTTTCACGGCAAGGTAGCCCTGGGTAAATTTAGCTATTAGCCTTTGCTATTGTCTGCAATTTTTCACGGCTTTTTCACACTGCCCGCTTTATCTTCAATGAAGACGGTGGGCGGCCAGTTTAAAGACAAAGTGAGAAAGCAGATGGAACAAGCGCATTTAGTAGACGACCTGGACCAAGCAATTGCAGAAGAGCTTAAGCTTAGCTTCCAAAAGCTAAGACGGGCGGCCTCCTTCGACAAAGAGCTCAAAAAGACAATCGAGGCTACTTTCCAGAACTATCAAAAGGCCATGCCCAAGTCATAGTTTGGCGCTGCCAGAAAGTGATTCATTTTCATTCCCACCAGAACTGCCAGAGGTCACAGTCGCTAATCTCACTTGCCAAACGACCAATTGAGCCCAAGGATTGCAAGACGCTATCAGGGCAATAGCGAAAATGCTCAATCGCCAATCTTGTGGCCGCACTGGAGCTAACCGGTTTGGCCACGTAAAAATAAAGTGAGTCAGGCCCAAGGCCCAATATTTTTGGTTTCGCTGCATATTTCTCCGCCCACCGTCGCATTAGAGCCAAATGGACATGAGCCGGCGGCATGTCATTAACGCCGCCCATATGAAAGAAAGCTGGCACGAGGTCGGTTTCAGGCACTGGCACTAACATTAGATACTGCACACTATCAATTAATTGCTGCGCCCGAGTAGCAGCAATTTGCTGTTTTCTAGAACTGTTCTCTGGCTCAGGCCTTGCCTCTATTGCCGCATCCTGACGCACTTCTAACCAAGCCTCAATATCAACTTCGCAGGCAGCGCCTTGATAGTCTTTAACTGTGGGCACTCTATGGCTGGCGCGAAGTTGAGCCAATAGGGGCACTAGCTCAATTCTCTCAAGCTGATCTAGCTTCAGTGCCGCTTTCTCAAAAGCATCAGTAGAAAGAGCACAGTCGCTACCAGCAAGAAAACGCATCACCGAAGCATAACCGAGCCCGCTAGCCTGCCTTTGCCCTTGTTCTTGGTCGTCATTTTTGTCATCGCTCGAATTAACTGAAGCTGCAGCGGGGCCCGCAAGCGAATCTGGCCTAGCAATACCCTGCAGAGCCTGAAGTAGCCTTTGACGCAAGACAAATTCGCTAGCTTCAGATACTGCGGTAGCTTCCGACACCTCTATAATTTCAGCGCCGGCCAGGCCAGCTGACTGAGCTCCTTTGGGGCAATTGGTTGGCGAAAAGATGTGATCGCTGTCGGCACGGCAATCTAACAATGGGTCTTGCCAAAAGTCTTGCGAGAAATCTTGATAGAACTCCTGGGCCTGGTCTAGGCTAGCGCTAAGATACTGTAGGCGCTCTAGCTCATCGACAAACACCGCCGAATAACCCAAGTTTGCAAGTAGCTCATTAAGCCTGAGCCACTGATAAACCTTCATATCCTTAAATTTGCGCAAGACGAAAAGACCATTGAAACCGCCTATTTGCAGCGGTCTAAGATCATCAAAGCCGATCTGTGCCGCTCCAATCACCTGCTTCAGGGTGCCCAGATCTACCACAGACTGCACCAATTTCACCTCACTCCATAGAATAAGAGCCTTGCCTAATCGTAGATATGCCGCATAGTGATTCGGCGGTACCGCAAAAAACATTAGAAGCGCAAGAATCAAAGTTCTTTGGGCAAATAGATATTACCGTCCTTCGCTGCGACCTTAAGTAAGTCACGCTCTAAGGCAAAAGAGGGTTAATCGTGAAAAGCTCTAGCGTATTACTTGTCGACGATAATGCTGACCTGCGCAAGCTCGTCTCGAAGACACTGACCTGCCTATGTAATTGGCAGGTAGAGACAGCTGACTCGGGGTTAGCGGCGCTGCAATTTCTTGAGAATCACCGACCTGATCTCATATTGATGGATGTCTCCATGCCACAAATGGATGGCGTCAGCACCATCAATGAAATCAACAAACGGCCGCAATGGCGCAGCATTCCCATTATCTTGATTACAGCCCGAGTACAAATTCATGAGATGAATCAATACCGCCATCTACCAATTGCCGGTGTCATTTCGAAACCTTTTGATCCGATCAAACTTCCAAGCCAAATCCAGCGTTTATTAGAGCAATGGTCACCAACAGGCGAAAATCTGCGAGTAGCCGTAAGTGATTGATACTTCTCCGCCCCTAGACTTTCTTGAAAATGCTCCCATCGCTCTGCTACAAACCGATAGTAGCGGCACCATACTGAGAGCCAATCAAGCTGCTCGAGAGTTACTACAAACAACTGTAACTAGCAACGAACAAACTCTGGCGCAACTTTTTTCTAGCCCAGAACTAGGCGAAGAAGCCATGCGTCAGCTAAAGCACGCTGGCATTCTCAAAGAGTTTGCCGCAGTGTTTAAAACCGCTGATGGCAATTTAAAACATGTAGTCATCGATGCCAATTTCTCATTGAATAAGCATAGCGGTGCAGAAGAATATCATTTCTTCATTCGCGACATCACTACTAGTTGGCTGAAGCAAAGCCAGGCCAATGCTCAGTTTGAGATTACCAAAGTACTAGTGGGAGCAGCGGCTATAGTCGATGCCCTGGGACAAATCTGCACCACTCTTTGTACTCTACTGTCATTTGAAATTGGCATAGTCTGGCGCATCGATGAACGAGCCAATCGCATGTCGCGGTTAGTTCACAAAGTTCTTAGCGAAACAGATAAACATGATTATCTAATTGCTCGCTCTGTCAACGTTCCACTTTCGTTGTCAACCGGCTTTCCAGCCACAATTTGGTTCAACGGCAAAGGTAAAGTCTATACAGACATCGAACAATATGACACTTGCTTTAGCGAACCAGCATCTCGCATTACCAAAACCTATCCGGCAGTCGTAGCCTTTCCTATCTGTATCGGCAACCGTATCTGGGGAGTGATTAGCCTTCTATCAACCGGTGCCACACCAATTAGCAGTGAACTGGTGACGACTCTTGAGTCAATCGGCTATCAAATTGGCAACTTTGTCGATCGCATTGAAGCCAACGAAGCCTATCTTAAGAGCCAAGAACGCTATTACGTTGCCATCACGGGCTCAAACGATGGCATTTGGGACTGGGATCTAGTTACGAACGAAGTATTTTATTCACCTCGCTACAAATCTCAATTAGGATTTGAAGAGAATGAATTAGCCAATCACTTTGATACTTTCCGCTTGCTCTGCCATCCCGACGACTATCAAGAAGTAATGGATAAAGTACAGCGACACATTGACACGAAACAACCTTACGAAGCAGAAATGCGCTGTCGCACCAAAAGTGGTGACTATAAATGGATCTGTGCCCGCGGCCAAGCAATTTGGAATGCCCAAGGCCGAGCCATCAGAATGGCGGGATCGCATCGGGACATTACAGAACTAAAAGCAGCAGAAAAAACGAGACGAGAGTACGAACAACGCTTACTCGACAGTGAATCGATGTTCAGGCAACTGGCCGAAAATATTCGCGAAGTCTTCTGGATTATCTCGGCCAACACAGATGAATTTATTTACGCCAGCCCGGCCTTTGAAGAACTTTGGCTAGAGGGCTGCGATCAACTCTACATGAATAAAGAAGTATTTTTCAACCCAATCATCGAAGACGACCGAGTGCGTGTAAGAAAAGCGGTGCAAGGGCTAATGCTTGGCACTGACGGCCAATATGGCCAGGGTTTCGACCTCGAATTTCGCATCGAAACCAAAGACAAAGAAATTCGCTGGATCTGGTCTAGAGTGTTTCCAGTCTTAGACAAATCAGGAGCATGCGATCGACTTTACGGTATCGCCCATGATATCACAGAGAAAAAAGAAGTAGAGCGTCGAGTCAGTGAATTCTATTCCACTGTCTCACACGAATTGCGCACACCGCTGACTTCAATAAGAGCTGCCCTAGGATTAATCGAAGGTGGAATGACCGGCGAAATTAGCAGCGAGACCATGGAGTATGTCAGCATCGCTCGAGACAACAGTGACCGCTTAATTCGCTTGATCAACGACATTCTCGATATACGTAGGCTAGAAGCCAACAAATTAGAAATGAAAATCGAGACAATTGCTCCCAGTCAGTTAATAGAAAGCACCATTGATTCGCTTAGAGCCTTTGCTGAGGAACGAGGTGTAACTGTCAGCTTTAACTTAGAATCGCAAGACCGCGATATCATCGGCGACCGAGATCGGCTGATGCAGGTACTTACCAACTTAATTTCCAACGCTTTGAAATATACTCCACGAGGAGGAACCGTTCATATCAGCAGTACTAACAACGGCCCCAATGTCAAAATCAATGTAACCGATCAAGGGCCAGGCATTGCAGAAGAACACATGCAGGGGCTATTCGGTCTCTTCCAGCAATTAAGCTGCGTTGAAAACGAATTCAACACAGGCTCAGGCTTGGGTCTAGCAATTTCAAAAGCGCTGATAGAAAAGCTGGGCGGAAATATTGGAGCGGAAAGCAAGCTCGGCGAAGGCGCAACTTTCTGGTTTGAATTGCCCGCCCTCACAAGCATCGAAGAGCAGGGCGCTAACAGCACGCAAACTACCTGCGCCCAAGAAGACGCTAGAGAAGAAGAACCGGCCTTGGTGCTACTGATGGAAGACAGCGACTCAATTGCGCTAATTCTCAAGACCCTAATTACTCGCACTGGTTATGATTGCGTCCGTGCTGCCAACATCGCCGAAGCTCACAGGCTGGCGGAGGATAAACGCCCCGATATACTCTTTGCCGATATAAACCTACCTGATGGCAACGGCCTCGACTTTGTCAATTGGATGCATGAAAAGTTCGCAGCACAATCAATACCAGTTATCGTACTTAGCGGTGCAGAAGCCAATATCGGTCGCGTGCATCATCCAGAACTCGTCGACTGGGTGAAAAAACCATTTGAAACTGAGGAGATTTTACGGCTAACAAAACTTCGCGCCAGAAAACTGCCCCGTCGACTAGACACAGCCAAAACCACAAGTACTAGCTAAACATAACTAGAACTAGTATCCCCAACGCATCAAGCAAGCACCAGCACTGAGCCCTGCGCCCATGGCCGCAAACAAGACAAGATCGCCTTTTTTCAAGCGCCCTTGTTCTAAAGCTGTACCGATTGCTAAAGGCAAGGTACCAGCAGTGGTATTACCGTACTCGTCAATGTTTACTATGACTTTGTCCATTGACATACCAAGGCGATCTACGGCCGCTTTGATAATGCGTAGATTGGCCTGGTGTGGGATGAAAAGATCTATATCAGCTCCGGTCAAGCCATTGCGAGCGAGCAAACGAGCACAAAGCTCAGGCATACGCTTTGAAGCAAACTTGAAGACCACCGGTCCGTCTTGTTTGACAAAGTGCATTTTGTCGGCAACAGTCTGCGCGGAGGCTGGGAACTGGCTGCCTCCACCAGGCATACAAAGATAATCGCCACCCGAACCATCAACTTCGTGTAAGAAATCGATGAAATAACCATCTTCTTTCGAGGGAGATCGCTGTATTAATGCAGCACCGCCACCATCACCAAAGATGATACAAGTTTGCCTATCAGTATAGTCAATGATTGATGACATCACGTCCATGCCAATTGCCAAAACGTTTTTATGGGCGCCAGTAGCAACGAACTGCACACCGACTTGCATGGCATAAAGAAAACCAGAACAGGCAATAGAGAGATCAAAGCCCCAGGCGTTTTTAGCACCAATCTTGTCTTGCACCAGGCAAGCTGTGGCCGGTAACATCATGTCAGGTGTAACCGTACCAACAATAATCAAGTCCACTTCACTGGCATCAACACCAGCTGCTGCAAGGGCCTTCTTGGCCGCTTCAGCAGCCAAGTCAGAACAAGTTACGCCCTTATCAACTATATGTCGCTGCTTAATACCGGTACGCTCAACTATCCATTGATCACTTGTCTCTACCATCTTTTCTAGATCGGCATTGGTGAGCAATTTGCTAGGAACAGCGGTTCCAACTGCGGCGATGCGGGCAAGATGAAGCTTGCCGCCTTCTTCTATGGCTGGTTTATTCAGGATTAACTCCAGATGATGAGCATAAGTCAAACGCTAAGCCACTATTCTAAAAGAATTTAGGCAGGGATAATCGCATTCTGGGTGAGATCACATTCACCTATGACTAATGCCGCGCCGATGGCCTTCTTAACTTTAATAATTGCTAAGTGCTCTTAGTCATAGTCAAAGCCATCATCTGCTGATAGATTTTCGAGTCCATTATGGCCAGAAACTTACGACCATCTTTTAACTCACACATGGCGCAGACTTGTTTGCGATTACCGCCCATGGCCAAACCCGCGATCAGGCCCAGTGGCCCAAAGACAATATTGCCAACTACCGCCCAACCCAAGGTCTGAGCTAGATTCTTGGCTGATTCTTCAGTCTGAATCTGCATTGATTTCAAATCAGTGGCGAGGTTGACCTGGTCAAAACCACCCCAAAGCACACCCATCTTGAATTCCCAGTCACCGGCTGTGAGATCTCCGGCCAGTATCTTCACCTTGTTGTTCTCGAACAATTTGGTAACTCTTTCCATACTCAGCCTCGAATCACTAATACTTAGCTCAATATACCCGAACTTGCCATGCTACGAAATTACTTAATCCTCTATTGCCCGTTCTTGACCTGGCAAGGCGAACTAGCTAGCATTGCCAAGTCTCAAAGATATATCGCAGTCTCAGCTATGGCTCCCGTCCATACTTTCAAGGATTCAAATTGAAAATTAAGAGTGTTATCACTCAGTTGATCGTCTTTTTGTTGCCGATATTGGCTGCCCTATATAACACGTTCGAGTTGCCCGACTTTACCCGCAGCATAATCTGGGACTCTGCTCACTATGTGCTCTCAGGCAAACTCCTGTCGTCCTGGTTGGCCGATCTAAGCCACGGCCACTATGTTAGTCCTCACGACTGCGAAATGGGCTACTCTCTGCTACTTGACGGCATGATCATGCCTAGCTTTGCCGCTTTACTAGTTAAAATCGGCAGCTTCATTAAGGCTGGCCCAGAAAGTGCCTATACCTCAGTATTAGTAGGTCAATGCCTACTGGCCGGACTGAACTCACTGCTGATTTTCCGCATCAGCCGCCGTCTCGGCTTCTCTCGCACCCTCTCGTGTGTCGGTGGATTAGCTTGGGGCCTTTATCCCGGCCAGGTGATTGGCGCCTCACGCTTCATGAGTGAGCCTTTGGCAGCCACAATGTCACTCGTTTTTGTTCTTCTTCTCTCCTCCTTACTGCCACGAGGCCAATCGGTTGAGCCCAGAGCTCTCTCCGTCAAAGACTTGCTCAAAGCCTTTGCTGCAGGCATGTCATTAGTCTTGCTTACACACACCAAGGCTGTGATGGCACCAGTAGCCATGATCATTCTCGCCCTCACCTTATTGAATCTGCGCCCAAAGCACCGCGCCCTGACACTAGTTGGCGTCTTTGCCACTGGCGCTTTCATCACTCTCACACCATGGCTCATGTTCACCCAGGCAACAATGCAGCACAGAACAGTTTTGCCAGAGAGAATGCCAGGCTTCAATACGGCTATTGGGCTTGATCACAATGTCGATGGCTGGGCACCATTTCCTAAGACCGAATACGTCACCTTAGTAGAGCACGACAAGCCAAACATCACCATTGCTAATGCACTTAGAAATAATCCAATTGAACTAAGTGCTCTCTTTGCCCGCAAAATCGAGCGACTCTTTCGCAACGGCTGGAACGACTTCTATTATAGTAGTCTGGGCCTGGCCAAACCGGCTCAAATACTGATACACCAACTACTGTTACTGGGCGGAGGCTTAGGCGCCGTCTATCTCATCGTCACTGAAAGAATTCTACGCACAAATATCCGGCAGTTAAGCGGCAATGACTTAATCAAAATATCGTCACTACTAATGGTGGCATCGAGCTTGATCTTCGTCCTCTTTGAAGCACAAAGTCGCTACGCCTTTCCTGCCATGGCCTGGGTTATGGTCCTAACCATAATCGGTCTAGACCATTTGGAACACACCTGGCATTCCCGCGCCCTTGGTGCTAGTTGCGTTCTGGCCATGCTATTTGTCGTGATCAATCGCATAGAACTAGCCCCCCTTCTAGTTAAGCCTCTGGGCAGCATAGAAGCAGCAACTTTCGCAGTCAACCTGGCACTATCACTGAGTTTCGCCGTCTGGCTGACAGCCTGCTGTCGAGCAGCCGAAGCCAAGCGAGTGGGCGGAAAACTCTTACCTGGTGACTACTTCTCGTACGTCATTCTCACCGTGGCCTTTTTGATCAGTTTCACATTCCTCCACTTAAAAGAGCAATACGCCTTGCCGCCCGAATGGTATTGCCAATTGGCCCCCGGTCAAACAATTGAGAGACGATTGAAAATTCCCCAGCCAATCGCCCGGAGCATCGCTAGTCGGCTCCCCCAGAAGCAAAACTGGGCAGCAGTTCTAATTGACGGCAATGACGAAATCGCCAAAAGCACAGTCAAAATTAACGGCATTCAAATAGAAGAGAAGCCAGAGCTGCTCATCCCAGCCGTCGACAAAGAAGTAGAAGAGCCCTCAGAGTCAGCCATCGTCTACGAAGCCGCTCGAGCAGCAGGGGTGCCGCTGAGCAAGTTGCGGCAATGGCGCTTTGTTAGAGTGCCACTATCGGCCATAAACCTAAACAATGCTGACAACGCTTTCAACACCATAAGCCTGACCGCTGGAGACAAAGCAGAAGGAACCCTGGTCTTCGGCCAATATCGCCTCAAAGCTCAAGAGAAGCAGCAGATGACCCCAGCTCTATGGGGTTTCTCCCTGGGTAAATGGAGCACAGATGGCGACATGAGGGTAACTGACAAGAGTATTCGGCGAATAGTGCAGCAACCGCAGTGCAAGCCACCAGAGAAACAGGACAGCAACATCCAGAACACCTCGCAATTCAAAGACAGCCAGGATCTCTCGCCAGCAGCAGGCGAACAGAGCGGCGAATACCGACTCTATCTCGTTCTGGGCCAGAAGCCAGCAACAGACGAGCAGAAAGTAAGCCCGGACCTCAAGCCAGAGCTAAATATGCAGTTCAAAAAGAGCCTGAAGATTATTCTGTAATCTCTCGAAAGCTATTTAGTTTTTGCCAGCAGATCATCTACATGCTTAGCAAGATAAGGCAGGCGATAGGTTTTACCACTATAGGTATCGTAGGCGAGCTTTACACCCACGATCATATAAACCAGCGCCAGCAAGCCCCCCAGAAGGCCGCAGGGCATGGCCAAAAAGGGGCCAATAAAAGGAACAACAAGAAGAATGGAGGCCAGAATATTGTTCAAAATAAATAGGCCAAGCATGGCACCGCCAAAAACCAGACTCTGCATAGCGTGATAGCGGCTGAACGCCGGACTATCCGAAGGTGAGTTGAGCAATAGGAAGCCGGCAAGAATAGACAATGGTCCAAGGGGAAGGTATGCCAGTGCGCTAGCTACATTGGTATCTAAAGGAGTGCTGAATACCGTGGTTTTTCCAAGGTTGAGAATAGGAATATCATGGCTTTCGTTATCCTCATCTTGGGTCCGTTTTGGTAAGCTCATATTTAACTTATCCTCTAGAGGGTTTAATATTTAGGTCTTTGGTCGATTACTATGTCATGAGTATTTCCATTGAGCTATCTTACCCCTGTGGGAGCCTTTCGCGGAGGACAATTTGTCGAATAGCTCTCTAGTCGGTGCAATACTGGCTGACCGATACGAAATAATCAGCGAAGTTGGCCGCGGCGCCCTCGGGGTGGTCTACATGGCCCGGCACCTGGTTATGGAAAAAACCGTAGCGGTTAAGGTCTTATTTGGCGAAGTACAGAAAGATGAGACCAATTTCTTGCGGTTTCAAAGAGAAGCCCAAGCCGCCAGTTCAATGAGTCACCCAAACATTGTGGTGGTTTACGACTTTGGCATCTCACAAAATCGCACGCCTTTCCTGGTCATGGACTTCGTTGAAGGCACCAACCTCAAAGACATATTACAGCGCCATGGCAAGCTCCCCATAGCAAGGGCTGTAGCAATCTTCTTACAAATGGCTTCGGCTCTAGAACACGCCCACTCAAAGGGCATTCTGCACCGCGATATCAAACCTGAAAACGTGGTTTTAATGCACACGGCCTGGAATCCAGAGTTCGTCAAATTAGTTGATTTCGGCATTGCTAAGTATGTCAACGAACCGTCGAAGAACTCTAAAAAGCTGACTATGGATGGCGAAGTTTTAGGCACTCCAGCCTATATGAGCCCAGAGCAAATACTCGGCAACAAACTTGATTCACGCTCAGACATCTACTGTCTTGGCGTTTTGATGTATCACACTATTTCAGGCAAGCTGCCAATTCTCGGCATTAACTCAGCTGAAACAATGAGCATGCACGTCACTGATTTGCCCAAAGATCTTGCCGAAGCTTGCCCGGGAGTGAAAGTGCCGCATAGACTCAGTCGCACAATCATGAAAACCTTGAAGAAACACCCGCAAGATAGACATCAAACCATGCGTGAGCTTTTGATTGAATTAGAAAACTATCGCGACTAAGAAAAAGAAACCTCAACATGCGCACCCGCACAATTTTAATAAGCCTTTCAGTACTATGCATTATTGCCATTCCCATTGTCACAAAAACCAATGACAGCAAAGGACCAGGCAGTGTGCGGGTCTTGCGCGACATATCTTATATCAACGATAAAACCATACCGGCCGTAGAAAATCAGCGTCTCGATCTATACGTTCCCACTAAGTCTTATCCATTAATTCCACTCATCGTCTTCATTCACGGTGGTGCCTGGCTGCAAGGTGACAAGAGTGAAGCTAAAGATATAGGCTTGTTGCTTGCGCAAAATGGTTTTGCTGTAGCCAGTCTCAACTACCGCTTAAGCAGCCAAGCTCAATATCCAGCACAACTCGAAGACTGTCAAAAAGCAATTGCCTTTCTCCGCTCCAAGTCTCACGACTATGGCTACAACCCTGATCGCATCGGTGTTTGGGGAGTATCAGCCGGGGGACATCTAGCCGCTCTTCTTGGCACCTTAAGCGGAGACCATAGTAGTGATACAGCTCAATCTGATTTAGAAAAAGCCAGTCAAGTTCAAGCAATTTGCGACTGGTGCGGTCTGACTAATTTAAATTCAGTCAGAGACCAGGCTGGTTCGAGGACACGAATTGACTACGACACCGTTGATGGACCAGTGGCAAAGTTACTGGGCGGCCTCCCATCCGACAAAGCAGAACTGGCTACAGAAGCCAGCCCTATTACTTATGTCAGCAAGAGTGATCCACCCTTTTTAATTGTGCACGGCGACATTGACGATCTTGTTCCTCTTGCCCAAAGCGAAGAGCTATCAGAAAAACTACAGAAATCAGGCGTGCCCAACAAACTCGTTGTCGTGCGTGGAGCCGGTCACCAGCTCGGCTCAGAACAAGAAATTAAACGTGTGATTGAATTCTTCAAACAAACATTGATTGAAGGCAAACGCCAATTTCAAGTCGATAATTAAAACTTACTGCGTATTTTTTGTGAAGCGAATCACTTGCTGCTGATTATCAATTGTGTAATTCCAGTCGCCCACGAAGTCTTGACCAAGCAGCGGCTTGGCCGTATTAGCTTGATCGCTTATTCCTATGGCAAAATTATGCCTTTCAATTGGCCCAAGCTTGATACCACTAATAACACCAACCTGGGCCATGGTCTGACCACTCAGGCCAGAAATAGGAAAGGCCGGCCTACGGGTGTCAATACTGATACCGGCCTGACTGGCCTCACTTTTAGAGAACAAGCAAAAGACAGCACCAGTATCAAAAACCATGGGCACACTCTTACCGTTAATCAAGGCAGAAACTATCAAAGAATTGCCTTCTTTAACAAAAGGAACATTGAAAATATAATGGCCAGCCGAATCAACAGTAAGAGCCGGAGCTGTTTTTTTCACCACAGCGGCTGAATCAAGAGCGCGCTGACGAAAAGAAATTGTCTTGCTAGCCGAGTCGATAGAGTATTCAAAATCACGATAAAAATCTTGGCCAAGCAGTGGAAAATCCATAGGCACGCTGCTAACCAAAACAGGGAAATTGCGTCTTTCTATACGACCAACTTTCAAATCGACATTGATATGCCACACTGGTATTGGTTTACTCTGACCAATGCCAGCACCGTAACCACTGGGAGAGCCAGTGGGCATAGGCATTCCTAAATGTTTCAGCTGCACGGGGGTGAGCAAGCAACGCTCAGCCCCTGTGTCAAAATCGAACTTAATAGGATGGTTGTTGACCAGACCGTCAACTTCAATAGAATTGCCACGGCGCTCGTACTTCACCCAGGTTTCTTTTGGCAAACCAGCGGTTTCGGCCTGTTTGGCCACAGTTAGCTGGCGCAAAATTGCGGCCGCCTGCTGGGCCGCGGCAGTACCAGGGAAAGAATCAACCACAAACTTGTACTGTTCTTTAGCTTTATCAAGATGCCCCAAATGGTGCAAGGTAACCGCAAGGTAATAAGCAGCATCGGCGTTATCGGGCTGCAGCTGCACGGCCTTGGCAAAACTATCAAAAGCCTGCAAATATTCCTGTTTTTTGAACAGAGCCGTACCTTGCAAGTAAGACTCAGTTTCTTCAAGAGCTGAAGCCGCACTGACCGAACAGAACAACAAGACTAAATAACTAGTTAGCAACCGCCAGCGCATCTTCATCCTCAGCTGCAATCTAAATATATTAGTCTATTTTGAGCACTAATCTCGCAGAAAGCAGCCGCTTATTGACTACGGCGCAGCAGGGTCGAAAGAAAGGCGAACGATTGGGAAGGTATAAGCGCGCTTGATGTCATAGGCGTCGGTGCCAATATTACTGCCAAAAATACAAATTGGAGCTGGCACTCTAATTTTAGAATGAACCTCTACTGTAACAGTCGGGCTAACACCTTCAGGTGGATTGCCGCTAAAGTCGTTATAACTCAGTACCGAGACAACTGGATCTTGCAAAAGTGGACTGCTGACCCGCGAAGTGCGCAAGGCCAGATTGGCAAGATTTTTAGACTCCGCGAGTGTGGCTCCTTGGGCTGCAGCTCGAGCGGCATCGCGGGCACTTCTATCAACATGGCCATAGGCTAAAAGAGCCACCCCAATATCAATAGCAAAAGCAGCCATTAGCGCCATAACCATAGCGGCGAAGGCTACTTCGATCATGGCCGTGCCTCGGCTGCGGCGCATTCTTTTTGCTTGTTTCAACTTTTTCATTACTCTCACTATTTGATTTCAGTTTTACTTGTTCAATCTTACTTATTCAAGCCGTCAGGATTCTCAACCATCTCACTGGCAACGGCTGTCAACTTCATAGCCGATGTCAGGCCGGGCACATCACCAAAGAAGGGCAACTGATATCTAATTAGTGGCTCAACATTGGCCTGCACTGTTACTTGCAACTGATAAAGGTTCTTCGAAGCATCAGCGGGTTGAGCCAAGGGGCCAGCCACAAAGCTTTCAGCACCACTGGCCAAGTCTGTTTCAACAATCTTGGTATCAACTGAAACAATTTCGACACCACTAAAACTATGACCGGTGCGCTCTGCCGATTCTTTCGCTTCAACTACAGCGGCAGGCTTCTCGGCTGTGCCCAAAGAATAGGTCTTCGCCCTGGCTGCGGCATGGGCACCATCTTTGGCAGCAGAGTATAGAAAGGCAGTACGAAGAGCAAGCGAACCCATGATGACAAAGGGCATGAGCAAGAATACAAAGACCAGCCACATAGCAATTGGCGCCTCAACCATATAGACCCCTCGCTTAGCGCGAGCTTTTGATTTAGCCATAGGTCTGCCCGACATCTTGAACCTCTCGATTTAACTACTGAACTAGCTGGGTTAACTCTCTGGCAATGCTAGAAAAAGCACCTTTCAAACGGGCTGGGTCATTAACCACATAGACCTTACTGCCGTTGCCGACCATATTAGCCAGGGCCTGAAGATTAGATCTCTGTTCATGTTCAGTGGCTGGATCCATACTCAAGCCAACACAGAAGAGCCTCACACCTTTAGCCTTGGCTTGGGCGGCCCGCATAGCCGAGACTGAAGGAGACCGGTCGACAGTGTCCATGCCATCGGTGAAAAGTACAATCGCTTTGCGAGCATCAGCCCGCCCGCCACCAGTAACATCTTGGGCGGCTTGATTGAAGGAGCGGTAAAGGGCTGTGGCACCACGGCAAGTAAATTGCGGAATAACATTCATAATCTCGTCAAAGTGAGAGCGATCAGCGTCCACGGCAAAGCGAGGCAAGGGGAAATCAGCCGCCCCGGCCGGTGCATAGCTGCGCGACACATTTGCTTCGTGGAAAGTATGACCAGAATCTGTGCCTATTTCATGGTCGAATGCAACTAAGCCAAACCTGGCATCAGTAGAATTGTTTAGAATGCGAAAGAAATCTGTGGCCGCCGTTTTTGCGTCAAACAGAGGATGAACGTTCTTGGCCGCTAGCTCAAGATACTTCGCCTTGTAACCAGCTCGGGGGGCCACAGGGAGTGAAAGAGCGGCATGACTGCTAGAAAATACCGCGGCACTCTCCAGGTTTCCCCGGGCCGCCTCGGTCACAGTGGCAATATTAGGAAAATCAAAACCATCCTTGCTGATACCAGAGAAAGTATCTTGGCCATCGATGTTTACCACCAGATCAGTAAAACTGGCCGGATTGCCGTCATTGTCACCACCGGCGGCACCAACATCGGCTAGGCCGCGCAAATCAGGAGAAAAATTAGGGTTAGTGCCAGGCACTAAGTCTTGCGGCGCCATGGCCCGATCAAAAGTAGCACCGAGGCGATCAAGGCGACCTTGCATCAGACGGCCACCAGAGACAGCAATATCATAACGATTGGGCGAAACCGGGTCAGCAGTTGTGGATGTGCGCCTAACGAAACTCACCGGTGTATAAAAACCCATCGAACCAGAGATATCAAAACACATCTCAATATCAATTGGATTGGCACCACCAGTGGCGACAGCCCGCAGAGGAAAGCCACTAACTGTGAGGCCGAGCATATTGCCGAACATTGAAGAAAGGCCATAACGAGCAGTAATTTCAACCACCTTGCCATGGGCATCGCCACGAGCAACTTCAACATTGCGATTGTTCGGATCAAGAAAGCGAAAAGCCAACAGCGCTTCGCCCAGAGTAGGATCGCCTGCTGCCTCACGAGAGCGGTTTAGCTTAGAGCCCATCACATCGTTAGAAACAAAAACCTGCAGGGCTTGCTTAATAGCGCCGTCGTGCAGGGCCATACCATCAGTAGAATTGACAGAGCTCAAAGAGGCAGAAGCGGCTAAAGCCGCTGCTTCAACAGCGGTGCGCAACTGGTCACGAGCAATCAATAGACGAGCAATTTCACAGGAAGCAACACCTATAAAACCAATACAGAAAACGGCCAGGACAATCGACAAAATTGAGATAGCTTGCCCGCGCTGGCTGCGCCGCTGCTGCACTCTCGTGCTTGTTGCTGGCTTTGCTGTTGATTTCATTGCCCTTAATTGCCTCGCTGAAGTATTGAGCGCTCTTTTAGGCTCACCAGCACAAGCAGCAATTTAGTGGGAAGACCAGCGAATATGAGAAAATCAACACTTTTGACAACCAGCCAAATTCTACTAATGCTATATTTCTTCGCAGTCGCTGCTTAGTAGTCAGACATTAGTAGTAAGAAAATAGAGCGGAAAATGAGAAATCGCCAAAAGCTTCAAGCAGCTTTATTTAGCGCCCTACTAGCAGGCATGCAGAACCTTCCTGTCTCGGCGGCACAGCACAAAAACGCTGACCTGGTCAAAGCTACTGAAGTAGTAAGTGAAAAGCTCAAGAGCGAACCTAATGACATCGCCAAACTCTTTCAGCGGGCAGCATTACACTTTGCCTTGCAAAAATACGACGCTGCCCTGCTCGACCTTAATCACGTCCTCGAGCTAGACGATAAAAATGCATCAGCTTACTTCCTTCGCTCTAATACTTATCTGTCGCTGAAACAATATCAGGCCGCTTTGGCCGACATAGATAAATCAATAGTGCTGAGCAAAGACAACAATATAGATAAGCTCTTTCAGCGCTCTAATTGTCACTATATGCTCAGCCAAGACAGCGAAGCCATAAGAGACCTAGAACAAATTCTCAAAGTTGGCACAGTGACCGCCGAGCAAAAGCTGATGTCATACGCCAATTTGGCCGAGATCAAATTTCGCCAGGGTCAGTACAACGAATGCCTAGCCGACTGTAGCAAAGCTATAGCTATTGACCCCAGAGGCTGCGGCGGCTCAGCTTACTATTGGCGCGCCGAATCAGCTAAGGCCTTAAAAAACATGGCACTAGCTGCCCCAGCGGCAGCCAAAGCAAAGCAGTTAGGCTTTGTTGATGTTGGCCGGGCAGTAGTGCCCAATGGTGATTTGGTTTACGCCAACATGTTCGACCCGGCTCAGAAATTTTTTCATCACCGCATCGATACAAAACACTTTGCCTTTTTCTATAAAACCGATTTCAAAAATGACTACAAAACAGAGAGCAACAGAAACGAAGAGTGGGCAAAGCTAGTGGCAAAATTTGCCGAAAGCTTTCTCACTCGCATCAACGCTGATTTGCTAAAACTTGATTGGCCAGCACCAGTGAACGTTTATATGATGCCAGACAAGGCCTCACAGCATAAGTTTTTGCAAGAGCAAATGGACTACCCCGATATGTGCACCGGCACTATCTTGCCTAAACGCAACGCTCTGGTCTTTCATACCGATAGTGGCTTGGGTACAGCAGGTCATGTGATTTTCTCTCAGATTGCCCACAATCAACTCGACAATGACGATTCTTTCTCAGGCCTAATTGCCTTTTTTGAAAAGCTTTATGGCTATCAAGAAAAAGGTAGTTCGGCACTCTACTGGGGCTACCACAACCCCTGGCGCCTGAAGCTAGCATCCAAGTCTTTACCTGATCTCACTCTTGCAAAACTGATCAAGCTTTCGCAAGATAGCAAAGACGATACCCAATGCGAAGAGCGGCTCCTATCTGTTTTTATCTTCAAAAAAGAGAGACTTAAGCGCTATATCGAACTAGTTGCCGCCAACGACCGCCGCGGCTATGGTACTTTTTTAGAAGCCGCCTTCGACAAACCAATTGCACAAATTGAGCCAGAATGGCACCAATACTTGTTAGACGTGAAGAAGAACCTGGCCAAACTAGAAGAAATTCCAGCCAGTGAATTCTTTCTATCAAAAGCAGCCTTTGATAAATTTGTCGGTGAACACCGCGACAACTTTAAAGACCTGGCCTTACACGCCAGTAACAGAAGCAGCAAAATTGAAAATAAACCGGTGGCTTTAGCTGATGTTTTAGGTAGAACGATAGAAACAACTAAAAGCGCTCCAGGCGTGCTGCCCAAAGGCTGGATTCGCGCTGGCTCTGACCCGAACCAGTACGAAATGGGTATGGACAAAAGCGTTAGCCACAATGGCACCACATCTGGTTACATCAAAGCAATTGACCCAAGCAATAAAGGCTTCGGCACCCTGATGCAAGGCTTTATTGCCGACCCATTTGTGGGCAAGAAGGTCAAGCTTACTTGCTACACAAAAACTAGAGACGTGAAAGACTGGGCCGGGGTTTGGATGCGTGTGGACGGCCCCAGTAGTACAAATGGAAACAGTGGTTATTTGTCCTTCGACAATATGCAAGATCGGCCAATCAAGGGAACCACTGACTGGACCGAGCGCAGCGTTGTACTTGATGTGCCACAGGGTAGCTCGTCAATAAACTTTGGTATTCTGCTATCGGGCGGCGGTCAGGTATGGGTTGATGACTTTGCTTTTGCCGGCGTTGGCGAGAGCGGTAAACCTTCAATAAAACGGGCATCATATATTAACGATGAACCGACCAATCTAAATTTCGATGAAGCAAATGAGCACTAGCTGTTGCAATTAGGTATTACCGGTGGTGATTGTAGCTTCTCTTGAAAGGATTCAACGACTAAATGTTCATTTAGTGATTCCTGAAATAGCAGACATATTTTGTCACTTAGTTGAACGGCAACGGTTTATAGAACGTTCATAAGGTGACTGGATAAGTGACAATGAAAAAAAGGAGTAAAAAACGTTCCGAATGGGCTATGTGAGCATATCAAAGGCCGACGGCTCCCAAACTATCGATCTAGAGAAGGACCCTCTCGTGGCCGCTGGCGTAACAGGGAAGTTGATTTCCGGAGTCAGAACAGTGCAGTATCAGTTACTTATCTTGAACTTCGTAAACTTAGTTAGTCCAAGTTTTGTGAGCGATTGCTGATACCACTTATCCAAGTTTTCTCTCAGTAATTCGTAGTTTTGAGACTTTATACAGGTCTCTACGACTTCGATTACCATTCGCTGTGACTCGAATGAAGAATTTGGCCTTGCTAATACTCTAGCCCCGCTCTCTGTAAGAAGATACTCTCGCCAATCGTGAATAAAATTCAGACACCGTTCATAGGTTTGCTGATATGCCGAGAGACATACCAGTGATTCTATTAGATATCCATCGTCCCTTGCCTTATAAGACGGTAGTGAAAGAAGAAATTCAATACACTGTTCCACTTCTGCCAATTTATCCCATTCTGGAAGCAATTTGCCTACGACAAATTCTTTCAGCTCTAGAACCGCTTCATCTTTAGTAAAATCTCCACCGTAGTACGACGTAGCAGCTGCAAATCCAAGCGTGTAGCCATTTTCGAAGTACATATAGCCAACAGGCTTGCAAAGTGGAAGAATAATACAACCGACAGAAGCACGCGTCAGTGGCGAGGAGCCATCAAGATAAACCCCAAGAAGAATAACCTCTAATGGAATCCTAAATATCAGCCTACCTTTAGTTGCCAGACATTTTGAATTCTGGGCGACAACAGATTTTGTGATATCACTGACCTTTGTCACTAAAGCATCTCCTTAAAAGTTACTGCTGTTACTAAGTTTGACCAGCTTTTCCGCTAGGCGTGGAACTTGGACGAGAATCAAGCGGAAAAGCTGGACAGAGTCAACGAAACCCCGAAAGCCATCACGAGATGGCGTTTCGGGCTCCCAGCGAGTTCACTCTTAAACATCGAAAAAACCGCTCAGTAAACCGCTCAATTTCACTTCCAGCTTACCACGACAATACACCTTAAAAGCCTGATATTATTAGACAACGGCATCCGCAGAACCTACTAATAAACCGCTCAAGAAACCGCTTATGAAATCAATTCTGGATCGCAATGAGAACCCAAGCGCAATGGAGCCGTTAATTCTAGCGCTTGGCCGAGAGCAGGCTGATCTGAATGATTTAGCGCTGGAGTTGGTCTCTGAATCAGCCAGCTTAAAAAGCAGTATGCCAGCTAATTTCGTGGCTGCATTGGCTATTTTGGTGCGGTCCATGAATTGCTATTACAGCAATCTTATTGAGGGTCATTACACACACCCCATTGATATAGAAAAGGCCAGAAAGAAAGATTACAGCGATGACCCTGAAAAAAGAAATCTGCAGCTCGAAGCAGAAGCGCACATCACGGTGCAAAGCTGGATTGACGAGGGAGGAATGGTCGGCTCGGCTATGTCTCTCCAAAATTTGCAAGAGATTCATAGAAAATTTCATGAGTTGTTTCCAGAACAACTTAGATGGACCATCGACCCAACAACACAGCAAAAACTTCAAATTATTCCAGGCGAGCTTCGTGTTCTTGATGTAAAAGTAGGCAATCACCTTGCGATAAGTCCTGGAGCAGTGCCACGTTTTATGCAGAAATATGAGCAGACTTATTGCACTCTAGGCAAATCCGGGACAATCCTTGCCTCCGCTGCAGCACACCATAGACTGCTTTGGATTCACCCATTCTTGGACGGCAATGGACGTGTTGCGCGCTTAATGTCTTATGCATCTTTTCTACAAGCTTTAGATACCGGCGGCATTTGGTCGATTGCAAGAGGACTAGCAAGGCAGCAAGAAGAGTACAAAAGGCATTTGGCAAACTGTGACCATGAACGTCGTGGAGACCTTGATGGCCGAGGAGCATTAAGCGAATCGTCGCTGGCAGGATTTACCCGATTTTTCTTGAAGACTTGCATTGATCAAGTAAAATTCATGAGGTCTCTTGTAAGACCAGATCAACTGCGCAAACGTGTAATAACATGGGCCAATGAAGAAATAGCGAAAAAATCATTGCCGCCAAGAACTACGATCGTTTTAGAATCATTACTCACATCTGGCGAACTCCCTCGTGGTGATATAGCTGTAATGCTTGGTCTCAGTCCTGCTGGCGCTAGGCGGGTAATTTCTGCATTAGCCGAAAAAGGCGTTATTGTCTCAGAGACTAGTCGTGCTCCAGTTAGACTGGCATTTCCCGCAACTCTAGCGTCAAGCTGGCTACCGGGATTATTTCCAGATCAATAATAAAGCTTCAACAAAACGGGCATCTTATATTAACGATGAACCAACCAATCTAAATTTCGACGAAGCAAGAAGAGAATAAGAAATCTGTGCCCTACCAAATAATCGATAACGTCGCCTATGGCAGCGCTGAACTCGAAATCAAAGAAGTCTTTGAAAAGCTACCAGAGTTTTTCAAAGACTTAGAAGTAGTCGTGACTTATACGGACAGCGGACCGACTATAAAGCCAAACCCATATGACGTGACCGAATATAAATTCGGCAGACCGATTGGAGCTGGCTATCTATTGAACCCAGAAGACGTTGGCCCCTTTCTGCAACTTCTAGATGGCTTTGACGAGATTTTTTTGGTCAAAAAGGGTTCGCTGCAAGACTTTCCGGAGGTAGAAAAATTTTGCACACCTCCATATTTTTCAGAAGATGTGCCGCCACTCTTCATCGAAACCTTCAAAGCCTTAGGTGCTGTGGGTTACTTAGGCGACGGTATAGGGCTTAACTATGCCTGCGATCCCAAATTTGCCGAACAAATAGAAGCGCTGCCAGATCTTGAGACCTATCATCTGCGAGTTTTACCTTACAAGCTTGACCGTTCTGGTCCATTTGATCCGCAGATTATTGGCCCCATTGATATCAACAAAAGGACTATCAGTTTATGAGCGAAGCAAGAAGAAACCTCATTACTTTTCAATCAAAAGAATTCAACACCACGGTGCCGCAAGAGCACTTTATCAATGATTGTTGCTATGGCGACGACATCTGCAAATGGTTGATTGAAGCACTGACTAAAAAAGGTGTCGATTGCGACAAGGAGCCAGGCCAAGAAGACTTCGGCTGGTATTTTAACTTCTCCGTAAACAAGGTGGTTTACTGCCTGGTCTGCGCTTTTCGCTTGGGCGAAGACCAAGATCAAAATCAAGAAAAAGACCAAGAAAAGAAAGAAGAAGCAGAAGCAAACGCCGCAAGTGCAGCTGAAAACGGCGATTGGATCATCTGGATAGAGCGCTCGGCCGGCTTTATGGCCAGTCTCTTTGGGGCTAGAAACAAAGGCCTTGACGAAGCAGTGCCAAAGTTAATTCACAGCACATTGGCGGCTAATCCAGCCATCACCAATATCAAATGGCATCGCAAGAAAGACTTTGACTCTGGTCGAGAAGATCTGGCCCTATCGAGCCCAGAATAAACTCTCCCAATTCGCAAGCTCCCAAGCACTTCTTAAGCTTGAGGCAATAATGCCTTAAAGCGCTCTTAACCATGTCAAGTTGATAATCACACTAACAAACAAAAGAGAAAAAAAATGAAAAGGGAAGACAATACGAATGAAGCCAATAGTACCTGACACCTGGCGAATTCCAGCCCAGCTTGCCGCTCGCTTTGGTGATAGCGCCGGTAGACAAAGAGCAATGCAGGCCGAAGGGCATTTACTGTTAGTGCTGCACGAGCCACCCAGAAGAAATGATAGCGAGCGCCGAGCCAAATTATTTTGGCGGGCACCGAACGGCAGCTGGGCTTGTAATACCGATGGCAGCGTCAGCGACCTATTAAAAAAACACACAGCCAGCTTTGCCGAACGTGCTGAAGACTTAGAAATGAAGATGCAAGAAGCCAGCTGTGCCGATGACTATTTCTTCTTATTGCAAACCATTGCCCCGCTGCACCGCAGCAGCCGCAATCTCCATGCCACGCTGCAGCAAGCTCGCGACATGGTGGCTGAAGACCGCGACATTATTGTTGCCCGCGACACAGCTGGCGATATTGAGCGCACTTTCGAACTGTTGCACCAAGATGCTAAAAACGGCCTTGATTACACAGTGGCGAGAAAAAGCGAACTGCAATCACAGCAGAGCTACGAAATGGCTTTAAGCGCTCACAGGCTCAATGTACTGGCGGCAATATTCTTTCCCATCACCGCACTCAGTTCAATCTTTGCCATGAATCCAGCCCTCGCTCCCGAAACACTTTTACACACCCCAATATTTTGGACAGTACTTGGCGCCGGCTCACTGACCGGTCTCCTCCTAAGCCGCAGTATTATTCACAAGCCCGAAGAGCCTAGCTATACCCCGCCAGCAGTGCCCAAATCTAAATCAGACTCTAAATCTAGATACGGTGGCGGAGCGAACAGCAAAATCAAGCAACGGAATCAAAAGGTTAAGGCAGGCGCTTTAAGCTAACAGTAAAGCGGCTACCTTTGCCCACTTCGCTATCCACTTGAATCTCGCCTTTGTGTCTATCAATAATGGCTTTAACAATAGCTAGACCCAAACCGAAGCCACCAATGTCTCGCGAGCGCGATTTGTCGACGCGATAAAAGCGTTGAAAAATATGGGGCATGCTTTCTTCGGGTATACCAATGCCGTTGTCTTCAATGGAGATTCTCAGCCACTCTCCATCGATTTGATACTTGACAGTTACCACACCATCGTCGTCAGTATAACGAATGGCATTGGCCACAAGATTGAGCAAAAGCCGCTCCAAAGACTCACTGTTACCAAGCAAGGTAACATCAGGCATAGGGTCACAACAGAGTTTGATGCGTCGAGCCCGAGCCAATTGCTCACATTCAGCCAGTACTGGCGAGGCAATACTATCAAGGCGAATATGATCGATGGGGGCAGGATAGTCCGGTGACTCCATGCGCGAAAGCACGACCAAACTCTGCCCCAAAGACTTCATACGGCCACTGGCGCGGTTGATAATCGCCAGTACATTTGAACCCAGTTGACTATCTTCAAAGGTGGCTTCTAAAGTCTGAACCGATGCTTCAATTACACTAATAGGAGTGTTAATTTCATGAGCGGCATCGGCCACAAACTGCCGTAGTAACTCCATAGTTTCTTCAACTGGCTTAACAGCATTTCCGGCAAACCAAGAGCCACAAATTGCCACAGCCAGGGCCAGGAAGGGAGAGAGTGAAACCATGGTCAAAACAATTTGCTTGAGAGCGTCATCGCGCTGCCGCACCGAAACCTGCACTTGCAGGTAGCCACTGAGTTTAGTGTCATCTTGTATTTCAATAAAGAATGAGCGCAAATTGATATCGTCTAAAGACGAAGAGCTTTGTCCATCGACATGGACAAAACCGGAACTCAACTGACGATGACCAATCGGCCCAAACTCTTCTAGAAGCTGACGCTTAGCGTCAAAAACTTGAATACTAAATGGCACTTCTTCGTGCCTTGACTGAGCCCGCAGGCCCCAGCGATTGAGAGAAGGGCCGCGGGGCGTCATATCTACAGCAGGCAGAACTTCAGCAGCCAGACCTTGTAGCTGATTATCGATTGAGCGATCTAGTTGGGCCGCGAACATAAAAATCGCCACTGCACCGCCAAGAAAATAGAGCAATACAAATAGTAAAACAAACTCTATAGTAAGGCGACGGCGTAGGTCATGCTTCACTTATAATTCACCAAGCTTGTAGCCAACACCATATACGGTGGCGATAATTGAAGGCGCTCCAGCAGTATCGAGCTTCTTGCGCACTCGGGTGATATGGCCCCGCACGGTATCAAGAAGAGCCTCTGTGTCAGATTCCCACACGCTAGACAAAATATCTTCAGCTGAAAATACTTGATGAGGGTGGCGCAAGAAAAACTCCAGCAAGCGAAACTCTTTAGGCAGAAGGTGCACTTCATGGCCACCCTTCAGCACCTTAAATTCGTTGACGTCAATTTCAAGGTCGCGAAAACGCATTACATCTTGGGCTTGACCGTGGTTACGACGAAGAACCGCGCGCACCCGGGCCGCTAGTTCTTTTAGTTGAAAAGGTTTAGTCATGTAATCGTCAGCGCCCGAATCGAGACCTGTCTCTTTATCGTCCACATGACCCTTGGCTGTCACCATGATGATGCCAGCCGAGCCGCCCGATTTTCGATAGCGCTTACAAATTTCCATGCCATTAACTGACGGCAACATGATGTCGAGTATGACCACATCATAATTGTTGGTTTCCATGCGGATGAGGGCCTCTAAGCCATCGTCGGCAATCTCAACCAAATGATGGTCTTTGACAAGCCAGTTCTTTACAAGCTCGGCCAAATCGGCTTCGTCTTCAACTATTAGAATTTTTGCCATAGAAGCAATGATACACCGATTGGCAAGACCGTTACTTTCTTAAGTACAAGTTGCTTTCTTAAGCGGGAAGGTGCTTACGCGAAGCTGTGGGGTGCTTGGTAACGCTTTGATGCAGCTCAAGGCCGCGATACTCCACAGAACCACCACCATTGACCTGGTCACGGGCAAAGTCGTGCAAATGCTCCATAACGGTATGATCAATAAATGTGGCACTACCGAGATCAATCACCACCTTTTTGTTAGGTGGAATTTTAGCCAAGTACTTTTTCAACGAAAGATAGTTAGAGAAAATAGCCGCTTCATTGATTTTCAAAATCAAAGTATCGGCGCCCTGCTCTTCAAGTACTGCATTGGCTTTGAAAAGTTGATTGATGCGCACACCACGCAAGATATGCAACAAGAATTTAACCGCAACTCCAGCGGCCACACCTATAAGCAGGTCAGTGGAAAGAGTAACTACAATCGTAGTGACAAAGAGCAAAGTTTGCTCCCAGCCGATAGCGTGGGTATCTTTAAATACTTTTGGTGAAGCTAAACGGTAGCCAGTGAAGACTAGCAAAGCAGCAAGAGACGATAGCGGAATGGAGTTGATCATCGAAGCAGCCAGCAAGACGAAAGTAAAAATGAATAAGCCATGGAAGAAATTAGACCAACGAGTTTTTGCACCATTGGCAATATTGGCGGTACTACGAACAATTTCAGCAATCACTGGCAAGCCGCCAATCATGCCTGAAATAGCGCTTCCCAAACCAACAGCCGAAAGGTCTTTGCTTAAATTAGCGTGTCTTTTGTAAGGGTCAAGCTTGTCCACTGCAGCACAGCTCAATACAGTTTCTATACCTTGAACAAGAGTAATCGACAGCACTGAGAGCCAAAAACCATTCATTGTAATGGCTTTAAAATCAGGACCAGTGAAAGCTGTTGCCATATTGGTTGGCACCTGTACCAGGCACTTCAACGGATTAATATCAAAGCTTTGTCCGGCAAAGGCATATGAATGTTTGGTAGTAATATGAAAGAAAAATCCCAGTGTACAGGCCGAGAGCACAACAATAATTGGTGCGGGAATCTTGCGCAGAATGCCTCCTTTGACAAAAGTCAAACCAATCAAAATAAGCATGCTCAAGATGCCGATAGCGGCAATTTCAGGATTGGCGTGGGCAATAGTAAATGGCAATTTGAGGAAAAGTTCTACTGGCTCTTTAGCGGGAGGAGCAACACCCAGCATCACCGGAAATTGCTTGAGCATAATCACTATGCCGATTGAGGCTAACATTCCGTGCACAACCGAGGCCGGGAAAAACTTGCCCAATTCACCAGCCTTGAACAGCCCCATGACGAAGAGAAGCACACCAGATATGACGATAGCGGCCAGAGTTGCGTGGTAGCCCTGACTACCGCCACCAAGGCGATCGACAGAAGTCAAAATTACAACAATCAAACCGGCAGCCGGTCCATTAATTGTGACGTAAGAGCCGCTGATTTGTGAGACGAGTAAGCCGCCCACCATAGCGCCAATAATACCGGCCATAGGCGGCATACCTGATGCCATGGCAATGCCCAATGAAAGCGGCAGAGCTATAAGGAACAGGATGAAGCCGGAGACAATGTCAGATTTCCAGTTTTGCTTAAGTCCAGCTAGCCTGTCAGCTGGCAATACTGTAATGCTCTGTTGTGACATCAGTGTCTCCGGTATCTCTTGCCCGAGGGTACTTATTGAAACACCCAGGGTTGCTCATAAGAGCGTTGCCGACCATGCTATAGCTTCAAGCTCGCGGTCTTTCTTAGAACGTTAACAGGCAAAAGTGATGAAGATGTGATCAAGCGGCTCAGCGAAATAAGCAGTTACATTTATCGGCTGCGATTTACAAAGCTACATGTATAAGTACGAGTATAGTTTCGAGAAAAACTTTGACGGCCATCACACTTCGATCACAATTCGCTGTTAGCGTAGGAGAGGTAACCCGCAGAAGCAAATGATTAACGACCCCACGACATTATCGGCCGCCAACCTGTTCACGAGCGCTAGCGCGATATGGCTTGCCGGGCTAGTCATCATAGCGGTCGGAAGAGAACGGGTAAAAAGCAATTTCTTAGCCTTTTTAATGCTAGCCGGAGCGCTACTCACCCTTGGCGGAGCTGCCTTATCTTGGAATCAATCTATTGAATACAACCAATTGCAATATATTTCTTTTGGTCTGGTTCCAGCAGATTCTATAGTTGATTCACTTAGCGTGCCTTTTCTCGGCTTACTTGGCATACTGGCATCAGCAGCAGCAGTGGCCAGCCCCTGTCACGTTGACAGCCTCAACAGTCAAGGGAAAAAGGGGCATTACTGGAAGCTCACATTTATTTTCTTGATTGGTTTGCAACAAGTTTTACTAGCTGCCAATGGCATCGCCTTTTTAGTATTCTGGGAAATCATGTCGCTCTCCTCGGCGGGCCTGGTAGCCGCCGATCACGTCAGACACCGGGCCCAGCGAGCCGCATTTGCCTATTTAACAGCCACCCGTATTTCCACTGCTTTTATTACCGCCGCTTTTCTCTGGATGCACCAGAACACTGGTAGTTGGTCACTGAGCAGCTGGCATTTTGGCACCGAACAAAGCATAGTGGCAGCGGCCTTGTTGCTCATAGCAGTTTGCACAAAAGCTGGAGTCTGGCCAATGCACGTTTGGCTTCCCCTGGCCTATCCTGAACCACCAGGGCCAACTTCTGCAGTGTTCAGTGGCTTGGTGGGAAACATCTCAATTTATTTGCTCATGCGCATGCTTTTGGCAGGAGAATGCCATCACCTCGGCATCGCCTACGCTGCCATTGCCCTGGGCACAATCTCAGCGCTCTGGGGCGTTCTCTTTGCCCTGATGGAGCGTGACCTGAAGAAATTGCTCGCCTACAGCACCGTAGAAAACATGGGCATTATTCTCACAGCAATTGGTGTGGCTATTCTTGCTCACTGCCACAACTTAGATACCATTGCCACACTGGCTTGTGCTGCAGCTCTCTTTCACACTCTTAATCATGGTCTGGTCAAAGCACTGCTGTTTCTCGGTGCTGCTTCAGTTGAGCGCGCCGTGCACACAAGAGATCTATCTGCCCTGGGCGGCCTGGCGAAAAACATGCCCTGGACCATGCTTTGCTTCTTCATTGGATCGCTTTCAATTTGTGCCATGCCACCAATGAATTGCTTTGCTAGCAAATGGTTGGTCTATCAAACATTCTTCCAACTTTCATTTGCCAACGCCCCGATCTTAGAAAGAGCAATGTCACTGGCCATGGTGGGAATTCTTGCCTTTGTGGGCGCCCTGTCCCTCGCCTGTTTCACAAAAGCTGTCGGCATTGCCTTTTTGGGTAGACCGCGCTCTAACGCTGCCGCTAAAGCAAAAGAATCAACCACCAGTGGACCGGATGGCCTGATATTGGCACAGGTAATTTTGGCTATTGCTTGCGTCATGATAGGCACCTCGGTACCAATAGCACTAGACGGACTGGCGCCAGCTCTTCGTCACCTCACCCATGACCAATTTGTGATTGGCTCAACCCTCTTCCCCATTCCCCAAGGTCAACTGGCCCTGGTCGGTGGCATTCTTGTTTCAAGCATCTACCTCTTTGTACTAGGCGGCCGCTCTGTCGACGTAAAGAGCTACATCACCTGGGACTGCGGCTTTGGCCCTCTATCAACCAGAGCAGAAGAAACCGGCTCCAGCTTCTCTCATCCTATTGGCCGCATATTCTCACAAATTCTCCAACTGAAAGTAACAACAGAAATATCAGGCAAAGACCGCCGACATTTCCCTGAATCTGTGCGGGTCGAAACCTTTATGACTCCTATTCTCGAAACAAAACTGTATCGCCCCATTATGGGCTTGTTTGATTGGCTCTCAGCTTCGCTAGTACGGCTGCAAACGGGCAGCATTCACATTCACTTGCTCTACGTCTTCTTGACCATGCTATTGCTTGTATTCTTAGGCACAAATATATGATTGCTATAAATACCGAAGCCATTTTAGAGACTCTAGCCTTTGTAGCTACTTTTTTGCTATTGCCACCACTTTTAGTCGGTATCATTCGCAAAACTAAAGCACGTTTTCAAAATCGAATTGGTGCGCCGCTCTTGCAGCCATACTTTGACTTAATGAAACTGATGAGCAAAGGCGAGACCATTAGTAAGCACACCAGCTGGATCTTTCGCAGCACTGCAGCCATCAATGCCTCACTATTAATTATTCTGGCATTTCTCGCGCCCTGGACGTCGCTGCGCCCATTCAATTTAGGTGCTGATCTATTCTTAGTGATTTATTTGCTTGCACTGACCCGCTTCTTTACCGTTCTTTCAGCCCTTGATGCCGGTTCAGCCTTCGGCGGTTTTGGCGCCAGTCGAGAAGTTACTCTGGCGCTATTAGTAGAACCAGCGGTTATCTTGTGTTTAGCGGCCATAGGCTCGGTCAGTCAAACCAGCGACTTAGGGATTGCCTTCTCATTTAACAACGTTAGCCTGATCAACCAACCAGGTCTGTGGTTCATTGCCGGTTGCGGATTATTCTTAGCCAGCCTGGTTGAGCTCTCAAGAATGCCAGCTGACGACCCCACTACTCACCTTGAGCTGACCATGGTTCACGAAGCCATGATCTTAGAAAATTCAGCCGCTAATCTGGCCCTGGTTGAATATTCTCACTTCTTGAAAATACTGATATTGCTTGGCATATCAAGCCAGTGCTTGCTACATGCCATTCCTTTCTTCTGGCACACAAGTCAACTTATACTTGCTCTTGCCTCGATTCTCAGCATCATGATACTTGCTGCCAGCATCGCCATAATCGAGAGCGTAGCAGTTAAGCTACGCTGGACTAAACTGCCTGAGTTCATTGCCTACTCAGTGGCCATGAGCATCTTCTGCGTCTTTATCGCCCTGAGCAAGAATCTGAATTAGTGCGAGGAACAAGAGCAATATGATTCTCGACACATTTGAAGCACTAGCGATGGTATCAGCAATATTTGCCATACTAATTCTTGGCACTACCCACCTGCGCACAAATCTCTCCTTCTACTCGCTTCACACCATGGCTATTGCCGCTGTTACAGCCTGGATTGCCAACATAACCCACGAAGACCATCTCTACTTAGTTGCTGCTGGAGTTTTCATTATTAAGTCCTGGGGCATCCCCTGGTACTTAAATAGCGTCATTAAAAAAATCAATATCGGCACCGATGGTGGCGCCTTCATCGCCGCACCGCTTTCTATGCATCTAGGGGCTTTAATGCTTGGTTTATCATTTATGATCAGCCAGCAAATACCAGGCCTAATTGGCGAGCCCGATTCAAGGCTGGGCTCTACAGCCGCTATGTCAATATTGTTCACTGGCGTTCTTCTGATGTTAACGCGCAGAGCAGCTATCAGCCAAATTGTCGGGTTCTTGGTTATTGAAAATGGTATCTACCTCTTTGCCGTAACCCAAACCCATGGCATGCCTTTGATGATCGAGATGGGCCTCTTACTTGAGGTTCTTGTGGCCGTTATGGTCGCCGGCCTACTGCTCTTCAATATCAAGAAGAGCTTCGAGCACATCGACGTAAGTCAGCTAACGGAGCTAAAAGACTGAATGAACGATCTGCTCTACATTATTGCTTTACCGGCCACTTTGGCCATACTTAGCCTTTTCATCAAAGACGTCAAACTGACACGCAAGCTTGTTCCGGTCTTAATTTGGTGGCAGCTCGGTATCGTTGCCCTGGTGCTACACCCCTGTCTACTCGGCAACGAGCATATGCAGTTCATCAGCGGTCTTGCCGTCGACAAGATGGGCACTTACTTCATTTTGCTTGCCACCTTTGTCGTCTCTTGTTGCATCACCCATGCCGATTATTTCTTTGCCGCAGCCGAAGCCAATGGTGACGCTTACGGCGACCAGCAGCTGCGCCTCTTTTATGCTTCAGTCAACCTATTTTTACTAGCGATGACTTCAGTCTTTCTCTGCGACAACTTAGGCTATCTCTGGATTGCTATCGAAGCGACTACGCTCTCTTCAGCGCCACTTGTCTATTTTGAACGGAATAAATTTGCCCTGGAAGCTACATGGAAGTACCTGATAGTTTGCTCAGTCGGCATTGCTTTTGCGCTACTGGGAACGGTCTTTATCTTTGCGGCAAGCCAAAGAGGCACTCTCGCTGTGCCAACTCTCAATATTTCAGAGTTAATCAGTCAAGCTCAAACCCTAAACTTTCCCTTGTTGCGCCTTGGCTTCATTTTCTGCTTAATCGGCTACGGCACCAAAGCTGGTATCTTCCCCTTGCACACATGGCTACCCGACGCCCACGCAGAATCGCCAGCTCCAGCCTCGGCCATGCTTTCTGGCTCGCTACTAAACTGCGCCCTTTTTGGCATTTGGAAAGTTTCTAGCATTATCAATGCCGCTCAACCACATTCTCATGTTCACCAGCTGGTCGCTATTCTTGGCACAATAACCGTTGTAGCCGCTAGCCTTTTGCTTTTGCGTCAACACAACTTCAAAAGACTGTGGGCGTACTCAAGTATTGAAAACGTTGGACTCATGGTCTTTGCCATTGGGCTTGGTTCTGGCCCTCTCTTTTTCTTGCAGGCCCTCAATCACAGCCTGGCAAAAGTGGCTCTCTTCTTGCTTACAGGCAACATTATTCAAGCCAGCGGAACGAAAAAACTGAACAAAATGCACGGCGTTATTGAAGATTGTCCAATCTGGGCACTACTGGTCACCCTTGCCACTTTTGCTGTGACCGGTGCGCCGCCATTTGGCGCTTTTGTTGCCGAAATGTCAATGCTAAGCTTGAGCATGAGCGACGGCAGATGGGTACTGGCATTAATCATGACTGTAGCCATAGCCATCAGCTTTGTCGCTATCTGCGCCCATATGGGCAAAGTCATTTTGGGTCCGGCCAAGCAAGGTTTCAAAAAATTCCAGCCCGTTAGAGCATCAATTATTCCAGCAGTATTGGTCTTCGGCACACTGGTTCTTGGACTGGTAGTCAACACCGAAGCTTGGTCTGGGCCATGGAGCATGATCAAATGAAACTAGAGCGCCAGCAAATTTCATTTCAACAGCTTCAAGAGAAGCTTAATCATGCCCTGGCAAAAACTCCAAACAAAACCTCAGATACAAGAGTAGGCTTGCTTACTTCGATAACAGGCGGTGAAATCGCAACCCTTATGCTGTCACCTACAGACGGCACAGCAGAGCTAATGGTAACTGCGCTAGAAAATAACAAATTCCCCTCACTGTCGACTCGCCACGCCCAATTTCACTGGTTCGAGCGCGCTCTCTTCGATTTTTTCGGCATTGTTCCAGAAGGGCATCCACGCTTCAAACATCTGCTTCTACACGACCAATATCCTCAAGACTTCTTCCCTTTGCGCAAAATTGCTTTGCCTGACGATTTTAAAAATCATCTAGCAAGACGATATGAATACCTAGAAGTTAAGGGAGAAGGGGTCTATGAACTGCCTGTCGGCCCCATCCACGCTGGCGTGATCGAGCCCGGCCACTTTAGATTCAGCTGTTTTGGCGAAACAATCGTCAACCTCGAAATTCGCCTGGGTTGGGTGCATCGCGGAGTAGAAAAGAGACTGACAGAAGTCCCATGGCAAAAAGCCCACTTTGTTGCTGAAGCAGCGGCCAGCGACACCGCCCTGGCTAATGCCTTCGCCCATGCCATTGCCATTGAATCTATCCTTGACATAGCAGTAACAGAACGGGCTGAATACCTACGCACCATCGCCTTAGAAATTGAAAGGCTGGCAGTACATATTATTGACGTTGGTGGCATCGGCACTGACATTGGCTTGCTCGGCGTATCAAGCGCCATGGGTCGCTTGCGAGGCAAAGCCTTAGGGCTAGCCGATCTATTGAGTGGCTCACGTTTTTTGCGTGGCTTCATTTTCCCCGGTGGAGTGCGACCAGTAAGCGAGCGCAAACTTTCTGAAATCAAGGCCGGAGTAATCGCTCTAAAAAAAGATCTCACTCCTGTTATACAAATACTTTCAGACAATCAAATGGCCACTGAGAGAATGAAGGATATAGGCAAGCTGTCGAAATCCCTAGCTCACGAATTTGGTATGGTGGGAATTATTGGTAAAGCCTGTGGTCTTGAATGTGATACCAGACAGCAATTCAAGCAGGGCAAATACCCAGAGTTAGCGCCGCAAGCCGTGATCGAAAGTGGCGGTGACATACTGGCCCGCACAGCAGTTCGCATTGGCGAAATATGGTCATCCCTCGATACCATTGAAAAGCTGGTCGATGCCTGCCCCCACGGAGAAGAGAAGGTGGCTGTACCAGATAAACTGCCTGCCAATGCTACTGGTCTAGGAATCGTTGAAGCCACCAGGGGCGAGTTAATACACCTGATATTTACCGATGAAGAAGGGAAAATCTGTCGCTATGCCATAAAAGATCCAAGCTTCGATAATTGGACAGCAATTTCAATTGCTATTCGCGACAACCTCATTGCCGACTTCCCGCTCTGTAACAAAAGTATGGCCCTCTCCTACAGTGGCAACGATCTCTAATGCTTAGACTAATTAACTACTTACTGAAACAAGGTGTGGCCACTGCCAAAAACATCTGCCCTGATTTGGCCGAAGGTGTACGTGGTCTGCCAATGCTCACAGACACCCCTTGCCAAAGCGGTTGCAGTGCTTGCGTGGAAATGTGCCCCACCGAGGCCATATCAGTCTTTAAGATTGACGACAAAAACAACGTTCGCCTCGATCTTGGTTCTTGTATTGGTTGCGGCTACTGCGTTGATGTCTGCCCCACTGGTACAATCCAAAATAATCCGACCACCCGCGTGGCTGTTCGCACCAGAGAAGAGTTAATTCTCACCACTGCTGGTGCTAGTGCTGAAGCTGCCAACAAAGAAATAGTACTGCAAGGCAGAACCAGTTCTAAAATTCCGAAAGCTGACTCTTTAGACAAGGCCCATTGGTTCAGCCGGTCAGTGGCTGCCCGGGTCGTATCTACCGGTTGCTCCGCCTGCGACATGGAACTTGGAGCAGCTGGCAATCCTATTTTTGACATAGAAAGATTTGGTGTACACATAGTCGCCTCACCGCGCTTTGCTGACGCCTTGATCATAACTGGCCCAGTCTCAAAAGGTATGCAAGAAGCTCTAGTAAGTTGCTACGGAGCTATGTCTAGCCCAAGAGTTGTAGTTGCCCTGGGTACTTGCGCTATCTCTGGCGGCGTGCACAAAGGCGGCTACGCCGAAGCTAATGGCGTCGAAAATATCCTCCCAGTCAACGTCTATATTCCGGGCTGTCCACCTCACCCCTGGAGTATCATTCACGGCATGCTGCTGGCCATGGGCAAAGAGCACTTGGCCCCGGGGCCAAAGAAATAGTTGCATATACAACTATTCTTCTAGCCTCAAATGGCCATAAGTCAACGGATAAATAGTTGCATATACAACTATTTATCCCAGAGATGCCAATAGAGCCTTGAGTTCTTCAACATTGGTACAGCGCTCGGGTACATAGGTACCTTCAAGCAAAGTGGC
>Ga0209480_10000118_pt1 | contig 72365 bp, 69 predicted proteins | sample JI61114C2DNA_FD_187501 | JGI IMG/M metagenome (GOLD analysis project Ga0209480, IMG submission 187501) | Wastewater effluent complex algal communities from Wisconsin, to seasonally profile nutrient transformation and Carbon sequestration -... | ecosystem: Engineered > WWTP > Effluent > Algae...
CTTGCACATGCACACTGTCAACATAGAAACCGTCGAAAGTGGTCACGGCAATGGCTCCGGGGACCAGCAGACGGTTGGTGTATTCGGTTACGACTTTCCCTTTACGGAAATGGCCATCAGGGCCTACACAACCATTCACGCCGAAATCCATCAGCACTCGGATGGGGAATAAAGCCGGGGCATTGGGACGGGTAATAGTAACCGTGGGGCAGACATTCAGCCGGCCGAAAACTCCGGTACCGCCGAGGCCTACTTCATCGTTTACGCCCATGGCATCATCAAAAGTGCCGTTGAATATTGTTTCCGCTTCAGATTCAGACTCGCTGGATACCAGGGAAGCTTCTTCTTCCTGGGCGTCCTGCACGGACTGGCTTTTCTCTTTCTGACAGGAACTGATCAGCATCATGCTGAGCAGGAAGGCGAAAGAAAGAGAGGCAAGGGTGATAAACCTGATTTTCATATGCGTTGTTTGATTTGGGTTTACAAGTTAAACGAACTTAGCTTTTATAAGATTGACTTCCACCTTAAAAGTTTAAAGGATTCTTAAAGTTTTTTATGCAGTTTTGGGTTCAGAACCCCCAAGCTGATGACACTGACAGATACCCATGCCCATATTTACCTGCCCGAATTTGAAGAAGGGCGGTCGGAAATGCTGATAAGAGCTGAAAAAGAAGGAGTTAGAAAAATATATTTGCCTGCCATTGACGCAGAGAACCATGCCAGCCTGATCAGCCTGGCTGAGCAGTTTCCGGACCATTGCCGGCCAATGATGGGCCTGCATCCCTGTTATGTAAAGGAAAATTTCAGGGAGGAATTGAAAATTGCCCGGGCGTATCTTGAAAAAGGGCGTTTTTGGGCGGTCGGGGAGATCGGACTGGATTTTTACTGGGACAAGACTTTTACTGACCAGCAATACCTTGCTTTTGAGGAACAGATCCGCTGGGCGCTGGAATTTAACCTGCCCATTGCCATTCATTCACGCAATTCAACGGATGAATGTATAGAAGTGGTGCGCCGGCATCAGCAGGGCCGGCTCAAAGGCGTTTTTCACTGTTTCTCCGGAAATGCGGAACAGGCAAAGCAAATTATGGATCTCGGCTTTTACCTCGGCATCGGCGGTGTGGTTACGTTTAAAAATGGCGGGCTCGACAAAGTGTTTGAAACAATCAGTCTCGATAAAGTAGTCCTCGAAACCGATGCGCCCTATCTGGCCCCGGTGCCCTTCCGGGGAAAACAAAATGAACCATCCTACCTGAAATATGTGGTGGAGAAACTCGCGTTGCTGAAAAACTGTTCAGTGGAAGAAGTGGCCGAGATAACGGAGAGGAATGTGCGGGAATTGTTTGGGGATAATGAGTGAATGCGAAATGTTCAACGATTATGGCTTTTAGTAACCGTTTTGAGATTAAGTTGAAACACTCAGGAATGAAAAAGCCCTCCTACGCTAAAGCTTCGGAGGGCGAAGGCGGAGACCGAGGGATTCGAACCCTCGATACCCTTTAGAGGTATACACACTTTCCAGGCGTGCCTCTTCAACCACTCGAGCAGGTCTCCATTTGGTTCTAAAGGGATGCAAAAATAAGGGATTTCAGGTTACCAGTTGCCTGACTGGTTGGTATTTAATCTTTCTGAAAAATCTTCGGGCTGGTTTTCCTTCCAGGTAGGGTCAAATTTCACAAACCAGGAGATCCAGAGACTACGGCTGAGCCGCATCAGCAGGGGCTGGAGGATGAATAAAAATAAGGCATTGGCAACCAGCCAGTACAGGAGGTGCATTTCAGTGGAAATGCCGATCAGTACCCACCAGGCTACAAAAGTGGAGACACTCAGGGCTACAGTAAGGGCATAACTGACATAACTGGTGCCATAATAAAAACCTACTTCCAGTTCGGTCATCTGCCCGCAAACCGGGCAGTGTTTATTCATTTCCAGGTTCTTTTTTAATTGAATCGTGAGCGGGTTTTTGAACAATTTTCCTTCCCGGCAACGGGGACAGCGGCAATTGAGTGAGGAGGCGAGATAGCCGCGGTGCGATGTTGGTGCTGACATGTTTATTCGTTGGTTGTGTATTGTACAATGATCTTTTCCAGCTGTGCCGCCTGCAATACACCTGATTGTCTCCACAATTGTTTGCCCTGCTGAAACAACAGGAGGGTGGGTACACTCTGTACATTATAGGCCTGGGCCGCAGCCGGACTCTGGTCAATATCAATTTTAATGATCCGGACTTTATCTCCCATCCGCTGGTGCAATTGCTCCAGTACCGGTTTCATCATCTTGCAGGGACCGCACCAGGTGGCCGTAAAGTCTACCAGTACCGGTGTAGTGCCCCGGATGATTTCACCAAAGCTCTCTTTTTTATTACTGCTTGTCTGCATGCTTTTCTTTTTTAAACATACTGAGCAATAATCCGCCCATCAGCCCGCCATACGCCGTACTGTTATGCCATTTGGAAGTGATCATACAGGTACCGCTGCTGCAGCCGATCTGCTGCCAGTAGAGGTAACCGCCAATAGCGCCCAGTACTACCCCGATCAGGGCGAGTTTGTTATTTAGTACCCAGTTCTTCATATTCAATATTTTCAATGGTTGACTGGCCGGCTTTCCGTACAGGCGGGGTATAACAGGCATTGCCCGCACAACATACCCCATCGGTAACTAAAGCAAATACCAGAAAAAACGTACCCAGAAAAATACCCGGTACCTGGCCTTCACTGATGGAGGAGTACAAAATTAAGCCTCCCAGGCCAACACGCACGAATTTCAGGGTCGTCCATCCGGATTTTATTCTGTCAAAAAGGGTCATAGTCAGCTGTTTCAGCAAATTTCCACCTTATCAACCGGGCAGGCGGTGACTATAGTTACAAAAAGATACTGACATCACCAATGCGGAAAAACAGATGAAAACCATGTGCGGAACTGACGCGGATCAGTCATCGATTTGTCAGGTCAGTTTACTTTGCGTAACCAAAAGCACAGATACTTTCAGGGGAGAAATCCAATTTCACTCCTGAAAGTCCTTTTAAGCATACACCATTAAAAGCACCAAAAATGAAGATTGAACAGATTTATACCGGCTGCCTCGCAGAAGCCGCGTATTATATTGAAAGCAAAGGAGAGGCTGCGATCATTGATCCGCTCCGGGAAACCAAGCCTTATGTGGACAAAGCAGACCGCAATGGCGCAAACATCAAATTTATACTGGAGACCCACTTCCATGCTGATTTTGTCAGTGGCCACCTCGATCTGGCTAATAAGACCGGCGCCACCATTGTATTCGGACCCACGGCCGCCCCTGCTTATGATGTGCATGTGGCCACAGACGGAGAAGAGCTGAAACTGGGTGATGTTACGATTAAAGTGCTGCATACTCCCGGACATACCATGGAGTCGACCACCTACTTACTCATTGATGAAAAAGGGAAAGAACATTGCATTTTTACAGGAGACACCCTGTTTATCGGGGATGTAGGCCGTCCGGACCTCGTACAGAAAGTAAAAGCCGAAATCACTCCGGAAATACTGGCCGGTCATTTATATGATTCACTGCGTAATAAGATCATGCCCCTGGCCGATGAAGTGATAGTATATCCGGGTCATGGAGCCGGCAGTGCCTGCGGCAAAAACATGAGCAAGGAAACCACTGATACACTGGGCCATCAGAAAGCAACCAACTATGCCTTGCGGGCGGATATGTCGAAAGAAGAATTTATTAAGGCGGTAACGGACGGATTGGTTGAGCCGCCCCAGTATTTTCCCTTTAACGTGTTGTTGAATCTAAAAGGCGGAATGGAGAGTATTGACGATATTATTAAAAGGGGAAAGAACCCTCTCTCTGCCCGTGAATTTGAAGCCATATGGGAAAGTATGGATGCCCTGGTGTTGGATACCCGGAAAACACCGGAGTTTACCACTGAACATATACCCGGTTCTATTTTTATTGGCATTGATGACAGTTTTGCCCCCTGGGTGGGCACCCTGATCACCGACCTTAAACAACCGATCCTGTTTATAGCCGATGAAGGACGTGAGGAAGAAGTGATCCTTCGTCTGGCCAGGGTGGGCTATGATCATACGATTGGTTTCCTGAACGGAGGTATCCGGGCCTGGAAAGAAGCCGGCTATGAAACGGAAGTCATAAAGGAAATTTCGCCTGAAGATTTTACCACCCTGTACCAGATGGACAATGTGCATACGCATCTGCTGGATGCAAGGCGTAAAAGTGAATATGAATCCGAGCACCTGCTGGGGGCGGAGAATTTCCCGCTGGATTTTATCAACCAGAATATGGCTCAGCTCGATCGCAATAAGAAGTATTTTATCCATTGTGCCGGCGGTTACCGTTCCGTGATCATGTGCTCTATTCTCAAATCAAGGGGATTTGATCACCTGGTAAACATTAAAGGCGGGTATAAGGCCCTCAGTCAGACCGGACTGGCCAAAACCAAATTCGTGGAACCCAAGACGATGTTGTAGTGATATTAGTCACCGGGCAATTTGATTGCCCGGTTTATTTTTGCTTAAATATTTAAGCAAATGCCCACGATAAAAATGACCACGCAGGACTTTAAAGATAAAGTCTTCAACTACGAAACCGAGAAGGAATGGAAATACCAGGGAAGCCTCCCGGCGATTATTGATTTTTATGCCGACTGGTGTGGTCCCTGTAAAATGGTGGCCCCCGTGCTGGAAGAACTCGCGGCTGAGTATGAAGGGAAGCTGCTTATTTATAAAGTAGACACCGAAGCCGAACAGGAATTATCTGCTGTATTTGGCATCCAGAGTATTCCCACCCTGCTCTTTATTGATTCCACCGGTGAACCGATGATGCAGCCCGGCGCATTTCCCAAACATATTTTCAAAAAGGTGATTGAGGAAAAACTGCTGACGCAGGTAAAAACAGAAGAATAGTCAATTTGATATAGTAGCAAGTAAAAATCCCGCTGATGCGGGATTTTTTATTTCAGGTGCCAGTTGACAGGTGTCAGGATGCCGGATTTATTTCGATTTGCTGCGCAGCAGCGAATTTCTATGTTGTCTCAGATTAATACAGTAGTACAACCTTTAAAACTGCCTCTGATTCTGCTATGTGCTTCTATGTGCCTATGGCTCTATGTGTGATCCCGGCTCGTCTGGCTGATGATTATTTCAGCAGATCCGCAAACCGCTGCGTATCATAATTCTCACTACCCACCAGTTGAAAAATTATTTTTCCCTGTTCATCAAAGATGATCGTCATCGGAATGCCATCGGTTACAAAAACCTGGGGCAGGGTGCTGGCCGGATAATAGACCGGGAGTGACATATTATTCCGGGTGGCGTAGTTCTTTGCTTTGTCAAAATTATCATCGAGGGAAAGCATCACGAATTCCACTTTGTTTTTATCCGTTTTTGTTGCCAGCGATTCAATAGACGGGATTTCAGCCCGGCAGGGCGGACACCAGGTAGCCCAAAGGTTCACAAATACTTTCTTTCCTTTAAACTGTGCCAGATTCACGGCCTGGTTAGCGGCATTGACCATGTTGAATGAGGGCAGGTCAGATTTTGCTGTTGCCTGGATGGCTGCAGACGTGGTATCAATATCCGGCGGGGCAATTTCCGGAACGGGACGGGCCGAGGAAGTATCCTTATTTGAGGCCGTAGTGCCCGATTGATTATTACAGCTTACCATAGCCAATAAAAGCAAAGCGAATGTCAGAACAGCCTTCATATTTCGTAGATTTAGAGGTGCAAATTCGGATACCGGTCTCTTTGTTCCGGTGATCAATGTCACCCGGCAACTGACCGTCATCCTGCAAATTTGCTAAAACTTGCCAATATGCAACAATTCTGGGATGAACGGTATGCCGTGCATGATCATGTTTACGGCACCGGACCGAATGCCTACTTTAAAGCGTTTATAGATCAGCAACCACCGGGCACGCTGTTGCTGCCGGCAGAAGGGGAAGGGCGCAATGCCATCTATGCTGCATCCAAAGGCTGGGTGGTGGAAGCATTCGATTTCAGCCCGGTTGCCCGCGAGAAAGCCCTTCGGTTTGCGCAGGAGCAGTCCGTGAAAATCAGGTATGATATCCGGGATATCGAAACATTTAAAGCCGACAAGCAGTATGATGTGGTGGCCCTGCTCTATGTGCACCTGCCGGAACAGCTGCGGCATTCCTTCCATGAACAGATTTATAAATCAGTAAAACCGGGTGGCTTCCTGCTGCTGGAAGCTTTTGCAAAAGAACAGGTGGCATTGAACAGCGGCGGGCCCAAAGATCCGGCCCTGTTATATGATGCGCCGTCCATCTGCCGGGACTTCCCGTTCCTTCACCTGCTCAATTGCGAACAAAAGGAACTGATCCTGGATGAAGGTGCATTTCATAAAGGGGAAGCCGCGGTATTGCGGCTTACAGGTCAGCGGTTATAAATCTTAATGGCTCAGGTAAGAGCAATACATCCAGACCAGTTTTTCCTGCTGACGGATATAATCACTCATGAGGGCATTGGTGCCTTCATCCCGGGCATCTGCGGCTAATTGAAGAATTTCCCGTTCCAGTTCCAGTAAGATGCTGAGGCTGTCCATTACCGATTTAACCGCTTCCCGTCCATTACCCAGGTTTATTACTTCTTTGATCTGGGCATGTTTAAGGTAATCTGTATAACTGTGATCTGGTACATGGCCGAGTGTTAGTATACGTTCGGCTACTTCATCTATTTTCAGTTGCAGGTCCGTATAGAGTTCTTCAAATTTAAGATGGAGTTCAAAAAAATTTTCGCCTTTTATATTCCAGTGAAACCCGCGGCTGTTGATATATAATATCTGCAGGTTGGATAAGAGCAGGTTCAGTTTGTCTCCGAGCACTTTTGCTTTCGCGGCATCAAGGCCGATTCTGTTTTTTCTCATGGTTCATTATTTTCCATACAAAAATAAACCGGTACCCTTACCCGGAATTTGACCTGCCTCAGGGAATTGGCCGGAATAACCTGACTTTTATAAGTGATAGCGATGTCTTTTCCGGTCGTTTTTTTACTACAACAACTATTCCTTTTCGGTGACTTCTATCACGCAGGTAAAAATAACCGGCGGTTTTGTTTCCAAATCAGTACGGGTACTGAGGGGAATCATCGGAAACTGTGACTGAAAGCGCAGAAACCGGGTGGCGGCGGTTGCAATTTTACATCGTAAATCACAACTCACTAAATCTTCTCAACATGAAACACCTGGTAATTTTAGGCGCCGGTACGGCCGGAACAATGATGGCGAATCATCTGAGTCATCATCTGAAACGCCCCGAATGGCGGATCAGCATTATTGATGAAAAAACCGAGCACCACTATCAGCCCGGTTACCTTTTCCTTCCCTTTGATATTTACGAACCGGAAGACATTGTAAAATCCATTGACGAGTTTATTCCCAAAACCGTAGACCTGATCCAGGGTTCCATTGAGAAAGTGGTGCCTGCGGAAAATAAAGTACTGATGGCTGATGGGAATGTATTCGTGTATGATGTTATGATCGTGGCTACCGGTGCGAAAATTGCCCCGGAAGAAACGGAAGGCATGAAAGGCAGCGAATGGCATCAATCCGTATTTGATTTCTACACCTTTGAAGGGGCGTTGAATCTCCGGAATAAATTAAGGGACTGGAAAGGCGGCAAACTGGTGGTGCATATCACCGAGATGCCGATTAAATGTCCGGTGGCTCCGCTTGAATTCGCCTTCCTGGCCGATTCATATTTCAAAAATAAACATATGCGTGACAAAGTGGAAATCACTTATGTTACTCCGTTGAGCGGCGCTTTTACCAAACCCAAAGCCACGGCCACATTGGAACATCTGCTGGAAGAGAAACATATTCATATTGAAAGCGATTTTGCCATTGAGCAGGTGGACAATGAGAATAAGAAAATCATTGACTATGGCGGACGCGAAATACCGTTTGATCTCCTGGTTACCGTACCCACCAATAAAGGAGATGCCCTGATGGAGCGCTCCGGTATGGGGGATGATCTGAACTACGTGCCTACGCATAAAGCCACGCTTCAGTCTAAAAATTATCAGAATGTTTTTGTGCTGGGTGATGCCAGCAATATTCCCGCTTCCAAAGCCGGATCAGTGGCGCACTTCGAAGCAGAGATACTGACTGAAAACATTCTCCGGTATGTAAAAGGCGAACCGCTGAAGGAAGAGTTTGACGGCCATGCCAACTGCTTTATTGAGACCGGTGGTGGTAAAGCCCTCCTGATCGACTTCAACTATACCCATGAGCCGGTGGAAGGCACATTCCCCTTCCCGGGTCTTGGTCCGTTACGGCTGATGAAAGAAAGCCGGATGAATCATATGGGTAAACTGGCTTTCCGCTGGGTTTACTGGCATATGCTGCTGAAAGGCACCCATATTCCCTTTGTCTCCGCCACCATGTCTGAAAAAGGAAAACATTACGATACAGCAACCACTCATTAATCAACAAATAAAAAATTTATTTTATGGAAAAAGTTATAGCAGGTAAAACCATCCACGTAAACGATGAAGGTTTTATGACCGATTTTAAAGAATGGGATAATGCCATTGGCGAAGCCCTCGCAACCGAGAATGAAATCAGCCTCACACCCCGTCACTGGGAAGTACTGGGCTATCTCCAGACCGAATTTAAGAATGAAGTGCCGCTGAGTATCCGGAAGATTGGAAAAAGCGGCGTGGTGGACATCAAGGAGTTTTATGCCCTTTTCCCCAAAGCCCCGTTGAAGACCGCGACTAAAATTGCCGGCATACCCAAACCTGCCAGCTGTATTTAATCAACTTAAAACACCAAGTTATGAGCGAGAATAAAGGCGAAATCAAAAAGATGATGATCATCTTGTCAAAAGCCACCCTCGAAAATGTATACGCTTCTTTTGTACTGGCCAATGGTGCCCGTATGGAAGGTATCGAAGCTGAAATATTCTTTACGTTCTTCGGACTGGAAGCCGTGCATAAAAAGAAAAATGCCCATCTGCATATTGCCACAGTCGGTAACCCGGCCATGCATATTCCCACCCTGGTGGGTGGATTACCCGGTATGGAAGCCCTGGCTACCAGTATGATGAAAAAAGAAATGGAAAAGATTGATATGCCTGAAGTACCCGAGTTCCTGGAAATCATGGCTGATTCAGGGGTACGGATGTGGGCCTGCAAACTGGCGATGGACATGTTCCATTACAAGAAAGAAGACCTGTTTGAAGGCGTGGAGGAAGTGATCACCGTGGGCGACTTTTATAAGAAAAGTGAGGGAGAAGGTGTTCACATGCTCTTTATCTGATGCGAAGATTGTTGAGATATAAAGAGTGAGTGCTATTTACAGCAAAACAGGCGGTGTTTACCGCCTGTTTATTTTTTTTAATGGGGCAGCTTGTCCCGCAGCACTCCATAGGTCCAGGTGCCGGCTATGGCACTCAGTAAAGTAACAATGGTGGCCGTGGCTCCTGTGCCGATCTGGGCAAAGAGGGGACCGGGACAGGCACCCGTGAGGGCCCAGCCAAAACCAAAGAGCAGGCCGCCAATACTATTCCCTTTATTCAGTTTCCGGGTTACAAATTCAATCGGTTCTCCATAAATGGTTTTGATGTTGAATTTTTTAATAATCCAAACAGATAACATTCCAACGGCCACGGCGGATCCGATGACGCCGTACATGTGAAAACTCTGCAGGCGGAACATTTCCTGTATCCGGAACCAGCTGATCACTTCGGCCTTGATCAGGATGATGCCAAAAAGGATACCGGCGATCAGGTATTTGAAATTGTACCACCAGGGGTGTTTCAGTTCAGATTCATTCAGACAGACCGCATCCAGGCTGCGCACTTCAAAGTCCGCATTGCCGGTCAGGAATTCATGGTGTTTTTGTTCTGTTGTTGTTTCTGACATGCGGTTATAATTTAAGTATCAGGGGAAGAATTAAATTGGCCACAATAAAACCACCGGCCATAAAGCAACAGGTGGCTACCAGGGAAGGCAGTTGCAGGGTAGAGAGGCCCATAATGGAATGTCCGCTGGTACAGCCGCCGGCATACCGCGTACCGAAGCCCACTAGAAAACCGCCGCCTGCCATCAGGATCAGTCCTTTTAAGGTCAGTAAGGCCGGCCAGGTGAATAGTTCCGCAGGTACAAGGTTGCTATAGTTGCTGATCCCATAAGAGGATAATTCTGCAGCCAGTTTTGGGTTTATCTGTACTGCTTCCGGGCTGGTCAGCCATTGACCGGCAATAATACCTCCCAGCAGAATGCCCCCTACCAGGAATAAATTCCATATTTCATTTTTCCATTCGTAATTAAAGAACGGGACTTTTGACGGCAGACAGGACGCACAGATATGCCGCAGTGAAGAGGAAATTCCAAAGGATTTATTACCGATAATTAATAAGACCGGTACCATCAGGCCGATCAGTGGCCCAGCCACATACCAGGGCCAGGGTTGTCGTAACCATTCAATCATATTCAGCGTATTAAGTGAAAAAATACGCACGAATTTAATTCTTCCCGGCCTATAACAAGTGTAATTTTTTGCTGTTTCTGTCAAGTGTTACAGCCTGTATTGTAATCTACTGATTTAGTAGACTTTATATTTTTAAACTTTATAAAAGCAAAGAGGCTTATTTGGCCGGCAGATTGCGCAGCAGGAAATCGCGCACATTCCCTCCCATTATTTTATAAATATCTTCTTTACTGAACCCTTCTTTCAGTAAGGCATCCACGATCAGCGGAAGTCCGGTCACATCAAAGTGGGCGGTAATGGCGCCGTCAAAATCCGAACCAAGAGCAACTTTGTCCACGCCGATCTTATCGGCCACATAGCGGATACTTTTAGCGGTGGAGGCTGCATCGGTACCACATACTGCTGTTTCCCAGAGACCGATTCCGACCAGCCCGTTGCGTTTGCCGATTTCGAGCAGGTGGGCATCTGAGAGATTGCGGTTGTTGTCGCATACCCCTTTTACCCCGGTATGGGAAATTAATACCGGCCGTTGGGTCAGGGCAAAAATATCATCAATGGTTTTGGTGGATGAATGGGCCAGGTCAATCAGCATGTGCAGGCTGTCCATTTGTTTAACCAGGGCTTTTCCTTTATCGGTAAGACCGCCTTTCACCATGCCGTGAGCAGAACCGGCCCAGGCATTATCAAAGAAATGCGTGAGACCGATATAGCGGACACCGGCATCATAAAATTCTTTCAGGTTGCTCAGTTCATCCTTCAGGCAATGCGCCCCTTCAATACCCAGCATGCCGGCTGTCAGTTGGCGGTTCTTTTCCCGGTCCCGGATGAATAAAGCCAGCTCTTCCTGATTGCGGATCACCCGGAAAAGTCCATCCGATTTCCTGGCTGTGGCAAAAAGATCCTCACACTGTTGCAGGGCCCGTGATTTAATATTAAACCAGTCTTTGATGGGACGTAATTGGGCAAAGTTCAGCAGGGCGATATTGTCCGTTTTATCATCATTGTGTTCAATGTTCATGTGCTTGGGCGTCTGACTCACAATGGTGAATACCTGGAAGGCCATGTTGGCTTCCTGCATACGGGGTATGTCTACATGTCCGTGTTCATGACGTTTGAGATTATTGCGGTCCCATAACAACGCGTCGCAATGCAGATCTGCAATAAACGGAACTGAATCATACCAGTTTACTTTCTGCGGGTTTTTCACCTTTAAGGTTACTTTGTTTTGTTGTTTGTCCACAATACCCGGCGCAAATACAAAGAAGCCGATAATGCCCAATACCAGCAGGAGCAGGAAAATGCGGAAAAGTTTACGGCCCATTTTTTTTGTTTGAAAGATAATGAAGAAAGTCGATAGTCATTAGTTGATAGTCGTTTGCCTGCTGTGGCTGTTCCAGGCACCAGGCACCTGACACCCATAAAAAAAAAGACCGCCTCAATACAAGACGGCCTTCTTCAACCAAACATAAAACAATCAGATTTTGCTGCGCAGGCTGGTCCATGGACCGCCATTGTAAACTTCGAGACCGGCGGATTTCAGTATGCTTTTGGCCATACCACTGCGGCCACCACTGAGGCATACCGTGATCACCGGTTTGTTGAGTTTTTTCAGGTCATTGATTTTGCCACGGAGAGAATCCAGCGGATAATTTTTTGAACCATTGATATGGCCGCTTTTAAACTCACCCGGACTGCGTACATCCACAATGATCGCGCCCCTGCTTAACAATTCTTTATAATCAACGGGTGTGCCGCCGAATAATTTTTGAAGAAATCCTAACATCGGTTGTTGGTTTATTAGTTGATTAAATAGTGCATATCGGATATACCGCCTCCGTTGTAAACATTGCTGATACCGCTTTGCTGGAGCATTCCCAGGGCCATGCTGCTGCGGGCGCCACTGCGGCAATACACTACTACGGGATGCTGAAAGGTTTTGAATTCTGCTGTTTTATAGGGTATCTGATCCACGGGTATATTTATTGCACCGGGAATGTGTTCCATTTCAAATTCCATCGGGCTGCGGACATCCACAATGATGGTGGTAGGATTTTTTACGAGTTCTTTTAAGCTGGACATGTTTTCTTTATTTATGTTTTTTTATATTTTTTACAAAAGAGTGGTGGGGCATACATAATCCGTAATTGGGAACAGCCCGCTTTCTTTAAGTGCCTTGAATCCGCCTTTCACATCCACGAGATTGGCATAGCCCCGGGCCCGGAGAATGGAATTAAAAATCATAGAGCGGTAGCCTCCGGCACAATGAATGTAAACGGTTTTATCCTTGTCGATCCCGGTCATGCTGTCATTAATAAAATCCAGTGGCGCATTTCCGGCTTCCACGAGGTGTTCACTCACAAACTCGCTTCTCTTCCGTACATCCACAATAGTTACTGCTTCCTTTTTAAGGATACCGGCCAGTTCAACCGCATCAATTGAGCGGATATGGTCGGTTTCCATACCTGCTTCCTTCCAGGCATTGAAACCGCCTTTGAGATAGCCAATGGTATAATCATAGCCAACCCGGGCCAGCCGCGTGATCACTTCTTCTTCCCTTCCTTCATCGGTTACCAGTAATATCTGTTGTTTGATATCCGGGATCATGGCGCCTACCCAGGGGGCAAACTGACCATCAATGCCGATATTAATGGAGTTGGGTACAAAGCCGGCGGCAAATACCTGCGGATCACGGGTGTCGAGGATTAAAGCCCCTGTTTCAGTAGCCGCGGTTTCAAAAGCGGCAGGAGAGAGGGCCTGCTGACCTCTTTTCAATACTTCGTCAATACTGTCATATCCCTGAATGTTCAGCATTACATTCAATGGGAAATAGGCTGGTGGTGCCACCAGTCCTGTGGTTACTTCTTTAATAAATTCTTCCTTTGTCATATCCGCCCGCAACGCATAGTTGACGGCTTTCTGATGGCCAAGTGTATCGGTGGTCTCCTTGCTCATATTTTTGCCACAGGCTGAGCCGGCTCCATGAGCGGGGTAAACAATGATATCATCCGGAAGGGGCATTATTTTATTCCGGAGTGAATCAAATAAATGTCCGGCAAGTTTATCCTGGGTGAGATCGGCCACCACTTTTTGTGCCAGATCGGGGCGACCTACGTCTCCGATAAACAGGGTGTCACCGGAGAAGAGGCCCACTGGTTTTTCTGTTTCATCTTTTAACAGGTAGCTGGTGCTTTCCATGGTATGTCCCGGTGTATGCAGCGCTGTTATAGTGATTTTTCCTATACGGAAAACCTCCCCATCTGCAGCGATATGTGCTTTAAATGCAGGACTGGCCGTCGGGCCATAAACAATGGCGGCACCGGTTTTTTGTGCGAGGTCTATATGCCCGCTAACAAAATCGGCATGAAAATGCGTTTCAAAAACATATTTTATGGCTGCCTGATTATGTTCCGCTTTGCGGATATACGGGCCCACTTCACGAAGCGGATCAATCACAGCGGCTTCGCCATTGCTTTCTATATAGTAGGCGCCTTGTGCAAGACAGCCAGTATAAATTTGTTCCACTTTCATAATTACTGATTTAATAACAGAAACAAAATTCGGGATAACGTAACTGTTCAACAGTGACATCAATCACAGTGAATGGCACCGCTTATTTACTGAGGAAAAGTTCTTTGATAATCACAAAGATGCCCATGATCAGAATAAACCAGCCGAAGCCTTTTTTCAAAGCTGCCGGACTTATTTTTTCTGAAAAACGGCTGCCGATAAAGAGCCCGGCCGCAGAGAGCACGGCAAAGGAAAGCAGGAGGGGCCAGTTGAATGTAAAATGATTAAGGCTGAAAAGAAAACCAAACAATGAATTAATCGCAATGATCATCAGCGATGTGCCGACGGCCGTTTTCATATCCAGTCCCAGAAATAATACAAGCGTGGGAATAATCAGGAATCCGCCACCGGCACCCAGTAAACCGGTAACCACACCGATCAGCAAACCGAATACCATCAACGGGAAGACACGGGCAGCTCCCTGTTTTGAGGTAGCTGTTTTGGTATCGCTATCCCGGTTGCGGATCATGGACCAGGAAGCCAGTAACATGAGTATGGCAAATACCAGCATCAGCATGATGTTCTTTGTAATGGTTATACCGCTGATGGTGAAAAGGGTGTCGGGTATGGCCGGTAATAAATTATGCCGGGTTAAAAAAATGGATAACACGGAAGGGAAACCGAATTCGGTTACTGCCCTGTAATCAAGCAGATCTTTTGAATAGGCCCGTATGCCGCCGATCAGGCTGGTAAAACCAACAATGAAAAGGGAACTGGTGGTGGCCAGCAGGGGGTCAACACCCATCAGGTATACCAGTACAGGCACAGTAAGTATGGAACCGCCGCTACCAACAAGTCCAAGGGAAATGCCAATCAGGATGGCCGCTATATACCCGATAATCTCCATAAATATTTTACAAGGTTAGCACAAGGAGGTGGTGCCGGGGGTGACTGAAATCACCGCAAGGATCATTCCGTGACCAGTTCAATCATGTTCCGGTGCAGTTTAACCAGGCCGCGCTGTTCCATTTTTTTGAGCAGGCGGGATATCACTTCGCGGGAACTGTTCAGGTCATCTGCAATCTGCTGATGTGAAATGTCCATACTGTTGCGGCCTGATTTTTCGGCAAATCGCTTCAGGTAAAACTCCAGCCGTTCATCCATATTGCGGAAAGCGATATTGTCCACAACGGAAAGTAGTTCATCAAACCGGCCGCGGTAGGTCTGAATCACAAACTGGTACCAGGTCTTATACTGGTTCATCATATCATCCATCAGGTGTACCGGGATCATCAGTACTTCCGCATCTTCTTCGGCCATGGCCATGATTTCGCTGGTGCCGGTCTGTATGGCACAGATCATGGAAACCGCACAGGCCTGTCCGGGCTGCAGGTAATACATCAGAAACTCACCACCATCTGCGTTTTCCCGGTAGATTTTAATCCGGCCTTCCAGTACCAGTACTGTTGACTTGATATACTGGCCGGTGCGCATAATGATATCTCCGGCATTAAAACTCCGTTGTACCGCCTCTTTCTCGATCAATGCTATGAGGCCGGGTTCAAATTGGGGGAAGAGCTCTTTCCAGTTCATGTGGTAAAGTTAAGCTTCTAAAATCTTTTCCATTTTCATACTCCGGCTGCCTTTGATCAGGATATGCGTTTGTTCAAAATGCTGGTCAAGGTACCATTGTCGTGCTTCGGTGGAATGGGTGAAGGAAATCCAGGGGTGTTTCAGTTTTAAAAAATCGCCTCCGACCAATACCACCTGACTCCAGCTGAATGAAGCGATCAGGTCAATGATTTGCTGGTGTTCATCCAGGCTTTCCTGACCCAGTTCCGCCATGGCTCCTAACATCAGCACTTTGCGGGGGGCCGCCAGTCGGGCAAAGTTTTCAATGGCCAGTTTCATACTGCTGGGATTGGCATTGTAAGCATCCAGAATGATCTGGTTGCTGCCTTTATGCAATAACTGGGAGCGGCTGTTGGAAGGCTGGTATTCTTCAATAGCTGCCCGGATCGCCGCGTCCGGAACGCCAAAATGCTTCCCGATGGATACGGCCAGTAAAATATTCGGCAGGTTATAATCACCGACCAGTTGGGAGTGGATGGTACCGGTATCTGCTCCCTTAGTTATTGCCACTTCAAGGAAGGGTTCACTTTTAATGGTATGTCCTTCCACACTGGCATCGGTTGTGCCATAGGTAATGATGTTTGGCAAACCCTGGCTCATCTCGCGCAGGTAGTCATAATCCCACATTACAAAAGCGGTACCCTTGTGTGTGCGGAGCCAGTCGTATAATTCGCCTTTCCCTTTCCGTACGCCCTGCACTCCGCCAAAACCTTCCAGGTGGGCTTTGCCGCAGTTGGTGATGATACCATAATCCGGCAGGGTATAGGTACAGTAGCCGGCGATTTCCTGTTGGTGGTTGGCACCCATTTCGATGACCGCCATTTCCGCATCGGGTTTTATTTTTAAAATAGTCAGGGGAATGCCAATATGGTTATTGAGATTCCCTTCAGTGGTGGCGGTGCGGTATTTGCGGCTCAACACGGCATGCACCAGTTCTTTGGTAGTGGTTTTGCCGTTGCTGCCGGTAATAGCAATAAAAGGAATGTTGAATTGTTCTCTATGGTATTTTGCCAGTTCCTGCAGAGCGGTAAGCACATCGTCTACCAGGAATGTTTTTCCTTCAATGGCATAAGCGGCTTCATCAATCACGGCAGCCGCAGCGCCAGCCTCTATTGCCTGTTGCGCAAATTTATTCCCGTTGAAATTATCTCCTTTCAGGGCAAAGAAAATATCACCGGCTTGTAGTTTGCGCGTATCCGTTTGTACGGAGGGGTTACGCAGGTAGAGTTCGTAGAGAGAGGGGATGTTCATTTTGTAAAAGTAGTAAATGAACGTATAGGTTGGAAGTTGGAGGTTGGAAGTTGGAGGTTGGAGGTTCGAAGTTCTTAAAGCAGATAAACTCCTACTGGTTTTAAGAGGTTGATTATTGTGCCATAAAGGGTGAGTTGCTGAAAGTAATGAATTTCCCCTCATCACGAAACCTCTAACCTCGAACTTCCAACCTCCAACTTTCTCGAACCTCCAACTTTCTCGAACCCCGAACAAAAAAAACCCTCCGTTTTAAGGAGGGTTTTCTTTTTTGTTCACTTAGATTATCTCTTTTGTCTTCTGGACTTGAAGTATTGTCCGGTTTTACGTTTGTTGCCTTCAGGGCTGCCCATGCGGTTCATGGCGCAACGGAAGCCGAGTGTGCTGAGGGCCTGGTCTTCTTCAAGGTGACGGCGGCTGCCCGGAGTTAACCAGTAAGCACGGTCATTCCAGCTGCCTCCTTTGAACACTTTGGATTTCTCAGGATGCACCAGGGTGGTGTTGCCATAGGCATAAGAAGCCTGTGATAAAGAGTCACCATCGAGGTAGTCAATTACATTACCACGCTGATAGTTGCGGCGGTTTTTGCTTTCCTCGTCTGTAACATTGGCCATTTTCACACGACCCAGGCTGTCTTTCTCATAGCGGGTGGCGGGATCCATAGTGGTCGCATCTGCTACGTAAAGTTTTTTGAATTCGTTACCACGGAAAGGAGCGGGCTGGTCATCAAAGTCAAGTGCAGAAAGGGGACGATAGGTATCTTCCACCCACTCACTTACGTTACCGGCCATATTATATACACCAAATCCGTTGGGGAAAAATGAATTAACAGGCGCTGTGTAGAAGGCGCGGTCATTCAGACCACCAGCCACACCCGCGTTATCACCAGAACCTCTTTTAAAGTTGGCGAGGAATGTACCCTGCCAGCTGCCACGACGGGTATCGCGGAGGCCGTTTACATTCTGAGCCCAGGGGTATACCTGTTTGTTGGATTGTAACTCTTCCCCTCTTTTACCTTCTTTCAGGCTCGGACGGGGGTTTTGATTAATCAGTCCATAAGCGGCATATTCCCACTCTGCTTCAAATGGCAGGCGGTAGTCAGGCATCATCACGCCAGACTCCATGGTTGGGGCCATTGCGGGTGTACCTTTTTTAGACTGCATTGCTTTGCCGGGAGGCGCTGTATACAAACCTAAGAGGTATGATTTTGTATTGAAGTTATTGTCGCCCTGCTGTGCACCGGGTTTCAGGTTGGCCTTATTGATATATCCTTTTTTAACCAGGATACCTTCGTTTACACGGTCTGTTCTCCACAGACAGAAATCTTTGGCCTGTTTCCAGGTAACACCCACTACAGGGTATTCATTAAAACCGGGGTGACGGAAGTAGAATTCCACCATCGGCTCGTTATAACTCAGTTCACTTCTCCATACCAGGGTATCCGGTAAGGCGCCTTCCAGAATTTTGGCATTGGCGGGATCACTTGGGTCAAATACTTTGGTCAGCCAGTGCAGGTACTCACGATAGTGTACGTTGGCAACTTCGGTGCGGTCAATGTAGAATGAAGGAACAGATACACGGCGGGGAATATTATTCCAGTCGCCCATCACGTCTTCTTCTGTCTGACCCATGGTGAATGTACCACCTTCCACAAACACAAGACCGGGGCCGAGACCCTGCTCATTGGCTTTGGACACCTGGAAACCGCCCTGGTTCTTATCATTGTAGTTCCAGCCGGTCACATCAGACTTGTCGTACTTCTTTTTGCCAAAAAGGCCTTTTCCTTTACAGGATGCCAGCAGCACCACACAGGATAGTAGGATTGTTAAGTTTCTCATTGTTTTTTGCATAAACCTATGAATTGGAATAAATTTAACGCCGGATGAGATAAAATTATTGCCTCGGGGCCCATTTTTACCATCCGGATTGCGAATATATAGACTTTAAGTAAGACGTTTCACGCAGTTTTACCTTTTTTTAACCGGGAAATTCCCATCAAACCAATGTGTTAGCACATGTACAGGGGTTGGGCTTTTGTTTTGACGGGATGGTGCTGTTTCTGCTCTTTTTTGGGCCAGGCACAACGGGTCTATACCCCGCATTCCGTACTGGCCACCGGTAATTGGTACAAGATTGCGGTACGGGAAGCCGGTGTGTACAAAATTGACCTGCCTTTTCTGGCCAGCCTGGGTATCAGTACCGGCAATCTCAGTACGGCGTCTTTCCGGCTCTTTGGCCGCGACGGATCCATGCTCCCCGAATCCAACGGAGCGCCCTACCTGGATGATCTTTCTGAGATAGCCGTTCAGACGGTTGATGGCGGGGATGGTATCCTGAACGGATCCGATTATGTCCTTTTTTATGCTCCCGGACCCGATCAGTGGATCACCGACACAATAAGCCTGGCGTTCAGTCATCAAAAAAACAGGTACAGCAATCAGTCTTTTTATTTTATCAATATCGGTGGAAATGGGAAAAGAGTGGCTACCGCAGCTCTCCTGGGTCAGCCGGCTACCGCTGTCAATACGTTTACGGCCCGCTATTTTTATGATACGGACTCGATCAATTTTCTGGCCGGAGGAAAAGAATGGTTTGGTGAAGAGTTTGCCAATGCTCCGGGTAAAGCACTCAGCCGGAATTTTTCTTTACCCTTTTCCGGAGTAATTCCCGGCACCCCGGTTACACTTTCCACATCATGTGCAGCCCGTTCCGTGGGTGTGGCCGGCCGCTTTGATATACGGATAGATAATCAACCGCTGGCGCAACTGACCGTGAACCCGGTGGGCAGTGCGGTCTATGATCCGGTGGCGCAAATGGCCACGGTGACAACCAGTGCGCCTGCGGCTTCTGTCAGCCCGCAGATCAGTTATACATTTATACCTGGCAGTTTCAATGCACAGGGCTGGCTCAACTGGTTCGAAATAACGGCCACCAGATCCCTTTCCATGAATGCCGTGCAGCAGTTACTGTTCCGCGACCGGGCTTCTGTGGCCAGTAACCGTCTTTCATTCAGTATCAGCCAGGCCTCCGCTTCCACACAGGTATGGGATATCACCGATCCGGTAACGCCGCTTAAAATGCCGGGGCAGCTGTCGGGCACCGATTATACTTTTATAAATACAGGTATACGTTTACGTGAGTATGTGGCTTTTCAGGAAACCGGATTGTACACGCCGGCGGCCATTGGGAAAATAAGTAATCAGGATCTGCATGCAGGTACCGCAACGGACTATATTATTGTCACGCATACTTCCTTGCTGTCAGCGGCCGAACGTATAGCCGCTTTTCACCGCCGGGAAAATAACCTGCGGACAAAGGTGGTTACAACTGAACAGGTATATAATGAATTTGCCGGGGGACAACCCGATCCGGTGGCGATCAGGGATTTTGTAAAAATGTATCATGATAGATTCGGGGCATCGGCCACTGATAAACTGCGTTATTTATTACTCTTTGGTGATGCCTCTTATGATTATAAGGACCGGGTGACGGCCAATACCAACCTGGTACCCGCCTGGCAGAGCAGCCAGTCACTGGATCCGTTGTCTACCTATACAGCGGATGATTTTTTTGGGTTCCTCGATACGCAGGAAGATATTAATTCCGGTTCGCTGATTAATCTGCTGGATATCGGGATAGGCCGCGTACCGGCCCGCAATCCGGAGGAAGCGGGTCATTTTGCCGATAAACTGGAAGCATATCATGCTAAGGAAAGCCGGGGACCCTGGCGCAATGTGCTGAGTTTTGTAGCCGATGATGAAGACGGAAACCTGCACCTGCAGGATGCCGAACTGATCAGCAGCACGGCCGGTACAACGGCACCGGTGTTTAACCTGCAGAAGATATACCTGGATGCTTATAAACAGGAGAGCGGGACCGGGGGCAGTCAGTACCCCGGGGCCAATCAGGCAATCACTAACCAATTGTACAGCGGTACCCTGATCTTCAATTACAATGGTCATGGTGGCTCCGCCCGGCTGGCAGAAGAAACCATACTGGATCAGTCTTTCATAAACAGTTTTGCCAATAAAAATAAACTGCCGCTGTTTATCACGGCCACCTGTGATTTTGCTTCCTTTGATCATCCCGGAGTGAATTCAATAGGGGAAAATCTGTTACTCCGTCCGGCCACGGGAGCTATAGCACTAATGACTACCACCCGTCCTGTATTTGCCTTCAGTAACCGGGTGATGAACAATAACTATATCCGCTATGCACTGGAGACAGTCAATGGCCGGTTCCGTTCTTTGGGGGATGCTGTGCGTGAAGCAAAGAATTATACGTACCAGACACTTCCCGATATCGCCAATAACCGGAAGTTTACGCTGCTGGGCGATCCGGCCATGACCCTGGCTTTTCCCCCGTTGAAAGTACGGCCAACGTTTATCAATGCAGTGCCGGCCGCTCAGGCCGATACCCTCAGTGCGGGAGAAGCGGTGACCATGCAGGGTGAAGTAACCGATGCGCAGGGAACGGTACTGACCGGTTATAACGGAAATGTATACGCGACTATTTATGACAAACCCAGGACCATTACCACATTGGGAAATGATCCCGGCAGTCAGCCGGCTGAATTCAGGCTGCAGCAAAACAGTCTTTTCCGTGGACAGTTTTCCGTGCAGGGGGGGCGTTTCCAGCTCAGGTTTACCGTACCCAGGGATATCAATTTCAGTTATGGCAACGGCCGGCTGAGTTTATACACTGCCAACGACAGTACCGACGGGCAGGGTGTGTATACCGGTTTTGTGGTGGGTGGCATCAGTGCAACAGCCAGTACGGATAAAGAAGGGCCGGTGATCAAAGCCTGGCTCAATGATGAACGGTTTGTGAACGGGGGCCTGACCAATCAGCAACCGCTTTTGCTATTGCGGTTGACGGATTCCTCGGGCATCAACACCACCGGACTGGGTATCGGGCACGACCTGGTGGCCACTTTGGACGGGGATAATAACCGTTATTATATATTAAATGACTTTTACCAGGCAGATGCGGACAGCTATCAGCAGGGGATGGTCCGTTTTCAGTTGCCCGGTCTTACACCAGGTCCTCACCGGTTATCGGTAAAAGCCTGGGATGTGATGAACAATTCGAGTGAACAGGTGATTGAGTTTACGGTATCGGACGACAGCGAACTGGAGCTACGGCATGTGCTCAATTATCCCAACCCATTTACCACCCATACGGCATTCTGGTTTGAGCACAATAAGCCCGGGCTGTCCCTGCAGGTGCAGGTACAGATAATGACGATAACAGGAAAAGTAGTCCGTTCAGTTACCGGCCAGGTGGATCCGGGGGGTAGCCGGGTGACTGAAATCAGCTGGGATGGTAAGGATGATTATGGCAACCGGTTGGCCAGAGGGGTATATTTATATAAATTGCGTGTTATGGCTCCCGGGAAAAAGACCCGGGAAGTATTGGGGAAACTGTATAAATTATAATTAAGTTTAATTTGTAATGGTTTTTCTAGCCCTTGTAAACCAGTTACTAAGCATTTATCCAGAATCTTTAAAAATTGACAATAAATTCGATAATCGGTCGTTTTTTTGGAGAAATTTGTTCTTTGGCATTCACCAGCATAAGTACAAAAGCCCTTGAGAACCATCTGAAATGGCATTTTTTATGCTTTCAGATAATTTCTCTATTTTAGTTTTGTATTTATGTAAATGCTATATATTTACACCATTATTAAAAAATTTCTAATGAGACCAACTGCTTTAAAACTAACTGCCGGACTTCTGCTTTTTTGTGGTTTATCTTCAACCGTAAAAGCGCAGGTTGACCCTATTAACGTAGTTACCACCGCTGTTCCTTTCCTTCGTATTTCACCTGATGCCCGTTCTGGCGGTATGGGTGATATGGGTGTTGCCACTTCACCTGATGCTTATTCAGGTCTGTGGAACATTGGTAAGGTTGCCTTCAACGAGGCAAAAGGTGGTATCGGCGCAACGTATACTCCCTGGTTAAAAGACCTCGTAAACGATGTTTACCTGGCTTCTCTTGCCGGATACTACAAAATGGATGAGAATTCAGCTTTTTCTGGTTCTATCCGCTATTTCAGCCTCGGTAATATCACATTTACCAACATCCAGGGTAATGATGTAGGTAACTTCCGTCCCCGCGAATTTGGCATCGATCTGGGTTATTCCCGGAAACTGTCTGCCAAAAGCGGTGTAGGTGTTACTTTAAAATACATCAACTCCAACCTGGCTGGTGGTTATACCAACGGTAGCACTACTTACAAAGCGGCCAATGCGGTAGCAGCTGACCTGGCTTACTACCATGATGGTAAAGCCAACGGTAGCGGTTTTGCCTGGGGTGCTGTACTGTCTAACCTCGGTACCAAAGTATCTTATACAGATAACGCTGATGCAAAAGATTTCATTCCTGCCAACCTTGGTCTGGGTCTGAACTATACAAAGAAAATGAACGATAACAATTCATTGTCTTTCGGTGTTGAAGCCAACAAACTGCTGGTTCCCACACCTCCCGGTTCTGCTGCAACTGCTCAGGATATCGCTGACTACAGAAGCAAAAGTGTAATCGGTGGCTGGTTCAGTTCTTTCGGTGATGCCCCCGGTGGTTTCGCAGAAGAAATGAAAGAGTTCCAGATTTCTGCTGGTGCTGAATACTGGTACAACAATCAGTTCGCTCTGCGTGCCGGTTATTTCTACGAAAACAAAACCAAAGGTGACCGTCGTTATTTCACCACTGGTCTGGGTCTGAAATACAATGTATTTGGATTCAACTTCGCTTACCTGGTTCCTGCCGGTAGCGGTGTTAGCCGTAACCCCCTGTCAAACACACTGCGTTTCTCTGTGCTGTTTGATCTGGATGGTGCAAAAGCTAAATAAATTTTATTGGTCGGGAGACCAGCAAAATAAAAGATATACAGAGTCCTGGCCCGATGGCCGGGACTCTGTCATGTTAGTCAATCAGAATAGAAATTAATACTATGTCTTACCGAATTGGGTCCGGTGTGGATTTTCATCAACTGGCAGAAGGCCGTGAATTATGGATTGGCGGAATACAGATTCCGCACCATAAAGGGTCATTGGGTCACAGTGATGCCGATGTATTGCTGCATGCTATTTGTGACGCCTTGCTCGGCGCACTCAGCCTGGGTGATATCGGGTTGCATTTTCCCAATACAGATCCGGCTTATAAAAACATTGACAGCAAAATCCTGCTGCAAAAGTCATTTGAACTGATTCGTTCAAAAGGATATCATGTGGTGAATGTGGACAGTACGCTTTGCCTGGAAGCACCAAAAATCAAACCCTGGGTGCCGCAGATGCAACAGACTATTGCGGGCATACTTCTGGTGGAAGAAGATGCCGTTTCCGTAAAAGCAACCACTACAGAGAAAATGGGGTTTGCCGGACGGGAAGAAGGGTTAATGGCCTACGCCACCGTTTTGTTACAAAAGGTCTGAGACTTCCGTTGACCGTTTTCCTGCTGCCCGCCTTATCTTTGCTCCATGTCCGTTGTGGAAGTAAAAATCATTAATCAGTCAGCCAATCCATTACCAGCCTACGCCACCGCCGGTGCATCCGGTATGGATATACGCGCCCGGCTGGACAGTCCGCTGACCCTGGCTCCTTTTGAACGTACGATGGTACCCACCGGTTTGTTTATCGAACTGCCTGACGGATATGAAGCACAGGTACGTCCCCGAAGCGGTATGGCGATCAAACAAGGTATAACCTGTCTGAATACCCCCGGTACCATTGATGCCGATTACCGGGGAGAAATTAAGATTATATTAATCAACCTTTCACAGGAAGCACAGGTCATACAACCGGGAGACCGCATTGCACAGCTCGTGATTCAGTCTGTGGAGAAATGCCACTGGATACCTGTAGAGCAATTGGAAACCACCGAACGGAATGCCGGCGGATTCGGCCATACCGGGAAAAAATAAAACCTGCCCATGATCAGAAATACATTTGTCTTTATACTCGCCGCTTCCTTGTTCTGTTCCTGCAGGGCTACCAAAAAGATTCAGTCAGCCATTGTTAAAAAAGATACAGTAACCGTGGTGCCGCCGCCCATTGATACCGGGCATGCGGATTCAATGCGCCTGATAAAGGAATACTATGACGGACTGAAAAAGAATAAGATCGACTTTACCACATTTTCAGGGAAAATAGATGTGGATTATGAAGAAACCGGCGGCAAGAAGCTCAATGTAAATGCCGAGCTTCGGATGTATAAGGACAGTGTTATATGGATCAGGATCACGGCCATTTTCGGTATAGAGGGATTGAGAGCCTATATCACAAAAGACTCGGTGAAGATTGTGGACCGGCAGAATAAGGTTTATATCGGCCGCAGTGTAGCCTATCTGCAGGAGATTGCCGCCCTGCCACTGGATCTCCGGTCGCTGCAGGACCTGTTGCTGGGCAACCCGGTATTCCTGACCACGGACTTTACTTCCTACAGCAAATCACCCGGGAATATGTCGCTCCATGGCACATCGGAACTGTTTCGTTTACTCCTGACATTAAGCGAGCAGGAGAAACTATTGTCAAGTGCCAAGCTGGATGACCTGGACGAACAACGGAACCGGACCAGTTATCTTTCCTGGACGGATTATGAAAATAAAAAAGGATTCCCCTTTTCACAGAAACGGACTATTACTGTTGCGGAGAAAAAAACACTGGAAATCAAGCTGAATTATAAGCAGTATGATTTTAATGAAACGTTAAGTTTCCCCTTTTCCGTACCGAAAAACTATAAGGCGGAGTGAGTCACAAAATTTATTTCGCATCTTGCCGTTTCTGAAATGATCCTGACCCTGTTTTTTTAACCTCAATCCAATCAATGATGAGAAAAAAAATCTTCGTATCGCTTTTCGTAGTTGGTTTTTCACTGGCCGGGCTGGCACAGCCTGTGCAGGATAAAGTACAGCTGGAAAAGGAAAGACAGGAAATTCAGCGGGAGTTGCAGGAAATGCAGGGCTTGTATAACAAGCTGAAAGGACAGACAAAAAAATCCGTCGGACAATTGAATGTATTAGTCCGCCAGATTAATCTGCAGGAGCAGTATATCAACAATATCAACCGGGAGCTCCGGAATATTGATGACGATATTTACCTCAGTGAACTGGAAATCTACCGGCTCAACAAGCAACTGGATACACTCAAGTCGCAATATGCCAAATCCATAGTGTACTCCTATAAAAACCGGAGTAACTATGATTATGTGAATTTCATATTCTCCGCCAGCAGTTTTAACGATGCAGTGAAACGGGTGGCCTATCTGAAAAGTTACCGGGCTTACCGGGAGAAACAGGTGTCCACCATACAGGAAACCCAGCAACTGATTGCCCAGCGGAAACAGCAGCAGCTGGCGCGTAAGGATCAGAAGAATGTAGCCCTGCTGAGCCAGACCAAACAGGTACAGCAACTGGCAGTACAGAAAAAAGAGAAAGACGCGGTGGTGACCGAACTGAAATCAAAGGAAAAGGAACTGGGTGGTCAGATTGCCAGTAAAAAGAAAAGGGACCGCGATCTGCAAAACGCGATAACGGCCATTGTACGAAGAGAAATTGAATCCGCTAAAGCAAAAGCAAAAGCGGAGGCAGAAGCAAAGAAAAAAGCGGAGGATCTTGCTGCAAAAAATGCAGTGAAGACGCCGGCCCCGGTTACCACAGGCGGTACAACGCCGGTCACCAATCCTGTCACTACCACAAAACGGAATGAACCAGCTAAAAAGCCTGATAGTTATCTTGATCTTAATGCCAAAGACGTGGCACTGAACAGCAGTTTTGTTGCAAACAGGGGCCGCTTGCCCTGGCCCGTGGATAATGGCGTTATTACACTTCGTTACGGGACTAATAAAATCGACACCTACCTGACTTTTGATAACCCAGGACTTACCATTGCCACACCTTCTTCCGGAATGCCGGTGAAAGCAGTGTATGATGGAGAAGTAAGCGGGGTTTATAACCTGGGAGATGGAATGGCTGTAACGATCCGTCATGGTAAGTATTTTACCACGTACAGTAATTTATCCGGCGTTACCGTTACAAAAGGTTCAGTAGTAAAAACCGGGCAACAGATTGGTCGTACCGGTAAGGATGATGATGGAACGGGAGGTCAGGTGGATTTTATCCTGATGATTGAAACTAAAAATGTGGATCCGGCTCCATGGTTACGCCGTTAAGAGCAGGTTGTCAATGAATAAAAAAAATCCCGGTCTTTGTACCGGGATTTTTTTATTCAGAGAAATCGTTCATATAATTTTTCGTATTGTGGTACGATATGATGAATGTCAAATTTCCTGGAATGAGCGGCTGCTCTTTCTTTAAAGCCCTGCAGGGTGTTGTCGTCTTTTAATATCTGCACGGCCTGTTGGGTCATGGATTCCACATCGCCAACATTACTGAGAAAACCGGTAACACCCTGTATATTTATTTCGCCCAGTCCGCCTGCATTGGTGGATACAACAGGACAACCGGCGGCCATGGCTTCCAGGGCTGCCAGACCAAAGCTTTCGTATTCTGAAGTGAGGAGAAACAGATCGGCTATAGCGAGGATATCTTCCATCTGTTCCTGTTTTCCGACAAACCGGATTTCATCACATACACCGAGTTCACGGCTCAGGTCTTCAGCGGTATTCCGTTCGGGGCCATCGCCCACAAACAATAATTTGGAAGGGATCTGTTTATTTACCGCGGCGAAAATTTTAACCACATCCTGCACCCGTTTGATTTTCCGGAAATTGGACGCGTGTAACAGGATCCGCTCTCCATTCGGGGCGATTACCTTACGAAAGGCATCAATCGGTTTCCGGTTGAAGCGGCTAACGTCCACAAAGTTCAGGATAACATCTATTTCTTTTTCAATATGAAAATGACTGAGCGTTTCCGCTTTCAGGTTTTCGGAAACCGCAGTGATGGCATCGCTTTCATTTATGGAAAAAGTAACCACCGGGGCATAGGTCTTGTCGCGCCCTACCAGTGTGATATCGGTACCATGCAGGGTGGTGATGACGGGTATATTCTTGCCTTCTTTTTTTAGAATCTGTTTGGCCATATAAGCCGCTGAGGCATGTGGAATGGCATAGTGTACATGCAGGAGATCCAGGTCATTGTTTTTGATCACATCCACCATGGTACTGGCCAGGGCTGTCTCATAGGGAGGGAAATCAAACAAGGGGTAGGTGGGCACCTGTACCTCATGATAGAGGATATTGGGTGTAAATGCACCCAGCCTTACTGGTTGCTGATAGGTGATAAAATGGACCAGGTGGCCTTTTTGTGCCAGGGCTTTTCCGAGTTCGGTAGCCAGCACGCCGGAGCCGCCAAAAGTGGGGTAGCAAACGATACCAATCTTCATAATCAATAATCAAAAGGAGAACTAAGGTAACGGATTTAGCCGGGTTTGGTTGACCGTTCATCTTAAATAATTATCTTCCGTTTCCTGTTTATTTAACTTTAACAAAAATCGACGGATGCGTACAATTCTTCTCGCCTTACTTACCGGCCTGTTCCTTCAGCCGGCTGCTGCCCAGTCAACTGATTCAGCGTGGATTAAAAAAATATCGGATGAAATACTCCGCAACGGACAAGCCTATGAAAATCTCCGGCATCTGACCAAACAGATCGGGGCACGTCTGGCAGGTTCTTCAGGGATGGTAAAAGCGGAAAAATGGGGTCTGGAAGTCATGAAGAAAAACGGAGCCGATCAGGCCTGGTTACAGGAGTGTATGGTACCGCATTGGGTCAGGGGAGGTACTGATGTTGCCCAGGCCAGCTATACTGAGCCGGCGGTTAAAACAAAGAGTATGATTCCCCGGCAGAAGGGGCTGGATATTGTAGCCCTGGGTAATTCTGTAGGTTCCGGACCAAAGGGTATTCATGCGCCCGTGCTGCTGGTGAATTCCTTTGAAGAACTGGAAGCCAAAAAAGATCAGGTGAAGGGAAAGATCGTTTTCTATAATTATAAATTCAACGACACTTATATCAGCACTTTCAATGCTTACCGGGATGCCGGTCAGTACCGTGGGCAGGGACCCAGCCGGGCCGCCAAATACGGCGCCATTGGGGTGATCGTAAGAAGTATGAGTCATGCGGTGGATAATAATCCGCATACCGGGGCCACCCGTTATGATTCGGCCTATGCGAAAATTCCGGCAGTGGCGATAGGACTCCGCGATGCGGATTGGCTGAGTGCACAGATTCAGCAAACAGGTGTACAGGTGACCCTGAAAACCAACGGCAAATTTTTGCCGGATACCATAGGTCATAATGTGATCGGCGAACTGAAAGGTTCGGAATTTCCGGAGCAGATCATCACCGTAGGCGGACACCTCGACAGCTGGGATAATTGTGAAGGAGCCCATGATGATGGGGCAGGTTGTGTACAAACCATGGAAATACTGCGGGCATTAAAGGCGCTTGGCTATACACCCAAACGCACCATCCGGTTTGTACTCTTTGCCAATGAAGAAAACGGATTAAGAGGCGGAGCCAAATATGCGGAAGTGGCCGTGGCTAAAGGCGAGCAACATATATTGGCAATTGAAAGTGATGCCGGTGGTTTTACGCCCAGGGCCCTGGGTTTTACGGGCAATGATGCACAATATGCAAAGTTTTTATCCTGGAAAGAACTGATTGCTCCTTATGGATGTACCGAATTGGTAAAAGGCGGCGGCGGAGCCGATATCGGTCCGCTTAACCGTGCACTAAAAACACCGATGGCCAGTCTTAATCCGGATACCCAACGTTATTTTGATATTCACCATGCACGCAGCGATGTGTTTGAAGCAGTGAACAAACGCGAGCTGGAACTGGGGGCAGTGAATATGGCGGCGTTGATTTACCTGGTTGATAAGTATGGATTGTAAGTGGAGAGTGGAGAGAGGAGAGTGGAAAATGGAAAATGGGAAGTGGGGGTGATGGTATAATCATTATTCAAAAAAACCAATGAGCACAGATTATACAAAAGTAAATGGTGAATACCGGGTCAGTACTGATCCGAATGAACTGGATCTGGCGGCTATTCACAATTATCTTTCAACGGATTCATACTGGGCGCAGGGAATACCTGTTGCCGTTGTAGAAAAAGCCATAGCCAACTCGCTTTGCTTCGGATTATATAAAGAGAATAAACAAATTGGATTTGCCCGGCTCGTCACCGATAAAGCCACGTTTGCCTATCTGGCGGATGTGTTTGTATTGGAAGAACACCGTGGTCAGGGGCTATCCAAATGGCTGATGGAAGTAATACAGTCGCACCCAGATGTACAGGGACTCCGCCGCTGGATGCTGATGACCCGCGATGCGCAGGGCCTCTATGAACAGTTTGGCTGGACAGTGCTGGATGAAGACGCGAGGGCGAGGACGATGCAACGGCATTTTAAGGAAGTGTACAAGAGATGAGTAATGAATAATGAGTAATGAGTAATGAGTAATGAGTAATGAGGGGAAAGTCATTACTAAATCAGCCATTTCACATAGCGGGATGGTCAGAAATATAGTGCGGTGCGATCAGCTACTCATTACTGATTACTGATTACTTATTCTCTCCCCACCAGTTCTCCTATCGCCTTCCTCACCTTCTCAAACGGAAATCCGCTCAGCACCTGCTCCATCAGTGCGTTGATCTCAGCAGTACAGAGATTGCCGATGCTGCCTTCGTGAGTATGGTCAACGGCAGTGTCGTACGTAAACTGCCCGGCTTCAATTTCTCTTCCAACTTTTTTATAGGCATCACGGAAAGGAAGTCCCTGATTCACCAGTTTGTTGACTTCTTCCACACTGAAAAGGTATTTGTATTTTTCGTCGGCCAGGATATCCTTCTTCACTTCAATATTGCTCAGCATCAGTCCTGTCATTTCAATACAGTCTTTCAGGGTTTTGAAAGCCGGGAACAAATGTTCTTTCAGCAATTGCAGATCGCGGTGATAACCGGAAGGCAGGTTGGTGGTCATCAGTGAAATTTCATTGGGCAGGGCCTTGATGCGGTTGCAATGGGAACGGATCAGTTCAAATACATCCGGATTCTTCTTATGCGGCATGATACTGCTTCCCGTGGTGAGTTCGGCAGGAAAAGAAATAAAACCAAAATTCTGATTCAGGTACAGGCAGGCATCCATGCTCAGCCTGGCCAGGGTCTCCGCTACATTGGTCAATGCCTGGGCTACAATACGCTCAGCCTTGCCTCTGCCCATCTGCGCATACACCACATTATAATTCATGGCTGCAAAGCCGAGTAATTCAGTAGTCAGTGTCCGGTTGATGGGGAAAGAAGAACCATAACCGGCGGCAGAGCCAAGGGGGTTTTTATTAACCACCTCATAGGCGGCTTTTACCGTTACCAGGTCATCCACCAGGCTTTCGGCATAAGCACCAAACCATAATCCGAACGAAGAAGGCATGGCGAGTTGCAGGTGCGTGTAACCGGGAAACAGGTGGTCTTTATATTTTTCGCTTTGCGTTTGCAGTAATTCAAACAAGGGGCGGATATGATGGACCAACCCTTCCAGTTCATGACGTAAGAATAACTTCACATCAACCAACACCTGGTCATTGCGGCTGCGGGCCGAATGGATTTTTTTACCGGCATCGCCGAGTTTTTGGGTGAGCAGGAGTTCTACCTGGGAGTGGATGTCCTCTACGTCTGGGTGAATGGTGAGTGGTGAGTGGTGAGTGGGATCTGTAGTCTGATAAATTTCTCTCAATGCAGCAACGATACTGTTTTTGTCTTCCGGAGTCAGTAATCCCACAGTTTTCAGCATAGTCACATGCGCGATGCTGCCCATTATATCGAAGGGCGCCAGGAGCAGATCGAATTCGCGGTCGCGGCCCACGGTAAATACTTCCACTTCCTTTAAAGAGGCGGTATCCTTTTGCCAGAGTTTCATAAAACCTGATTTAAAAGATTAATATAGAGCGCAATTCCTTCATTGATTTCTTCGATGAAAATATATTCATCCGCTGTATGACTTCTGGCAGAATCGCCGGGTCCCATCTTCAACGAAGGGAAGGGCATCAGGGCCTTGTCTGAAGTGGTGGGAGACCCATAATGACTGCGGCCAAGCGCCGTGCCTGCTTTTACCAGCGGATGATCCAGCGCGATTGATGTGGAACGCAAACGGGTACTGCGGGGCTGCACTTCACAGGATACATTCGCTTTTATCAGGGCAATCACTTCTTCGAAACTGTACAATTCATTGATGCGGGTGTCCACAACGAATTTGCAAAGAGCCGGTACCACATTGTGCGCCTTGTTCTCCGTTTCGATGACGGTGACACTCATTTTGGAAGATCCCAGCAAGGGTGAGACTTTTTCCAATTCGTGGGTGCGGAACCAATCAATGTCTTTTATGGCTTTGTATATTGCATTTTCCCCTTCATTTCTGGCTGCGTGACCGGCTTTGCCATGACTGATACAATCCAGTACCATCAGTCCGCGTTCCGCCACGGCCATCTGCATCCGGGTGGGTTCACCAACAATGGCACAATCAATTTTGGGTAAATAAGGAAGTGTATATTCAATACCGCCGGTGCCACTGATCTCTTCCTCGGCCGTGGCGGCAAAGATTATATTGTACGCCGCATTCTTTTGTTCATAAAAATGAAGAAAAACGGCGAGCAGGGAAACGAGACAACCGCCGGCATCATTACTGCCCAGTCCGAATAACTTCCCCTCTTCCACCACAGGGGCAAAAGGGTCTTTTGTGTATTGCGGATTGGGCTTTACCGTATCATGGTGAGAGTTCAGCAGGATAGTGGGTTTTTGCTCCTCATAATATTTGTTGAGTGCAAAAACATTGTTGCCCACTCTTGTATGTACGATATCGCGTTCGCCCAGAAACCGGCAGAGTATACCTGCTGTCTGGTCTTCCTGTTTACTGAAGGAAGGGGTGGCGATCAGCTCTTTCAGCAGATCAACGGCGTTGTTTTGCAGTATGGTTAGTTCACTATTCATGTATAATACTTGTACCGGCCTTTCCACTCAGTAATGCCGGTAGTTGTTCCGCTTTGCCGATAATTACTTTTTTCACGCCCCGGCTTAAAGCGGCAAAAGCGTTATCCAGTTTTGGAATCATCCCGGCAAAAATTTTTTGCTTCGACTTAAGTTCCTGGTAATAAGAAGGGGAAATCTGCGGAATCACCGTACTGTCATCATTGGCATCCAGCAACACTCCGCTTTTTTCAAATGAATATATCAGTTCCACTTCATATAAGGCACTCATACCGGTAGCCATTTCCTGGGCAATGGTATCTGCATTGGTATTGAGTAATTGCCCCTGCTGGTCATGCGTAATAGGGGCAAATACCACGGAAATATTTTTTTCCAGTAAAGTGCTGATCAGTCCGGTATTGATACTGTCCACATCACCAACAAAACCGTAGTCAAGCACCGGGTGACGTCGTTTATGGGCCAGGATACTGTCTCCGTCTGCACCGCAAAGTCCCATAGCATTGCAATGATGGGCCTGCAGACCTGCTACAATATTTTTATTGATATAACCGGCGTAGACCATAGTGACGATTTTCAGCGTCTCCGCATCGGTGATGCGGCGGCCATCAACCAGTTGCTGTTCAATCCCCATTTTTTCTGCCAGGCGGGTGGCGAGTTTGCCACCGCCGTGTACCAGTATTTTTTTACCTTCTATAGCGGCAAAATCACGCAGGAATGATGCGAGGCGGGTATCATCATCGATGATATTACCACCGATTTTTATGATATAGAGTTTATCCATTGTTTTTTAATAATTCCTCCAGTACCGCCTGGGCCGCCCATACCCTGTTCCCGGCTTCCTGTGTTACAATACTGTTGGGACCGTCGAGTATTTCATCACTCAGTTCCACATTGCGCCTCACCGGCAGGCAATGCATCACTTTGGCCTGATTGGTCAGTTCCAGTTTTTTATTGGTAAGCATCCATTTCGGATCACTTTCATAAATTTTACCGTAATCAGTAAATGTGCTCCAGTTTTTGACATACACAAAATCGGCATCCTTCAGGGCCTCTTCCTGATTATGAGTAATGGTGGCTCCTTTGGTGAATTCCTCACTGAGTTCATAATCTTCCGGGTGAGTGATCACGAAATCAGCTTTATCCCAGGCGGTGATCCATTGGGAAAAACTGTTGGCCACACATTGCGGCAACGGTTTCACATGCGGCGCCCAGCTGAGAACAATTTTAGGCCGCTTTACCAGGGCCTGTTGTTGCAGTGATTCGGTAATGGTAATCACATCCGTGAGTGACTGCAACGGGTGCAGGGTGGCACTCTCCAGGCTCATCACCGGAATGCCGGCGTATTTAATAATCTGTTTGATGTACAGTTCACTATAATCATCTTCCCGGTTTTTCAGGGAGGGGAAAGTGCGTATGGCCAGGATGTCAAAGTATTTTCCGAATACCGGGGCGGCATCTTTCACATGTTCAACGGTAGTGCCGCTCATGATGGCTTCTTCTTCAAATTCCAGGGCCCATCCCTCGCTGCCCACATTGAATACAATGGCTTCCATGCCCAGGTTTTGTGCGGCAATCTGCGTACTAAGGCGGGTACGCATACTGGGATTCAGAAACAGACAGCCGATCCGTTTGTTGGTGCCAATGGATTTGCCGGCTAATGGACTGGCTTTGTGGGCCAGTGCTTTCTGCACCAATGCGTCAATGGCGTCGCTGAGTGTACCCCCGGGGGGCGGAACAAGGTCGTGGACAGAGGTAAAATGCTTCATGTTATTCTGCGGTAGTTGAAGTTAAACTGGCAATTTCTTCTTTAATGGCGTCAATAAATTGTTCGGCATCCTTTTTCTTCAATCCCAGTGATGGCAGTAAACGGATCACATTGGGTTTGGCCTCACCGGTAAATATTTTCTGGTTCCAGAGCAGATTTTTCTTCAGATCTTTCAGGTTTTCCGGAACATCAAAGCCGATCATCAGACCACGGCCTCTTACATTTTTCAGTTCAGGAATGGCTTCCAGCTGGTCTCTCAGGTATTTACCGGTCATCACCGCGTTGCCCATCAGCTTTTCTTCTTCAATAATCTCAAGCACCGCCAGGGCCGCTGCACAGGCGAGGTGATTGCCTCCGAAAGTAGTGCCCAACTGGAAATGTTTGGGTTTAATATGCGGCGCGATGATGATACCCGCTACCGGAAACCCGTTACCCATTCCTTTGGCCATCGTATAAATATCGGCGCTCACGCCGGCAAAATCATGACTGAAGAATTTACCGCTGCGGCCATAGCCACATTGTACACTGTCTGCGATATATACTGCCCCATATTTATCACAATTGGACCGGATGCTGCGGAGGAAACTGTCTTCCGCCACATTTATACCGCCCACACCCTGAATGCCTTCAATGATCACCGCGGCGATTTCCTTTCCTTCTTTTTCGAAACACGCATCCAGCGCGTCTTCATCATTGAAAGGGAGAAAGATCACATTGTCGGTTTCATTAACAGGGGCGGAGTAATTTTTATTATCAGTTACCGCTACAGCCAGTGCCGTTCTGCCATGAAAAGATTTACTGAAGGCTACCACTTTTTTACGACCCGTATGAAAGGAGGCGAGTTTCAACGCATTTTCATTGGCTTCCGCGCCGCTGTTGCAAAGGAATAACTGGTAGTCTTCCTTGCCGGACACTTTACCCAGCTTTTCAGCCAGTTGCGTCTGCAGCGGGATTTTGATGGAATTGGAATAAAAGGCAATTTTTTCCAGCTGTTCTTCAATCCTTTTTACCCAATGCGGATGTGTATGACCGATACTGATTACAGCATGTCCTCCGTACAGATCCAGGTACTGATCGCCTTTGTCGTCCCATACATAGTAGCCTTTGGCTTTTACGATGGTAACTTCGTTGATAGGGTAGACGTCGAAAAGATTCATTTGATTGGGGGTGTTTTGTCGTTTAGATGTTTAGTCGTTTGTTGTTTATTTGTTTAGGAGCCAGTCCGCTCAACGACTAAACGTCAAACAGCTAAACTTTTTTAAAAGTAATTCGCTTTCAGTTTCAATCCTGTCGTTTCCTCCAGTCCGAAAATCAGGTTCATATTCTGTACCGCCTGTCCGCTGGCGCCTTTTAATAAATTATCGATGGCGGAATGTACCACCAGTTTGGTGCCGGCTTTTTCCAGCTGGATCACGGCCTTGTTGGTATTCACCACCTGTTTCAGAAAAATGGGTACCCGGCTCACGGTGGTAAACGGGTGTCCTTTATAATATTCTTCAAACAGCAGGTACATTTCTTCCAGGCTTTCGTTGCAATGCAGGGTGGAACTGATAAAAATACCACGGGTGAAATCCCCCCGCCACGGAACGAAATGCACATCCACATCATTCAACGGTTGTAATTGAAGAAGGGATTCGCCAATCTCGCCCAGATGCTGGTGAGTAAGTGTTTTATACGCCTGTATATTATTCGCTCTCCAGCTGAAATGCGACGTAGCGGCTAATGACTGTCCGGCCCCGGTGGAACCGGTAATGCCTGTTGTATAGATGTCGGCCAGTAATCCGGCTTTTGCTAACGGCAATAAGCCAAGCTGAATGGCGGTGGCAAAACAACCGGGATTGGCAATATTATGGGCCGTTTTTATCTTATCACGGTTGAGCTCGGGTAACCCATATACAAACAGGCGATCACCTGAAACGGAATGGGCATTCAGGCGAAAATCGTTGGCCAGATCGATAATCTTTACCGTACCGGCTATCTTGTTTTCTGAGAGGAATTTTTTTGATTCCCCGTGACCAAGGCATAAGAAAAGAACATCAATATTCCCTTTTTCCAGCGGCGATGCATCATCGGTAAATAACAGATCCGTTTCGCCAACCAGATCCTGGTGGATAACGGACACCGCTTTTCCGGCATTGCTGCGGCTGTGGATCATACTGATCTTTGCTGCCGGGTGATTGATCAGTAAACGGATCAGTTCACCTCCGGTGTACCCTGCGCCTCCTATGATGCCGATGTTGATGTACATTATAACTTTATTTAGTCAGGAAAAATTGATGATGAATAATGAGTAATCAGTAATGAGTAGCTGGCTGAACAGAACTACATGTTTGAATTTTCCGTTCTTCGAAATTTACCTGATCTTTAAAGACTTTTCCTCCCTTACTCATTATTCATTACTCATTTCTCATTCACCGCATTCCAGATACTCGTCTGATTTCCAAAAATTTTACTGAATCCGCGGACATCATCTCCGGTGAAACCACTGTTCATTTCCCCATACTTGCCGAATTTGCTGTTCATCAGATCATACTTTGACTCAATGCCGATCACCTGAAAACGGTAGGGCAACAGTTGTACAAACACATCTCCGGTTACATTCTGCTGGCTGTTACTCAGGAAAGCTTCAATGTCCCGCATAACGGGGTCGAGTATCTGTCCTTCATGGAGCCAGTTGCCGTAAAACTGGGAGATCTGATCTTTCCATTGCAGCTGCCATTTGGTGAGCACATGTTTTTCCAGTGCGTGGTGTGCTTTCAGGATCAGCATGGGGGCGGCGGCTTCAAATCCCACTCGGCCCTTGATGCCAATAATGGTATCACCCACATGGATATCCCTGCCCACACCATAGGGACCGGCAATACCCTGCAGGTACTGGATGGCTTCCGTGGGGTGTGTAAATGCCATATCGTTAACAGTGGTCAGTTCTCCTTTTACAAATCCGAGTTTTACTTCTTCAGTGCCTGTTTTGGTAACCTGGGTAGGCCAGGCTTCTTCAGGCAGCATGCCTTTGGATGAAAGGGTCTCTTTTCCGCCCACACTGGTACCCCAGAGTCCTTTATTGATGGAGTACATCGCTTTTTCAAAATTAATCTCCACCCCTTTGCTTTTCAGGTAGGTGATCTCTTCTTCACGGCTCAGTTTCAGATCGCGGATGGGGGTGATGATTTCCGTGCCAGGGATCATGATATGAAAAATCATATCGAAACGGACCTGGTCGTTACCCGCACCGGTACTGCCATGAGCCACGGCATCGGCATTCAGTGCTTTGGCATGTTCTGCTATATGCAGAGCCTGACTGAGCCGTTCGGCAGAAACAGAAAGGGGATAAGTATTATTTTTCAGCACATTTCCATATACAAGGTAGCGGATAATACGGTCGTAGTATCCTTTCACCGCATTTACAGTGGTATGGGTTTTTACACCAAGCCGGTAAGCGTGTTCTTCTATTCGTTTCAGTTCTTCGTCGGAAAAGCCGCCGGTATTTACAATGATACTGTGTACCTCATAGCCTTTGTCTTCACCCAGGTATTTAACGCAGTAAGTGGTATCCAAACCGCCGCTAAATCCGAGTACTACTTTTTTGGACATGTGTGAACGGGTTAAAAGTGAAAGAAATGGTGTAAAAGCGATTTGGGCCTGGCCCCGCCATTTCCATTGGCTTCGGGTTTATCCTTTTTTAAGAAAGGGCGCAGCAGCTTCCACTCCTTGAATTTCAGGAGCCGCTCAAATCCTTTTTTATTCTCTTCGAAATATTGTGTGGTTTCCGCCGGCTCATAATGATCTTTGGGATCATACAGCATAGCGGTGCACATACAGTTTTTCCTGTCTTTGCTCATCAGGATATCATAATTCACACAACTCTTGCACCCGGCCCAAAAGGAATCATCCTGGGTGAGTTCAGAATAAGTGACCGGTTCATAACCGAGTTCGCTGTTGATCTTCATTACCGCGAGTCCAGTGGTCAGGCCAAATATCTTGGCTTCCGGGTACTTGATCCGGGAGAGTTCAAAGATGCGCTTCTTAATAGATTTGGCTACACCGCTTTTGCGGAAGGCCGGTGCCACGATCAGTCCGCTGTTAGCCACATACTCTCCGTGGCTCCAGGTTTCAATATAGCAGAAGCCCACCCATTCGTTCTGGCTGGTAATGGCGATGACGGCTTTGCCTTCATCAATCTTCATTTCTATATATTCGGGAGATCGCTTGGCGATGCCGGTACCTCTTGCCGCGGCAGAAGCTTCCATCTCATCCGTGATGGTTTTAGAGTAGACTTTGTCGGATACGGTCGCTACCCTTATAATAATTTGTTGATTGTCCACTGTTAAATAGCTGAATTTGAAACGGGCCACCAGTCCTGAAAAAAATTCTCCGGGGGATCTTCACTGACAGGGACCAGGGTGAGGGGTTCGTCCTGTCAGAAAACAGGGCGACGTCGCGGGCGCGAGAAAGTAAATACATCAAACCCAACGGAATAGACCCCGCTGGTGATGGGCGCGTGAAACGCAAATTGCTTGGTATGTGTCAGAATATTCGCCATCTGGCTGAATAGGTTGTAACTTGGACGCAAATTTATAATATTAATTGGTTTAAGCGTTCAAAATTTTTTGTTATAAACCTGCTGAATATGAGCGACATCAACACACAAATACCTGAACAACCGTTAGCGAAAGATCCGATAAAGAAAGGGAAAGGATTCAGGCGTTTTTTCAGGAATGCCCTGATTGTGATTTTACTGGGACTGGCGGTCTTTGTTTTCTTTAAGTACTTCTTTGTATTCGGGGAAGGCAGTAAGGCCGGTGAACTGAACTTCTTTGTAAAGAAGGGGTATGTGTTCAAGACCTTTGAAGGCCGGGTGATTCAATCGGGGTATAAGGCGAATGTACCGGGTAGTATACAGTCCAATGAATTTGAGTTTTCCGTTGTTAACGAAAAAGTGGCGGAGAAACTGATGGCAAACAGTGGCGCGTTTATGAAACTGCATTATAAGGAATACCTGGGTGCCTTACCCTGGAGAGGAATGAGCCGCTATGTGGTGGACAGTATTATTTCGATTGAGAAAACGGGGACTCTGCAAACGCCGGTTCAATAATTCACTGCGCATGCAGGAGGAAAATAGCCAGACGTTTATGTATATCCGTTTTTTCCTGTTGCCATTGCGCCACGGGCATTGTCTTCACCCATTCGTCCGGTCCTGTCAGATCAACCGCCACGCATAATAGCGTGCGGGGGTTACAGGATTTCAGGATCGCTTCAATCAGCTGGTTATTGCGGTAAGGGGTTTCTATAAAAATCTGTGTGCAATTTTTTTTCAGAGAGTCTGCTTCCAGTTCCTTCAATGCTTTTATCCGCAGCCCGTTATCGATCGGCAGATACCCGTTGAAGCTGAATTGCTGACCGTTCATGCCACTGGCCATCAGGGCCAGCAGGATGGAACTGGGACCTACCAGTGGTTTCACGGGGACCTTCAGTTGCTGGGCAATAGCGATCAGGGCCTGACCCGGGTCTGCCACACCGGGACAACCGGCTTCACTAACGATACCGATCGTTTTTCCTTCTTTTATTTTTGCACGGAATGTTGCCGCTGCCCCGTCCCCTGTTATATTCACCCACTCATAATTATCAATGATGATATCCTCGCCCGGCAGGTTGGTCTTCCATAATTGCTTGAAGTATCGGCGGGTGGTGCGTTCATTTTCCACAAAGAACACCTGGCATTGCTGAATAGCCTGGGTGATATAGGAAGGAATAGCCTGCATGCCTTCTTCCTGTAAAACGGCGGGTATAAGATAGACAGGGGCCATGAATCAACTGTTTTTTACTTTATGTACACTGAGTGTGGCGGCAATGATGGCATAAGCGGGCGCCAGGATGATCAGGGCATGCATGGCATAGAAGAGCAGCCCGTTTCCTATGGCCAGTCCTTTGTGCCGACCGGTAAAAGCCACACTCTGGGAAAGATTAAAATTATTACGGGCAAAACTGTAATCAAGCATGGATACGCCAAAATAATAGCATTCCAGAAACAGGGCAATCACCGGGGTGATCCACCCGGCAAAAGGGATGAGAGAGAGCAGGATCAGGGCCACCAGGTAAACCGATTGCCAGCCCGCATTACGCAGGGCCAGGCGGATACCCCGGATGGCATCCCGTTTGATCTCGGGCCATTCAAACCGGTGCTCTTTCCCGTCAATAATGGCTTCCGTCTTTTCACTCAGATAAGTAAAGAGCGGCGAGCCGATGATGAGAATGGCATATTTGAACAGGGAAAAATAAAAGAGTACCAGCACCAGCCGCAGCATCATGCCGGTCATCACAAAAAAGAAGCTCAGCCATTCACTGCGTTCTTTCTGCAGCCAGACTTCAATGCCCAGCTGGTCACTGATCCAGGATACCACATGATCAGAAGACTGCCAGAAGAAAACCATACCGGTAATAAAGAGAAGAGCATATACAATACCCGGTGCAATGATCCAGCGGAACAGTTTGTGCAACCGGATAAAGCGCTGGGCTTCTTCCCAGGATTGGAACGCGATAACAATTTCTTTGAGCAAAGCCTTTTTTAATTGAGGACTAAATATAGATTATTAAACAAAGGTAGGGAAAGGAATAGTCCTTAATTTTTTGTCCGTATAAATGCGTATACCTAGTAGTAAAGATTTCTGTACTCCCTCTGCTGATTTGTGCAAATAACTTATCTTAAGCCCTAAATCAACGTTGTGTCGAAATCTCAGATCAAAACGATTTCCCTGCTGGGGGGAATACTCCTCGCGGCCTTGCTGTATTTTGTGAATCCATTCTCCGTACCGGAGCCCGCAGCCCGCGTGCTGGCCGTAGCGGGTCTGATGATAGCCTGGTGGGTTTCCGAAGCCATACCCATGCCGGTTGTGGCCCTGCTGCCCCTGATATTATTTCCTTTACTGAAAATAAATTCCATAAAAGCCACGGCTGCCTCTTATGGAAATGAAGTGATTTTTTTATTCATGGGCGGTTTTATGCTGGGACTGGCCATCGAGAAATGGAATCTGCACCGTCGTATTGCATTGAATATTGTAAAAGCCACCGGCACCAGTGGCAACCGGATTGTACTTGGGTTTATCCTGGCCACCGGTTTTCTGAGTATGTGGCTGAGCAATACCGCCACCACCATGATGATGTTTCCTATTGCATTGTCGGTGATTCATGTGATGAAAGATAATCAGGAAGAAGGGAACTATGCCTATTTTAACCTCAGCCTGATGCTGGCCATAGCCTGGTCTTCCAATTTCGGCGGTATTTCCACCATTATCGGTACTCCGCCCAATGTTCAGTTTGTCGGTTATTTTGAAAAGAAGTATAATATCAATATCGACTTCGTTGACTGGATGATGCTGTGTACCCCACTCGCGCTGATCCTGATGCTGGCTTTATATTTTCTCAGCACCCGGGTTTTATTTCCCAACCGGATAAAGTCGAGCGACGCGGCCCGCAAGCATATCCATGGTGAGATCGCGTTGTTGGGAAGACTTAATACACCGGAGAAAAGGGTGATGCTGATCTTTGGTGCAACGGCAATGCTCTGGATTTTTAAAGACCTGATCAATGCCAGTCAGTCCTGGTTTAAACTGGATGATAATATGATCGCCATACTGGGCGGCGTCTCTCTCTTTATTTTCCCTGCAGGAAAGGAAAAAGTGAATGGAGAAAAGGAAACGGGTGAGTCACTGCTCGACTGGACGGATACAAAGGACCTGGCCTGGGGCATATTATTATTATTCGGCGGGGGGATTGCCCTGGCAGATGCATTGGAAAAAGCCGGTTTGATTACACAGCTCGGCAGCTGGCTGGGACATTACGCAGGCGGCGGCATTCTGCTGGTCTTAATGGTTACCATTTTATCCATTTTTATCAGCGAAGTGATGAGTAATGTGGCACAAGTGATTGTATTTTCTCCGGTGGTTTGTTCGCTGGCAGATTCTATTGGTATGAATCCATTGTTATTGGGTATTCCAATGACCCTGGCCGCCAGTTGTGCCAGTATGCTGCCAATGGGTACACCGCCCAATGCGATCGTTTTCGCCAGCGGTCATATAAAATTAAAGGACATGATTAAAGCCGGGCTGGCGATGAATCTGGTGGCAATCGTGCTGATCACTTTGTTTAGCTGGTATTTACTGCCATTACTCATGAAAACCTAAGGAACAAGTACGAAGTACGAGGTACGAACTACGAAGTACGTAACACCGACCATAGCATGAGTGTTAAAATCTCGGGCAGTTCAATTTTTTTGCATTCGGGTCTGAATGCTTTTTAATATAAATCAGTGAAATTTCCATGCCACCTCTTGTATTGGAGGCGGGCTTAAGGCTGGATGTATTGGCGTCATACGAAGCGCCGATCTGCAGGCCTTTGAATTCAAGTCCCACGTAGGGGATGGCGGCATCTTTAAAACGGTACCAGGCACCCAGGTATACATTCACGGGATCGTCTTCGTTATTGTTTACATTATAAGAGAATGCACCCCCCACTACGGTGTTGTACGCTTTTGCCTGCATACTGTGATTGGCGGCTAAGTGCAGTGCATTGTAAGAACCAACAGGAATACGACCCCCGGCCTGAATGGTGGTACGTGTATTCAGAATATAATTACCGCCCTGGAAGCTTTCTTTGGGACGGTTGATATGATACATTGAAGCGCCAATATAGAAGTTATTATAACCATTGGTACTGCCGTTATACAGCACACCTGCATTCAGGTCGAAATAGCTAAGGTTAAGTTGGTTCTGATTGAAGATTTCGCTTGTAACACCGGTAAAGCCAAGAGGAGTCAGCTGGTCAGCAAACTGAACCTTGGTAACGTCCAGCCGCTTGTTGATATAAACACCCTGAAAACCGGCACCGATCTGGTGAAAGCCATCTTCATCCAGCCCCTTGTGATAGGCCAGCGATCCGCCGGCATAATTGGTGGTCAGTACACCGTCACCGGCGCGGTCAGTTACACCGAGGATACCAACACCCATCTGGTCCAGTTCTGATAACCTGTTTTTCATAATACCAAAATCCAGCGAAACGGTTTTGGTTACAAATGCATTATTGATCGTGGGCCACTGGTTGCGGTAGTTGCCGGCTACACGGAAATCACCATTGAACTTACCGGTCAGGGCAGGGTTCAGTGTAAGCGGGGATGCAAAGAATTGGGAAAAGTTGGGATCCTGCGCTTTCGACAGCATAGCCAACGCCACAAACAGGAAAGTTGATAAGATTTTTTTCATCTCAGCGATTATGTTTTTTCGTCCGTTACAGAGAGGATAGAAGGAAAACCGTTCAGAAAAACGATAACGTAAAAATTTCTGTTCAGATTGCCTTACCTGTTAAATTATCCACCCGGAACGAACCGGTAAAATACAACTTTTTAAAGACCTGTGAAATAGAATTAATGCTGCTTGACCCGGATTAAAACGGACCAGTATGCCCGAATGTCTTCGTCGAATCTAACTAGTTGGTTGCAAGAGTTCTATGTATTGAAAAACCCGGTTTTTACATCTGCATTTTCGGGCCAAAAGCCAGATCGCCTGCATCTCCAAGTCCCGGAACTATATATCCTTTGGCCGTCAGTTCGTCGTCAATATCCCCGCACCAGATTTTCACCGCCGGTTCCTGTCTTTTTACATATTCTATGCCAACCGTACAGGCTATGGCGGCAACTATATGAATTTCGAGTGGTTGTCCTTCCCCTTTTAAAAACTGGATGGTTTTTACGAGGGAAGAACCCGTGGCCAGCATAGGATCGGATATAATCAGCACCCGGTTGTCTATTTCGGGGCTGGACATATACTCCATACTGATCTCGAAACTTCCGTCCGGTTGGTGTTTCCGGTAAGCGGATATAAAGGCATTATCCGATTTGTCAAAATAGTTCAGCAATCCCTGGTGAAGCGGTAAGCCTGCCCGGAGTATGGTGGCCAGTACCGGGTATTCTTTAAGTACCTGGTGGGTGGCGATGCCAAGCGGGGTCTGCACTTCTTTTTCCATCTGGGGCAGGGTCTTACTGATTTCATACGCCGCTATTTCCCCGATCCGCTCCAGGTTGCGGCGAAAACGCATCCGGTCGGTTTGTATCTGTGTATCCCTAATTTCACTGATCCAGTTGCTGACTAAAGAATGCTGCTGACTGAGATTGACAATCATGGTTCGTCCTGGTTTGGTAAACCCGCACCCGGTTTTTGTAACCGGAAATACAGGTGATTAATATTAACTTCCCTGAGTTTTTCGATGACAAAGTCATCCGGAAAGCACAAGGATCATTTACTTTCGCAAAACTAACTAAAAAAGCTTTCATGGTTTACAGAGCAATCGGTTTAATGAGCGGAAGTTCGCTCGACGGGCTGGATATCGCCTTTGCAGAGTTTACAGAACAGGGTGGTCACTGGACTTTTGAGATCCAGGCTGCCGATTGTATGCCTTACAGTGCCGGGTGGAAGGATCGATTACAGCAGGCCACAGCCCTGGATGCCAGGGAGTACCTGTTGTTGCACAGTGAGTATGGTGAGTATACCGGGCAACAGGTGAATGCATTTATCGATAAACACAAGCTGCATTATAAGACCGCGGTCATCGGGTCGCACGGTCATACCACTTTCCATATGCCGGACCGGAAAATGACGGCCCAGTTGGGTGATGGGGCCGCCATTGCTGCGCAAACACAATTACCGGTGGTCTCGGATCTCCGGGCTCTTGATATTGCTTTTGGAGGACAGGGAGCCCCGATTGTACCCATAGGTGAAAAAATGCTTCTGGGGGATTATACCTTTTTTCTGAACCTGGGCGGGATCGCGAATATTTCACTTAACCAGGATAAATATATAGCCTTTGATATCTGTCCGGCAAACCGGGTACTGAATATGCTTGCCGCAAAAGAGGGAAAGGAGTATGATGCCGGTGGAAAAATGGCGGCTGCAGGTACCATCAATGCTGTTCTGCTGGATGAACTGAACCGGCAGTCCTACTATGATTTACCCTGGCCCAAATCGCTGGCCAATGAATATGGCACAAACATTATTTACCCGGTTGTGGAAAAAGCGGGTTGCACCACCGCCGATGCCCTGGCTACCTTTACGGAACATATTGCCGAGCAGATTGCCCGTTCGGCCTGGCAATTAATTAACGCGCATCCGGTAAAAGAAGGAGCCCGTCTGCTGGCGACCGGTGGTGGCGCGCTCAACGATTTTTTATTAGAACGTATACAAGCACATTTACTGCCGGCCGGTATTACCGTGGTGAAGCCGGAAGAAAAACTGATTCAATATAAAGAAGCCCTGATTATGGCCTTTATTGCCGTGCTCCGCTGGAGACAGGAATACAATGTGATTTCTACCGTTACCGGGGCCTCCCGTAACAGTATTGGCGGGGCGCTATGGACGGGGCAGGAGGGCTGATGCTGAAAATTGATAAATGAACATTGAATATTGAGCATTGGCATTCTTAAAACTCCAATATGCAACGCTCAATGTTCATTACAGTCCCAACACCTCCTTCAGCTTCGCATAACCCGAACGGCTAACCGGAACCTTGGATCCTGACCGAAGGATTGCCACATGGTTGTCTTTCTCATACGGATCAATCCGGGTGATTTGCTGTACATTGACAATATACGAACGATGGGAGCGGACAAATAACTGATCATCGAGTGATTGCTCAAAATGACTCATGGTTTTATTCTTCAGGAAATATCCTTCCTGTGTATGAATCTTCACATAATCATCGGCGGCTTCCAGGTACCATACATCATGAATGGAAATGATCTTTATTTTACTGCCGTTGCGTACCACAATGCGCTGCCGCTGGGAAGGCGATAAGGCGGCTGATTCCAGTATTTCCATCGGATTTTTTTCGGGTACGGCTGCTTTCTGTTCCGACCACTTGGTAATCGCCTTATCAAAACGTTCCTGGTTAAATGGTTTCAGCAGGTAATCCACCGCGTGCGCTTCAAAGGCTTTAATGGCAAATTCATCGAAAGCCGTGGTAAAAATAACGGCGGGCGGCTGATCCAGCAGTTCCAGCATTTCAAAACCGGTAATCTTCGGCATCTGAATATCGAGAAAAATCAGATCAGGCTGATGCTGCTGAATGGCTTTCACCCCTTCAAATCCATCACCGCATTCCTGGATGATTTCCAGCTGCGGATGTTGTTGCAGGTATTCACGCACCACACTACGGGCCAGCGGCTCATCATCAATTATAATTATTTTGCTCATGGTTCAGTTTTTTCCGGGGGTTAAGTTAGTTATGATTGAGGAATTCGTACCATAGTGATATATAAATTTTCCCTGGCTTCCGTGGTCACCAGGTCATTGCGGCCAAAGTGCAGGTATAATCTCCGCTGTACCGATTTAAGTCCGAAACCGGTACCCGCTTTTGGGGAAGAGGTTTCCGGATCAAAAGGATTCGTCACAGTTATTACCAGCTGGTGGTCTTCCTTTTCCGCTTTCAACCGGATCACCGTTTCACCGATCGTATCATACAAGCCGAATTTAATCGCGTTTTCCACAACCGGCTGCAGCAACAGGGCCGGCAGTTTCAGTTCATGGGCCGCCTCATCGATGATGATTTCAGTACTCAGGCGGTTGCCAAACCGGACTTTCTCAATATCCAGGTACAATTGCAGGTATTGCAGTTCCTCCGGCAATCCGACCCATTGTGTTTCTTCTTTTTTTATGGTGCCCCGCAAAAAATCGGATAACTGCTGGACCATTTTCCGGGCTTCCTGTGGCCGGCTGCCGATCAGGGCATTGATGGAATTAAGACTGTTGAATAAAAAATGGGGTTGTAATTGCTGACGGAGTTTGAACAGCTCCGCTTCCCTGGCCAGTTTCTCCGCATCCTTTTTGCGTTCCTCCTGTTCTTTCTGTTCCAGCTGACTGTACCAGAGAATGCTTACCATGGTGACAAAACCAAGAAGCAGGAAGGCCATACTAAAGCGGATGGACATGGAGTTCCGTAACAATTGTCTGTAACCATCTATATCTCCGAGTAACCAATACAGCAGTCCTTTTGTAATCAGTAACCAGATAATTGTCAGCAACAGACATAATGCGAATACATTGATATATTGTTTGCCGCGCGGGAGATAGTACCGGAGTACAATCATCATCAGTACACTGCAACCCAGGAGCAGGGTATTGCAGACCAGTGCATCAATAGCCGCCGGCTGCCAGTCAAGGCCAAAATGATGCAGCAGCATACCCTGATCGGCGATGATAAGCAACCAGGCGCCGATAAAAATGAGCTTGAATTTTATGACGGATAAAGGGGACTGTGCCATAGATTAAGCAAGGTTCAGCATTTCCAGTGTATTGCCAAAACGGATCTGCTCCGCTTTTTTATGTACGATATGGATATAGGCATCCGGGTTTTCCCTTTCTTCAATCCGGCTGTATAGTTCTGCTCCGTCAATCAGATCGTTCAGCTGAAAAAGTTCACTGACACTGACAAACTGCCATTGTACCAGCTGCAGCTGATTGTTGAAGAACATTTCTTCTTCACGCATTCCCATCAGCTGGGCTTTGTGGAAGGCCTCTTCCCGGCTGCCGGCGGATACCAGCCGCAGTTGTTCATCAAACTGCGCGGTATGGTTGCCATCGCCGCAGATGATCCGAAAGACCATTTTGGTTAAGTACCAGTTCATAATAGGTTGGTTTGATGGTTTTGTTTTTTAAACGGTCAGGGTAAGATGTCATAGTTAGCCTAAACAACTAAACGACTAAACACCTAAACGCCTAAACCTCTAAACGTATAGTTAAAAGCTCTTGATTTCAATACCACCGAATATCACGGTTCCTTTCAGGATAAGTACTTTATCGGTTGGTTCTGCCGGGGCGGTGAAGGCCCGTTTATCTTCCATGCCGCCAAATACAGATACGGCTTCGGATTTCACTTCCCAGTTGGAAGGGACAATCAGTTTGGTGCCGCCAAAGATGGTGGTGATTTCAATGGTCACGGGACTCTTGATATCAGCCTGTGTCAGGTTCAGTTCGGTGCCACCGAATATGTTTACAATATCACCGCCTTTAAAATCTTTAGAGAGAATATTTTTTTTATCGCCACCGAATATAGAAGTGGAGTCTACATAGTCTTCTTTACTCCATGTTTCCGAATCGCCCATAAAATTGCTGTTGCGGTATGTGTTGCTGCCGCTATCGGTGGGTTGCGTAAATGCGGAACTCTTTTTTTCGTCCATTGCACATTGCTGCCAGAGTTTACGGCGGGGCCGGATAATAATAAAGGCGCCGGCGGCAATCAGCGCAATGGGCCATATATACCGGCGGATAGACAACTCCGGATAAAAATCACGGAGCAGGAATGCACTACCCACCATGATCAGGATTAACCAGGCCGCGCCACGGAAGCCATGCCGGAATCCCAGAAAAAGTCCAAGTGCAATCAGGAAGGTTTGCCAGCTGAAGATCCAGTCCGGCAGATCGGGGATACTGGTATTGAGCAGGGCGGCAATACCCACCAGCAATATAAATATACCGGTCCACACATGTCCGTGACCACTGCTGTTAGCCATATATTTCTGCCGGCGGTTTTCCCAGTACTGGCGCCGCTCTTCCCTGTATTGATTTCTTTGCTCGCGATCCATAATGATCAATTTTAACCAAAACTAAGGCTTGCACCTGTTCAGGTCAACCCCGGATGGGTCTGCGGAGGGGGATTATCGGTGAAATGCGGGTTTTAAAGGGCGAAAAGGAAAGACAGGGGTCGTTTTAGTTCATAGAACTGCTCCAGATCAGCTGATAGGGCTCTTCATCCCCTTTAATACAGGTAAACATAAAACCGGTAATAAACGGCATGTTATAGTGTTCAGATTTATTCAGGCTCTCAATACCCATTGTACCGGAGACATAGGCTTCCGTAGAGGAAGTTTCCAATGCTTTGTAGTCAGGCGGCATTATTTCTTTGGCATAGCCTGACTCATAACGACGGTAGGCGAGGCGTTCCACCAGGTTCTGTACCAGCTCAGGCTGGTCGAAAGCGGCGGAAATGTGGAGCATCTGTTTCATAATTCTGGCTTTTGTTTCAGCCGCTCCTGACGCACATTTCAACCGCACCGGCTGTGTTTGCTTATTAGATGCGGAAATGAGGGAGATTGCTTATTAAGGAAATGTGAAAGTGGAGAGCGAGGTGTCAGGTACCAGGTGCCCGGTGCCGGGTGTCAGTAGGAAGAAAGTAGTACGAATCTTGATTATGCTGCGTAACAGCGAATTTCTATGATGTATCGGTTTTAAAGTAACTTCCATTCATTCATGCGGCCTCCCTCTCTTCTATGTGTGCTATGTCCCTATGAATCTATGTGTGAAACAAATCCCGGAGTCCCCGACCAGGTTACTGTTATTGATTGATCAGGATGGAGTGAAGGATAGGTGAACGGGAAACTCCGGGCTGTATGTTGAAAGGTATCGGTGGTCCGGATTGAAGGATCAGAAAGTTTCATGATCCTTATGGAGTAAAGGTAAGCGCACAGGAAAGGCGGGACAATACTACTTTCATGGTATGCAGGTAGAGAGTAATCAGTAATGAGGAATGAGTGATGAGCGGCTGATCGTTTGTTAATCAGTGCTTTGCGTCGGGTTTGCAGACGAAAAGTGTATTCGTTATGATTTTTTGAGGTGGAGTTTAATAACAAATAATCCGGTAATGAGGAAGGGCAGGGCCGCCAGTGTGATTTTCCAGTTATGGCTTAATAACCCGATAATGAAGAGGAAAACAAGCAGCAGTCCGGTGCAGATCAGTCCGGCGAATGTCAGCCAGCGACCAGGATTTTTCTGAAATAAGGTGATCAGCAGTAACAACTGTCCGATGAAGGGTAAAACGATAAAGGGATGAGCAACTGATTCAGCATTGTCAGCTGCTATGCGAAATAAACCGGCTTCGAGTTGAAAAATAAAACCATGATTATCGGGCGCCCATTCGAGATACCCGAAGAATGAAGTTAGCAGCAGCAGAAAGTTGAATAATTTTTTCATTTTTTTCAATTTGAAAGGTTCTGTTATTTGATTATTCTTCAATCCGTAACCAGAAAGAACCGCCATGCCGTTCTACATTCTTCATCTGGTCAAACAAAGGGGAAAGGACGCCGGATAACTGCGCATCTTCATGTATAAAGTAATTGGGCAGTATAGGTTTGTATTTACCCGGATTGGCCAGCAGGGCAATGGCCAGACCGTACTGCTCTGAATAAAACCGTTCACACATAAAATCCGGATAATCGTAGGGCAGATAAATATCGTGTAGTTGCACAATTACTCCTTTCTTCAGCCTTGGCAATATTTCCAGGAAGAAAACCATCGCATCTGAATTGGGCAATATCCGGTGTGAATTATCAACAAAAAGGATGTCGTTTTCTTCCAATTCACTGAAAATAGTTACATCCGTTTTTTCCAGCGGAGATGAAATCATACGGTTTACCAGGGATTGGATTTCAGTTCTGGGTTGCGGGTCTATACAGGTAATTTGGGTGTTCAGTTGCTGCTCCCGGATGGCTTTTGCCGCTACTTTGGTGGAATGACCGGAGCCAATTTCGAAATAACGCGTTGGCCGTATTGTTGCCAGCAATGTATACAGCATAATGATATCCATACCCGGCAGGTATTTATTGTCCCAGACCGGTTGCAGGGGATCTGTTTCAGCCTGACTGTGTTTTATTGTCAATATGGGTTCCTGATAGAGCAGGGCTTTTTCCAGCATTTGCTGATATGCAGGCTTCCCTTGACTGATCAGCTCCATCAATTCAGAATGCGCTGACTGCCCGGGAACATACCGCGGTTTAAATGCGGTTCTGTATTCCAGGAAAAGCGTCTGGAACCGGGGATGCAGGAAACGGTAAAGGGATCGGAGCATACGATTGAGTCTTTGAAGAATTCTAATTGAGTAATTTCCGAAAAAACCGGTAAATAGCAGTCAGTTTTTTATTCAGGAAACGGAGAAATTTCATAATAATCCCCTCGAACAGGATTTCCACAAAGAAATACACAATAAACTCAAGGATAATCATGTTCGGTTTCGGATTAAAGTTTAGAAAACGAATAACTGTCTTAACGGATAGTGAATATAGGAATTCAATATGGCTGCAATTTTTTTTGCAACCGGATCTGTTTCATTGTGCAATGTAAAAACGTATTTCCGGGTATCTGTCGAAATGGTAATATGGCAGGCTGCTCCGCTTATAATATGGATATTGGCCTTGTAAATAACTGAATCGGCCTGAAAGGAGAGAAGCGTTAACAATGAATCAATGGATGTTTTCCTGAAAAAACCGGTTAACAGCGTATCTCTGTTAATCCGCTTTCCCGGAATATACCAGGCATCTTCTGAAGTGTAAAAGAACCGGCCTTCTTTCACCCTGAATACAGGTTGCATATCGAACCTGTTGGATCCGAAACCAACGACATTAAAAAGTAAATAGAAGGATGTATCCACTGGCGGAGAGGAGCCCGGGGACTGCCCCTTAACAGTAAAGGAGATAAAAAAAATAATACAGGAAAATAATTGTTTCATAATAATCCCCTTTGTCAGTTGATGGGTAAAGGTATAGTATTGGAATACCGGATTTAAATCGCCTGATGAGTTTAACCTTAGTTTAATTAAAAAGGAGGAGGCGGATACGATATGCGGTGGAAATGTGTTTTCTGCATGTCGTTTACTTTGTGCTTTGATATAGGAGTCAGAGAAATCACTAATCAATAGGAAAACGGCAAATTCCGGGGCAGATGCTGCAGCCAAACCGGCCGCTTCCGGATTTTATTTTATATTGCAATAATTACTATATGTCCGGGATTTTTTCTTCGGGATATGGTGTTGACTTTTCGATTGCCAGCCACCATAGTAAAAATTTTAAGTGTAACGTATGCCGAATCCCGAGATAAAACGTTTATCCCAATCCACCAATAACCGTAACTGGAAAAAATGGGGACCCTACCTGTCTGAACGGCAATGGGGCACCGTACGTGAGGATTATAGTCCGGCAGGACATGCCTGGACCTATATCAATCACGACCTGGCCCGCAGTTATGCATATCGCTGGGGTGAGGAAGGACTGGCGGGCTTCTGTGATGCGGATCAGATTCTCTGTCTGGCACCGGCTTTCTGGAACGGAAAGGATTCCATCATTAAAGAACGGCTTTTCGGGCTGGCCAACAACGAGGGCAATCATGGGGAGGATGTAAAGGAACTCTATTTTCACCTGGAATCATCGCCCACCCATTCTTATTGCAGATTCTTATATAAATACCCGCAGGCGGCATTTCCCTACGAAGAGCTGATTGAAAAAAATAAAAGGGACAGACTGAGTCCTGAATATGAATTACCGGATACCGGCATATTTAAAGAAGATCGTTATTTCGATTGCTATATCGAATATGCAAAGAGTGATGTAAACGATATTCTGCTGAAAGTAACGGTGTATAACCGGGGCCCTGAAGCGGCAACGATTCATGTACTGCCGCATTTGTGGTTCCGCAATTTCTGGAAACACAATCCCCGGTTTTCCAAACCGGTTATCAGTGCAGTGACTGAGGATTGCCTGCAGACCAGTTCGGACCGCAATGGCGATTTTTATTTTTATCACCGTGGCGGGAAACAATTGTTTTGCGACAATGAAACCAATAACCGCCGGATGTATAACCGCCCGGATGACACCCCCTTTGTAAAAGATGGGATCAATAACCATATAGTTAACGGGGCGGCCACGATCAACCCGGAGAAACAGGGAACAAAAGCGGCCATCTGGCAACAGGAGGAAATTCTGCCGGGTGATTCCTCCGTTTTTCAGTTCCGGCTGAGCAAACAGCAACTGGCCGATCCCTGGGTGGATTTTGACCTCGTCTTCGAAGAGCGGCAGGCGGATACAGATCTGTATTTTGAGAAACTGATTCCCAGGAAACTGTCTTCCGCACATAAAGACTTATTGAAAAGTGCCGCCAGTGGTTTACTCTGGACCAAACAGTTTTATTACCTGGATGTATATAAATGGCTGAATGGCGAACCGGGAGAAGAAGCGCCGGTCCGTAATTATAAGCGCAATTATGACTGGCAGCACCTGACCTGCCGGAATATTATTTCCATGCCGGACAAATGGGAGTATCCCTGGTTTGCGGCCTGGGACCTGGCTTTTCATGCAGCCACTTTTGTACATGTGGATCCCGATTTTGCCAAGCAGCAATTGCTGGTGGTACTACGGGAATATTATATGCATCCCAACGGGCAGATTCCCGCTTATGAATGGAATTTCAGTGATGTTAACCCGCCGGTGCATGCCTGGGGTGTCTGGTATGTGTTTGATGCGGACAGGAAAAAAACAGGGGTGGCCGACTGGGATTTTCTGGAAAGAGCGTTCCAGAAACTGTTGATGAATTTCACCTGGTGGGTGAACCAGAAGGATGCAAACGGTACAGATATATTTGAAGGCGGTTTCCTGGGGCTGGATAATATCGGCGTCTTTGACCGCAATCATATGCCGCCGGGTATAAAGAAGCTACAGCAGGCAGATGCCACCAGTTGGATGGCCATGTATGCCATCAATATGTTGCGGATGTCGCTGGAACTGGCGGAGCATAACAAGGCCTATGAAGAATCGGCTGCCAAATTTTTCCGTCACTTTCTGAACATTGGCTGGGCGATGCATCATATCGGGAAGAAGGATATTTCATTATGGGATGAGAAAGACGCTTTTTATTACGATGCGATACAGTTTGAGAATGGCAGCAGCGAACGTCTGCGTATCCGCTCGCTGGTGGGAATAATCCCCATGCTGGCGGTGGAAGTCATGCATGGAGGGTTGTTTGAACAACTCAAGCAGTTCAATACCCGGTTGGAAGTGATCCGGCTGACCCGTCCGGACCTGACACGGATTATCTCCGATATCAATAAAAAGAATGCGGAAGGGAATTATCTCTTTGCCATCATGATTGGTGACCGCATGGAACACCTGCTGAAAAGGCTGCTCGATGAAGCGGAATTTTTATCTGAATATGGGATCCGTTCTTTGTCCAAAGTGCACCAGGATAATCCATATACATTTACATACAAGGAGGCTGAATACAGCATCAGTTATGAACCCGGGGAAAGTACCAGTTCCATGTTCGGGGGTAATTCAAACTGGCGTGGCCCGATCTGGCTGCCCCTGAATTACCTGATCATTCACTCGCTCCGCAAGTACTACGAATACTACGGGGATCAGTACAAACATGAATTTCCGGCCGGTTCCGGTCAGCAGCTCAACCTGAAGCAGATTGCGAATGAACTTTCCAAACGATTGCTGAAGATTTTTGAACGGAATGATACCGGAGCCTTCCAGTATCATTCACCGGATCATCCGCAATGGGCAAAAAAATATTTCCGCGAACATCATTTATTCTATGAGTTTTTTCACGGCGATACCGGACAGGGCCTGGGGGCTTCACATCAGACGGGGTGGACGGCGCTGGTGGTGAATTTGCTGCTGGAAATGGACGAGTGAATCAGATAGAAGTCAGCAGATAGTAGTTAGTAGTTAGTAGTCGGAGTCACTGGTGCTATTCATCCTACAAACCTGAACTGATCTCCGTCAAACAAACCCTTATCACTCAGCTTCAGATGCGGGATTACCAGCAGCGCCATAAAGGACAGGGTCATAAAGGGAGAGGCAAGTGCCGATCCCAATTCAGCCTTGGTCATTTTATCAATAGCCGTATAGTCGGCCGCCATTTCATAGCCGTCCCGGTTACTCATCAGGCCGGCAACCGGTAAGCCCAGTATCATTTCACGGGAATGACTAACCGCAGATAAGCCGCCTTTTTCCGCAATTACCAGATTGATGGCCCGGACCAGGCTTTCATCGTCAACCCCAACGGCTACAATATTGTGACTGTCATGCGCCACTGACGAAGCCAGTGCGCCCTGCTGCAGGCCAAACCCTTTGATAAAGGCCTTGGCCACAGGGGCCTCCTGGTAGCGGTTCACTACCACGATCTTCAGGATATCCTGTTCCGGATCACTGACTGTTTCATTCTGCAGCACTTTGGGTACATGAGCAAGCCGGTTCGTGATCAGTTGCCCATCCAACGCCTCTATAACGGGAATTTCTTTCTCCCCTTTATAGGCAACCTTAACATCCGCCGTGGTCTGAGGTCTGCAGCTGAACCTGTTTAAAAGGCCCCCTTTTTGACTTTTGATTTTTGACTTTTGGTTTTCCGCTACCAGTTCCCCGTTGATGTAAGTTCTCTCTACATTGAATTCTTCCAGATTGTTTACTAAAATGAAGTCCGCCGGATCTTCCACACGGAGCAATCCCACATCCAGTTTGTAATGCAACACCGGATTCATACAGGCGGCACGTAAAACTTTGTAAACGTCTATTCCTTTTGCTACCGCACGGGCGCAGAGTTGATTAATATGACCCAGTAATAAACTGTCCGGATGCTTATCATCACTGCAGAACATAATCTGTTCCGGCCAGTCGTGAAGTAAATCAATCAGTGCATCAAAATTTTTCGCCGCAGAACCTTCCCGGATAAGGATTTTCATGCCGAGACGGAGTTTGTCCAGGGCTTCGTCGGCGGTGAAACATTCGTGATCTGTGGAAATGATAGTTGTCAGATGTGAGTTGTCAGTTGCCAGACTTCCGGATCGAAGGCCGTCTCCCGACTGCTGACTCCCGACTGTCTGCTGCTCCCTGCTCCATTCCGGTCTTATATATCTTCCCGCCACTTCCCCCCGCAATCCCGGTGCATGGCCATCCACAGGTTTGCCATGCCGGAGAGCGGCCTTTATTTTTTTCATCACCTCTTCATCACCGTTCAGTACACCCGGAAAATTCATCATTTCGCTCAGGTATTTTATTTCCGGCCGGGTTAATAAGGCTTCCACCTGGTCAGCGTCAACAGTGGCACCCGCTGTTTCAAATGAGGTGGCGGGTACACAACTGGGCGCCCCGAAATTGAACTTGAAGGGTACGGTTTTACCATTTTCGATCATGAATTCCACACCTTCCACACCGCAAACATTCGCGATTTCATGCGGGTCGCTGATGGTGGACACCGTGCCATGCACTACGGCCAGCCGGGCAAATTCGGCCGGAACCAGCAGGGAACTCTCAATATGGACATGACTATCGATAAAACCAGGGAGAATATATGGAAGCACCTGGCCCGGATCCGGACTGATCGGCTTTATGGCCTGAATTTTGCCTGCAGATACAACCAGTTCGGCCGGATATTGCGTCTGGTTCAGCAGGTCGACCAGTACGCCGGACAGGGAAAATGAACCTTTCATCTGTCAAATTTGTTAGTTCGCCTAAATTTAGTCCTTTGTGCCCACGAATAGGCTAGATTTGTACATCAACCATTATAAAAAAACTATTACCATGAAACGTCTTATTTTATCTTTTCTTTTTGCAGCCGCCGCTTTTTCTGTTCAGGCGCAAACCGCTGATGAAATCGTCAGCAAACATATTGAAGCCATTGGCGGAGCTGAAAACTGGAGAAAGGTGAATTCTGTAAAAATGGAAGGCATCCTGCAGGCGAACGGAGCGGATGTTTCTGTTACCGTTACTGTACTCCACGGAAAAGGCATGCGCCAGGATATCTCCGTAATGGGGATGAACGGATATGAGTTTGTCACACCTACAGAAGGTTGGTCCTTTATGCCCTTCCAGGGACAACAGCAGCCTGAGCCCAAAACAGCGGAAGACCTGGCCGAAGCACAGGATGACCTGGACGCACAGGGCAGTCTGATCGACTACGCGCAAAAAGGCCATTCCCTGGAATACCTGGGTAAGGAAGACCTCGAAGGAACTGAGTGCTATAAAATTAAAATCATCAAAAAAGGCGGATCTCCCGAAACCATCTTTATTGATCCGAAAACACATTATATTCTGCAAAGCAAAACCACGGTGAAAGCCAACGGCCAGGAAATGGAAGTGGTGACTTCCTTCAGCAATTATGAAAAGCTGACGGAGGGTATCGTGGTGGCCAAATCGCTGACCCTGCCTTTCGGCGAACTGAATCTCTCCAAAGTGGTGATCAACGGGCCGGTGGATGAGGCGATCTTCAAAAAGTAATTTCCTTGCTGATATTTTCAAACCCTGGTTCTCATACCGGGGTTTGAACTTTTGTATATAATCAAATAACCGCTATGAGATTTATATTCATTGCGGCCGCATTACTGACGGCCGCTTCCGCCTTTTCACAATCTACTGTAAACAGCAGCACGTTCGGGATGATGGAAGCCCGCTGGCTGGGTCCGGGTACCATGAGTGGACGTATCACGGCTATTGAAGGCGTGGCCCAGGACGGGAAAACCATCTATGTAGGTACTGCAGGTGGTGGTATCTGGAAAACCACCAATGCCGGAGCTTCTTTTAAACCCGTATTTGACCGCTATTGCCAAAGCATCGGTGCCCTGGCCATTGATCCCAAAAATCCGAAAATCATTTTTGCCGGAACCGGGGAAAGCAATATGCGGAACTCCGTTTCCATCGGGGATGGTTTATATAAGTCTACGGATGCCGGCGAGAACTGGACCAAACTCGGACTGGAAAAATCAGAACATATCGCGAAAATTGTGATTCACCCGCAGCAAACGGATATCGTGTATGTGGCGGTGCCCGGTGCCCTGTGGAGCAGCAGCAAAGACCGTGGCTTGTATAAATCTGTAAATGGCGGGAAAACCTTTGAGAAAATATTATTCATAAGCGAGGAGGCCGGTTGCGCGGATGTGGCCGTGGATCCGGAACATCCGGATACCGTATATGCTTCTACCTGGGAGTTTCGCCGTAAACCGTTTTCATTTAATTCAGGTGGCAATGGCAGTGGTATGTGGAAGAGTACCGATGGCGGAAAAACCTGGCGTGAACTGAAGAACGGACTGCCGGCAAAACCCTTTGGCCGTATCGCCTTTACCCTGGCACCCAGTGCTCCGCAAAATATGGTGGCCATTGTGGAAGCCGCGGAAACCGGTTTATATATATCCGCAGATGGTGGTGAGAACTGGAAAAAGCAAAGTGCCACCATGAATGTGGTCTCCCGGCCCTTTTACTTTTCCACGATCGTGATAGATCCGAAAGATCCAAAACGGGTGTATCGTCCTGCGTTTTCATTTGCCTATTCCAATGATGGCGGGTATTCCTTTGCCGAAGCCAGCAACGAAGGAGGGTGGGTGCACAGTGACCATCATGCGCTCTGGATCAACCCGAATAATACCAACCAGCTGTACCTGGGTACTGATGGGGGCGTGTACTATAGTCTTGACCGCGGAGCTACCTGGAATTTTGTGCAATGCCTGCCTGTCGGACAATTCTATCATGCATCTGTGGATGACCGTAAGCCCTATAATATTTACGGCGGTCTGCAGGACAACGGCAGCTGGACCGGTCCTTCGGCCGCACCGGGCGGAGTGAGTAATGCCAACTGGAAATCCTTATTTGGCGGCGATGGATTCTGGGTGCAGCCCGATCCCAATGATATTTATACCGTATATGCAGAATATCAGGGAGGAAATATAAACCGGATTAATCTGACCAGTAAGAAAGCCGTGAACATCAAACCGCAGCAGGCACCCGGAGAAGAAAAATTGCGCTGGAACTGGAATACCCCGATCGTATTGGGAGCCGCCAATAAAAAGAATCTGTATATGGCCAGTCAGTACCTGTATAAATCCATTGATCAGGGACGCAACTGGACCCGTATTTCACCTGACCTGACAACGAATGATAAGAAAAAACAGGAGCAGGAAAACAGCGGTGGCTTAAGTGCGGATGTGACATCTGCGGAAAACCATTGTACTATTTTCACCCTGGCCGAATCGCCGCTGGATGAAAAACTGATCTGGGTGGGTACGGATGACGGCAACCTGCAATACACAACGGATGGAGGTAAAATCTGGACCAATGTAGCCGCGCAATATGCGAAGGCCGGTATACCCGCACAAACCTGGGTCAGCAGTATTGAGGCTTCACGGTTTGACAGGAATGTGGTCTATGCCACATTTGATAACCACATGTATGGCGATCATAAAACCTATCTCGCATTCTCAACCGATATGGGTAAAAACTGGAAGCAGGTCAGCAGTCCGGAGTTTACCGGCTTTGCACATAAGATCCGCCAGGATCTGGTGAATAAAGATCTTTTCTTCCTCGGTACCGAAATGGGATTGTTTGCAAGCACTGATGGCGGACAAAACTGGTTCCGGATGAAAAATAAAATTCCCGAGTATGTATTGGCCCGTGATATTCAGATTCATCCACGCACCCATGACCTGGTGATTGCCACGCATGGACGTGGTATCCTGATCGTGGATGATATATCACCCATCCGTAACCTGAAAAAAGAAATTGCGGAAAAAGAGGTGGTGCTCTTTCCCATGGCACCGGTTACCCTCACGATGGGACAGTTCGGTGATGGCGGATTTCCCGGTACTGGTGGTTGGGTAAGTGGTAATCCTCCTTCCATTCCCCCCGTGAAATATTACCTGAAAGACCGTGTAAACAGCGGCGAAGTGAAAGTGGATATTTATGACGCCGGCGGGAAACTGGTGCAATCCATTCCCGGCGGAAAAAGGAAAGGGGTGAATATGATCAGCTGGAACCTCAGTATGAAACCCCCGAAAGTGGCCAGTGGTGGTACCAAGGTTGACTTCTCCGGATTTCTGGCTCCAATGGTATTGCCAGGTGAATACACGATCAAACTGAAAGTGGCCGATTCCGTTTATACCAGTAAAGTAAAACTGGTGCATGATCCGCTCGATAAAAACTTTACCCTGGAAGACCGGAAGAAGCAATATAAAGCGGCAATGGATCTGTATCAGTTGCATGAACGGTTGGCATCGGTGGTGGATACCATCAATGACCGCCAGAAAATGCTGAAGGAAAATATGGCGAAAGTGAGTGACTCTTCACTCAGGAAATCCATGCAGACCTATCATGATGAGCTGGAAAAACTGCGGAGTGAATGCCTGGCTACCAAACAGAAATCCCTGTTTGTGGATGAGAAAAAACTCAGGGAGGAAATTACCGAAGTTTATTCAGGTGTTACCGGCCAGGAAGCCGCCCCTTCGAATCTGCAGCTGCAACGGATAACAACATTGCAATCGGAAGTAAAAAAGAAAGAAGAGGAACAGAAGCAGGTATTAAAAAAATATGATGTGTGGGTGAAGGAAAGACTCTGGACTGAAGGGATAACCGCCCCGAAGGAAAAGAAAGGGTTTTAAAAACACCTGTGAAATGTAGAATAAGGCTGCCAGTGGCAGCCTTATTTTTTTGCAATGCGGCAAAATCTTTCTTGACTATTTTACCGTAATTTCCTGCTTCAATCTACTGGTATGAAAAAATGGATACTTGCCTTAATTGTTTTTTCTTTTTCTGTGGCCGCAGCCCAGAAGAAAAAACCTGTAACTACAATAGCCGTGGTAAATCCCGAAGAGGAACTGATTAAAAGCAGTCAGTACCGGCTGATCGGACCTTTTCGTGGCGGACGCAGCGGCGCGGTGGCAGGCAGTTATTCAAATAAAATGAATTTCTATTTCGGTGGCACCGGAGGTGGTGTCTGGAAAACCGCCGACGGGGGAAGTAACTGGAAAAATATTTCAGATAAATTCTTTGGCAGTTCTATTGGTGCCGTGGCTGTGGCTCCTTCAGATGAAACTATTCTATATGCGGGCGAAGGGGAGAATACCATGCGTGGGAACGTAAGTGAAGGACTGGGAGGCATGTGGCGCAGTGATGATGGCGGTAAAAGCTGGAAGAATATCGGTCTGAAAGATGGCCGTCATATTATTCGTATTGTGATTCATCCGAAGAACCCTGATATTGTATGGGTGGCGGTTATGGGACATTTATTCGGACCCAATGAAGAACGGGGTGTATTTAAAACCACGGATGGCGGTAAAACCTGGAAGCGTACGCTCTATATAAATAATCAGACCGGCTGCAGCGACCTGGTGATGGAACCTGGCAATCCCACTGTATTCTATGCCGGTACCTGGCGGCTGATCCGCACTCCTTATTCACTGGAAAGTGGCGGAGAAGGTAGCGGGTTATGGAAAAGTACCGATGGCGGGGAAACCTGGACCAATATGGCCGCTAAAAAAGGATTGCCAAAAAATACCTGGGGTATCGTGGGTGTGGCGGTGGCCCCGTCCAATACCGATAAGGTATATGCGATTATTGAAAATGAAAAGGGTGGGCTATTTATGAGTGCCGATGCCGGTGAAACCTGGACCCTGCAGTCCAACGATAATAATATCCGTCAGCGGGCCTGGTATTATACCAAAGTATATGTGGATCCGAAAAATGAAAATAAAGTCTATTGTCCCAATGTGGAATTTATGCTCAGTACGGATGGCGGCAAAACATTTAAAAGCATTTCCACACCCCATGGCGATCATCATGATCTCTGGATAGATCCGGCAGACGGCAACCGTATGATTGTGGCCGATGATGGCGGTGCCCAGGTAACATATGATGGCGGTGCTAACTGGAGCAGTTATCTCAATCAGCCCACTTCGCAGGTATACCGGCTGAGTACCGATAATGCTTTTCCCTACCGCATATTGGGCGGACAACAGGATAACAGTGCTTTCCGTATCCGCAGCCGTACTTATGGGTCGGCAATTACGGCAACGGATATGGAAACAGCCGCGGGCAGCGAGAGCGGCTATGTGGTGGCTGATCCATTGAATCCTGAAATCACTTACGGCGGCAACTATATGGGCATGCTGCAACGGCTGGATCACCGGACCGGCGAGAGCAGGATGATCAATGTATGGCCCGTTGACAACATGGGTGCAGGCGCGGTGGCCGCCAAATACCGGTTTCAGTGGAACTATCCGATCTTTTTTTCTCCCAATAACCCGAAACGGCTGTATGCGGCGGGCAATCATCTTTTCGTTACGGAAAATGAAGGAAAAAGCTGGGAACAGATTTCTCCGGATCTGACCACCAATGATAAAAGCAAACAGGCTTCCAGTGGAGGTCCCGTAACGCAGGATAATACATCAGTGGAATATTACTGTACCATATTCACTGCCACTGAATCTGCAGTTGAAGCCAACCTGCTCTGGACCGGCAGTGATGATGGTCTGATACATGTGAGCCGGGATGGCGGAAAAAGCTGGGAGAATGTTACACCGAAAGAAGCTCCGGCCCATATTATGTGGAATTGTGTGGAAGCGGATCCGTTCAAAAAGGGTGCGGCTTATTTTGCCGGAACCAGGTATAAGTCAGATGATTTTACACCCTATATCTACAAAACAGAGGATTATGGTAAAACCTGGAAGCGGATTACCAATGGGATAGCTCCCCTTCATTTTACCCGGGCCATCAGGGCCGATCGTAAGAAAGCCGGTCTGTTGTATGCGGGAACAGAATACGGCATGTATATTTCGTATGATGGCGGGGACAACTGGCGTTCCTTCCAGCTCAATCTGCCGGTTACTCCTGTTACGGATCTGCTCATAAAAAATAATGACCTGATAGTGGCCACGCAGGGGCGTAGTCTTTATATACTGGATGATCTGACTGTAGTACAACAGGCAAAAGCCGATATACTGAACAAACAGCTGCATGTATTTGATGTGAATCCGGCTTACCGTATGGCCGGGGGAGGCGGGCGGCGCAACAGGCAACAGGGTGGCGTTGTTGCCAATGCGGGTATGAACCCGCCGAATGGGGCTGTCTTCAATTATTATCTGAAAACGGTTACCGATTCCAGCCGTTTGTCGGTTTCCATTATGGGCCGTGACAGAAAAATCATCAAAACCTACTCCACCTCTTCAAAAGATAATAAGCTTGACATTAATCAGGGAATGAATCAGTTTGCCTGGGATATGAATTATCCGGAAGCCGAACGTGTGGAAGGATTGATTTTATGGAATGGTTTTGTACGCGGACCCAAAGCCGCCCCCGGCGAGTATGTGGCGCGTTTCAGCAACGGGACCGATTCAACAGAAGTGCCCTTTACCATTCTGGGTGACCCTAACTATACCACATCAACCGCTGACTATGAAGAACAGGTCAGTTTTCTGCTGACCATCCGGGATAAATTTTCTGAGCTGATGAAGGCATTGAAAAATATCAAGGATGTGCGTCAGCAGCTGTCAGATTTTTCCAGCCGAAACGGGAAAGCGGTTCCGGCTGAAATCAAAAAACAAATAGACAGCATCAACCGGCAACTGACTGCGGTGGAAGAAGCCCTGCACCAGACCCGCGCCAAAAGCGGACAGGATGTATTGAACTTCCCGATCAGACTGGATGATAAACTGGCCAGTGTATACAATGCCGCCTCTGCCGGAAATGCCGCGCCATCCCGGCAGGCCAAAGAAGCCTATGCGGAACTGGCCGTGCTGACCGATGCGGAACTGGCAAAACTGAAAGGGATCATGGGAACTGAACTGAAGAAACTGAATGAAATGATTCATGAAGCCCGGCTGCCGGTAATCGGCGTAAAGGAATAATTCCGGAGAGCAGGGACAGGAATGGATCAGCGGATGATCTTTCTTGTCCTTGTTTTCATCAGGGCAATCGCTTCTTCCTCGCTGCCGAACATATTATCCAGGTTCACCAGGTTCCGGGCGAGTTTATCATAGCGCTTGGTCATCAGCCAGATGAAAATATGCAGGTAGTGTACGCCGTCAAATACCAGGATTTTCTTCTTAACAGATTCGTCTTTGGTTTTTAAGAATTCACCGGGGATCTCGGTGTAGTGCATAGCGGGACGAATATGATGGATGGCATGATAGCCGTCATTCCAGCATTGCTGGTTGTATTTGGTATTGATACAATTGATGGTATTGTCTTCCAGGTCATCCGGATTTACAAACGCGTGCTGTGTCCAGTTTCCCAGCATCATCACCACCCGGGCAAATACAAAGGGGATGATAAAAATAAAGAGGGTGGCTTTCAGATTTACAAAACACATGGCCACGCAGAAAATATAAAACGACATTTCTCCCGCCGTGAGCCGCATATAAAACTTTTTCCTTTTGCGGCTGAAGAAATACATAAACGTATCCGAGAAACCCAGTATCATAAAACGGCCAACATAGGCCAGGAAACCACGCAGACTGTCACGTTGATAACGGAGCGTACTGCTGGCGTCTTCTTCCATATTATTTTCCACGTGGTGCATGCCCATGTGGTGGGCAAAATAGGTTTCAGGGGTATGGCCAAAAAACGGGCAGACAATCCAGATGATATAATGGAAAAGCCAGGTATAGGCTTTTTTAAAGAGTTTACGGTGACAGATGCAGTGCAGCATCAGACCGAAGCGGCCTTTAAAATACATCTGGGAAATATAGAAATACGGTACATACAGCAGCCACCACCAGGTGCCCTGCAATAACGGGGTATACAGTACAATGGCGGACGGAATAACAAGAATATGAATAGCCGTGAGCAGGTGAATAAAGGGCAGATCTCTTTTATCATTGATAAAACGGAGCCAGAATTTTTCGTAGGTGGAAAATGTTGCCGGTTCGATGTAAACAGGATCTGTTATGACTGTCAGTGCCTTCATAAAATAAAAATATCGTCTCAGAATACTGTTTCAAATAGAAACAGTATTCTGCGCAGGATAAAAGTACAGCGTTTAAAATAAAAATACCTGCTTTGTTCAGGAAAGCAGGTATTGAGCCGAAGTAAGTTCGTTTTGAAACTATTTCATTTGCACCGAAGGTTTGACAGAACGTACGCCGGTGGTACCGCCGCCGTTCAGCGTAAGGTCAACCGGTTTATTGGTCTGCCAGGCACCCCGTGTAAAATCAGGTACATCAATAGTCCTTGACTTTTTATTTACGGAGCGTTCACTGAGGGGCATCACGCAACTCCAGGCGGCCGCATCATATACATCCTGATCCAATGGTAATCCGTTGCGCAGACAATCAACCAGCCGCCAGTCCATAATAAAGTCCATGCCGCCATGTCCGCCCACTTCTTTGGCAATGGCACCTATATGTTTTACAATGGGCAGGGCGTATTGCTCTTCCAGTTTTTTCAGTTCTTCCGGTTTTACCCAGCTGTGTCCGAACGCGATCCGCTGCGGGCCGGGCCATTTCTGTGCGGCACCTTTGGTGCCACTCACCAGGTGAATCCGGGAATAGGGACGGGGGGTGGATACATCATGTTGTACCATCACAGTTTTGCCCTTATACGTTCGAAGCAAGGTGGTATTCATATTGCCCCGGTAAGGACGATCCACATATTCTTTGAAGAAATCATCTTTGGCGGCCAGTTCCTTGGCAATGGTATTCATACTGAAGTCAATCGTACTCATACTCACCAGGTGATCGAATCTGTCTCCCCTGTTGATGTCCATACATTGAGCAATGGGACCAAGTCCATGGGTGGGATACAGGTTTCCATTATGCCCGATATTCTCTTTCAGCCGCCACATATCTGCATAGGCTTTTTTATTAAAATTCCAGTCGCGGCTCAGGTCATGGATATAAGCACCTTCGGCATGTACGATTTCTCCCAGCATACCCTGCCGGGCCATATTGAGTGTAAGCAGTTCAAAGAAATCATAACAGCAGTTCTCCAGCATCATGCAATGCTGTTTGGTTTTTTCTGAAGTCTCCACCAGTTCCCATAATTCATCCATCGTTTTCCCTGCGGGAACCTCAGTGGCCGCATGTTTGCCATGGCGCATAGCGTAAAGCGCTACGGGTGTATGCAGACTCCAGGGAGAAGGGGTATAAACCAGGTCCACATCATTACTTTCGCACAGGGCCTTGTATCCTTCATCGCCACTGTATTCTTTGGCTTTCGGGCGCCCCATTTTTTCCAGTGTCTTCTGTGCGGCTGCCACCCGGTCCGTGTATTTATCGCAAAGCGCCGTGATCTCCACTCCGTCAATATAACTCAATCGCTCAACGGCATCTGATCCACGCATACCCAATCCCACCACGCCTATCCGCACGGTTTGCAGCCGGGGAGCGGCATAGCCACACATATTGAAACGTTGTCCTTTTTTCTCCAGTTCCTGCGACCGGTCCATCTGTTCATCTGTGGTTCCGGTAACGCGGGCAAACGAAGGCAGACCGGTAGCCAGGGCCCCGGTTCCGATCGCTATTTTTTGAATAAAATTTCTGCGGCTGTTACTCATAGCAAACAATTTAAAGTGTGTACGCAATTTCAGGATTTTATCGGGTCTGAACGGGTTTGCCGGTAAAATGGCACAATCGTTTGACTCAACGGATCACCGGCACAACCAGGGGATCCGGGCTTTCATTACCACAACGATCCACGGCACTGACATGTACGGAGGTCAGGTAAACTTTGTTTTTGCCCTGTATTTTTTCAAAAGGCAGTTCAAAATGACTGGCTGACCGGTTTAATATGGCATATTCCTTCTGTTCTCCATATTCATAATACACAACCCAGCGGAAAACATCCGTCTTGTCCGGGTGTGTCCAGCTGATATGTGCCGAGTCCTTTACGGTCAGTTTCAGCAGCGGGGCAATGGGGGCTGTATTATCCAGCCAGGGACTGGCAGGTACCAGGGCCTGATTTTTATAAGGAGTTTCCAGCAGGGCTTTGGCCATGGCCGGGTTTTTAGTAATGGATGAAATGCTCCAGTGTACCACCCCTTTACTGGCGGGCAACATGCCCCGGCTGATTTGAATCTGGCTCAGTATCTCATTTACATTCCTGGCACTGCTGTCACGGCCCACACTGATACCGGGCCAGAGATGCCTTTTGAGGATGTTTTCTCCGGCCCACCAACCCAGCAACACCGGGAAACTTTGTGCCGGCCTGTTGATTGGCCAGTAAAGTTGTGGGGTGAAATAATCAATCCATCCTTTATTGAGCCACAGTCTTGCATCCGCATACAGCTGGTCATACTGATCAAAACCAGCTATTGATTCCGGGTAGCCCGGGCGCCATATGCCGAAGGGACTCAGTCCGAATTTCACCCAGGGTTTGGCTGCTTTTATTTTTTTATAAAGCTGTTCAATAAATATGTTCACCGCAGCACGGCGCCAGTCGCCACGGCTGAGTGTGCCTCCGCTGCTGGTATAGGCTTTCCAGCTGAGGCTGTCCGGAAAATCTTCACCATTATTATACGAAGGGTATGGATAAAAATAATCATCGAAGTGTACTCCGTCAATATCGTAGCGTTTAACCAGATCCATCACCACGGCGGTGGAATGTTCCTGAGTCCCTTTTTGCGCGGGATCGAGCCACCAGTACCCTTCTTTTAAGTAGAGTGCCAGTTCCGGTTTACGTTTTACAATGGATTGCTCCGTGATTTCCTTTCCGTCTTTATGATGGGCGCGGTAGGGGTTGAGCCAGACATGCAATTCTATACCCCGGTCATGTGCCGCTTCAGTCCAGAATTGCAATGGATCATAGTAAGGAGAAGGTGCCCGCCCCTGCTTCCCGGTCAGGAAATAGGACCAGGGTTCAAGTGCACTTTCATACAGGGCATCACATTGCGGCCGTACCTGGAGTATCACGGCATTAAAATGGTGGTCCTGTAAAAAATCAAGCAATTCTATGGCTTCTTTTTGTTGCTGTTCTGTAGTCAGCCCCGGTTTGCTTGGCCAGTTGATATTGGCTACCGTGGCCACCCAGGCGGCCCGGAATTCACGCATGGCGGCATGGGAAGACGGTGTGGTATATACAGGGAGAGCTGTTTTTTTACCAGTGATGCAGGCAAACAATGCCAGCCATACTGGGGAAAGCCAAACAAGGGCATACCTTTTCATAAACTGACTTTTAGTGGAAGGGAAATGGGTACTAAAAGTAAGCTAATTCGGATTACTGGTCCGTAAAGAGGTCGGGTCTTCTGTCTTTTGTACGTTGGAGGGCCTGATCCTGCCGCCATTCTTCAATCAACTTGTGGTTGCCGCTCATCAGCACATCAGGTACTTTGAGTCCGCGAAAATCTACCGGTCGGGTATACACGGGCGGGGCCAGCAGATTATCCTGAAAAGAATCGGTCAGGGCAGAGGTTTCGTCATTCAGTACACCGGGAATCAGACGACCAATGGCATCCACCAGCAGGGCCGCGGGTATCTCGCCGCCGCTGAGTACAAAATCGCCGATTGATATCTCTTTGGTCACAAACTCCTGCCTGATCCGTTCATCTATACCCTTATAATGACCACAAATAATCAGCAGGTTTTCCTTCAGGGAAAAAGCATTGGCCATTTTCTGGTTGAACGTGACGCCGTCGGGCGTCATATAAATGATGTCGTCATAGTTTCTTTCTGCGGAGAGTTCTTCAATGGCTTTTGCCAGGGGTTCACACATCATCACCATTCCGGCGCCGCCTCCATACTGATAATCATCAATCTGTCCATAATCATTCACCGCCCATTTGCGCAACTGGTGAACACGGATGGTCAGAAGCCCTTTTTCCTGGGCTCTTTTCATCATACTGTGGGCAAAGGGACTTTCCAGTAATTCAGGTAAGACGGTCAGAATATCAATGTGCATACGGCAAAGATAGGCACTGCTCAGTTGCAGGACACCTCCACCGTGCTGTTAGTCTCATTTACGGCCCGGTCTTTGGCGATCACCTGAATTTTATAATTAACCCCGGCAACCGCGGTTATTGACTGGCTGACTGTACCGGTTTTCCCGGCCGGGTATTCATGCACATCCATAAGTAATGTGCCGGTATTGGTATTGCTGACATGGATATGCACTTCGGCTATATAAGTATCGTCGGTTATGGTTGCGGTAATGGGAATGGACTGGCCCGGTGCAAACGTCTGCCCATTGGCGGGGCTGCTGATTGTGACCACCGGGAAGATATTGTCTTTTTCCTTATCCGGTTTGCCGCAGGCGGAAACCAGAAAAGCCGTAGATAAAGCTAAAAGGACCGTTTTCATTGGGGATAAAGGTATAAAATTAGAGGTTGCCCGCTAATGAAAATTGAGCATTGAGCGTTGAATATTGATCATTAGCTTTTTAAATAGAGAAATGTTCAAAATTCAATACTCAATGCTCATTGCTCGAAACTCGTGGCTTTCCTTTAAAAGAGAAACCCCCAGGGAACTGGGGGTTGACATTGAAACAAAAACCAACGATAGCTCATTTTCATGAGCCACATTTTAAGTGTATTTTTTCACCTCTGGATCAAAAGTACAGTGCGGGGGGTGGCTGGAAAGTGACATAGGTCATCAACTGAAGTGATATGTATCAGTATCGTTTTTTAACGAAAAATGGTCGAAGTTTTTTGTCAGATGGTATTTTTTTGATATAAAAACTGATTTTAATCAGGTTTTAGGGGCAGGGGGAATGCTATTTTGCCCCTGAAACTTGTAACATGAAGCTGACCACCTCTACTGTGATCAATGAAAATTCCTGTGCCGCTGATATTGTAAAGGAGCACTACAGGACGGCGAATGTATTCCGTAAATATGGCATAGAATATTGCTGCGGGGCCCGCTGGCCGTTGAAGATGGTCCTGGAAAACAATGAGCTTGATGCGGCTCAGGTTATGCAGGAGCTGACCGATGCCGCCCGGATGATTTCAATTCCCGCTTCCCTTCAGTTTACCGACTGGTCAGTGGATTTTCTGACTAAGTACATCATTAATGTACACCATGAATACCTGCGCCAAACCCTGCCGCAGATACGGGAGCATACAAAAAAGTTTGTGGCGGAACACCTGAAAAAATATCCTTTCCTGGCAGAAGTGGAACGGAAAGTGAATTTTCTCGATAAAACCATGATACCCCACCTGCTGCAGGAAGAGGAAGTGATTTTTCCGTATATCCGGCAGATCAGCCATGCGTATGAAAGTCAGGAATCGTATGCCAGCCTGCTGGTACGCACCCTGCGCAAACCGGTGGAAGAGCTGATGGATGAGGAACATGATACGATTGAAAGAACCCTTTCGCAACTGCGTGAAATGACCGGAAATTACCAGGCACCCGAAAATGCCTGCACCAGTCACCGGCTGGCTTATTCCATGCTGAAAGAACTGGATGATGACCTGGTACAACATATGTATCTCGAAAATGAAATCCTGTTTCCAAAAGCCATCGCCATGGAAAAGGAATTGCTTGACCGGCATTAAACCGGTTTTTATTTCCCGTTTATTTTATCCTAATTTTCAGGCTTAATTATCGAATGAATGGATAATCTGAACAGTCGTGTCATGACGGTATGGGCCATCCTGGTCTTTGCCTTTGCCCTTACACTTGCTTTTATGTTCAGGGACTACCAGCTGGCGGTTAGCGGACTGCTGTTGTTTGTCATCCTGACGGCTTTTATTCCCGGCTGGCGGTCTACCCTGGTGGCCGGTCTGGTCAGTATGGTTGTGATGACCGCCCTGGTGATTTATTTCAAACAGGACAATGATGATATTACCCGGGCCCTGCTGTCCCAGATTTATTCCCTTTTTGTGGTGGTTTTTTCCGTGGTCGTGATTTTTTACCTCAAGAAAATGCAGCAGAATTTTGCGCATGAAAAAACGCATATGGCCTCCTTATTTGAGAATGCCACGGAAGGCATCCTGTTAACGGATAAGGAGGGTAAAATCGTATTGGTGAATCCGGCGGCAGAACGGATGTTTGGTTACAGTGCGGAAGAGCTGATCGAGGAGAAAATAGAAAAACTGATTCCGATGCGTTTCCTTGGCCGGCACGAAAGCCTGCGGGAAGGGTTTTATAAAAGTCCCTCCAACCGGACAATGGGCACGGGACGGGACCTCTATGCGCGGAGAAAAGACGGCAGTGAGTTTCCGGTGGAAGTAAGCCTGAGTCATTACATGCAGAAGGATGAACCCTTTGTCATCGGATTTATTGTGGATATCACGGCCCGGAAAGAAATTGAGAAAAACCTGTTACGGCAAAAAATGGAACTCGAAAAAATCAGTGATGATATCCGTAAACTCAATACTGACCTGGAAGGGAAAGTGGAAGAGCGCACGATTATTCTGAAAGAAGCCCTGCAGAAACTGGAACAGTCGCAGACAGAACTAAGTGAATCGCTGGATAAGGAACGTCAGCTGAATGAAATCAAGAGCCGGTTTGTCTCGATGGCATCGCATGAATTCCGTACTCCGTTGAGTACGATCCTTTCATCGGCTACCCTGGTATCCAAGTACCCTTCGGAATCGGAGTTTGATAAAAGAGAGAAACATATCAGGCGGATCAAGGATTCGGTGAATCACATGAATGAGTTGCTGGAGGATTTTCTTTCCCTGGGAAAACTGGAAGAAGGCAAAGTGGGGGTAACCGCCACTTCTTTCTGTGTAAAGGATTTTATTGAAGATGTGGTGGATGAGATGCGGGCTATGCTGAAGAATGCGCAGGACATTGTTCCGGATTGCGGAGGTATCCCGAATTTTAAAACGGATAAGCGGATGTTGAAAAACATTGTCCTCAACCTGCTTTCCAATGCCATTAAATTTTCGGGAGAGGGGAAGAATATCTGGATCAGCACCACGGCCGATGAACAGCACCTGCATATTAAAGTAAAAGACCAGGGGCTGGGTATACCGGATGAAGATCAGCCGCATTTGTTCAGCACTTTCTTCAGGGCCAAGAATGTAAGTAATATCCAGGGTACCGGCCTGGGACTGCCGATTGTGAAACGGTATGTAAACCTGCTTGGCGGAGATATACAGCTGCACAGTGTGCTGGAAGAGGGGACAACCATCAGTATAACACTGCCGGAGTATAAGGACCCTGAATAATTTATTGCGGATGGCAGATCACCGCATCGCCGGGTGACACAGGTAATGCGGGACTGATAAAGGGGATGCCAAGGTTAAGGCCGCGCAAAATCAATACAATGCCCATCAGGGTTACAAAAACCGGTACAACTTTACGGATCAGTTGCCGGGCTTCGGGT
>Ga0209480_10000119_pt1 | contig 72222 bp, 69 predicted proteins | sample JI61114C2DNA_FD_187501 | JGI IMG/M metagenome (GOLD analysis project Ga0209480, IMG submission 187501) | Wastewater effluent complex algal communities from Wisconsin, to seasonally profile nutrient transformation and Carbon sequestration -... | ecosystem: Engineered > WWTP > Effluent > Algae...
GATGAGCACGCTGGCGAGGAAGGCGAGCATGGAGACGAAGGCGGCGAGCATGCCGGCGAGGCTGGCGAAGTTGCGATGTCTGAGGAGATGATCAAGCAGTCAGGCGTTGTACTCGAAACCCTCAGCCCTTCGCTTCTCGCGCAAGAAATCGTCGCGCAGGCGACTGTGGTGTCGGCTCCCGACGGCGAGGCTGTTCTCACGGCGCGCGCCGCCGGTACTATCTCGGCGATCCGCAAACGTCTCGGCGACCCAGTGGCCCGCGGGGAGACCGTGGCTGTCGTCAACAGCCCCGAGGCGGCTGGAATTGCGGCGGCCTTGTCCGGCGCAAAGGCGCGCTTTGACCAAGCAAAGTCCGCATTCGACAGGGAGAAGCGCCTGTTCGACCAGGGCGTCACCGCCAGGCAGGATCTTGAAGCTGCCCAGGCAGAGTTGACGTCTGCCGAGGCAGAGTACAATCGGAGCAGCGCCGCGTCGCGTGCAGCTCGTGTTTCGGACGATGGAACGTCAGTCTTCATCTCCAGCCCAATCGCGGGCCGCATTACCGAGGTGACGACTGCGACCAAGCTCGGCGCCTACGTCACGCCTGAGACCATCCTCTTCCGCATCGCGGATCCCACGAAGATCCAGATCGAAGGCGCCGTTCCGCTCGCGGACGCCGGACGCATCGCACCTGGCGATGTTGCGACGGTTGAGACGCCGACCGGGGGCTCGATCACGGCGACCGTCCGTTCCGTGACGCCGTCGGGAAACGCTGAAAGCCGCAGCGCCTCTGTCGTCCTCTCCGTCACGAAAGGCGCAGAGAACCTGCAACCCGGGCGTTTCGCGCGCGTCGTGATCCGGGCGAAGGCCGGCGCTGGCGGCGCGGGCGTGTTCGTCTTGCCGGACGAGGCTGTGCAGAACATCGAAGGCCAAGACGTTGTGTTTGTTCGCAGCGAGGAAGGGTTCGATGCCATGAAAGTTCAAACGGGCACGCGAAGCGGCGGGCGAACCGAGATCCTCTCCGGCCTTGAGGCGGGTCAGGTGGTCGCTACGCGCAACGCCTTCCTGCTCAAGGCTGAATTAGGAAAAGGCGCGGCCGAACACGGCCACTGACGCCCGCTTCCCCTCTCAGATTCCGGACACACCAAGATGTTCAACCGCCTTATCGAAGTCTCCGTCAAATCGCGCTGGGCAATCCTTGCGCTTGTCGCGCTGGTTGCGGCCTGGGGTGGCTGGAACCTGATGCGTCTGCCAATCGATGCGGTGCCCGACATCACGAACCGGCAGGTTCAGATCAATTCGGTGGCTCCGCAGTTTGGACCGCTGGATGTCGAGCGGCTGGTCACCTTTCCGATCGAGACTGCCATGTCTGGAATCTCCGGCATGCAAAGCACACGCTCGATCTCGCGGAACGGGTTCAGCCAGGTCACCGTCGTCTTTGACGAGTCGGTCGACATCTACTTCGCGCGACAGCAAGTCCAGGAACGCCTGGCGCAGGCGGCTGAAAGTCTTCCTGAAGGCGTTGCGCCGATGCCGGGCCCGATCTCAACCGGTCTGGGTGAAGTGCTGATGTGGGAGATCCGCTTCGTTGACCCCAAGGCCGAAGGTGGCATGGCCAAGCCCGGTCAGCCAGGCTGGCAGGCGGACGGATCGTTCCTCACGCCGGAAGGTGAGAGCCTGACCGATGCGATCTCGCAGGCTGCCTACCTTCGTACGATCCAGGACTGGATTATCCGGCCCCAGATGCGTTCTGTTCCCGGCGTTGCAGGCATCGACACGATCGGCGGGTACGAGAAGCAGTACGTCATCGAACCCGACCTTGCGGCCCTTTCAGCCTACGGCGTTTCTTTCACCGAACTGGCGGAAGCGTTGGAGCGTGCGAACCTCGCCGTCGGAGCCAACTTCTTCGACCGGGGTGGGGAAGCCTTCCTTGTGCGCGCGGACGCGCGAATTCGCACAATCGATCAGATCAGCCAGTCGTCGGTTACGGTCCGCGATGGCGTGTCGATCCTGGTCAAGGACCTCGCTCGGGTGAAACTCGGCGGAGAACTCAGAACAGGCGCGGCCACCTCGAACGGCCAGGAAGTGGTGATCGGCACGGTCCTGATGCTTACCGGGGGGAATAGCCGAACCGTCGCGGCCGCCTCTGCCGCCAAGCTCGACGAGGTATCCCGCGCCCTGCCGCCTGGCATCGTCGTGGAAGCCGTCTACGACCGTTCGAAGCTGGTCAACGCCACCATCGACACCGTCCAGCGGAACTTGCTGGAAGGCGCGCTGCTGGTTGCCGCGACGCTGTTCATCTTCCTTGGAAACTTCCGGGCGGCGTTGATCGCAACGCTCGTGATCCCATTGTCGGCGCTGATGATGGCGACCGGGATGAACAGTTTCGGCGTGTCAGGCAACCTGATGTCGCTGGGCGCCCTCGATTTCGGGTTGATTGTCGACGGGTCAGTCATCGTCATCGAGAACTGCATGCGACGTCTCGCCGAACGACAGCACCATGAAGGAAGGTTGCTCACCCTGAGTGAGCGGCTGCACGAGACGCTTGAAGCTTCGCGCGAAATGATCAGGCCGACTGTCTACGGCCAGCTCATCATCTTTATCGTCTTCGCCCCATTGCTCACCTTCTCTGGTGTGGAAGGCAAGATGTTCTCGCCCATGGCCATCACACTGATGCTGGCCCTGGGTGGCGCCTTCATCCTGACACTGACCTTCGTGCCCGCCATGATCGCGATCCTGATCCGGGGGAAGGTTTCCCACAAGGACGTCAAGCCAGTCGCGATCGCGAAGGGGGCCTACGTGCCAGGGCTAAACTATGCCCTCAAGCGTCCGGGCCAACTTGTCGCGATGGGCGTCGGAGTGTTCGCTCTGGCAGGTGCGGGATTCATGACGCTGGGCCAGGAGTTCATTCCGACGCTCGACGAGCAGGACATCGCGGCTCAGGCGATCCGGATTCCTTCCACATCACTGCGTCAGTCCACCGAGATCCAGATGAAGATCGAACGGGCGCTGAAGGAGTTTCCAGAGGTCGAGGTTGTATTCTCCAAGACGGGGACCGCCGAGGTAGCGTCCGATCCTATGCCGCCGAACGCATCGGACGCCTTCATCATGTTGAGGCCGCGCGAGGAGTGGCCTGACAAGAACGAAACTAAGACCGGATTGCTGGAGCGCATGGAGGAGCGTCTCGAGCTGGTCGTGGGCAGCAACTATGAATTCTCGCAGCCCATCCAGATGCGATTCAACGAGCTGATCGCGGGTGTGCGTGGCGACGTCGCCATCAAGATCTTTGGTGACGATCTCGACGCGATGACGGCGTTTGCCACCGAGATCGGGGAAATCCTGCAAGGTGTGCCTGGCGCAGCGGATGTGAAGGTCGAGCAGACCGGCGGATTCCCGACGCTCGATGTCACCTTCGACCGGGATGCCATATCGCGTTACGGCCTCTCGGTGGAAGAAGTGGCGGACACCGTCGCCGCTGCGATGGCGGGTCGCGAGGCTGGTCTTATCTTCGAGGGTGACCGGCGCTTCGACGTGGTCGTCCGTCTCCCGAGCGTCGTTCGCGACGATCTGGACGCCGTCGGGTCCATACCGGTCCTGTTGCCGGAGGGAGCAGACGGGCATCGCGCTTCGGTTGCACTTCGGGAGTTGGCTCGATTCAGCTTTTCGGAAGGCCTCAACCAGGTCAGCCGCGAAGATGGCAAGCGCCGCGTCGTTGTGCAGGCCAACGTTCGTGGCCGCGACCTCGGTTCCTTCGTCGCGGAGGCGAAGCAACGCGTAGAGGCCGGGCCGCCGCTCCCGCCAGGATCTTGGATTACCTGGGGTGGCCAGTTCGAGAACCTTCAGTCGGCTTCACAGCGAATCTCGCTGGTCGTGCCCGCCTGCTTCCTGCTGATCTTCGGCGTCCTCTATGCGGCGCTCGGGACTTTCAGGGCGGCTACAGCCGTGTTCTCCGCGGTTCCACTGGCGCTGGCGGGCGGCGTGTTCGCGCTCATGCTCACGGGAATGCCGTTCTCGATCTCGGCAGCGGTGGGCTTCATCTGCCTCTCTGGTGTGGCCGTGCTGAACGGACTTGTCGTCATGACCAGCATCAATCAGCGGCTGGATATTGGCATGCCTCTGTCTGAAGCGATCCGTGAGGGGATGATCGAAAAGTTCCGGGCAGTGCTGATGACCGGCATCGTCCCGGCGATTGGCTTTGTCCCCATGGCTATCGCCCATGGCACGGGAGCCGAGGTTCAGAAGCCGCTCGCGATCGTGGTCATCGGCGGTCTCATCACCGCGACACTTCTCACCCTGTTCGTGTTGCCCGCCATCTGCCGGCTGCTTCTGAAGAGCGGCCACAAGCCCAAGGAAGGTGAAATGCCGACGGCCTACTCGCCGGCGCCAGCTCATGCCGAGTGAGGCGCCGTCATCTCGATAAGACATGGAGGACTGAGTATGTCTCTCGCAACGTTGTCTCACGCACTGCCGCTCTACGCGGCCGATATCAGGATCAACATCTCGCATGTGGTCGTCGACACGGTTCTGTCCGAACAGCAGAAGTGGGGTTGTCTTTTGGCCTGTGCGTTCGCGGCTGGGCAGCGAGACGTCATCGTCTCGGTCGAAGCAGAAGCCGGTCCCCGCCTGAACGAAGACGCCAGGAATGCCGCGCGCACCGCCGCGACAATCATGGCCATGAACACGGTCTATTACGGCGCAGTAAACCTTCTGCACAATCACGACTATCGCGCGGACGCTTCGCAGCTGAGCATGGAGGCGCTTGCTAATCCCGGCGTTGACAAAGTCGACTTCGAACTCTGGGCGCTGGCCGTTTCTGCGCTGAGCAATTGTGAGGCGTGCCTGAACTCCCATGAAGTGGAGCTGCACAAGCGGGGTGTGCCGATCGAACGCGTTCAGGCAGCACTGAGAATCGCCTCAGTCATCAATGCCTTGAGCGTCGTGCTGCGGGCGACTGGAACGCGTGGAAGCTGATGGCGTGGGAGGCAGCGCTATTGGCGGCGCGGTGGAAATATTTCGTGACGCCAAGAACGAAAGCGAGAGGGCAGATGAGTAACGATGCACCGATCCTCGACCGTACCGCGAAGGCGTCATTGTTCAGACGAACCCAGAAAGGGGCGACTATGAGGAAGCTAATCTTTGCATCAACACTCGGGCTGCTCGCTTCTTGCACAACGGCGCCGACACTGCAGAGCCCAGTACCGGTGGAGCTAGCACAGGGAGAGATGGTTGAACTATGGGGTGTTTCAGCTGGATGGACGACGGACGGCGTTTTTGTTTCAGGGAATGCCAAGAAACGGCTCATCCCGAACCGTCCGCTCAACGAGCATCTTCACGCTGAAGCCATTGGTACCGACGGTCGGGTACTCGAAACCCGGGACGTGGCCTGGAATTCCATCGTGTCTCTCCGCGCACGCAATTCGGCGTCCTTCCAGACCAAGTTCGACGCTCACGTGTCCAAATCCATAAGCCGCATTCGCATGGCCGTAGTCGGTGGAATACTTCACGGTGACACGTGAGCGAATCTACGCCGATTCAACGAAACGAAGAAGATGGCCACCACCATGGCGGCGCCCTTGGTGAAAGAACGGAACTCGGTTTCGCCATTGGGTCGGCTGCGGCGTTGGCGATTGGCTGGATAATCGAGACGACGTGGACGAAGGAGGTGGCGATCGCGATTTATGCGATAGCTTATTTCCTTGGCGGCTTCTTCACTGTCCGCGAAGCACTCGAGAATCTCCGCCGCGGCCGCTTCGAGATAGACACGCTGATGATCGCTGCCGCCGCCGGAGCGGCAATGCTGGGCCATTGGTCTGAAGGCGCGCTGCTGCTGGCCTTGTTCAGCCTTGGTCATGCGCTCGAAGGCTACGCGATGGGCCGGGCCCGACGCGCGATTGAGGCGCTTGCGAAGCTCGCGCCCGAAACCGCTACCGTTCGTCGCGGCGGTGGGACGGAACAGGTAGCTGTCGAGCAGCTCAAGGTTGGCGACGTCGTGATCGTGAAGCCGAATGAGAGGCTGCCCGCCGACGGGCTGATCGTCGCCGGCGAAAGCAGCGTCGACCAGGCGCCCGTCACCGGCGAAAGTGTACCTGTCGACAAGAAGCCGCTCGCCACAAAGCCTGACCAGAACACTGATTTCAACAAGGCAGCTGCCGAGACGAGGGTCTTTGCCGGCACGATCAACGGCCCAGGGGCGCTCGAAGTCTGGGTAGCGCGCCCAGCTGGAGAGACGACGCTGGCGCGTGTCGTTCGCATGGTCGCGGATGCCCAGGCGCAGCGCTCGCCGACACAGCAATTCACCGAGCGGTTCGAGCGTATCTTCGTCCCGTGCGTCCTGATCGGGATTGTCGCGCTGATGTTTGCTTGGGTGATCATCGACGAGACTTTCCAGCAGAGCTTCTATCGCGCGATGGCGGTGCTCGTCGCTGCAAGTCCCTGCGCTCTCGCCATATCAGTTCCTAGCGCCGTGTTGAGCGGCATCGCGCGGGCAGGGCGCGGCGGCGTCCTGGTCAAGGGGGGCGGACCTCTTGAAAATCTCGGAACGTTGAAAGCCATCGCGTTCGACAAGACGGGAACACTTACCGAAGGCAAGCCGCGCCTGACCGACGTCTTGCCCGCCGCGGGCATCGATGTGAACGAACTTCTTCGCAACGCCATCGCCATCGAGGAGATGAGCGACCACCCGCTTGCGGCCGCAGTCGTGCGCGACGGACGCGAGAGGTTGGGCGCAGATGCGGGGGTCAAAGCAGAAAGCGTCGAGAGCATTACCGGCAAAGGCGTCAAAGGCAATGTCGGCGGTCGAAACATCTGGATCGGCAAACCTGGCCTGTTCGACGGCTCGAATGGCGCGGCCATGCCCGAAGCGGTCAGAACGCAAGCGCTGGACCTTGAGAAGGCAGGGCGCACGGTGATGGTTGTCAGGCAGGACGACGCTTACCTTGGCGTCCTCGGCTTGATGGATACGGAACGCGCGGCGGCGCGCGATGTCATCGCCAAGCTGAAACGCCTCGGCATCCAGCGAATGATCATGCTCACGGGCGACAACCAGAGCGTCGCAGACGCGATCGCCAAACAAGTCGGCCTGACGGACGCCAAGGGTGGCCTCATGCCCGAAGACAAGGTCGCGTTCATCAAGGAGTTGAGGGAGCGCGAAGGCAAAGTCGCCATGGTCGGTGACGGCGTCAATGACGCTCCCGCATTGGCCAATGCAACCGTCGGCATCGCGATGGGCGCTGCAGGATCGGACGTGGCGCTGGAAACCGCCGACATCGCGTTGATGGCCGACGATCTCAACCATATGCCCTTCGCCGTAGGCCTCAGCCGACAAACGAGCAGCATCATCAAGCAGAATCTCTGGGTGAGCCTCGGCGTGGTGGCCGTCCTCATTCCTTCGACGCTCTTTGGCCTGCAGATCGGGGCTGCGATCATTTTCCACGAAGGTTCGACGGTGCTTGTCGTTTTCAACGCGCTTCGGTTACTGGCCTATCGGGAAGCCGGGTCAAGTCGCTCTCCCAGCGTCGACGTGGCGCCGGAGACGGTTGCTGTGCGGACGAAGCCATGAAGCCCGTGCAGGCAAAACCCCAGCGTGCCGGCGCGCCGGCCATGGGGCTTAGCCATGAGATCGACATTGCGGCGCCGCCGGAGCGCGTCTGGGCTGTGCTCACGGACTTCGCGTCCTATGGCGAGTGGAATCCCTATCAGACGATCGAGGGCGAGCCGAAACTCTACGGGAAGGTCCATGTCACATCGCGAAAGCTCGGGTCCGGCGAAATTACGCAGCGGGCACAAGCGGTGCTGACGAAGCTTGAGCCCTCATCGAAACTCGAATTGTTCAGCGGAAACGTTTTGACCTGGTCATCGCTGAGATGGTTTCATCTCTTTCCATCGCCCAAGGGCACGCTGCTGCGTCATGGAGTGAGGATGTCTGGCTTCCTCGCGAAGCGTGCGTTCAAACGCACCCACAGGATCGAGCGCCTGCAGCCCCTCTTTGCTGCGGTGAGCGAAGCCGCCGCACGTCGGGCGATCTCGCCAAGTTTTCGTCAACCGGTCAAAGGCAAGGGAAACCGGCATGAACGCCGAGCTACCAGGGCAAAGCAACGCAACTAGAATGAACCAACGTCATACAACTTCGGCAGCGTGTAGACCTTTTCGAGGAGGCAGGAGGACACCAATGCAAGACCCTAAACGCCGAGACCTCCTTTTGCTCCTCTCGGCTTCGAGCCTGGCGGTGGCTCTGCCAGCGGCTTGCGACACTAAACCCAATGTCTACGCAGCCGAAGTTCACCTCGATCCCGGATGCGGCTGCTGCCGCGGCTGGGTCGAAATCCTGCGAGCCTCGCCCCGCTTCGTTGTCACATCGAGCGAGAACGCGGACTTGCCGGTCCTCAAGCAGAAGCTCGGCGTGCCAGCGGCCCTTGGCTCATGCCACACCGCCATCATCGAGGGTCTCGTGGTCGAGGGTCATGTGCCGGTGACCGACGTCATACGGCTTCTTGAGACGCGGCCAGCAGGTGTGATCGGAATCGCAGCGCCAGGCATGCCTCGCGGCTCGCCTGGCATGGAGCAGCCCAATGGCGTCGCAGACGCCTACGATGTCCTGTCATTTACGAAGGACGGACAGCACAGCGTCTTCGCCAGCTATAAGGGGAGGACCACTTAAGTTCGAGGGCATTTCATGCCGAACAACAGAGTCCGAAGCCCGTCCCCATCCCAAGGCCCCCGAAGTTAGGTTCCGTTCAAGTAGGTCGATGCGGATGGAAGCCAGAGTGGCTTCAGTCGCTATGCCGGCAGTCGGTGAGGGCTCGACGCGCCACGTGCGTATCAAGGGTAAGTGAGGCGCCAGCGTGAAGGCTGGCAGGGGGCTTATTCCCGCCATCGGATCAAAGGCCCGCCCCCCCCAACTTAGGGCTGCGGATGGATCAGGCGCCGAGCAACCGGCGCCCGTTTTCGTTCGCAGGATCGCGGCGCGTCAACGATGGCGCGGGCAGCCGTCCCAAAATACAATCCGCCTGTGACGAGGGATTCTCGCGCACCCCGCGTACTGCTTACAGCCGCGCAATCGCACGACACTTTCCGAAGAGGAGCCACGATGGGCGACAGGGCGATGCGAGGCCTTGGCCGGCGCCAGTTTCTGATCGGGACGGCGCTTTCGAGTGTCGCCCTAGCGTCTGGACCGATGGCTTGGTCGCAACAATCCGTTGCTGCGGCCATGGAACCCCAGACTCTATCAGGTTCCGATATCTACCTGACGATCGGCCACAGCCAGATCACGATTGATGGCAGGACAGGGCATGCCGTCGCCATCAATGGAACTGTTCCGGGGCCAATCATCCGGCTCAAAGAAGGTCAGACCGTTCGCCTGCATATCACCAACACACTCGAAGAAGACACGTCGGTCCATTGGCACGGGCTGCTCGTGCCGTTCGAAATGGATGGCGTGCCCGGCGTCAGCTTTCCGGGAATCCGCGCCGGCGAGACCTTCACATACGAATTCCCGGTGAAGCAGTCGGGTACCTACTGGTTCCACAGTCACTCCGGCCTGCAGGAGCAGGAGGGGCATTACGCCGCGATGATCGTCGATCCGGCGGGCCCCGATCCTGTGGCCTACGACCGCGAGCATGTGATCGTTCTGTCGGACTACAGCTTCATCCACCCCCACCGCCTGTTTCAGAAGCTCAAGCAGGAAGCGGGCGTCTTCAATTTTCAGAAGCAGACCATAGCGGGGCTTCTGGCTGGCCAGGACCAGTCGCTGGCAGAGCGCATGGAGTGGGCCCGCGAACTCATGGATCCGACCGACATCTCGGACATTACCGGGGCGGTCTATTCCTTCCTAGTCAACGGTCGCGGACCTGCCGATAACTGGACAGGACTCTTCACGCCCGGCGAGCGCGTCCGTCTGCGTTTCATCAACGCCGCGGCGCAGACAATCTTCAATGTGCGAATTCCCGGACTGAAGCTCAGCGTGGTTGCAACCGACGGGCAGAATGTGCGCCCGGTCACGGTTGACGAGTTCCAGATCGGTAACGCGGAGACGTACGACGTCATCGTCACGCCGACAGAGGATCGCGCGTTCTCGCTGGTTGCTGAGGCCGTCGATCGTTCGGGGATGGCGCGCGCAACGCTTGCGCCCCGCCTTGGCATGACCGCGGAGGTCCCACCGCTTCGGGAGCGCCCTCTCGGGACGATGAAAGATATGGGCATGGCGCACGACATGGGCGGCATGAGCGGGGGCGAGCATGCTGGCCATGGCGATATGGCCGCGATGGCTGTGCCTGGCATGGCCGCACCGCGCGTGCGCGGGTCCGATGTCATGGGCGATATGGCCGGGATGGAAGGCATGGACATGTCCATGCGCAACTGGATGAACGCCCCGCAGGTCGACCTCGGGCCGGGTGTGCAGTCAATTGCCCCCATGCCGATGGATCGCACCGGAGAGACCGGGCAGGGCCTTGAGAGCGTTGGCCATCGCGTTCTCGTCTACAAGGATCTTACCGCTCTTGAACCGAATGCCGACACACGCGCGCCTTCACGCGAGCTCGAAATCCGCCTCACCGGCAACATGGAGCGGTTCATGTGGGGCTTTGACGGGAAGAAATTCTCGGACAAGCCAGCGCCGTACGCTTTCCGCAAAAACGAGCGCGTCCGCGTCAGTCTCGTCAACGACACCATGATGGCGCACCCGATCCACCTGCATGGGCATTTCTTCGAATTGGCCCACAAGGCGCCGCTCGGCCATATGCCACGCAAGCATACGGTCATCGTCGCCCCTGGCGGCATCGTGAAGTTCGACTTCACCGCCGAGCCGGGCGACTGGGCCTTCCACTGCCACATGCTTTATCACATGCACGCTGGGATGTTTCAGGTCTTCACTGTGCGCCCGCTCGACGGAGCTGCCGCATGAACCGGTATCTTCTTCTTGCCGCACTATCCCTTGGCGTAACAGCTCCGGCGTTTGCGCAGCACGAAGGCCATGGCGCGCCACAGACACCGGCTCCCCAGACGCCCGCGCCGCAGAGACCCGCGCCACAGCAGCAACCCGCTGCGCCTGCCGATCAACACGGCGGGCATACTCTGCCAATGCCTCCGGCTCCCGCGCCCCAAACGCGCGCCGCTCAGGCGCCCGCTCCGCCCCAGCAGCCTGCGCCGACCGATCCGCACAGCGGGCATACGATGCCCGAGAGGCCGGCTGCGGCTGCAGACGAGCATGCTGGTCATGCGATGGATGCCGAAGCCATCGACCCACCGGAAGCCGGTAACGACGTGCCGCCGGATGCACCCAGCGAGTTTGCGGCCGATCGCTTCTTTGGAGCGGGCGATATGAACAGGGCGCGCGGCATCCTGCGCGACGAGCATGGCGGCGTTCTCACTTACAAGATCATGGGCGACATGATCGAGTATCGGAGCCAGGACGGCGAGGATGGCTATGCCTGGAATGGCGAGGCATGGTTCGGCGGCGACATCGATCGATTTGTCATCAAGACTGAAGGCGAAGGCGGCGATGATATCGAGAGCGCAGAGATCCAGGCGCTCTACTCGCGCGCCTGGGATCACATCACTGACCTTCAGATTGGCATCCGGCAGGACATCGAACCCAATCCTTCGCGTACCTACCTTGCGCTCGGCTTCGAGACGGTCCTGCCTTACTGGTTCGAATTGGAGGGCACGGTGTTCGTTGGCGAACGCGGACAGGTGCTTGGACGCCTCGATGGAAACTACGATTTCCAGCTGACGCAGCGTCTCGTCCTCCAGCCGCGCGCGGAATTGAATTTCGCCGCCAGAGACGATGCTGCCATTGGCCTAGGCTCCGGACTTTCCGACGCGGAAGTCGGCCTGCGTCTTCGCTACGAGTTTCAGCGCGAGTTCGCCCCTTACGTTGGGGTCTCGTGGGAACGCAAGTTCGGGGGTACGGCCGACTATGCGCGGTCGAACGGCGATGGTGCCGAGACCACGAGTTTCGTCGTCGGGCTGCGTGCGTGGTACTAACGGCAATGGATCTCAGGTGTGCAAGGCCGGTCTGCCGGCTCTGATCGATTGCTATGCCTCGGCCGACAAGCGCTGAAGAAGCGCAAGACAACGTAAGCAAGCTATTTTCCTGTCGATTGGGGTTCGATGAGGGGTTCGCTGACCCGGTGCGTACCTGTTCTAGAGGGGCAATACGCGATTGCGCCGAGAGCGGACGGGAGCTGGCAGGTTGGCCGACATTGCTGAAATCGTGAGGTGCCCCTCAACGCACGGCGCCCTGACGCTGGATCGCACCACGGAAAAGTTCGGGTCGCAAAATGGAACAGCCTATTCGTTCGGCGATAACATCGGGCGCTTTCTCGCTCCTGTGGCAGCCAATGATGGCAATCGCAGCACGAGAGCTTTCTACGAGGAAGGTGGATGGGCCACTGACAGCGATGGCCTCTATGAGGATACCAAAAAATTTGTCGATACGCGGCCGACCTCGCTCCGCTTTACCCGTGCGTGCATGGAACGGCTGCAGAAGTACTTCACCAAGGGCGGCCAGTATTTGCTGGATGCCGGAAGTGGTCCGATCGCTCACAAGGAACTGCTGGGATACAGCGAAAAATTCGACAAGAGAGTTTGCCTCGATCTCTCGGTTCCGGCGCTGCGCGAGGCGCAGCGCAAGCTCGGTGACCGTGGCATCTATCTTCAAGGCGATCTGACGAACCTGCCGATCAAATCCAACGTGATCGACGCCGTGATGAGCTACCATGTGATTTATCAGCTGCCGCCCGACCTTCAGGCGGCGGCATTTCGCGAGCTGTGGCGCGTTCTGAAGCCGGGCGGTATCGCCGTTATCGTGTACTGGTGGGCGGAGCCAAAACTGCCCTGGAAGGTTGAGCGCGTCGCGAATATCCTGCTTGGTAAACACGAGCAGACCACCAATCAGACACCGCAGACAGCTTCAGCCAATGTCCCTGACCACAATCCACACTCCTTTGAATGGTTCAGGGCGCAGGACTGGCCGTTTCCGTACAAGCTGGACACATACCGGGTTGTTGGAAACTCATTCCTCCAGAGTTCGATTCCGGACGATTGGCGCGGGGCAGCGTTCTTGAAGATGCTCATGACGTTTCAGCGGCTAGCTCCCGCGTATTGTGGGAAACATGGGCTTATGCCGGCCATCGTCCTCAAGAAGGCCCGCACACCCGAAATCTCGCGCTATGTTCCCGACGCTATGCGTAAACGCTAGCCACTTCTAACTTCTTAGCCGCGTTCAATCAGCGCTGCGGCCTACCTACCGAGATCAGATTGGAGAAAGGCATGACTCGCAACGGCATCCTCTTGATAGCGATTGCATCACTTCTCGCCATAGCGCCCGCCGTCGCCACGGCGCAGACCAGTCAAGTCTCCGGAATGGCCGCTATGTCGCCGGAGGCGCAGGAGGCCGCCAAAGCGGTTGAAGCTTTCCATGCAGCGCTTGCAGGCGGCGATGGCGCTGCGGCCACTGCTCTGCTCGCCGCGGACGCGCTGATCTTCGAGAGCGGCCATGCCGAACGCTCACGGGCCGAGTACGCTTCGCATCATGCCGGCGCAGATGCTGCCTATGCTGCGGCCGTTCCATCAAGACTCACGCATCGCAGCGGCTTTGTCGAAGCCGGCACGGCCTGGATCGTCAGCGAAAGCAGCGCGACGGGAAAGTACAAGGACAAGCCCGTCGATCGCGTAACAACCGAAACGATGATCCTGCGCAAGACTGCCGAAGGCTGGCGCATCGTGCACATTCATTGGTCGTCGCGCGCAGCCACATAACTGCCGCTCAAGGTTAGTCGATATCAACGCCGTCCGCCTTGAGGGCTTCCGCAAGCAGCTTGCGCGCGCGGTAGACGCGGGTTTCGACGGCCTTGGCCGAAATTCCAAGCGTCTCGCCAGCTGCCGCTTGGGACAAGCCTTCGAAGGCAGTAAGGAGAAGGGGCTCCTTCAGCTGAACAGGCAGGGCGGCTATCGCCCGGTCGAGGCGGGCAAGCGCGGCCTCAGTATTGTCCTCGGAGTTTGCCGAGGCGTTGACGTCGGGCGCGGCGGTGGTTTCATCAAGCGTCTTGGCTGCATAGAAGAACTTCCGGACAACGCGGCGGCGACCCCAGTCCCGGCATTTGTTGAGCGCGATCCGGCGAAGCCAGGTCGCCGCCGGACGAGCGGGATCATAACGTCCGAGCGCCTGCCAGGCTGAAACGAAGGTTTCCTGGAGGAGATCATACGCTTCATCGGCATCGCCAACGTAGCGGCGGATGAAGCGGTAGAGCGGTTCTTGATGGCGCCGAACAATAAGGTTGAAAGCTGAGCGATCCCCCTTTTGCGCGCGCGCCGCTAGCGCGGCGTCGCTATCGTCCGGATTGGTTCTGCTCATTTGGCGTCGGCGGTCAACGCCTCGCCGATCCTGTCGTCGAACTGCTTGCGCTGTTCCGGCGTGAGTACTTTGCGCATCGCGAAAACGTGCGCGATCGTCTCCGTCTGAAGCGCGCCCATGGCGTCGTGGAAGTGGTGCACGGCCGCCTCTACAGCCGGTCCTGCGGTCTCGCTTGCCCGGATCGCCGCGGCCAACTCGGCATTGGCCTCGCGCACCTCGCCTTCCAGGGCTTGCCGCCGTGCTGCGAAGTCAGCCTCGAGAGCGTGAAGCGCCTTTTCCTGTTCAGCTGTCAGCGAAAGTTCGTCATGCACCATGGCGTGCAGGGACCGATCTTGCGGTGGGGGGGAAAGCAGCTGGTGGCCTAGCCACATGCCGGCGATCCCGGCCGCGAAGGCCAGGACAACCGTGATGATGGCGCTGCGCACCGAAACCTTCACTCGGAAGGCTCCAGCAGGGTTGACGGCGCAAGGCTGGACCAGGCGGCAAATGGCGATGGCGAGGGCGCCACGGCTGATGCGGTCGACGCGCTTACAGCAGCGCCGCCCATAACGAGGAGCGCCATAGCGGCGGTGCGCAGCCGCCAGGTCTGGCCGTCAATCTTCGCACGCTCCGAGAGCTGCTCGCTGATCTCGACGGTTATGCCGCCAAGATCACGGTCCAGCGGCTGCTGGTTTAATTTCGCCAGCAAATGGTCGAGTTTTGGCGACATGCCGGTCTCCCAATAAGTCCGTCTCTCCAGTCTATACGCAGGGAGGTGGAATTCACGCAAGGATTGGACAGGCCAGCGATTCCTGGCGGCTGGCTGCGGGATTGCCAGACCAGCGAACCAGCCCACACGGAAGCCAAGCCTCAGTTACTCGGCAGGGCCACCAATCGTGGTGGCGGCGGAGACAACAATGATGGCCGCTGCAAACAGCGTCGCCTCGCACAGCAGCGTGACGCGCAGCCACTTGCGGCCGATGGCCGGATCAGCTGCGACTTTGGCTGTTATGACCTGCTTGTTGAGGGCGCCGAGGCTCATCGCGACAATGCCGATCGCGAGCTTGGCGAGCAGAAGAAGACCATAAGTCGTGCCGAATAGCTTCTCCGGACCGCCAGCCAACGTCCAGGCGAGCCATCCGCCAAGGGCGATCAGCACGGGAATGGCCACAACGGCGATTGAACTGAACCGTCGGAGACGGGAAAGAAGCTCAGAGTCTTCGCGCGTCGGGGCCGGAAAGAGACTGACCGGAGCGGCCAACCAGAAACCCGCGATGAAGACATGCACAGCGACCGCGATTGGCGCGAGGCCAGGATTGGCCAGACCCTGCGCGTGTCCCGCGAAGCCGAATCCAAAACTAAGGGCGGCTGCCCCAAGGGCGGCAGTGAGCCGTGACCCGAACCAGACGCCTCCCACGGAGACGGCGGCTCCTGCAAGGATCGAAAGTGTCGAATCGCCGAGTACCATCCACGCCAGCGGCATCAGTTCGGGATCGAAGACATTCGTCCCATCCCCCATCTGCGCGATGAGAATGCCGAACCGCATCATCGTGAAGCAAGCGAGGGCAAGACCGGCCAGGGCGATGTGCGACCGCAGGCCCCGAAATGAATCGCGCTCTACGATGCCCAAAGCAGCATGGAGCGCGAAACCAACCGTCAGAAGCGCAAAGAGATTGAGACCGATCCGGTCGGCGAACTGCAGCAGCGACAGTCCGTCTCCGGTCACGGTGCTACTAACCTGTCACCGTAAACCGCACGGCGCCTGGCATGGCATGGCCATCCTTCGCCAACGACTTCCACGACAGCGTGTAGGAGCCTTTTGCGAGCGTCGGCAGCGGGATTGTGAACTCCTTGCCCATCGTTTTCGATGGCTTGAAATCAACCGCGATCATTTTCTTGTCCGCCGTCATCAACATAAGGCTGGTGATGGCGCTCTCGTGCTGGAATGTCACTTTGAACTCGGCAGGGGCCTGCGCAAGGCTGGCCTTGTCGTGAATGCTGGTTTCCATCATGCCGCCGTGTGCGAGGGCGGGCGATGCGCCCACAAGTGCAGCCGCCAGCATTAGAGTGAGAAGCTTGTTTTTCATGGGATGCTCGTTGATCTAGCCGCATTTTTTGTGCGGCGGGGAGGGGGGCATACATAATACGCAGCCTGCGGGCGCAGCCCTCATCAAGGGCGCCGCCCAGGACGGCTAGTGGCAACTAGCGCCTGACCGGGTTGGCGCCGGAAGCGGCGGCTGCGGACGCGGTCCGGGCGCTTCGCCCGCTGGCGTGGCCCCCAGCCGCAGGGAGTTCACGATCACCGATACTGAGGACAGCGCCATGGCCAGCGCTGCGATCATAGGTGACAGCAGCTGACCCGTGAATGGATAGAGGAGGCCAGCGGCAACCGGGATGCCGAGGGCATTGTAGCCGAAGGCGAATACCAGGTTCTGCCGGATGTTTGCCATGGTGGCGCGCGACACAGCCCGGCCTTTGACAACCCCGCTGAGATCGCCCCGGAGCAATGTGATGCCGGCACTTTCGATGGCGACATCCGTGCCTGTCCCCATGGCGATCCCAACGTCAGCCGCCGCCAGAGCCGGCGCGTCATTGACGCCGTCTCCTGCCATCGCAACGATGCGGCCTTCTCGCTTGAGTCGTTCGACGATCCGCGATTTGTCTTCGGGCAGGACTTCCGCCTCGACATTTGTGATGCCCAGTGTCCGACCGACAGCTTCAGCTGTCGTGCGGTTGTCTCCGGTCAACATCACCAGTTCGATGCCCTGCGCGCGCAACGCTGCGAGCGATGCTGGCGTTGTCGCCTTGATCCGATCGGCGATTCCCAGAACGCCAGCCAGTCTGCCGTCGATCGCAACGTAGATGGCTGTGACGCCATCAGCGCGCAGGCGTTCTGCTTCGGAGTGGAGCGATGAGGTCGCGATTCCCAGTTCATCCAGATAGCGTTCGGCGCCAAGCGCGACGGTCTTGCCTTCGACTTTGCCGATGACGCCCTTGCCTGTCGGCGAGTCGAACTCGGTCGGTTCGACCAGGGAGATGCCACGTTCTTTGGCAGCCGCCACGACGGCAAGCGCCAGCGGATGCTCGCTTCGCTGCTCGAGACTTGCTGCTGCGCGTAGGAGGTCAGCTTCCACGATCCCCGCCACGGTCTTGATCGCAACGACGCCGGGCTTGCCTTCGGTCAGCGTGCCGGTCTTGTCGAGGACGAGCGTGTTGACTTTCTCGAAGCGTTCCAGCGCCTCGGCGTTGCGGATCAGGACGCCCTGACGTGCTGCCCTACCGACGCCCGCCATGATGGACATGGGGGTGGCGAGGCCAAGCGCACACGGACATGCGATGATCAGCACGGAAACGGCAGCGATCAGTCCATAGGTGAAAGAGGGCTGCGGCCCGAACACCCACCAGCCAATGAACGCAACGACAGCGATAGCGATCACGGCCGGCACAAACCAGCCTGATACCTTGTCCGCGAGGCGCTGGATCGGCGCGCGGCTACGCTGCGCGTCAGCAACCAACTGCACGATCTGCGACAGCATCGTGTCGCGGCCTACGCGTTTTGCTTCGATGACGAGAGCGCCGGTTTGATTGAGGGTCCCGGCAATGACGGCGTCACCGACGCCCCGCGTGACGGGCATGGATTCGCCGGTCACCATGGACTCATCGACCGTCGAGCGCCCGTCGATGACAACGCCGTCGACCGGCGTCTTCTCGCCCGGACGGACACGCAACCGATCGCCGACCATGATTGCATCAAGCGGTACTTCGGCTTCCTCGCCATCGCTGATGCGCCGTGCGGTCTTGGGAGCAAGGTCAAGCAGGGCGCGAATGGCCCCGCCCGTGCGCTCGCGAGCGCCTAGCTCCAGAACCTGCCCGAGTAGCACAAGCACTATAATGACGGCAGCCGCTTCAAAGTAGACAGAGACATCGCCGTGGGGGCCGCGGAATTCTGGCGGAAAGGCCGACGGGAAGAGCAGGGCGACCACGCTGTAAGTCCATGCCACGCCCGTGCCGAGCGCAATCAGCGTGAACATGTTGAGGCTACGGTTGACGAGCGAAGCATAGCCCCGTTCGAAGAATGGCCAACCCGCCCAAAGGACTACCGGTGTCGCGAGGCCAAACTGGATCCACGCATTGATATTCGGAGGTACAAGAGCATCGACGTTGAATAAGTGACGGCCCATTTCCAGCACGAGAACTGGCAGTGCGAGCGCAAGACCCACCCAGAAGCGACGCGACATGTCGGCGAGCTCGGGGTTCGGGCCTGCTTCGGCAGTCGGCATCATCGGCTCGAGCGCCATTCCGCAGATCGGGCAGGAGCCCGGGCCATCCCGCACAATCTCCGGATGCATCGGGCAGGTCCATTTCGCGCCGGCAGGAGCGGACGCTGGTGCAGGTGGAGGGGATGGAGCGTGTGAATGGAGGTGATGATGGCTCCCGGCATCCTGACCGCTAGCGTGCGCAGCCTCGGCCCCACCAGCGGAGCAGCAGCTGTGTTCGGTCTTGGCGGCAGGTTTCCGATATCGACCGGGATCGGCCTGGAATTTCGTCTTGCAACCGGCGCTGCAGAACAACACCTCGTGGCCATCATGCATTGCACGATGCGGCGCGTCCGGTTTAACCGTCATGCCGCAGACGGGATCTTCCCGTTCAGATCCTTCAGGGTGGGTATGCGCCATGGCGCCCTCCGGGGCTTGCATTTCGTCTCCCGAATATATACCCTATGGGGGTATCCAATCAAGTACCCGGGAGGGGTATAGTGGAAAGATCGGTCTCCGAGAAGGTTCTGAAGAATCTGAACCGGGTAGAAGGGCAGGTTCGGGGCATCGCCAAAATGGTCGAAGAGGACCGCTACTGCATTGATGTGGTGACACAGATCGAAGCGGCCCGTGCTGCGCTCGCGCGCATCGAAAGCGACCTATTGCGGCAACACCTTGGCCATTGCGTGCACCGCGCTATGAACTCGAAGAACGCTTCAGAGCAGGAAAAGGTCATCGAAGAACTCGTCGGCGTCTTCCGGCGCTGACAGCTTCGCACCCGATGCGGTCGCAATCATAAATCGTTGGTAGAGCGCCCGCGCGGCGCCCGCAATCGTCGTCCGCCTATAGTCTCGGCCAAAACGTTCACCGAGATCGTCAGCTCAGAGGAAATGCACAGGGGCGAAACCGCCGCCTTCAGTACGGAAATTTGTCGTTTGGCCTTGGTAGAGCCGAGCCGCCGCCAACAGCAGCTTTCCCTCATAGGTATAGAGACGCACGTCGATCTTTCTTGGCCGCGGCGCATCGCCGATCTTCACGAGGCGTTCGCTGGGTGGGGCGATGTCCTGTGCGATATACTCGGAGACGAGTATCCCGGACCAGACCGATTTCGTCAGCTTGTCGCCGCGATAGACCGCTTTGCCCCCGTGACCAGCAACCGGTTTGAAGAACAACCCTTTGCGCTGGGACCATAGTTGCTCAGCGTTGTCGTGTGTGACGTGAATCGCCTTGGGAATAGATGCCAGCGTCTGGATGGCATCAGGCGCAACGGCCCAGCCGCGCAATTGGTCCACATCCGATAGTAGCACCAGATTTCGCTTGTCGGCGAACAGTGCGTGCGTGCGGGGGTTGGCCGTCACCACGACAGCGCCATCAAGATAGGCATCGCGCAGTGTCTTGTGGCGCTCCTCGGTGAGTGAGAAATCAACCAGGCGGTTGTAGACAAGATCGACGGCGGTTTCACCTGCACGAAGCTTTCCACCCACGTAGGAAAGTTCTGTTGGATCGGCTATTATGGTCGAGACCCCCTGAGCTTCAAGCAGCTGCCGGGCCAGCAGGAACTCGGGATAGAGATACTGCTCCGTTGGCGCATCATCGATGATCGCGACGGTCTGGGGCCGCCCCGCGCCACGCTGCCGCCGCCACTCGCTCTCAAACATCGTGACCACGGCCTCGTCAAACCCTCCCACGGTCGTACCCTTCTTGAGCGGTTCGACTATGTCGCAACAGGCCAGCTGCGCACGCGCACTGAAGGCATTCAAAAAAGCGCCGCCGGCGTTCGTGTTGATTTCGATGAGGCGAGGCGCCTCTGAACCAAGATGAAAATCGTATCCCATGAATGCGCCGGCCGGACCAAAATCGCGCAGCGCAATATCAGGCGCCCACTTCAATACGGCATCGATGTAGGCGGGGAGCCGGGCGGTTTTCTCGATCGCGAGCACGATTGCCAGCATCGCGTCACGATCGGACTCCGGCAGGAACACCGGCACATTCGCGAACAGATGAGGCCGGCTCACAATATGGGTCGCGTAAAAATCAGGAACAGCAGCAACCGCCTGCATCGCCTTGGCCAAAGCGTGGCGGTCGAGCGTGATGCAGAAGCAGCTGCGATTCAGCTCGTTTGCAAGTTCTCGCGCGCGAACGACGGAGTCGCCCGGCGGGCAGCGGGTGGATTGGCACGAAATAGGGGGGACGCTGTCAGTCAAGTCGCGCGCCCTCCTGTGCGGTGAATAACGCCTACAAGATTGTGTCGCGTCAAACACAGTCAGCTTGATCCAACGCAAGACATTGTCCAGCTCCTATTGCGCATGCTTCGCCATAGCTTGCTTGGAGCAGCACCCGAGGTTCGTACGCCACGATGTGCCTCATTTCAGGCGTTCTGTACTTGCCCACCCACCGGCGGGCCTTAGGGAGAATAACCATGATTTCGTCAAAACGTGCTGCATTCGCAATCGCCGCGATTGCCTTCGCTGCTGCAGGCTGCGCTCAAGCTCCAGCGCCGCGAGCCGACATGAAGATGGCCGACGCGGATCACATGATGATGCAATCGTGCATGTCCATGTCGCACGACGACATAATGAAGAGCCCCGGTTGCACCAGCATGATGACCAGCATGAAAATGTCGGAAGCGGACATGACGGTCATGATGGCGTGTCACAAGATGCCTCATGCAGAGATGACGAAAGACGAACGCTGCGCGTCGATGATGAAAATGCATTCGGGCATGATGAGCATGAAGACGCCAAGCTGACGTATCAACGAACGCGCAGCTTGTCCGGGAGCCGGCCGCCGCAAGTCCGAAGCTTTAACTACGGAGGTTGCTCATCTTCCGGACATAGTTGGCATGCTGGCGAAGCGCTTACCCAGGCTTAATTTGTGATCTCGCCAATCCGGCCTGAAACCCCGAAGATTACGAACGACGCTTATTGGGCGAGCTCCCGCCGCACTACGTCCCGCCGCCTGAATGACGTAACTGGATCGACTCAGCCGCATCGCCACATTTCGGGTATCGGCAAACTCGCGGCCCTTTCGAGAAATTCCAATTTGACGCTGACGGCGGGCTATCAGCGGTCGAAACGGAAAGCAGTTGCTGAAGCGCGCTGACCCCATCGCGGACTCCCCGGACTGCGAGCCAGTTGTAACACTCAGACTTTGACGCAACCGAGCCTAACGTTTGCGAAACAATCTGTTGCCCGCGTTACAGGGTGTGCAGCAATCTCTTGCAATGGGTGGCAGCCGCTCCGTATACGCGAGTTCGTCTACTGGCCCTCGGAAACATCAACGCCGGGGTATGGTTCCTTGATCGGAGGTTGCTCACGTCCTTCACGCTCAAGGGCGCGGGCACCGTTCAGTATGCTGGGGAGAGCGTAGTTTCCTTCATGGCATGCGTACTCATACAAAGGCTGCTTTGAAGCGTTGAGCGCAATCTCGCCGTTCCATGTTTTCGTATAAAGCGTCGGGTCGTCTACGGTGAATTCATAGACGATTTGCCCATTGCTCCAGCGGGTGAAGCGCTCAGTTAGCTTTCCGGCTGCGGAAATGTATGACCGCTGCCCGGGGTTGGGGTTCACGGTCTCGACTACCAGCGTGTCGCCTTCATACCAGCCGATCGCATCACCGCCCCATTTCTGAATGTCGCGCGGTGCATGCTGGCCTCCCATGGGGATGATGCGGACATCATGGATCATCTCGCTGAGAATCATCACATAGCCGGGCGTCTGCACAATCTGGTAGTTGCTGTTGTACAGACCGCTGTTCATCACGGGCCCGGCCCCGCCCGTAAAGCTCATCAGACATCGTTCCGACTGTGGCCGCACTTCAGGTCCATCGAATATCTGCGTCCGAGGGCGTGTTGCGCTGGCTGGGTCGCGATAGGGAATGCGGCCATCACCTGGATCTGTGATCCACGACGTGCGGTATTCGCCTCTCACCTGAGCGTAGCCCGTTCCGGGGTCCAGCCAGAAACTGTTGTAAGCGCGCGAGGTGTTCTTGTCGGCCAGCAAGCGCCGGGACGACTCTGTATCCAGTCTGGACTGACTGCCATCTTGATAGGCTGCGCGTGTATAGGTGTGCTGGCGGGCCAGAAACGCTGCTTCTTCTGCGCTGACCGCGAGCTTATCTATACGTGAAGGTCGCTCCAGTTGAGTGAGCGACGTATTGTTCCACACGCCCTGCAGGTCCGGCACCCCCCAGCTTGTCCGGGACGGAGTGTATTTCGAAACCTCTTGAGCCGTCGCCGTCGCGCCGAATGCGGCTAACGCCAGACAAAACAGACGAGCCATTTTCATGGGCATACTCACCACTGTTCGCGAGACTGTGTCGCCTCGGTTCGGGCACCTGCATAGATCGACCTTCGACCCTGCCAGGGGAATTGTCCAACCAGGTTTGCAGGCCATGGGTGAGTTCAAAGCGGTCTTTTCGTGGATCGGGACGTTGCTCGCTCGTAGTGCAGGTGCCGGCTGAAAATGCGGAAGGCCGCAACCGCGCACCAGCGTGCAAGCGTCTGTAATACGCTGCGAGCTGCGTCTGATGCTCCGGGCATGCCAGCGAATCCGCACACAATGGCGTGAAATTGCTGCACCTGCTGAGCGAGTGCAATTCCCGTAGCCCTTTTTCGGGGTTAAGGGGACTTATTCAGCAAAATGCAACAATTCGTTGCCAGTTTGAAACTATGTCTTTCGCCCGGCGCCTCGTGAGCCTTTGCCTGACGCTTGCCTTTGCAAGCTATGGCCTAATTGCGACTGCCCCGGCGCATGCGCACGATCATCACGACGCTACTGGTTACGCCATCCATGCCGTCGCTCTGGATGCAGGCCATGACGATCATGATGTACCCCACGGCCAGGACCACGACGAAGCCCTCGATCATCACGACGAAGACCTCGGCAACGACACCGCGCCCGCCGAACACGGCGGTATGCATGTTCATGCGGTCGCGTCCTTCACGACCGTCAGCGAGTCTTCGGCAATTCCCGAACTGATCTCCACGGCGATTCTGAACCGGTCCGAACAATCCATTGTTCGCGTCTCCGGCCAGTTTGCGCCACTCAAGAAGCCCCCCCGCACCTTCCTCTGATCCAGACAACGCGTCCGCGTTTCGCGGGCACCGACGGTTTGCGACTGAGGAGTTTTCCGTGTCATCTCATCACTATGCAGCCCTTTTTGGGGCTGCGTGCGCAGCTTGTCTCGCATCGGGGCAGGTAGCGTACGGGCAGGCTGCTGCCGACAGCCCAATGATTAGCCTCAATGACGCATTTGCGCGATCGTTGGGCGAGACGCCTGTCCTCAGGGCCAGCGAGGCTGCCCTTGAGGCCGCAGACGCTGGCATTCGTCAGGCGGATCGCGGCATAAACCCCTCGATCGATTTCATGCTCGAGAACGCTCTCGGCACGGGCCTGTATCAGGGCATCGACCGCACGGAAGCGACGCTCACATTCAATCAGACCCTTGAGTGGGGGGGGGATCGTGAGGCGCGAACGCAACTTGCCGTGCGCCAGGGGAACCGCATCCGCGCGCTCGGCGATGTTGCCCGTCAAGACCTGCTCCATGATGTAGAAGTTGCCTACGTCGAGGTTCAGCGCGCGCAGGCTGACCTTCAGGTCGCCGAAGAACGTCTGGCGCTGGCGCGTGAGGTCGCAGCTACGATTCAACGGCGAGTTGAGGCAGCGCGAGATCCGCTGCTGGCTTCTTCCCGATCGAATACGTTGGTGGCGGACGCCGAGATTGCCGTTGAAAATGCGCAGCTGGCAGACGCCGCGGCCCGCGATCATCTCGCCACGTACTGGGGCGGTGCGAGCGATTTCCAGATCGATATGTCAACGTTCGACACCGTGTCTGGACTCTTCGTGGACAGCGCGTCGCTTGCCCCAGAAATTGCTGTCGCGCGAGCAGCGCAGCAGGAAGCTGAGGCCCGCATTTCTGTCGAGCGTGCGCGGTCGACACTCGATCCTACGGTATCAGCGGGTCTTCGGTATTTCAGGGACGGAAGCGAGGCGGCGTTCGTCGTAGGCTTCTCAATTCCTCTGGGCGTAAACGACGACAACAGCGGGGCGGTCGCGAGGGCTTCAGCCGAAAGCTCCCGCGCCCGACTCGAAGCTGAGGTGCTCCAGCGCAACATCGAAAGGCAGGCCGCGTCGGCCAGGTCGCAGATGAACATCGCGGCCCGAGAGATTGTCGCTATCGATGAGCGCCTGATTCCGGCGGCCGAAGAAGCGGTTGAGCGTGCTCGCGACGGTTACAATCAGGGCGGCTTTTCGTACCTGGATGTGCTGGATGCGCAGCGTGTCCTGTCGACAGCCCGGCTCCAGCGCATCTCCGCTCTTGATTCCTATCATCGCGCCCGCACGGCGCTCAAACGCTTGCTCGGTGGCTATGCTGCCGGCGCGGTCCAATGAGGTCTGTCATGAATCCCTTCAAGATCACGATGTTCGCAGCCGTTGCAGCTTCCGCCCTGATGTCTGGAAGCTGCGGAGAGAAGCCGTCTAGCGCAGAGGGCGGGGCTGAAGCTGCCGCCGCTTCCGGAGAGTATGAGCGTGGGCCTCACAGGGGACGCATGCTTCGCGACGGCACGTTCGCAATCGAGATGACGATCTTCGAGGATGGCGTGCCACCTGAATTCCACGTCTATGCCTATGAGAACGACAAGCCGCTTCCGCCGAATGAAGTCCAACTGAACGTTGAACTCCTGAGGCTCGGCAACAAGGTGGATCGCTTCGCCTTCACGCCTCGCGAAGACTATTTGCTGGGCAACGGCGTCGTCATTGAGCCGCACTCGTTCGCGGTCAAGGTAACGGCTACGCGCGGCGGCAAGGCGTCGGAGTGGACCTACGAGTCATTTGAAGGCCGCACAACGATCGCTCAGGACCAGGCGGAGGTAGCGGGCGTAAAGGTTGAGCCTGCCGGAGCGGCTTCCATCGACCAGATTGTCGCCCTCACGGGGCGCGTCGAGCTACAGCCCGAAGGCAAGGCGGAAGTGCGCGCCTGGTATCCTGGGCGCATCGTCACGATGTCACGCTCAATTGGTGATCGGGTTGAAAAAGGGCAAACGCTGGCGACTGTCACCTCCAGCGAAAGTCTTCAAACGTATGCCATCCCGGCGCCAATCAGCGGCATCATCATGGAGCGGAATGCAACGCCAGGCGATGTTGCCGGGTCTGCGCCGCTCTATGTGATCGCCGATCCACGCAAGCTTCATGCGGAGTTCTTCATCTATCCGCGCGACGCCGAGCGTCTGCGTGCGGGGCAGCCAGTGACGGTGACCAGCATTGGCGGAGCAAGCACGCTCAAATCCAAGATCGAAGTTGTGCTGCCGACATCCGACATGCTGACCCAGACCGTCATCGCTCACGTCGAACTTCCGAACCCCGACGGCGTCACATGGAGACCGGGGCAGGCGGTCGAGGGCAATGTCATCGTGTCGGCCGATGATGTTCCACTCGCAGTCCGGACACGAGCGCTGCAACGTTTCCGCGACTTCACCGTCGTCTACGCGCGCGTGGACGAGACGTATGAGGTCCGCATGCTTGAACTCGGGCGCCAGTCGCCGGAGTGGACAGAAATCCTCGGCGGCATCGCCCCAGGCGAAGTCTACGTCAGCGACAATGCCTTCCTCATCCGCGCAGACATCGAAAAGTCTGGCGCGAGCCATGATCACTGAGGTCAGAAATGTTGAAGCGCATCATCCATCTATCTATCGCGCACCGCTGGGCGGTGCTTGCAATCGTCGTTGTCCTCGGTGGGCTTGGCGTCTGGAGTTTCCAGCGCTTGCCGATCGACGCCACGCCCGACATCACGAACGTTCAGGTGCAGATCAATACGGAAGCGACCGGCTACTCGCCGCTTGAGGCGGAGCAGCGCGTCACGTTCCCGGTCGAGACCGCAATCGCAGGACTGCCCGGCCTGCAGTACACGCGCTCTGTGTCTCGCTACGGCCTGTCGCAGGTGACAGTCGTATTCGAGGATGGAACGGACATCTACTTTGCGCGTCAGCAGGTGAACGAGCGTCTGCAAGGCGTTCGCAGCCAGCTCCCGCCAGGTCTTGAACCGCAGCTTGGCCCGATCGCGACCGGGCTGGGCGAGATATTCATGTATGTGGTCGAGGCCGAGGAGGGCGCGCGCAAGCCTGATGGATCGGCTTACACGTCGGAAGACCTCCGCACGTTGCAGGACTGGGTCATCCGCCCGCAGTTGCGCAACACCAAGGGCGTCACCGAGGTCAACACGATTGGCGGATTCGTTCGTCAGTATCACGTCACGCCATGGCCGGAGCGGCTGTCGGCGCTGGGCCTGACGCTTGCCGATGTGGTCGAAGCGCTCGAAAACAACAACGCAAATCTCGGCGCGGGCTATGTGGAGCGCTATGGCGAACAGCTCTTGCTTCGCTCCCCGGGGCAGGCGGGCGGCATTGAGGATCTCCAGGGGATCGTCGTCGCCAACCGCAATGGCGTTCCCATCCGCGTCGCCGATGTTGCGGATGTCGTCATGGGTGAAGAACTCCGGACAGGCGCGGCAACCGAGAATGGCAAGGAAATCGTGCTCGGCACGGTCTTCATGCTCGTGGGCGAGAACAGCCGCGAGGTAGCGCAGGCGACTGCAGCGCAACTCGAAGTTGCTGGTCGCGCTCTTCCACCCGGTGTGACCGCCAAGCCAATCTACGACAGGACCGATCTCGTCGATCGCACGATCAAGACGGTCGAAACCAACCTTGTTGAAGGCGCTCTGCTCGTTGTCGTGGTCTTGTTCCTGCTGCTCGGCAACATTCGAGCCGCAATCATCACCGCAATGGTGATTCCGCTCGCAATGTTGATGACCATCACAGGCATGGTTGCCAACCGTGTCTCGGGTAACCTGATGAGCCTCGGTGCGCTGGACTTCGGCCTAATCGTCGATGGCGCGGTCATTATTGTCGAGAACTGTCTCCGCCGCTTCTCCGAGGCGCAGCATCATGCTGGACGCCTGCTAACCCGAGAGGAGCGATTTGCGTTGGCCGAAGACGCCACTGTCGAGGTGATCAAGCCGTCGATCTTCGGCGTGATCATCATCACGCTTGTGTATGTGCCAATCTTTGCCCTGTCCGGCGTCGAAGGGAAAATGTTCCATCCGATGGCCTTCACCGTGGTGCTCGCGCTGACGGCGGCGCTGCTGCTGTCGCTGACATTTGTTCCTGCGGCTGTGGCTCTCTTCGTGACTGGCAAGGTCTCGGAAAAGGAAAGCCCGATCATGCGTGGCGCCCGCTCGGTCTATCAGCCGATGCTGGACCAGGCGCTAAGACTTCGGACCTTCGTGGTCGCCGGCGCTGTGGCGCTGGTCGTGCTTGCCGGCTTCGGGGCCTCACGGATGGGATCGGAGTTCATTCCGAACCTTGATGAAGGCGATATCGCCCTTCACGCGCTTCGCATTCCGGGAACGAGCCTGTCGCAAGCGATCGAGATGCAGGCCACTCTCGAAACCAGTATCAGGCAGATGCCAGAGGTCGAACGCGTTGTGGCCAAGCTCGGCACTGCGGATATCGCCACTGATCCGATGCCCCCCAGCGTGGCGGACACCTACGTCTTCCTGAAGGACCGCAAGGAGTGGCCTGATCCCAACAAGCCGAAAGCCCAGGTCGTCTCCGAGCTCGAAACGATTGTCCGCAGGATTCCGGGCAACAATTATGAGTTCACGCAGCCGATCCAGATGCGTTTCAACGAGCTGATCTCAGGTGTTCGGTCGGATGTCGCCGTAAAGGTCTTCGGCGATGACACCGACCAGCTAATGGCGCTTGGTGATGAGATCGAGAGTCTGATCAACGGGATTGAAGGCGCCCAGGATGCCAAGGTCGAGCAGGCGACGGGCCTTCCCGTTCTGCAGATAACGCCTGATCGTGGCGCACTGGCGCGGCTGGGGCTGAACGTCTCCGATCTGCAGGCCGTCGTCGGCGCCTCTTTTGGCGGCGCGGACGCGGGCGCCATCTTCGAAGGCGACCGCCGGTTCGATGTTGTCGTTCGTCTGCCAGAAACTCTCCGGACGGACGTTGATGCGATCGGTCGCCTGCGCATTCCGCTTCCCGAACGTGCAGGAGAAATGCGCGGGTTCGTGCCGCTGCAAGAGGTTGCCAAGATCGAACTCTCGATCGGCGCCAACCAGATCAGCCGCGAGAATGGCAAGCGTCGCGTCGTCGTGACGGCAAACGTTAGGGGCCGCGATCTTGGTTCGTTCGTCACCGAGCTTCAGCAACGTGTCGGGGAGGAAGTCGAAGCGCCGGCAGGCTACTGGATCGAGTACGGCGGCACGTTCGAACAACTGATCTCAGGCGCACAACGCCTGACACTTGTCGTGCCGGTTGCGCTTCTGATGATCCTGGGACTGCTCTATGCGCTGTTCCGGTCCGCTCGTGACGCGCTGGTAGTCTTCTCGGGCGTTCCGCTCGCGATGACCGGCGGTGTTGCCGCGCTCATGATCCGCGACCTGCCGTTATCAATTTCTGCGGGTGTCGGCTTCATTGCGCTCTCAGGGGTTGCAGTGCTGAATGGCGTTGTCATGCTGACGTTCATTCGTTCGTTGCGTGATCAGGGGCTTGGTCTCGACGAAGCAATTCGCGAAGGCGCCCTGGCGCGCTTGCGCCCTGTGCTGATGACCGCACTTGTCGCCAGCCTTGGGTTTATTCCGATGGCCTTCAACGTTGGCGCCGGAGCTGAAGTACAACGACCACTGGCGACAGTCGTCATCGGCGGCATCATCTCATCGACCGCGTTGACCCTGCTAGTCCTGCCGGCGCTCTACAGGCTGATTCAGCGGCGCAGGCCAAAAGCTGACGTAGGTGGAGAAGAGCCATTGATCTCAGGGCAGGCGGTTCCCGGCTGATGGGCGCTGTAGGCTCCTCAACGCGTACCCTCTGGATCGCTGCGGCGGCAATTGCCGCGGCGATGCTGGCGCCTGCCGCCTATGCTCACGCGATCGGTGGCAAGGACGCAGCTTTCGTAGCCGCGACCGTCGGTCCTGATCCGCTGCCGTTCATGTATCTCGGCGCCAAGCACATGGTTACGGGTTACGATCACCTGCTGTTCTTGCTGGGGGTGATCTTCTTCCTCTACCGGCTCAAGGACGTTCTGCTCTACGTCTCGCTGTTCTCGCTGGGGCATTCAACGACACTGCTGATCGGCGTTCTCGCCGACATCAACGTCTCGTCCTTCCTGGTCGATGCGGTGATCGGGGTTTCCGTCAGCTACAAGGCGTTCGAGAACCTGGGGGGGTTCCGCCGCCTAGGCGTGTCGATCGATAATCGTCTTGCGGTTGGCGGGTTCGGTTTGATTCATGGGTTTGGTCTTGCAACGAAGCTGCAGGATCTCGAACTCAACCCGAACGGTCTGGTCGAGAATCTGCTTGCCTTCAATGTCGGCGTCGAAATTGGACAGCTGATTGCCCTGTCTCTGATTCTGGCTGTCATGACCTTGTGGCGAACAACCAAGAGCTTCCCGCGTTTTGCTATCGCCGCAAACGCTCTCCTATTCCTCGCTGGCGTTGTCCTTGCCGGACAGCAGCTCGCCGGCTTCTTTATTGTGGGAGAAGGCTGATGTCAGAAGACACGTCCTATGTTCCGACGGCTCAACTCAACGTCAAACCCAAGACGTTGCTGCTGATAACCGGTGGCGGGTTGGCTGCAGGCACGCTCATCGTGCTTGGGGCCATCATGCCGGCGGAGTACAATGTCGATCCGCTTGGGCTCGGAAGGTTGTCGGGCCTCGCACGTCTCTGGGCGCCTGAGGAAAAGACCTGGCAGCCCGGCGCGGGCATGGATCCAGCGCACAGCTCAAACATTCCGAGTGCGCGAACAGTGGTCGAAATTCCACTCGGTGCGTCCGACTGGCCGGAGGCCGCGCTTGAGTACAAATTCGCGATGAAGCCTGGCCAGACGCTGCTCTACAAATGGCAGGCGCTCAACGAAGACGGCTCACCTGTCACCGTTCCCGTCGAATTCGATTTCCATGGCCACACCTTGGCGAAGGATGGTGAGGAAATGACTGTCGCGAACTACCGAAAAAACCAGGCCCTCGCGGACGAAGGCGCTCTCATGGCGCCGTTCGACGGCATTCACGGCTGGTATTTCAAGAATCAGGCTCCCGATCCAATCCGCATACGACTCGAAGTGGAAGGCTATTACGAGCTCGTGCCGCCTGGACAGCCAGGCAACGAGTTCCGAATACAGCCGGTGTCTGCTCAACCTGAAGATCAAGCTTTGGAGGAAGACGATGTTCAGTAAGCCAGCTTTGTTGTGTGCGGCGATCGCGCTTGGCGCCTGTACCACCGTAACCAGCTCGGAAATGCTCGGTCCTGTGCAGCTCGTACACGGCGAGCAGCTCAAGATCTGGGGCGTCGAGGCGCGACGTGACGAGCGGAACGTCAAGCTGACGGGGCAGGTTGATCGGAGTGCGCTGCCGCGTGGGCTGCTTCGGCAACACGTCCATATAGAAATACTCGATACCGCGGGCGTAGTTGTCGCAACGCAGGACGCCGCCCTGTATCCCTTCACCGCATTGCGGGAGATGGGGACCGCACGTCTATCCGCAACCATTTCGGCGGACGCGCTGGGGCCGGACGGCGTACTGCGGCTTCGTGTCGTCGATGGAGTTCCGCATGACTGACGCGTCCTTCAAACCGTCCGCGTACTCGGCGGCGTCCTGGATCTACCTTCACCGGTGGGTCCTGGCGTCGCTACTTCTGGTGCTGCTGTTCTGCCAGCCAGCCTTCGCCCACGGCGTTGAAGCTGGCGACAAGGGCTACATTCAGGAGACGAGCGGGATCGTGTTCCTGCCCTTCGTATATCTTGGCGCCAAGCACATGGTGACGGGATACGACCATCTGCTCTTCCTCTTTGGCGTGATCTTCTTTCTCTACAAGATGAAGGATATCGGCATCTACGTGACGATGTTCGCCATCGGACACTCGGTGACGCTGCTGTTCGGCGTTCTCAGCAATATCAGCGTCAGCTCTTATCTGGTGGACGCCATCATCGGTCTGTCGGTCGTCTACAAGGCGCTCGACAATATGGGCGCCTACCAGCGCTGGTTTGGTTTCCAACCAAACACCAAGGCGGCGACGCTTGTCTTTGGCTTGTTCCACGGCTTCGGCCTTGCGACCAAGCTGCAGGACTTCGAGATGTCGCCAGACGGCCTCGTCGCCAACCTGATCGCCTTCAACATCGGTGTTGAACTGGGGCAGCTTCTGGCCTTGGGCGCCATTCTCATCGTGATGGGTTTCTGGCGCAAGACGCCCAGCTTCTGGAAGCACGCCTATCTCGCCAATACGGTCGTCATGACCCTCGGTTTCGTCCTGACGGGCTATCAGCTCGTCGGCTACTTCGTCGCTTGATCGGAGACATTCCATGTTCAACGCAGAAAGACCTGATCCTTCGGAACTGCCTTCGACCGGCAGCCTGCTCAAATCGACTGGTATTGCCGCCGCTATCGCAAGCGCCTTGCTGGTGACGACGGTGCTTCCCGCCGAGTACGGCGTCGATCCCACAGGGGCGGGCTCCCTGCTTGGTCTGACTGAAATGGGCCGCATAAAGATGCAGCTTGCGGAGGAGGCGAAGGCCGACGCGGCGTCGGACGCAGCTGCGTCACAGGGCGGCGTGCAGCCTTCTACCAATGTCGTGCCGCCCGCTGCGCCAGCAGAAGCCTTGCCGGCCGCGGCGGCGCAGCCGACGCCTGCACCTTCAGTGCCGCAAGCCCAGACCTGGTCTGATACTACGACGGTCAATCTCGCGCCCGATGATGGCTACGAGGTCAAGCTGGTCATGGAGAAGGGTGTCACTGCACGCTTCGAATGGTTCACCAACGGTCCCAAGGTGAACTACGACACCCATGGCGACGGCGCCGGGATCAACTACCACGGCTACGGCAAGGGCACGAATGTGGACCGTCAGGAAGGCGAGCTGACAGCCGCCTTCACCGGAAGCCATGGCTGGTTTTGGCGTAATCGTAGCGGCCAACCCGTTACGATCACGCTTCGTACCAGAGGCGACTACACCGACTTGAAAGAATACGACTAAGGATCGCCCCGATGCTCTCGCCGCTCAGCAACGTTACCTACCGACGACTGTTTTCGGCGCAGGTGGTAGCGTTGCTGGGCACGGGACTCGCAACTGTCGCGCTCGGGCTTCTGGCTCACCGTCTTGGCGGCGCGAGCGCCGGAGAGATTCTCGGCATAGCGTTCGCGATCAAGATGATCGCCTACGTTGCCGTGGCCCCGTTTGCCAGCGCGCTCGCAGCCAATCTGCCCCGAAAGACGCTTCTGATCGGTTTGGATCTGGTCAGAGCGGGTGTCGCCGCTCTGCTGCCGTTTGTGGCGGAGGCCTGGCAGGTCTATGCCCTCATGACCGTTCTCTATGTCGCGTCCGCCGCGTTCACGCCCGCCTTTCAGGCGATGATTCCCGACATTCTGACGGACGAGCGTGAGTACACGAAAGCGCTTTCCCTCTCGCGGCTGGCGTCTGACCTGGAGAGCGTCGCGAGCCCTGTCATTGCCGCGGTGCTGCTGGCCTTCGTCGCGTACAACGACTTGTTTGCTGGCACGGCGATTGGATTCTTCCTGTCCGCACTAATGGTCTTGAGCGCAGCACTCCGGAACGTGCGCGTCGCCCAGCAAAAAACCTTCGCTCAACGCCTTACGATTGGATTTCGGCTTTTTGCGCTGACACCGAGGCTTCGCGGATTGGTTGCCATCAGCCTTGCCACGGCCGCGGGTGGCGCGATGGTGTTCATCAACACCGTCGTGATCGTGCAAACGCAGTTGTCACTGTCGGAGCAGCATACCGCCTGGGCCTTGGCTGTATTCGGGCTCGGATCGATGTCAGCCGCGATGCTGGTGCCACGTCTGCTGGAAGACATGCCCGATCGCATCGTGATGATTGTGGGCGGCGTGATGATGACGGCCGGTCTCGTCGCCGGCGTTTTCCATCACCACGGTGGATACTACGAGCTTCTGGTGATGTGGTTCGATATCGGGATCGGTTATTCGCTGACGCTTACGCCCGCGAGCAGGGCGCTCCGGCGTTCTGCCTCAGCTGAAGATCGTCCCGGACTGTTTGCTGCCTATTTCGCGTTGTCGCACGCCTGCTGGTTAATCGCCTATCCGGTCGCCGGATTGGTCAGCTCGACATGGGGAACAAACGCTGCGTTCCTCGTGCTCGGAATTCTGTCGGCGATCGGGGTTCTCGCGACTTGGCTGTTATGGCCCTCTCATGATCCAGAAATTCTTCCCCATCGCCACGAGGACCTCCCCGCAGACCACCCGCACTTGGCAGAGCATGGCCTCAAGCACGAGCACGCTGTGGTCATCGACGCCTGGCATCCAAAATGGCCTAGCAACTAGCTATGCCTGATCTTTTGCTCGACATCGAAATTGCTGCTTCGCCCGAGCGCGTATGGAGCGTGCTGACGGACTTCGCCGCCTATCCGGCCTGGAATCCTTATCAGACCTTCGAGGGCAGGGCGGAGCCCTTCGCGATTGTCCAGATCAGTTCACGTGACCTCACGGGGCGCGCGCTACAGGTATTCAACGCGGCGATCTGGAAGCTTGAGCCAGGCAGGAAGCTGGAGTTGCTTGTTGGAAAGCTGTTCTGGCTGGCCTCGCGGCGGATCTTTCATCTTGAGGCAGTTGGCGACGGTACGCGGCTCCGTCACGGTCTGGTGTTTTCTGGGATCGTGAGCGCCTGGAAATCGCCATCGGCGCAGGAAATGGAAAACCTTCGCCCCCTCTACGTGGCCTTCGGCGCGGCGTTGAAACGCCGAGCCGAAGAACCAACACATGGTTCACGCGCCAAGCAGAGCCGGCCGCCTGCCGGGCCGGGCAAGCGAGGCACTCGTCGCGCGAGCCGGTGAACCCGTAGCCTTGCGCGCCTGCCTAATGTGAGCGCCGGCAACACAAGATGGTCAGGCATCCAGAATTCGCTTGGATCAGGCAGCTACTCGCCATTACATGATAATGAAACACATTTGCAAAATTGGCGAGCTCTGTATTCATGTTGAAAAAGGTCCTTTTCCAGCTGCACTGGATCTTCGGGATCTCGGCTGGCCTGATCCTGGCGGTTGTCGGCGTCACCGGTGCGTTGCTTAGCTTCGAGGACAACATCCTCGAAGCCATGAACCCGGGCGTTATGACCGTTTCCGCCCCAGCCGATGCCCAGAAGCTGTCGCCGCAGGAACTGGTTGACGCGCTCGAGGCTGCTGATCCCGAACTTCGCTTCACCTCGGTCACGGTGAACACCGAGCCGCATCTGACTTCGCAGGTGGCGCTGGCGCCGGCCAGTGGCGGCGGGCGAGGCGAGACACGCTATGTCGATCCCTATAGCGGCGCCTTGCTGGCCAAGCCGCAGGGGCAGGAGTTCTTCCGATCGGTGATGCAGCTGCATCGCTGGATCCTGCTCCCGGGCGGTAGCGCAGGGGCCGGACGCCAGATCGTCGGCGCGGCGACGTTGATCCTGATCTATCTTGCTATGAGCGGCCTCTATTTGCGCTGGCCCAAGCGGCACAGCCTGAAGGCATGGCTCAAGATCGATTTGAAGCGACCGGGGCGACCCATGTGGTGGTCGATCCATTCGGTCTTCGGCACGTTTGTTCTTGTGGCCTATCTGATCATGTCCGTGACGGGCCTGTGGTGGTCATTCGACTGGTGGAAGAATGGCATGTCGCTGGCGCTGACTGGCAAGCCGGTCGTGACGCAACAGCAGGCCTCGGGAGGAAGCGCCGGCGCGGGGCGGGGAAGTGACGAGCCACAGCAAACAGTCGCTGTATCGCTGGCGCCTGCCTGGACAGGATTTCAGCAGGCGACGGATCGCAAATTCGACAATGCGACTTTCACGATCCCACGCAAGGCAGGCGATCCGGTGCAAGTGCGTTTCCTGCCTCACGACGCGCAGCATGATCGCGCCACCGATCAGATGCGTCTCGACGCAGAGACCGGCGCCGTTGTCAGCCACGACCGCTTCAAGGCCAAGCTGCTTGGGGAGCAGGTGTATGCCAGCAACTACAACCTTCACACCGGCGCTTTTTTTGGAATCGCAGGCGTAGTACTTTGGATGCTGGCCAGCCTCATGATGCCGGTGTTCTTCGTGACCGGCTGGATCCTCTACCTGCAGCGGCGAAAGGTCGAAAGAAGCGCCGCGGGGATGATCTCTCCGCAACCTGCTGAATAGCGTAGTCGAAAAAACAATTCGAAGAGTGAGGGCGCGGCGCAAGCGGGCCGCACGCGCTCGCTGCCCCGAAAGGCGCGGCCGCTGTATCGAGCGCGTTTCCGGCTTCCAGACCGTAGTCCTCATGAAGTGGCGGAAGCGAGCATGCCACGCCGAACAATCAGCGTGGCTCAACGCGAAAACGACAAGGATCGCGACAACGTCCTAGGCGGCGTGACACTCAATCGTAACGTGGGCCAACTCGTGCACCGGCTTCAATCGCGCGCGCAGGTCGGCAAGTGTGGCGCTTGTGGCGACGCTGATTATGGCGGCGTGAGCGGCAGGGCCGACGCGCCAGACGTGCAAGTCAACGATAAGGCAATCGCCAGGCCCCTCGACTTGCTGCGTGATTTCCGCCACGAGATGCGGATCTGCGGCGTCGAGCAACACCGCAGACGTGTCCCGCATCAGGCTCCAGGACCAGCGGGCGATGACGATAGCACCCACAATCCCCATGACCGGATCAAGCCATACCCAGCCTGCAAAGCGCCCGGCGACCAGCGCGATAATGGCCAGCACCGACGTGAGTGCGTCTGCGAGGACATGAAGATAGGCGGCGCGCAAATTGTTATCTGTGCCGCCTTCGCCACGAGAGTGATCGTCATGATTATGGTGATGATCGGCATCACCATGGGCGTGGTCGTGATGGTGTCCTCCGCCCGCAAGGAGCAATGCGCTTAGAAGATTGACCCCAAGCCCGACCACAGCGACGGCAATGGCTTGGTCGAAGGCCACGGTTGAGGGCGTAAGCAGTCGTTGGACAGATTCCGCGCCGATGGCGAGAGCGATAACGCCCAGCACGAGCGCGGACGCAAAGCCGGCGAGGTCACCGACCTTGCCGGTTCCGAAGGTATAGCGAGGATTGCGGGCATGCCGTTTCGCGAACGAATAGGCTATGATCGCCACGGTGAGCGCTCCTGCGTGCGTCGCCATGTGAAAACCGTCGGCAAGCAGGGCCATTGAGCCATATACGACGCCGGCGACGATTTCGGCGACCATCATGGCGGCAGTCAGCAGAACGACCCACATCGTCCGCCGGGCGTTACGGTCATGATCATCACCGAGGTAGACGTGCTCGTGTTTAAGATGGTCGACGGACTGGATCAAAGCGATCACTTTGCGTAGCGGCGAATGATGGAGATGAGTTCGTCAGCTGCCTCCCGCCGAGCTTCCTGGGGCAGTCTGGGAGCGGCAACGTGCTCACGAACAAAATCCGCAAGCACTTCCTCCATCAATCCGTTCAGGGCGCCACGCGCGCCGGCAACAAGATGAAGGACGGTGTCGCAGCCGGCATCTTCCTCAAGAGCCCGCTCCACCCCCGTTAGCTGACCGGAGATACGACGGACACGCGCGATCAACTGCTGTTTGGCGGCGATTGTGTGCGACATAGCATAGGGGGGTATCCTATAGATGACGCGTACGCAAGCCGAATAGGTCGTCGCGTCTGTTGGAAACTGGAGCTATGACTTCGCCGGTGGAGCGCCCGGGAGCCGGAACGTCTTCGCGAGACATCAATGACCACGCGTTTGTTGCGCACGCCAAGTCAGACGAACAGCACTAGCGACGCGATCCCGAGCACGATCCACAAGCCCGATCGGCCTTCCCGCAGCCATGCCCAGAAAGCGAAGCATCCGGCGATCTCGGCCAGAGCAGCGCCGCAATAGATGGCAATCACTGAAGCGTTCACTCCGGATCCTCTTTATTGCGCGGCGCGGTGGCGCCTGATCCCAACCAGCGCCCGGACTGATGGAATACGTCAACGCGCCTGGATAGCCAGATCGAACACTTTCTTTCGTCGCCGCGCCAGGACGCCCCGCGCGCCAACAGACGCGCAGGGGAAACTAGAACGAACTTCTCCGCGTCACGATCACAGTGAGCTTGGCCCCCGCCGGAACGCGGATTGTTGGTGGGATGGCAAGGCCGCGGTCCACGACCCTGTTGGTGACATTGCTGGCCATGCGCTGGACCCCGTCCGAGAGGGCGTCATCGACAGGATCGCGAAACACGATGCCGTTTCCGCCGTAACCAACCGGATCTTCGGCTGTCGCGACGCCGACATTGATGAGCGTGCCGAGCGCTGCCGCGCCGAAAACGTCCGCCCAGTGATTGTCGACTTCCCCGCTCACGCCCCCAGCGCCTGCTGGATCGAGCGCGGCTTCGACGAGTGCGATTTCGCGCCCGTCCAGCATGATCAACCGCGACCAGACGATCGCCACGCGGCTTTGGCCATAGCGGGTCGATGACCGATAGTCGCCGATCAGTCGTGCGCCCTGAGGAATGAGAAGCGTGCGGCCCGTCGCGCTATCATAAATCGCCTGCGTGACCTGTGCGATGACGGGTCCCGGCGATTCGGAGTTTACCTCGGTCACAAGGCTGGCGGGGATGACCGCGCCCGGGAAGAGCACGCGATTGCCGCCGCTTAGGGTCGCCGGTTGGTCGGGGACCTGAGGCGCGAAGGCCGTCAGCCCGGACGGTGGCTGCCGCGCCGCTGAGGCGAGCTGCGGCACGGGCGCGGCGCCCGGCGCTGTCTGGTCGCGAATCGCGAAGAACAGTCCCGAGCGTTCGGCCTCCTTCATTTCTGCTTCGAGCGGGTCGACGGCGGCGTTGGGCGAATACGCATCGGGTGTGTCCCAGCCTTCGGCCTCGACGCCCGTGTAGGACCGGTGGTCCGTTTCAGGGTGTGCGAACGCGGCGATGTCGCCGGGCAGGGGTGGGCCGAGTTGCGGAGGAAGGGCCGTGTCGATGACAGGCGCCGCCACGGCGACCTGCGTGTAGTCAGCGGGCAAGTCGCGGATTGCCCCTTTCGCCATCTCGGGCCGCGCCGGATCGGACATCATCGGCTTCGCTTCAGCGGGCTTGCGCGCGGGGTCTCCCGAGAAGGCGCCCGAAGCGAGCAGCAGCACGATGGCGACGCCGCCGCCGGCAGCGCCGAGGATGGCGGGCTTGTTGATGCCCTTCGCGCCCTGGCCTCTGACACGAATGGAGTCGAGCGGCGGCGGCTCTGGCTGCGATTGAGGCGGGGGCTCGCCCATTGCATCGACGGGCGGTGGAATTCCATCAGCCACGGGGGCCTCCCGCGATCGGCGTTTGGCGATGGATCTGCACCTTCTTCGCGCCCCAGCCCGTTCCAAGCCGCAGCTCGGCCTGGTTGAACAGGCGGTCCACGACATAGTAGCGGCCGGCGATGCGATAGTTGGTCAGTTCGGGGCCTGATTCCCCGATCACGAACAGGGGCGGCGCTTCCAGTGTCTGCATCTTCTCCGGCATCTCGATATAGACCTGACGGCCATCATCGAAGGCCGCGAGCGGACGCCAGTCCGGTTTGTCGCCATCAATACGGTAGCGCAGGTTGAGCTGCTGCGGAGAGAATGGCGGCGGGGCAGGCGGCGGTGGCGGCGAAGCTGCGGGCGCAGGATTGTTCGCCAGCACCATCTCGGCCGGGTAGCGCCAGGAGACCGCCGCCATCGCCACGCCCGACACACTCTTGAGTTCGATGTGGTAGACGCGCCGATCCGTCATGATGACGAGGTTGGTCGTGAGGTTCGCGGCGTTCGGCTTCACCAGCACATGGGCCTGTGCAGTTGTGCCGCCGCCCGATTTTGCGTCACCGACAATCCATCGCGTGGTGTCGCCGGCGGACACGGACAGGACCGCTTCGCCTGGTTCGAGCGCGATGTCGGTGATGCGCTGCGGCGCAGCCTGAATGGCGTAAAGGGCGCCACGCTCGTACCCGAATTCGAGCAGCGCGCCGACGGCCGAGGCGTCGGCCGGGCCGCGCAGGGCGGCCTGGTTCGTCTGCTGCAGCGGCGGCGGCTTGGTTTGAGCGAGAGCGGGCGAAGTGACGCCCAGTGTCAGGAGGCTGATTGAGATGAGAAGCGCGCGTGTCATTGCTGGAGATCCCGAGACCAGTTGAAGGAATGGACGTAGAGGCCGAGCGGATTCTTGGAGAGCCGTTCGGGCGAGGAGGCCGGCTCGATCACGATCGTCGCAACGCCAGTGAAGCGTTCGACATCGATCAACGTGCCGTTGGAATAGGTGCTTTCGCGCCAGCGCAGCTGGAAACTGCCGGGACTTGCGCGCACCACCGAGAGGACTTCCACCGCGACCGTCGTCTTGCCGACCTTGTCGAAGGGGTTTTCCTCTTCCGCCATGGCGTTGAGGACCTGAGCGCCGCCTTGCGTGGCCCAGTCATAGGCCCTGAGCCAGTTCTGGCGAACCACGATGGGGTCTGACGGCAATGCGCGGATCATCTCGACGAACCGTGCAAGATGCCAGGATAATTGGGCGTCGCTCGGCTCGTAGGCCGACTGCGCAGGGCCTACGAGCCGTGCTTCGCCCGTCTCGCTCGCTTCAATGACGAACGGGACAGCGGCAGGCCTGAGGGCAAGGACGACGACGCCTGTGGCCATCGCGCCAGCGAGGGTCAGGCTTGCGAAAGCGGCAGTGCGCCATGTGCGAGCATGGGCAAGCGAAGAGCCCATGCGGCGGTCCCAGAGCTGCTGGGCCTCGCGATAGGGCGTCTCCGGTTCCGGCGTCTTTGACAGGCGCGAGGATCGCGCGCGGGTGAACATCGTCATTTCCTTCCGGTCTAGCTTTGCTGCTTCAGGCTCGTGGATGGGGTCTCGCCGGGTTAGCCGGGCTGTTTGAGTTTGGGGCCTTCGGAGGCGCCGCCGCCGTCGCCGGCATTGAGCGTGTGGGCCGCGACGAAGACACCTTCGCGCAACGCCTGAGACCGCTTGAAACGCTTCGCCCAATCCGGTTTGCCCGAGTTGGCCTGGCCGGCGCCGGACGATGACGAGGCTCCTGCGGCAGGTGCGATCGCACCGGCGGCGCCAGCAACCGCGCGCTGACCCGCGCTTCCGCGATTGCGGAAGTGAGCGGCGACGCGGCTGCCGGCCTGACGCATGCTGCCAGCCGCGGACGCTCCCAGGCCGATGGCGGCATTGAGGGGCGCGGCGACCGGACCCGACAGGCCGGTTCGCATTGCGCCCAGAGCGGTTGCCGCTCGCAGGCCGCCGCCTGCGGAGGCAGTTCCGTTGGCGGCGGCGCGGGTGGCCGACACCGTAGCGCCCGCCGCCGATCGTGCGGCAACGAAAGCACCGGCTCCTGCCGCGCCCACGCCCAGCGTCGTGCCAGCAGCGGCGCCGGCCGACAGCTGCGGCGCACCCGACACGAGTCCGGCCGCAATGCGCGGGCAGAAGATCGCCAGACCCATCAGGGTGAGGGCCCCGAGCACGACCGCAAATGCCTGCTCGATCGTCATGTCGTCCGGATCGAGTGCCGTCCGAAGCGTCTCGAACATCGTCGAGCCGATGCCGATGACAATCGCAATCACCAGCACCTTGATGCCGGACGAGATCACATTGCCGAGCACCCGCTCGGCCAGGAAGGTCGTCTGCCGCCAGAAGGCGAAAGGCACCAGCACGAAGCCGGCAAGCGTCGTCAGCTTGAATTCGACGATCAGGACGAAGAGCTGGATTGAGAGGACAAAGAACGATGCGATGACGATGATGCCGCCAAGGCAGAGAAGGATGACCTCCGCCAGATTGCCGAAGAACTCGAACGGCCCCGGCGCGATGGTCCCGATATGATCGAAGATCGGCTGCGACGCGGACAGGCCTTCAGCGGCGACGAGGCCGGGTTTCAGGAGATCGGCGGGCGTGAAGCTCGCCGCAGACGCGTTGAGGCCAAGGCTCGCGAAACTGTCGAACACGATGGTCGACAGCATGGCGAAGTTGCCGAAGATGAAGGCGAACGCTCCGACATAGAGCGTCTTCTTGACCAGGCTCTGGATGATGTCGGTGTTCTGGCCCCAGGCCCAGAACAGAGCAGCGATCGTGACATCGATGACAATCAGGATGGCCGCGAGCGACGTCACATCGCCCGAGATCAGGCCGAACCCTGAGTCGATGTAGGTGATGAAAGTGCTCAGAAAGCCGTCAATGGCCGAGAAGTCGTTCATGGGTGTCCCCCGTCGTCGCTCTGCGTCATGCGTTCTGGCTGGTCAGTTCCACGGCGGTCGCTCGGGATGCGCCGACCTTGCGCCGGAGAAGAAATGCGCATGCTGGGCGCGCGCCTGCGCCAACGCTTCCATCTCGCGGGCGCGCTCCAGCGCTTCGGCGCGCGATTGCGCGACAAGCAATGCCTGCAAGCGCATCGCCTGCTGGGCCTGGAAGGCGAGAATTTCATTGGTCGCCTGTTGCGCCGACAGAGACCCGGTTGCGCTCGCGCTGGCGTCTGCAAGCGCATTGAGGATCTGGCTGTCTTCGGCGAGTTGCTCGGTAACGCGCGCCTGCAGGATGAGCGAGGTCTGAAGCGCGGCGCGGGCGTTGTCGAGTTGCCGGGCAGCCTGGACGGCACGGGTTGCAACGTCGGTTCCGCGATAGTTGCCGGTGTAAAGGCCTTCCAGCGCTGCGCGGGTGTCGTTGACCTGCAGCGCGAGCCCGCGGGCCTCGTTGATCAGCGCATCCAGCTCGCCCAACTTGCCGATGATGTCCGGCGCAAAAGTCCGGCCGAGCGTGGTGAGGTTCCTGGCGTCGTTCTCGAGCTGGCGGATCTGGTTGGTGATCTGCGTCACCTGGTTGCGCACCTGTTCGAGGGCGCGCGCAGCGTTGAGCGCATTCTGCACGAGGTTGGTGGGGTCGAACACCGTCATCTGCGCTTGCGCAGGCGCGGCGATGAAAGGCGCGATCACGGAAGACGCCAGCAGCGCCCGGATGATTGTTTTGAGGTTCAGCGCAGGCATCAGACAGTCTCCAGGGGTTTTGAAAGGGCGGTTGCAGGCGGATCGGCTGGGTCGAGCGCGTCCAGCACCCAGCCGAGCTGGCGCGCTATCAGAAACCGCCGCCAGAAGGGCTGAGCCGATGGCTGGCGCTCGATTGATGTCATCAGGGCGCGGATGGCGGGGTCGGCAGCGGCGCAGAAGGCCAACGCAATCGGTCCCAGCGCCAGCTCGAACAGGCGGCGTCCGCGTGGGCTGGCATAGTAGTAGTGCCGCTTGCGCTGCGCCGTTGCGATCAGGTCAATCTCGGTCTCGTTGAGGCCGAAGCGCTCATAGGCTTGCCGCTGCTGAGGCTCGAAGGCGCGCTCATTGGGGAGATAGATGCGCGTGGGACAGGACTCGATCAGTGCGGGTGCGATGGCGCTCTCGGCAATGTCGGCCAGTGACTGCGTTGCGAATACGACAGCGACATTCTTCTTCCGGAGTGTCTTCAGCCATTCGCGGATACGGGCGGCGAAGATCGGCGAGTCGAGGAACAGCCAGGCCTCGTCGAGGATCAGCAGCGTCGGACTGCCATCGAACCGCTCCTCCAGCCGGTCGAACAGGTGGAGCAGGGCGGGCGCAGCAGCCTTCGGCCGCGCCATGATCTCTTCCATCTCGAACAGGACAATGTCGGACAGGTTCAGCCGGTCCTCGGCGCCGTCGAACACCCCGCCCATCGCACCCTCCTGGGTGTAGGGCAGGAGGGCGGCCTGCACCGCGGCGTTCTGGACCAGCAGCCGAAGGCCCGTGAGGTGGCGCTGTTCAGGCGGCGCCGAGCGAAGGCTGCCGAGCGCGGACCAGACAGGCTCCTTGACCTCTGGCGTATCGGGCAGGCCCTCCTGCGCGAGGATGGTCATCACCCAATTGAGCGCGTCGGCCCGGCCATTTGGCGTGTCGATGCGGGCGAGCGGCTGGAACGCTGCAACGCCATCGCCTCCGAGATCGATGGCTGTGCCGCCCATGCCGAGGAGGGCGGCGCGCGCCGATCCGCCCTTGTCGAAGACGAAGATCTTGGAGCCGGCAAAGCGCCGCCATTGCAGCGCGAGAAAGGCGAGCAGGACGGATTTGCCCGCGCCGGTCGGTCCGACCACCATGGTGTGGCCGACATCTCCGACATGGAGGTCGAGCCGGAACGGCGTCGATCCGTCCGTTTGTGCGACAGCCAGAGCCGGCGCGTTGAGGTGGCGGTTGCGCGCGTCCCCGGCCCACGCTGTCGAGAGCGGTGCGATGTGCGAGAAGTTGAGCGTCGAGACCATGGGATGGCGGACGTTTGCCCAGGCGTGCCCCGCAAGGCTCGACAGCCAGGATTCGACAGCGTTGAGCGTCTCGGCGACGGTGACGAAGCCGCGTGATGCAACGATCCGCTCGGCCGTGCGGAGCTTCTCATCTGCGTCTTCCGCCGTTGTTCCCATGACAACCAGCGTCGAGGTCAGGAAGCCGAAGCCGATCAGTTCGGAACCCAGCTCCTGCAAGGCCTCGTCGACCTCTTCGGATTTTGCGATGGCGTCCGGATTGGCGAAGGTCGCCGCTTCCTTGGTCAGCATCTCCTTGACCAGCGCGCCCATCGACTTGTGCTTGGAAAACCAGAGCCGGCGCCATTTGACCAGTTCGCGCTCCGACTCCTCGCGATCGAGGCACAGGTAGCGGGTCATCCAGCGATAGGTCATCGCGGCGGCGTTGAGGTCATCGAGCACGCCAGGATGTGTGAAGGGCGGGAAGCCCTTGATTGTCAGGACGCGCAGATGCTTCGCGCCGAGCATTGGCGCGACCCCGCCGACCAGCGGAGCATCGCACAGCCAGCCATCGAGAAAGGCTGCGCCGCGAGGCGCCCGCACCTGCGTCGCGCGCGGCGAGACCTGACGCTTGAGGTAAGAGAGGGTTTCGTCATCGCTGAGACGCTGGAACTCCGCGACGATGGCTTCGAACATGCCGAAGGCCTGGGCGACGCTGCGCTGGAAGCTCTCCAGCGCCTCGCGCGCCACCCGGCGGTCGAGCGCCTCCTTCGCGTCCGGGCGGGCGCGCTTTGTGTCCTTGCCATGAGATGGCGATCGCGTTGGTTTCTTCCCGTCGATCTCGAAGAAGAAGGCGGAGGCCTTGCGGCTCGAGTCCGGTTCCGGCGCCCACTGCAGCGTGAGGTGATGAATGGTCTCGAACTGCGTGTCCGTCTGTTCGAACTCCGCGGCGCGTTCCGAATCGATCAGTCGCGACAAGTCATCTTCGAACGCACCCGCGGGATAGTCGGTGATCTCGCGGCGGTCAGCCTCGACATAGATGGCCCAGCCGCGGCCAAGGCGGCGGAACACATTGTTGGTGCGCGCCGCGAAGGAGACCAGCTCCTCCGGCGTCGAAGACCTGACATCGGGCCCACGAAACCGCGCCGTCGCCTGGAAGGAGCCATCCTTGTTGAGGATGACGCCGGGCGCGACCAGCATCGCCCAGGGAAGATAGTCCTCAAGGCGGTTGGGCGTGTGAGCGTAAGGCGCGAGAGAGAACATGGGTGTGGTCCGTTGCGTGCGGGCGAGTGAGTGGGGCGGGGTGGTCTAGCTTTCGAGGCGATTGGGGATGCGCATGGCGCGCTTCAGCACCTCGACGGCGTCGGGGTCACGGCGGGCGAGGAAGACGCCGAGCAGGTGCCCCGCGAGCCCCAGCATGATCCCCGGAACAGCCAAGCCAGCGAAGGCGACGATCGCCGCCAGCGTGCCATTGAGGATGGCGTAGGATCGCGGCGCGCCGCCCATGAGGAGGGGAGCGGTGAGCGCGTGCCGGACCGGCGCCAGGAATCCCGGAACATCGCGGGGGTCTCGCATGGTCTGCCTCCTACGGAATAACCGCGCCGCCGCCGCCGACGAGCGGCAGGAAGAAGCTGGCGGCCGCGAACGCGATCGCGAGCCCGAACAGGATCTGCAGCAGCTTCTTGAAGCCCTGGCCCACATCGCCGAAGGCCAGCGTCAGGCCGGTCGCCACAATGATCAGGATCGCGACGATCCGCGCGACCGGACCGGTGATCGAATCCATGACCGCCGTGAGCGGACCTTCCCACGGCATCCCGCCGCCGCCCGTCGCGGCGTGTGCGGCCCCTGTCATCACGAGGGCGATCAGGCCCATCGTCGTCATCTGGGTCGTCATCTGGCCTGCCGTGCGCATCAGCGCACGCGTCATCGTTTGCGGTTTCATGTGGTTCTCCTGGCTGCTGGGTCATGCGCGTGTCCCCCTCGCGCGGCGGGGTCCTGCGACGCCAGGGACATGCCCTTCGGCGCATAGATCTCGGGAATACGCCGGCCGGCGGGCCCGCCGCGCTCGACGAAAACGATGAGGTCGATGGCTTCCGCGATCAGCGCACGCGGCGGCGTCTCGCAGACTTCCATGGTGAGCTGTTCAAGGCGCGCCAGCGCGGCCGGGGCCGAATTGGCATGAAGGGTTGCGACGCCGCCGGGGTGGCCGGTGTTCCAGGCCTTGAGGAGATCGAGCGCCTCGGGTCCGCGCACTTCTCCCACAATGATCCGGTCGGGCCTCAACCGGAGCGTCGAGCGGACCAGGTCCGAGAGCGAGACCGAGCCCTGCTGGGTGCGGAGCGCCACCACATCCTCGGCGGCGCACTGCAGTTCGCGGGTGTCCTCGAGGATGACGACACGCTCGCCCAGCCGGGCGATCTCGTGGAGGAGGGCGTTGGCGAGCGTCGTCTTGCCCGAGCCCGTTCCGCCCGCGACGATGATGTTGGCGCGTGTCCGTACGGCACGGCGGAGTTCCTCGCCTTGCTCGGGCGAGGCGATGCCGAGAGCGACATACTCGTCCAGCGTGAAGACGCGGCTGGCCGGCTTGCGGATCGCGAAGCAGGGCCCGCGTGCAACCGGCGGCAGTACCCCCTCGAACCGCTCGCCGCGTGGCGGCAGTTCTGCGGAGACGATCGGCCTGTCACGGTTGGCTTCGGCGCCGGTGAGGGTGGCGACGAGCCGGATGACGCGTTCGGTTTCGGCCGCTTCCAGCCGGTGCGGCGTGGGCACGCGTCCCTTGCCGACCTGTTCAAGCCAGAGCCTTCCATCCGGATTGGCAATGACCTCGATCGTGTCAGGCGCTTCAAGCATCGCGGCGATGGATGGGCCCAGCGCTGTCGACAGCATGGCGAGGCCGCGCGTGGGGTCGGTCGTGTTCGGGGAGGTCATTCTGCGGCCTCCCGCACGGCATGAATTTCGTCTCTGGGCGCCATGAGCTGCCCAAGGGTTTCGCGGCAGACGCTGCGACCCGCCGCCAGCCGGGCGATGACGATCGACAGGATGTTGCGCAACCGGTCGCTTCCGCGTGCTTCAAGCCTGGGGAGATCGGCTTCCGGTATCTCGGGCGCGACGCTCAGGGAGAAGCGCGCGGCCTGCGCGGTCAGTTCGAAGAGTGTGTCCTGCACTTGACTGATCTGGCGGAGCTGGCGTCCGAACTGGTCCATCCGCGCCATCAGGGCCGCGTGTTCGACGTCGCGCCCGGTATTGCCGAGCCGGCGCATGATCGCGTCCTCGATGATGTCGGACATGCTGCGATCATCGATCGCGGCCACGCGTTTCAACGTCTCCGCAATGTCGGGCGTCACGTAGACGGTGATCTTGGTGCGGGCCATGACGATCAGCGCTCCGTTCCGATGAACAGGTCTTCGTCGAGACCGAACTGCAGGCGGACAGGATCGGGCGCATCGATTGCGTGCGCATCGTCGCGATCATCTGGTGTGGGTGGGGCTTGTCCGACGGCTGTATTGCCAGGCAGGGCAGGCGCGCCGAACTCGAATGCTTTCTGCTGGGACGAAGCGCCAGCGCGCCGCGAGGTTGGACGTGTGGGCGACTTGGCGGGTTTGGGCGCGGGCGCGGGCGCGGGCGCCGGCGGGGTCACGGGCAGGGCGACGCCATCCCAAACGGTCTGAACGCCCGGGCCGCGCACCGGCGGGAAGGTCACGGCGGGCCGGACACGCGATGCGAACGCCGGATTGTCGAAATAGCGAACCTTGCGCGCGCGGATGGGCGGCGATCCGCCCGTAAGGATCAGAGAGTCGGTTGCGGGCAGCTGCATCACTTCGCCCGGCGTCAGCAAAGAACGCGGGACTTCCTGCCGCGAGACCATGGTGTGACCGAGCCAGGGCGCCATGCGCGAGCCGGCATAGTTCATCTGCGAGCGCGACTCGGTCGTAACGCCGAGCATGTCCGAAATGCGCTTGGCCGTGCGCTCGTCATTGCAGGCGAACGCGACCCGTACATGCGCATTGTCGAGGATCGACGAGTGCTCGCCATATGCCTGCGAGATCTGGTTCAGGGACTGGGCGACGAGGCAGGCCTTGATCCGGTAGCCGCGGATGTAGGCGAGGGCATGCTCGAAGAAGTCTAGCTTTCCAAGTTGCGGGAACTCGTCGAGCATCAACAGCACGCGCCGACCGGCGCCGTTTTGCCGGGCTGCGACCTCTGTCAGGCGCTTCAGGATCTGGTTGAGCACCAGGCGCAGCAGCGCCTTCAGCCGCGAAATCTCTTCCGGAGGAATGACGAGGTAGAGCGAGATCGGCCTTGCGCCGGTGATGATGTCCTCGATCGAGAAGTCCGAAACCTCGGTTGCGCGCGCCAGAACAGGATCGCGGTAGAGGACGAGGTAGCCCAGCGCGGTCGAGACGACCCCGGAGCGCTCCGCTTCCGCCATGTCGAGAAGCTGTCTGGCGCCCGCAGCAACGACAGGGTGGGGCAGGCCGTTCTTGATGGACCGGCCAAGCATCTCTTCGAGCAGGTTCGAGACAGGCCGCTGCGGGTCGGCAAGCAGTTCCGCGACGCGGGCGAGGGTCTTTTGTCGTTCGGCGTAGAGCGTCCACAGCATGACGGCGACGAGCAATTCGAAGGCGCGGAGCTGCCAGTGGCTGCGTTCGCGCAAGGCGCCTTCGGGATCGACCAGCATGTCGGCGAGGATCTGGGCGTCGCGGACCTCCGCGTCGCCGCGCCGGATCTGGGTCAGCGGATTGTAGCGGTGGGCGCCAGTCTCGGTAGGGGCGAAACGATAGACGGGTCCGAATGACGCGCGCAAGCCGGATGTGACCGTCCAGTTCTCGCCCTTGAGATCGAGTGCGATATAGGAATGACGCCACACGAGGCCGGTCGGCAGTGAGACGCCAACGCTCTTGCCCGTGTTGGTGGGCGCCACGACCAGCACGTGCTCGTCGCCATCGTGGCGAAGGATGTGCTTGTTCCAGGCGCCGAGGATGACGCCGTCGCCGCTCGTCAGATGGAGCCGTTTGACGTCGGCTGCATTGGCCCAGCGCGCAGTGCCATAAGTGTTGGAGTTCCTGGCCTCGCGGGATCGCCAGAGCGAGAAGGCGAATGCCATGGCAACAGCGATGGCGACGCCCGTGAGGAAGATCAGCCCGGCGGCTTCGAAAGTCTCACGCGCATAGGCGTCAAAGTAATACCACCACAGCAGGAACTTCCAGGGCGCGTAGAGGCGGACGCCCCAGACCAATGCGTCCGGAGGCCCGAGCTGTGGCTGATAGCCGAGCGCATCCGCAGTCCACTGCGTCGCCACGACGGCGCTGGCGACGAAGGCGCACAGCACGGCCAGGATCTGGCCCCAGTAGACGCGGCCGGCGCTCATTGATCGGCCGCCTGCGGCTTGATCATGAGCCGGCCAGTGAACAATGCGTGTGTCGTGCGAGGGCGGGAAGGTCTCCTGACGACTGCTCGCCGGCAACGCGCATCGCTTACGTAAGCGGCGCCCGGAGCGCACCAAAAAGCGAAGCTGGTCCGGGCCTTGCTTGGATAATTTCTTAACGGGGGTAGACACCTGTCCATCGCGCACCAGCCATTCGATTGGCCAGGCTTAGTCGCGACCGCGGCGGTTCCGCTTCCCAGTTATTTCGACAAGGGGTCGTCGAAAAGGAGCGAACGTGGGTGGGGCGAAACTGGATTGGGATCGGCTTAAGGTTTTCCAGACCGTAGCCGATTCAGGAAGCATCAACGCAGCCGCCAAGGTGCTGGGTCGTAGCTACGGCAAGGTATCGAAGGACCTCGAGGAACTCGAGCGCGCCCTCGGTCACCAGCTGTTTGACCGATCGAACCGGGGGCTCGAATTGACAGTCGTTGGCGAAGACATCCTGCGAACAGCACGCAGCATGGCCGACTCCGTTCAGACCATCATTGACCGTGCCAACGACAGCGGCCCGGGCCAGCTCGTGATCTGCGCGCGCGAGGGCATCGCCAGCTACTGGTTGGCGCGTCGCCTGCCTGAGCTCCTGCAGATCGAGCCCGACGTCAGGTTGTTCATCAGGGTTCTGCCGACGACGCCTAACCTGGCCGAAGGTGATGGCGACATCGCAATCCAGTTCGAAAAACCAACAACCGCCAACATCGTCTCGCGTCAGCTTGGATGGCTGCATTACATTCTGTACGCGGCGCCGAGCTATCTCGCTCGGCACGGTGAACCTCGTCAGATGGCGGATCTGCAGGCGCACAAATGCCTGAGGCTGTCGGGTGAAGTCTACCAGCCGGAAGGCTCGCGCCAGGACGCGGCGGCCTGGGGCGCAATCCTTCCCCACACAATGGAAACGGATGCTGGCACTGTCCTCATGGAAGCATGCGCAGCCGGGGCTGGCATTGCGGTTCTGCCCAGCTACGTCTCCCAGTTTGAAGATCGGCTGATGCCGCTGACGCACATCAAGCCGCTAGCAACGGTACGCTTCTGGCTGACCTACACCGAGCGCGCGCGGAACATGGAGGCCAGTCAGCCGGTGCTGCACTGGATCAGGTCGTGCTTCGACCCGGTCCGCAATCCGTGTTTCCGGGAAATCTACGTGCCGCCGGAGCGACCGGCTCACACAGCTGGAGCAGCAGAGGCGCAGCTCCCGACGCGGGGGAATGACAACGTTGCCGTCACACGCCGCGTCAGTGCGCGCCGCACCGCGTCGCTGACCTGAATATGCGCGGGCGGGTCGTGATTTTGGGTGTCGCGGCGATTGCCATCGCGATGCTCTGCTTTACGGGAAACGCAAACTCGGCACGCCTCGTCTGGAACACGACGGCGAGCGCGCCGGCTGGACTATACCGCATAGAGCAGGGGGTATGGCGCGTAGGCGATCGTGTTGCGGTTCGGCCATCGGCATCGCTTGCGGATGACCTCGATCGACGTCGCATTCTTCCGCTCGGCAAGCTGCTCATCAAAAGCGTTGCTGCCGGTCGAGGCGATACGGTGTGTCGTGACGGCGAGCGTGTCACGGTGAACGGGTCACTGGCGGCAATCGCGAAGAGCGCATCGCGCACAGGAGAGGCATTGCCGCGATGGGGTGGCTGCCGGCAGTTGGGCGCATCAGAGGTTCTGCTTCTTGGAGACACCGCCGACTCCTACGATGGACGGTATTTCGGAGTGACGTCTGCCGAAGACGTCGTTGGTCGCGTTGCGTTGCTGGTGGGTTTGTAACATCGCCCTGTGAGTTTAGGGTCGATAAAACTCTCCACGCGCCGTTGGACAGCGGAAACTAACACGGCCAGCTTCATTCTCTCGTCCTGGGAAAGACACGGCAGCGTACTCCCCTGTCCCTAGGTCATTTTGAAAACACTTTTGGGACGGGGGCTCAACATGGACACTGCTCTAGCTATTGCGGCGCCTGTTATCGTTGAATTGTTCGTCTTCATCGCAGTGTTTCTAGGCGAACCGCGCCGCAAGTACTGCTAACAATCGCGACTGCAGTGCCGAGATTCGGAAACCACTGCAGACAGACATTTTGTCTAGGGGGGATGACGATGCCGCATGAAGTGCAGGCTTCCGACGAGCGGAGATTTGTCTTTCTCAAAGGCGGCGAAGACATCCTGGCGACGGCAGAAGGCGAAACCTTCAACTGGGATGCCGCGGCGTCTCACGTGCGGGACCATCTCGCTGAAGCCTTGAACGCCCAACATCTTTCGTTTTTGCTGGGCTCCGGCACTTCATCACTTGTCACGGACGGCACGCAACGCGGCGTGCCGACGATGGCGCCGTTGGCGAAGGAGTTCCTTGAAACCGTAGGAGATGCGGGTAGCGAACTTTTTCTGACGGTGGAGGAGCGCAAAGCGCTCAAAACTAACCTGGGACTGGACCTGGCCGCACCGGAACTCTTGGCCAATCTCGAGCGGCTGATGGAGGTTCTGTTGAGTTTCGAGTTTGCACTCAAGCACACTGAGCACGACAAGCTGAAGGTTGGAAAAACGCACGTCGACACCGCGATTAAGAAGGTGACGAAGTTCATTCAAACGCGGTGCACGATCGGAGAATTTACCAAGGGCGATGAGTCTGTTCTGCGGCTCTATCAGTCATTCTATCGGAAGTTAGTCTACCGCGACCGGACGCGAACCCGCCCGTGGATATTCACGACCAACTACGACCTGTTCAATGAGATCGCGATGGATCGACTCGGCGTCCCTTACGGGAATGGCTTCGTCGGGAGTGTCGAACGTCGGTTCAACCCTGCAACCTACCGTTACTCTCTGGCGGAGCAGCTAGACATCTCCAGTTCCAAGTGGAGCGCTGTGAGTGGCTTCGTGCATCTCTGCAAGCTTCATGGGTCGGTGAATTGGATTGATGATGGCAAAGGGTTTTTCCGGGTTCGCGAAGTGCTCAGCGGCGAAGATGTGAGCGCTGAGCGCGTCATGATCTACCCAACACCTGCGAAGCAGAACTCTAGCTTCGGCTCGCCCTACGTGGACCTTTTTCGAGAATTTCAAATGCGCGTCGTCCGCGCTCAGTCTGTGCTCTTCGTAATCGGATACAGTTTCGGCGACGAGCACATCAACAACCTCATTTTCCAGGCGCTCACCATCCCTTCGTTCAGGATAGTGATATTTGCTTCTCCGAAGGCGGGTGGGGTGATCGAGAAGCTGCGAGAACTAGGCGACCCACGTATCTGGATAGTGGGCGGTGACGGCCCTGAAGAGGGGGCAAGCGCCCACTACTTCAGCGTGGTTGTAGACCGCTTCCTGCCACACCTGCCTGGTGAGAAAGTCGATAAGGCGATCGAAAAGGTATTCGAGAACCTGATTGCTCAAGCGTCGGAAGCTGGCGCCGGATCCTCGGCTGGTGAACAATGAACACCGATGATCAAAGCCGTTCAATCGGCAAGGTGACGTCAGTTGCAGCCGATCGGCTTGTTGTCGAGCTGCACCGCGGAACGGACAACTTCACGGTGGTTGGGTTCGACGATGTCCACTACGTCGCCCGCCTAGGATCCTACATCGTCATTCCCGTTGGTCCGGATTACGTTGTCGCCGAGGTCGTTGGGCTAAGAGAGCGGGATTCGGGTTCTTCTGGCTTGAGAGGCGAGGGCCCAACTGCGATGGACAAGGCGGCATCCGCCAAATACCTCGATCTGGAGCCTGTTGGCACCCTGTCGGGAAATCGTTCTAGTCCATTCAGGTTCGGGGTCTCTACGTTTCCGTCACTCTATGCGGACGCGCTATATGCGTTGGACGCAGAGCTTGATCGGATATTCGACGTTTCTGATCCCGACGAATTGATTCCCACGACGCCGCCTGGCGACGGAAACGGGTCCGACACCCGGTTGCGCGTCTTGACGGTTGGAAAGTCTGTCGTGTTCGCAGGATACGACATCAAAGTCCGTATCGACGACTTGTTCGGTGGGCATTCCGCAGTGCTAGGGAATACTGGGAGTGGGAAATCCTGCACCGTTGCCTCGGTGGTTCAGTCGCTCTTCGAGCGCAAGCAGGAAAGACCAGCAAGAGGCGCAACCTTTGTCTTTCTGGACGTGAATGGCGAGTACCGGCAGGCCTTTGAAAAGTTGCCGAGCCAGATCTCGCGGCGCTACTTGCAGTTTAGAAGCGATCCGATGGAAGCAGCCGCGACACCGATGGGAAACGAGACGACTGCTATCTTTCGACTGCCGCACTGGTTTCTCAACGTCGAAGAGTGGGAGCTCCTCCTGAGAGCCAGCGAACGCACTCAGCAGCCGGTGCTGAGAATGGCCCTCGGCTTGGCAACGCTTTTTGCAAGCTCAGCCAGCGCCGAACTGGCGATCATTCAGAACCACATTATTGCCCGATGCGTTCGGTACATTCTAGATAGCGAAGCCAGCAGTCCTACCAAGAAGGATCGCATCACAGCGATCCTCTCGTCATTTCACTCCAAGGATCTGAACATTGCAGCGGTGCAGGGCAAAATCTCCATAAGCTATGGGGAAATGGCAGATGTTCAGGGCGTCATCGCGCTGATGGACAAGCACATTCAGGACGACATCACCATACCGCCGTACCAGCACGTCGAATTTGGCTTTGACCATTTGGAGCACGCGCTCGATCTCGCTCTTTTGTACGAGGAAGCTCACGGCAACAACCAGATCCGGGAATACTGCTCCCAAATGGTGACACGCCTTAAGGCCGTGCGAGAGCGCGATGACTTCAAGTTTTTGCGCGTCAAACCGGCTGATCTGCGTCTCGAAGAGAAGGATCGCCACTTGTTTGTGGAAAGCATCCTGGGACTGCGCCGGGAGGGCGCGGCTCTTCGAAAGCGAGAGCAGATTATCGTAATCGACTTCAACGACGCGCCCGACGAAGTGGTCCAGGTTTCTTCAGCTGTTCTCTCGCGGATGATTTTCGAACGTCTGCGAAAGGCGGAGCCGCGCAACCGTATTCCCGTGAACCTCGTGCTTGAGGAAGCACACCGATACATCGCCGAGAAGAAGTCGGCATTCGCGATTGACGCCAGCCTGATCTTTGAGCGCATTGCCAAGGAGGGTCGCAAGTACGGCATGTTTCTGACGGTGGCGTCGCAGCGCCCGAGCGAACTATCCCGGACGGTGCTGTCCCAGTGTTCGAACTTCGTCGTTCACCGGATCCAGAATCCAGATGATCTTCAACACATCCGGCAAATGACGCCGTTCATTTCGGATAGTGTCATGCGCCGATTGCCGTCATTGCCCAAACAGCACGCGCTCATTTTCGGAAACGCCGTGAATCTGCCAACCACTTTCAAAGTCAGGGACGTCAACCCAAAGCCGAAGAGCGACGACGCTGAAATAAGAAAGCTTTGGTTCATCCGAGCGGATGCAGATATCACGGTTGTATTCTAGGACTCAGAGATGCTGAGCGATCTCACCGACAACGGCAACGAGGCCGTCATGACGCAAGCCTTCCTCCTCCAAACACGCGAGTAGTGCTTCATCGCCGGCTTCGACGATGATGACGCGGTCGGGATCTGGGCACGCCTGGACGAGAGCCGGGGCGAAGAGATCAGGACGCGTTATCCACCAGAGGGCTTGGCCGCGGGTGCGCGCTGCAATGCGGCGAAGAGAATGGCTGCGGCACCATGAACGGCTCCGGATGCCCCGCCGGCGATCTCGTGCAGACCGTCCGCGACAAGACCGCCGTTCGGCAAGACCCGGTCCATCGAATCAAGGCCAAACGGAAGCGCAGGGCATTTTGTGCGCTTGGACGAGCCCAATTGACCGATGACCTGTCGATGACGATCAAGAACCGCTTGGCACTGCACGCCGGCTTCCCAATGGTTCTTGATTTGTTCCCCGAATTTGTGTAGAGTCAAATCCGGCTCCTTTGGCGAGATTCTGGCGGAGAATGCTGGTAGTGGCGTGGCAAGGAGTCAGCCATGCCGGGCGTCGTTCCCGTTCCAACACCGATTGTGCACATGACCCACATTTCCAACCTTGCCGCGATTATCGAGCGGGGAGGGCTGGTGGCCATGACGACGCTCGCTACGGAGCAAGCGAACGTGACTAGCATTGCTTACACGTCCATCCAGCAACAGCGCGCCACCAAACAGGTTCCGTGCGGCGCCGGTGGCTGTCTGCACGACTATGTCCCGTTCTACTTTTGCCGACGCAGCCCGATGCTCTTCACCATCAGCCGCGGCAATGTTCCGTGCGAAGGCGGCCAGGACGCGATCGTGCATTTTGTCTCGACCGCCCAGCGGATCAAGGAGGAGGAGCTCGACTTCGCCTTCACCGACGGTCACGGGATCATGAACTACACCAGCTTCTATGATGACCTCGACGATTTGGATGAGGTCGACTGGCCGCTGATCGCGGCGCAATACTGGTCAGACACCACACAGGACGGCGACCGCCGCCGCCGCCGGCAGGCCGAATTCCTAGTCCACGAGGATTTTGCCTGGGAATTGATCGATGAGATCGTCGTCCGGTCGGCGGCGCGCAAGCAGCAGGTTGTCGACCTGATCTCGAATCTCGACCACAAGCCGGCCGTTTCCGTAAAACCCGACTGGTACTATTGAGGCTCACATGCTGACACTTACACATGGCGATCTGCTCAAGGCCGGGACTGAAGCCATCGTCAATACGGTCAATTGCGTTGGCGTGATGGGCAAGGGAATTGCGCTGCAATTCAAGCAGGCATTTCCAGCGAACTACGAGGCCTACCGGAAGGCATGCGAAGCGAAACAGGTGCGTCTGGGCGAGATGTTCGTCTTTGACACCGGCAGCATGATTAATCCGCGCTACATCATCAACTTTCCAACCAAGGGGCACTGGAAAGCAAAATCGAAGATCGAGGACATCGAGAGCGGCCTGATAGCCCTCATGTCGGTCCTACGCTCGCGAAACATCAAATCAATCGCTGTGCCGCCTCTTGGATGCGGCAATGGCGGGCTGGACTGGAAGGTCGTCGAGCCGATGATCAGGTCTGCCTTCGAAGAATTGCCCGAAGTCGACGTGCAATTGTTTGGTCCAGCTGGCGCGCCAAAGTTTGACGAAATGCGAGTGGCCACTGAACGGCCCGCGATGACGCGCGGCCGAGCGTTGGTGCTCAAGCTTCTGGAGCTTTACGGAGCCGCTGGATACAAGCACAGCCTCCTGGAAGTACAAAAGCTAGCTTACTTCCTGCAGAGTGCGGGCGAAGATCTGAAGCTGGGTTTTCAGAAGCATCACTTCGGACCCTATGCCGAGAACCTGAACCACGTTCTCCAGCGCATCGAAGGCCATTTCATTCGCGGCTACGGCGACCGGAGCAAGGAAGCCGAGATCGTCATTCTTGAAGGGAGCGCAGACAGCGCAGAGGCATTCCTCGCAGACAACACGGGTGCGCATGAGCTCCTGGAAAAGGTCGCTGATCTGATCGAAGGGTTTGAAACGCCGTATGGGCTTGAACTTCTGTCGACGGTTCACTGGCTCGCGACGCATGAGAACGCAGGCGACGCGCCAACGGATATCCTGGCTGGAGTGCAGGCCTGGAATCCGCGCAAGGCGGAAATGATGAAGGAGCAGCACGTCCGTACCGCGCTGGCTCGTCTGCGTGATCGAGGCTGGCTGCCGTCGTCTGCAGCCGCAAGTTGAAGAGCGACGCTGGCATGCCGACAAGTTCTAGCATGTCGGTCGGTCTAGACGGGGTGGGGAGTTCGCGTGGCTGAATCTCAGATCGAGTGGACGGATGCGACGTGGAACCCGGTGACCGGGTGCACGATCGTGACGGCTGGATGCAAGAATTGCTACGCGATGGAAATGACGCGCCGCCTAGATGCCATGGGCATCGAGAAGTATCGCGGGCTGACGCGGCGCGCTGGCAAGCGCGTGATCTGGAACGGGGTGGTTCGCGAGGACCACGAGTCGCTCGCAATTCCGCAATCCTGGAAGAGGCCGCGCAAAATCTTCGTCAATTCGATGAGCGATCTGTTCCATGACAGTGTCAGCGATGCCTTCATCCGCGAGGTGTGGACGGTCATGAAGGAAACGTCACGTCATCATTATCAGATACTGACGAAACGGCCTGAGCGAATGGCCGCAATCATGTCTGCAGGCGTGTGCGAGGTGTTGCCCAATGTGTGGTTGGGCACAAGCGTTGAAAACGCCAAGGTCGTCGATCGCATCGACCACCTCCGCCAGACGCCTGCCGCAATCAGGTTCATCTCCTTCGAGCCATTGATCGGCGCCGTAGGGGATATCGACCTCTCAGGAATCCATTGGGCAATCGTCGGTGGCGAGAGCGGCAAGTCGGCGCGGCCAATTCGCGAGGAGTGGATCGATGAGGTTCACCAGCAGTGCATCGACAATGGCACGGCGTTTTTCTTCAAACAGTGGGGAGCCTGGGGCAGCGACAACAAGCGCCGGTCCAAGAAGGCGAATGGCCGCCAGTATCGCGGCAGGACATGGGACGAGATGCCGGCTGTGCTCTCTCTAGCGTGAGAGACGCACCGGTGATGTGAGGGTTGGGGAATGACGAAGAAGGATTACGAGTGGGCAGACGGCGCCACGCTCGACGACCATACCAGACAAAAGCACAAGGTGCTGCGCGAGTACTTCTTCCAGTACATCGCAGTGCGATGCCAGCTGCCGCAAATGGAGAGGTTCCGCCTCGCAGTGGTAGACGGCTTCTCTGGCGGCGGCCGCTACAAGGGTGGCGAGCCGGGTTCCCCGATCATCCTGATCGAAGAGCTCCGATCCGCGTTTGATGCAATCAACACCCATCGCAAGGCGCAAGGTCTTGGCGAGATCGAAATCGAGTGCCTGTTTGTGTTCAATGACGAAAGTCAGGCGGCGATCGAGCTTCTGAAAACGCATGTTGCGCCGCTGCAGGCCGAAATCCGGGAAACGCGACCCAAACTCCATCTCCGCTTCGAATACTTCATCGACACGTTTGAGCGTTCCTATCCCGCGATGAAGGCGCTCGTAGAAAGAGGCAGGTTCCGGAGCGCATTGTTCAACCTCGACCAGTGCGGCCATGCCCATGTCGAGCGGCGAACCCTTGTTGACATCATGCGATCCTTCCCGGCGGCAGAGATTTTCTACACCTTTGCAATCCAGGCGCTCATCGCGTTCCTCGAGAAGGACGCCTCGCAGCTCGGGCGCTTCGATCTATCTCGTGCGCAGCTGGCGGACCTCCAGCAGCCCATGAGCAAACAGGACTGGCTCGGGTTGGCCGAGCGCGTCGTGTTCGAGGCCTTTCAAGGTGTTGCGCCGTTCAACAGTCCCTTCTCGATCCACAATCCTGAGGGATGGCGCTACTGGCTCATCCATTTTGCCAACTCCCACCGGGCTCGGCAGGTCTATAACAACGTCCTCCACCAGACCGGCGCATCGCAGGCCCACTTCGGCAGGTCAGGCCTCAATATGCTGTCGTACAATCCGAAGGAAGAGGGCGCTCTGTATCTGTTCGATGTGACCGGGCGCCAAGGCGCGAAGGATCAGCTGATGGAAGACATTCCGCGCGTCATCTCAGATTCGGGCAACGCGATCCTGGTCGCCGAGTTCTACGAGGGTATCTACAATACGACGGCCGCTCACACCGACGACATCCACAGCGCCATCATCGAAAATCCGGACCTACAGGTGATCACCGAAGTCGGCGGCGAGCGCAGGAAAGCCAACACCATTGCCGTGAGTGACGTGATCAAGCTGAAAGTGCAGCGGAGCTTTTTCCCGATGTTCCACGTCAAGGACAAGAAGGACGGTGAGGGCTAACGGGATTTAGTGGCGTGGATCCAGAATGAAGGCCGGTTGGAACGCTGCATTGATACGGATCAGGGACGAACGCCAGCCACCGTCGGGCTTGCCTTCGATCACGCACGTCAACCGATGGAGCTGACCCCGCTCCGCACTCAGCCAGGACATGATCGTACGGGTTTTCCACGTCGTCGTTCGGGGCAGCCGCTGCTCAAGGCGCGCCACTGGACCCAGTCCGTATCTCTTCATGCCGGTTGCAAGCTCACTCATCGCGCCGGCGGCCAGGTCCGGTATCGCCGCGAGATCTTCAAGCGCGAAGCTGCCATCGTCCGACTTCGTCGTGCCACAGCGGATGTGTCCGTAGGTTGTCTCCGCCTGGTTGCTGACGGCGCGGCCGAAAAGCTCAGTGAACTTCGTAAGCTGGCTGACATTCGCAGCTACGTCATCCTCATCGACGACCCAGAGAATGTCCTGATCCGTCGAGGCAAAGCCGCTCAACAGGAAGGCGCTCAAGTGAAGGATCCAACTCAGACGCTCGTGCGTCGCAGGCTTCCACGTGTCGGTGAGTTCCGCTACGATTTCGGCGCTCGCCTCGAAGCGCGGACGAGCGATCTTGTCGACGGCGAACGTGACGAGGGCGCCGTCGATGCGGCTGGAGAGCTCGAGGAAAGACAACAGCGCGCGTCTGCGCAATGCGTCATTCATCGCCTTGAACGCCATGCGCCGTGGAGGAGGCAGAAACTGCTCCCGAAGGATGGGCTGCTGGCTCAGCCAGTAGGAATTGCGGTCGAGGTCGAGGAGCAGAAATGAAAACGTGTCATATCGCTGCGCTTTCTGGCTTCCGCCAACATTACAGACCATCATGAACTGACGGCCGCGCGTTCCCGAGAGCATCGATGGAGATCGTGATCCCATGCTGCTGTTGAAGAGGTTTGCCAGGCCCGCTCCGACGCCGGCGGTGGTGAAAATCACTGGGTTCTGCGCCCTGTCGCGCTAATCGCTCGGGACCGCGTAGTTGAACGGCAGCGAAAGCTTGAGCCCGGCATTGTTACCGGTGCACTGGATATGGAATTCGAAGAGAACGTTCTGGAGATCTAGCAGGCGTGCAACGATCTCCCGCAGGTCCTGCAGTGTGTAGCGAACGAACTCTCCAGATATGTCCTTGCGCAGAACATCCTCTGGATAGTCGTCCACGACAGCCCACACCGCATGTACGATCTGGTTTCTCTCCTTCGCCCGGGCCCGAAGGCCTCTGAACACGTCCTCACGCATGCGCTTGAGATTCTCGGGAAATCCGACTGCCTCCCAGGCTCGCTCGAAGGCCGTGATCTTGGCATGTATGGTTTCTGCCGCTCTGAACGCAGCCTGAGCGCCAATGTTTGGTTCCGTGCGCCAGGAATTTGTCTGATAGCCATCGAAGAGGATCGGCTGCGAGGTTCCCGTTGCGGCGCCGATGAGATCTGCGAGCGAATGCTCAATGCGTGTCCACTCGCTCGCTATCGCCGCGATGAGGGCAGCGCACTTTGGCCGGCTTAAAACCGCGCACGATCTGTCGATGATCGGACGCCTCGCTTTCTGGGGATCGAAGGGCTGCGGCAAGGGGCTTACTGAGAATCCTTGGGAAGTCGGGCGCAAAGACTAGCGTGACTTGCGAGATCGCTCAATTCGGCTCCTCCCGGCGACCAGCGCTTGGCCGCATGCGCTCCCGTGCGGGTCGGCCAGCCCGCCCCCCGGTCAAGGGACGCTGCGCTCTTCGCCCTTGCCCGGCGGGCGGGCTGGCCGCAACGCCGTGGGGTCGCGCAAGCGGCCCCGGCTTCGCATTCTGCCGCCGGGAAGCTCTCTGGAGCATCCCATGTCTGTTCAATCGTCATCAATGCAACTGATCCCCCTCAGCAAGCTTGTCGCTTCGCCACGGAACGTTCGCAGGAAAGACCGTAAGGCGGACATTGACGCCTTGGCGGCGTCGATCGCGTCGCGCGGTCTGCTCCAGAACCTCTGCGTCGTCCCTTCCTCCGAAGGCACGTTCGAGGTCGATGCAGGAGGGCGGAGACTCGCTGCGCTCAAGAAGCTTGCGCGCGACAAGGTCATCGCCAGGGACTTCCTCGTGCCGTGCAACGTTGTGGCATTGGAAGAGGGGCGGGAAGTCTCCCTCATGGAGAATATCCATCGCAACGAAATGGACGCGGTCGACGAAGTCGATGCGTTCGCAGCGCTGGTAGCTGAAGGCAAATCCCCCGACGAGGTTGCCCATCGTTTCGGTGTGACCCGCCGGCACGTCGATCAGCGGCTCGCTCTGTCCGGGCTGGCACCGAAGATCAAAGCAGCCTGGAGGAAGGGCGATGTCACGCTCGATGTGGCGCGCGCCTTCTGCCTGGTGGAGGATCACGGTCAGCAAGAGGCCGTGTACCGCAGCATGGGAAAGCCCATCACGCACGCGGGCTCCGTTCGCGCCCGGCTAATGGATGGCCGGGTTCGTACCTCAGACCGTCTCGCCGTATTCGTTGGCCTCGAGGCCTACGTGGCGGCCGGCGGGAAACTCGTGCGCGACCTCTTCGACGCTGACGCCGTCTTCATCGACAACCCGGCGCTTCTTACCAAGCTTGCTGAAGACAGGCTTGGAGATTCGCGTGCGTCTTGGCTGCAGGCCGCGTGGAGCTGGGTTGAAGTCCATTTGGGCGAAGGCCGGGGAACAGGGCTGTCCTCAATCCGGTTTCATCCTGAATGGCGTGATCCTACGCTCGAAGAACAAGCGGAGCTTGATAGGATTTCTGGTGAGATCGAGAAGCTCGACGCCGAACTCGATGCGTCGTCGATCGACGACGATCCACGGTGGTCGATACGTGATGATCTTGAGGCTACCTACGAGCTTGTTCGTCAGGCCGGTCGTTACTGGAGTTTCGAGGTGAAGCAACTCGCCGGGGTAGTTCTGTCGGTTGATCGCGACGGCTCGATCTCGGCAAGCGAGGGACTCGTTCGCGACGAAGACGAGAATCGCGCCAAAGCCTTCCGGAAGCAGCGCTGGGCGGGAGATGATGGCGCCGAAAGCGTTGCTAGCTCGGAGGACGTGGCGCCGATGCGCGTCAGCGCTTTGCCGAAAGCAGTGAACAGGGACCTCACACTGGCGCGAACGCGAGCGGTGAGATTGGCTCTGTCAGGCGACCCAGATATCGCGCTGGCCGTTTGCGTAGCGGCCATGGCGCTTCGCGCAGTCCACCATTCCGAGATGATCGGCGTCTCCATCAATGCGCAGCTCAGGCAAGTCGATGACTTGCCCGCGCTGCAGGATGCGTGGGCGGAGATGGAAGGGCGTCTCCCAGCGGATGAAATCGAGCTGCTGGATTGGGCGCTCGGTCTTTCCAGAGAGAGGCTGCTGGCTGTTCTTGCCGTCCTTGTCGCCGTTTCGGTTGACCTGGCTCACGAGGACACTTCTCCGGCGGACCTCAGGAGGCAGGTCATCACCGATCGGCTTGCCCAGCACCTGGACATCGACATGCGGGCCTTCTGGACTGCTGGAATCGATTTCTGGGTCCGGTTGCCAAAATCCACCCTGCTTGCATCGGTGTCAGATGCCCCCGGTATGGCAGAGCGCAGCAGTAGGGCGCGCGAGGATGCGCTCAAAGCGCTTGCAAAGCTCCGCAAGGACGAGCTTGCGGCCAAGGTCGCCACGCTCTTCGAGCGAAGTGGATACCTGCCGGAAATTCTCGTCACTCCGGTGGCGGCAGGATCGCTCGCACTGACTGAGCAAGGTCTTTCCATGATTGAGCAGCCGGTGGTGGCCGCAGAATAATGCTGCGCATCGGCCTCACGCGAGTTGCAACTCGCGTAAGGTCAAGCGCGCAGAAAAGCTGCTTGGCGACCGCGCTTCGCGCGCCGGGCTTTAGGCTTCGTTCCAAGCCAAGAGGTCTCGGTCCTCCGGGTCACAATCCCTGTCGCTTTGAATGCCGATCTACTTCCTCGCTGCTTCCTGACGCGCCTTCCACGTCGACACGAGAAAGGTGGCCATCGTGCCGGCGAGGTTAACCGCAAGCTCGGCATGTCGAATGGAGGGCCGAGCCCTCAACGGTCCGACACTATGCGCGTCGCCGAGCTTGTTCCGAAGCGCACCCAACCCCTCGACTATGGACTGGCAGCTGCCCAGGATCTGCTTGAAAGTCTGCTCCGTATGGCCGTCTGGTGCGAGATTGAGAGACTTGGCCAGCTTCCGGTAGAGCACGGGCAAGTCATCATCCTCATTCCACGTCGAGCCCGTCTCGTTGATCAGCCATTTGCACACGTCTTCCATCAATGTGCGCGCAAGTGTGATTGCCCCTGCTGGATCGGTGCTGCGCCTCTCGAGGGCGGCAAACCACCGCGCGTGCACATTGTCGGGATCAAATGCCGCAAGAGCTTCAGAAATCGATCGGTCTGCCGGAGAACCAATTGCGATGGTTCTGATAGAGTACACGGGCGAACCTGAGATCATACTTGTCCTGACGAGCGAAAAGCCGTCCCCGGCTAGGTGCGCATTAATCCCCTCAACTGTTCTCTGCTGCTGATCGACCGAAGCAGCTTCAGGATGGACGACGGCCTCCAGCAGTTTGAACAATTGGGCTCGTGAGCACGTCAGAATGTCGAGCTCTTCCAATATTTGCCGGCCATCCATGTCGTAGTTCCGCACGGTGTGCTGAACGAGGTAGTCTTCCAGACTGTTTTCTCTCGACCCGGAAGGGGCAGGCATTGATCCGATGGGCCAAAGACCGCGGATGACTTCGATGTCTGGAATCGCGGACGCAAGGTAGCGGCCTTCGAACACGGATATCAGGCGACGGCGGGTGAGGGTTGTCACGGCCGGCTGCGATAGCTCGTCGATTTTCCGGAGGATCTCGGTCAACGAGAAGTCATCGTCTTCGCGCGACAATGATCTGGCCACCTCCAAGGCGGCGTGTGCCGGAAGCGCTTCCAATCTGACCTTCACGTACCGAGCCTTGCTCGACATTGCTTCCTGCGTATCGCCATCGGCGAGGCCGACCCGCTTCGCTATGGTGGGCACGTCATAGGCTTTGTAGCCAGCGATCACATCGATCACTCTTTGCCGCATGTCACGGAGAAGGGTTACGGGAATCGGCGCGTTGGTCATGCTGGCTCTTACCATTTTCTCGACCGGTTGCGCAGGGCGCAGTTCCTGCTGACCGGTATCCTGATGTCACCAAACGCGACTCCACCGGCCCGCCACCGGGAACACGTTTGCTTATGACGCCCATCACGCGTCCGGCGCATGCCCGCTCAAGGGGCCGAGGCTTCGCGCTGCGCGCTGCAGGCCGCACCAACCCCTTGCGCGGTCACCGCTGCGCTTGCTTTCCGGCCGCTTCCGAGGGGCGTCGCAAACGCGACCCCGGCGGGGCTGATCCCGCGGGATCACAAGGAAGAGCATCATGGATCGCGCATCATTCGAACTCATCGGCAATGTCGGCAAACTCGAGATCAAGCCGATCAAGGGCGACAAGAAGCTCGCCATCATCTCCCTCGCCACATCCGAACGCTGGAAAGCCGAAGGCGGCGACTGGAACGAGAAAACCTACTGGCACCGCGTCGTTGTGTTCGCGCCCGCGAAGGTCGCATTGATCGAGAAGGCCGTGCAGATGGGCACGCGTCTACGGCTCGTCGGTCAGGTGCGTCCGAGTTACTGGGAGGATGAGCGCGGCCAGAAACGCTACTCGATCGAGTTCGTCGTCACCGGCTTCGGAGAGGTCGAGATTCTCGCGCGCGGGAAGCCGAAGGCGGACGCCGCTTCCGAAGAAGCGCCCGTGGGCGAAGAGGCTCCCAAAGCCAAGCGCAGGAAGGCCGCGTGATGCGCCGGACCGGCCGCACAAGCGGCCGGTCCCCATCCCCTCATTCACCTCATTTCGCAGGAAACACTCATGTCACCCGCTGCATCGACTGCGCTCAAAGCGCAGGACCTCGACCAGTTCACGGGAAGCGAGACCTTCTATCGTCATCCATTGTCCGCTGGATGCGTCTACACTGAAGGCGTCCAGTATCTGGCTGACGCCGGATCAGCCTACTGGCTGCTCGACGCAATCCTCTGTCCTCAGCCGCACGATCCCTTGCTCCGTGCTGCTGAGTTCCAGGTCTGGACGCTGGCCGTCGGTCAGGATCGTTCGGCCACGTTGATCTGCACCGACGGCGACGACGAGCAACTCTACGTCCATCCGATACCGTGGACTGACTTCCCGCTCGACACCGTGACGCTCTGGTTCGCCAACCGGACCCTCTACCTGCCAAGCGAGCACTGAAGCCTGACCACAAGTCAGCGGCCGGCGGCATCGCCGCCGGCTTGTCGCTCTTCCCATCGTTTCAAACTCTCAAGGAGGTCATCATGACCGCCACCGCGAACGTGCAATCTCTCCACGACACCGTGACCGCCCGCATCATCTCGGAGCTCGAAGCCGGACGCTTCCCATGGGTGCAGCCTTGGGCTTCTTCGGGCGGCACGCCGCTTGGACTTCCGCAGAATGCTTCGACAGGCCGGACCTATTCCGGTGTCAACATCCTGCTGCTCTGGTTCGCCGCCATCGAGCAGGGCAGGCCCTCCCAGCGCTGGCTCACCTTCAAACAGGCGCTCGCCCTTGGTGGAAGCGTGCGCAAGGGTGAGAAGGGGACGATGGTCGTCTACGCCGACACCTTCGTCCCCAGGGCCGAGCAGGAGAAGGCGAGCGCATCTGGGGAGGATGCCCGCCGCGTCGGCTTCCTCAAGCGGTTCACAGTCTTTCACGTCGATCAGTGCGATGGGCTTGCCATGGACCCGGATGCCGCGCCGCTTCCGGGACGGACCGAGGTCGTGCCGCACGTCGAAGCTGTCATTGCGGCGACCAAGGCTGACATCAGGATCGGTGGCGAGATGGCGTTCTATTCGCCGTCGCACGACTTCATTCAGGTCCCGCCGCAGGAAGCCTATTTCGAGCCCATCAACTGGTATCGCACCAAACTGCACGAGCTGGGTCACTGGACGGGGCATGTCTCGCGTCTCGACCGCAACTTCTCGGGCCGCAATGGCGGCGAGGCTTATGCGCGGGAGGAACTCGTCGCGGAGCTTTGCTCCGCCTTCCTGTGCGCCGAACTGGGCCTCGCGCCAACCGTCCGCCATGCGGACTATCTCGGTTCCTGGCTGGAATTATGACGAGCTGCGCATAACTCAAGTTATCCCGAGCAGGCAATAATGCGCAGGAGCGCTGATCTGCTTGCCTGATTTCGGTGCGCCGATCTCTTTTCCTCCGCATTATTTCGTCAGAGGGAGTCGAGCCAGGAGAGGACGCTCGCGTCCCGTTTCCATCTCGGCGGCTTGGTTCCTGGCTCGGGAGGTTCAACGCGCTCGAGGGCCGCGCGCTTGGTTTCCAGATTGGCTTGGGCGTAGTGGTTGGTCGTGTCGAGGCTGACGTGACCAAGCCAGCTGCGGATCACGGTGATGTCGACCCCCGCAGCCACCAAGTGCACGGCGGTGGCATGACGGAAGCTATGCGGCGTCACATGTTTTGATCGCAATGTCGGGACCGTACGAGCCGCGGCTTCCACATAGGCCGCCATCTTGAACCGAACGCCTGACGCGCTGAGGGGCTCGCCATAGCGGTTGACGAACAATGCCTGATCCGAGGGGCGCGGCTGTCGCTCGAGCAGCGCCCTCAGGAGGGCGATCGTCTCTGGCCAGAGCGGGCAGATGCGCTCCTTGCGCCCCTTGCCATAGAGGCGGACGCAGGTAGGCGTGTCGAACCGGATGGCGTCTGGACGTAGATCGAGCGCCTCCTGGATCCGCGCCCCGCTGTTGTAAAGGAACGAGAGCAGCGCATGGTCGCGCATTCCTTCGAGCGTTGACCGGTCTGGCTGGGCAAGGATCGCTTCCACCTCGATGGGATCGAGATAGCTGGGCGCAGGGATCGGCGCCCGCTTGACCGGGATTCGGAGGATCTCGGCGCATTGCGCAATAGCGGTTGGCTCACGGCTCGCCACGAAGTTGAAGAAGCTCCTTATGGCTGCGAGCCGGCAGTTGCGTGTGCCTATCGTACCTCGCCGTTCCTGCTCGGCATGTCGGAGGAACGCGCTGACCTCCTCGGCAGTGAGGTCAGCCAGCCTCAGTTGAGCGACCGTGCAGCATCGACGCGATGCGACGAAGCGCAGGAACAGGCGCCAAGCGTCGCGGTACGAGCGCACCGTGTGCATCGACGCGTTGCGCTGCTCGACCAGCCACTCATAGAAGAACGCGCGCATCAGCTGGGGGAACGGATCAACGCTCTTCATGGCCAGCCCCCTCCATGATGTTGAGGCGGGATGCGCCGATCGAACGGAACCGCGCGCTTGCCTGTTGCAGCAGATCCTGGGTGACGGTGATGTAGACCAGCGTCGAGTGGATATCCCGATGGCCAAGATACGTCGCCAGGTACGGCAACCGATCCTGCGGATTGATGCCGGCGCGATACCACTCCAGCATGCGGTTCACGACCATCGAGTGGCGGAGATCGTGGATGCGAGGACCGATCCTGCCCTTGCGGGGCTTGAGCTCGGCGCGGCGAAGGATGTCCACCAGCAACCACCCGATCGCCTGTGACGTATAGCGGGCATTGCCTTGCTCGTGCCAGAAGAGCCCCGATTGGGGGTGTTGAGGCGCCTTCGCGCTTCGCCTCGCGGCGACAAAGGCTTGCAGGTCAGCAACCACGCTGTCGGGCAGCGGCAGGATCCTGGTCTTGAAGAACTTCGTTTCGCGGATCGTGATCGTACCAGCGAGCAGATCGACATCGCCAAGATCGAGGCCCGCCAGTTCGCTGAGCCGCAAGCCCGCGCAGTAGGCCAGTACCAGCATCGTATACAGACTGATTGGGCGCAGCAGCGCCCGCCCCGACGGATAGGCGGAAGCGACATCAAGCAGCCGCCTTATGTCGGCCGGACTGTAGATGTGCGGTTTTCGCCATGTCCGCTCGACCTCCTTGTGAGGCCGTGGGTCGGGGCGGCGTGGATTGATGTTCGGGTCCAGCTGGCGCTGCGCCCTGGTGAGAGCGCGGCCGAGCTTCTCGCATTCTGCAGCATGATTGACGCTGTGGCGCGCCGCCGCCCAATGCTGGAGCATCACGTCGACCGTTTCACGCGCCAGCGCGGGATGTTCCTGCAAGAAGCGGTCGAACCGCAAGAACCAGACCTCCTGCGTTTCATAACGATAGCCTCGGCTTCGCATGAGCTTCACATGATCACGCATGAGGCCGCCGAGCGTGCTCCCGAACGATGGGTGGCGCCGTAGCGCCTCAAGCGCCTCATCCGGCTGCGGCGCCGCCAGCGCTCGCAGGATCGGTCTGCTCTGCTTCACCGCATATTCGGCACGCAGATCGGCAACCGGATTGCTCGAGATCGCCCTTTCACGCACCAGATGATCCAAGAAGCGATCCACGATGTTGGCGCGATGCAACAGGGTCGATGAATGGCGGTCTGCACCCCATTCACGGAGCCAGGTCTCGATCGTCGTCCGGCCGACCGACGACGGCCGATGCCGTCGTGCTACATCCTGGAAGCTGCAGAGCGCCTGGCGATAATAGGTTCGGCTGTTTGGGCTGCGCAGCCTGAGCGTGGCCAGATAACGCATGACGACGCGGTCGTCGGTGTCGGGCCATGTGCTCATGACAGCACCTCCCGCCCCGGCACGTCGAGTGCGACCACGCGCAGATCCTCGGTGGCGAGCTTCAGATAGGAGTTCGTTGCTTCGGTCGATCGATGACCAAGCAAGTCGCCGATAATCTTCTGGGGAACGCTCGCCCGCAGCAGTTCAACTGCGCGGGCATGTCGGAAGATATGAGGGCCGCATTTCCCCGGCGGCTCGACGCCTGCGGCGTGAAGTCGTCGGCGCAAGTCGCTATAGATACATTGAAGCGGGCGATATGGCGCACGGGCGCGGAGGAACACTACCCGGTGGTCGGTTTGTGGTCGACCGCCACGCAGATAGTCGAGCAATGCTTCGCCGACCGGCGCCATTAGCGGCAGGACGGAGCGGGCGCCCGTCTTGGAGTGGTGGACCCGCAGAGCATCGGCGCGCCAGTCGATATCCTCGAGCCGTAAATGCGTGATCTCGCCGACGCGCAGGCCATAGGTCGCGAGAAGCTGGAGGATCGCATAGTCGCGCAGCCCGATTGGAGAGCGGTCTTGCCGTGTTACTTTCAGGACCACGTCGATTTGGTCGCGGTGCAGCGTCGAGGGGATCGACTCATAGGCGTAGAGCATGGGCGCGATGACTTGCGGGGCGAGGTTTATCGGGACGAGCGCCTTTCCATGCAGGTAGCGCAACAACGAACGAAGCCGCTCGACCACGTCCTTCAGCGACTTCCGCCTCAGACCCGGCGAACGCTGGTCGAGGTAACGATCGACATCCTGGATGCTGAGCGCTGCAAGCTCGGTTGCGGCAGATCGCTCAAGATACCAGGTCAGGAAGTGCCGCGCCTCCCACATGAGCGCAGCCACGCTCGCTCGCGACAGTCCCCGGTCTTCCCGCAGCGATGTCTCGTACGCAAGACAGATCGCATGCCGGAGCATCGCGCCTGACCCTTGCGCCTCGGGTACTGGCGGCCATTGTCCAAGCGCCATCCGCAACAGCGCATGGATGCCTGACCGCGGGATTGAGGCCCACGTCGGTCCAGGCGCCCGGCCCCGGCGATCGCGGAAGCGTCGAGTGGCGGCGCGCAGATAGCGCGACACATGATCAGGCGTCACCGCCGTCAAGGCGACGTCCCGTGCGCGCAGATCGCACAAGAAGGCGCGCGCGTAGCAACAGTAGTTCTGCACGACAACCCGATTGTAGCGCTGAACTGTCAGCGCTTCCTCCAGTCTCGACAGGAGTCCGCTATGCTCGTCCGACATGATCAATTCCTCAGCTGTTGAAGGCAGCTGGATTTTGATCACCGGATAATGCGCAGCAACGTCGCTGCTAACGCTGGTGGGAATGGCAGAAATTCAGTCCCAAGCCGTGCTCCTCCGCATTATTGCCTGCTCGGGATAATTGCAGGTGCTGAAGGGCGACAACCGGGCAATCTTTCAGGCTGCGTCGATGGCGTCCAAGGCGGCTGACTTCGTCATGGGCCGCCGTGAAGCTGGCCGCGTTCAGAACGGCGCCGCTGAAATCCGGCTGGATTCAGCGGCTTGAAGGAAATCCGCCGGTTGCAACGGACTTTTCGTCTTTCACGTGGAAAAGTGTCAGAAAATGAGCTATATATCTGACACTATGGAGACGTCAGATGACGGTGTCGAAGGCCATTCTTGAGTTCCTGAAGCCGCGCAAGCGGGGCGAGCCCGTTTGCGCCAAGCAGCTGCTCCACCTCGGCAATCGCGCCGCCGTGGACCAGGCGCTGGCGCGCCTTGTCCGGCGGAAGAAGCTCGTGCGCGTGTCGCGAGGCTTCTACGCCGTTCCCGTGGAAAGCCGGTTCGGTCTCCTGCCGCCCAATGCAGGGGAGGCGATGGAAGCCATCGCGCGTCAGAAGGGCGAGCAGATCGCGCCCGCAGGCGCTGCTGTCGCCAACGCCTTCGGTCTTACGACGCAGGTGCCTTTGCGCCGGACCTACGTGACAAGCGGACGGACTCGCACGCTTAAGGTGTCAGGCGAGACAATCGAGCTGCGCCATGCACCGCCATTGGCCGAGAACGCGCGCCATGAGAGACTGCTGCGGGCGATCGAATGGTTGGGACCGGATGGTGTTGAACAAGCCAGAGCCATGCTTCTCACGCTCACGCCAGCCGAGCGGCGGACCCTCGCGCGTCGCGCGGCGGGCATGCCGACCTGGATGGCGGCGGCGGTAAGCGAAGCAGCCTATGCCGGACAGCATCTTCAGTCTCAGCGCGCGGGATAGGGCGGATTTCTTCCAGGCCGCCGTCGCACGCGTCGGCCGGAACGCCATCCTGCTGGAGAAGGACGTCTGGGTCGTGTGGGCGCTGCGGGCCCTCTTCGAGGACCCCGTTGGCCCCCATCTCGTCTTCAAGGGCGGCACCTCCCTGTCCAAGGCTCACCGGCTGATCGAGCGGTTCTCCGAGGACGTCGATCTGACCTACGACATCCGGGAGCTGGCTGCGGACCTCTTGCCACGCGGAGAGGGGGGCGAGGTGCTCGACATCCCGGAGACGCGCAGCCAGATCCGGCGGGTCAGCGAGGCCATCCGCAATGAGCTGCTGCCTGCCTGGGTCAGCGGGACGGTCGCACCCATCATTCGGGCGCGACTGGCGCGGGATGGCGCCCAGGCGGCGGTCGAGATCGATGGCTGCAATCTCAGCATACGGTACGCCCAGCAGGACCACGGGCAGGTCAAATCCGCCGTGCTCCTGGAATTTGGCGCTCGCGCCACGGGAGAGCCTGCATACTTCCACGACATCGCCTGTGACAGCGCAGCGGCAGGCCTGGACATCGACCTTCCAACAGCGCGGGCCAGGGTCATGAAGGCCGAGCGGACGTTCTGGGAGAAGGCGACGGCGGTGCATGTCTTCTGCCGCAGTGGCGACCCCGTCGGCAATCACAAGGCGCGCCACTGGTATGATCTGGAGCGGCTGGACGCCAACGGCGTCGCCCCGCGCGCGATTGCGGATGCAGACCTCGCTGCGCAGGTTGCCACGCACAAGACAGCCTTCTTCCGCGAGCGCGACCAGGCAGGCGCGTGGATCGACTATCATGGCGCCGTTGGGGGCGGGCTGCAGCTCGTGCCGGTTGGGCCACATCTCTCAGAGCTTGAGGCGGACTACGCAGCCATGCAGGCCGATGGGCTGCTGCCGGAGGGAGCGCTCACCTTCGCCAGGCTCATGGCGCGCTGCGGCGAGATCGAGCGGGCGGCCAACGCGGCGAGGTGAGCGGAGCGCCGGAGGCTGGAGGATACCAGTGCTCCGCCGTTGCGCGTGTGGGCGCCAGACAGCCGGGGCCAGGAACGAGAACAGGGAGTCGGAGAGCGTCTGGCGGTCACGCTCGGTCCCGCCGCCCAAGCGCGGCTCCTTCGGGCGCGACCCTGCGGGCGCTCCGCGCCGCCAGACACTCGACGGCGCTTCCCGCCATGCAGCACCGGATAGACCCGGTGCGCAGGCTCCTTGCAGCCTTCATGTCTTGTGGCCGCCCTGACGGTCGGCGTGTGCGTGACTGTCCATGCACACCGTTTCCGATTTCGTGCGGAACGGGAATTGGTTGCTCAGTTCATTGCAGTGTGCCGGGCGTGATGGATCGCCTCAAGGGACGACGGGGCCCCACCATTTTTTTGGCGGAAGGGCCAAAAAAATCGTGACCCCCATCGCCGCTGCGCGGTCGCGCCTGGGCGCGATCCCTTGACC
>Ga0209480_10000120_pt1 | contig 72207 bp, 51 predicted proteins | sample JI61114C2DNA_FD_187501 | JGI IMG/M metagenome (GOLD analysis project Ga0209480, IMG submission 187501) | Wastewater effluent complex algal communities from Wisconsin, to seasonally profile nutrient transformation and Carbon sequestration -... | ecosystem: Engineered > WWTP > Effluent > Algae...
CCGGATTGGATGAGGGAGAAATCTCCCATCCTACGGTAAGTAGTATATATGCCATCAGTATTACTTTTAGATTTCTTTTGTGGAAGAAAATAGGCATGAGTTGAAAAATGGAATAGTTCAGGCGAATAGTTTTTATTTAAAGGACCATAATGGCTTTTTATATAATTTTCGTTTGCATTATTTCGATCCAAAAGTTTTACATCGCAATCTTTATTTTTTAATTTTTGTGAGATATAATCAATCTCGGCTTTTGAATATTTTAGTTTTTGCCATTTTGTTTTACGAGCGCCAGGGTCGGTCATGTAAAAATCGTAATAATTAAGACCTCTGAGCGTACCGGTTGCATAAATTCCTTCAGATGCACTTGTAGAATTTGTGTAATCTATGTCTCCGTAAAGGACTGCCGAGGTAAATGAGGTGTAAGTATTTTGGTTTCGATCTAAAAATAGTAAATCTTTGGATGAGTTGAGATAGGTAATCTCAAAAAGATCACTAACTGTTTGATTGACATTTAACCTGAGAGCTGAAATATTTACTTTATTTAACATGCCGGATGTTGTAATATAAATTCTTTTTTTGTCTTTTAAATATGGAAGTATTTTATTCCAAACAAGATTGACAAGTTTCGGATTGTCATAAAGTGCATTGACTGAAAGGAAATCCAAAGCTTGTCCGGCTATGGAATCAAGCAAAGAGGCAGAACATAAGGAAATGAAATTCACTTTTTTTGCATTCGGCTCCAAAACAAAAACACCATAACGGCCCTGATCTATCAAAGGCGTTTCCTTAAATTTGTAGGTGACAAATTCTAACAATATTTCAGAATGATTGAGTGTCTTTAGGATGTCAGAATGGCTAATTTGTTTTAGCTCTTTGGCCACATTATTAGAAAGTGCAGCTAATTCCTTTTCCTTTAAATTTTTTACATTCATCACAGAATCAAGTTTGATTTGAAATTTGACTGGTTTGGAAAGCTCCTTACTCAATTCAGATTGTGCTTGTACCAGCTCCTCGTATTTAGATTGGATCACTGGATCGGTATCCTTTATGGACTTGATGTTCCGGATAGTATTTAAGACAAATCCTTGCTTGAAAAGCCAAGCATCATAGGCTCCTGACACAATTGAATCTTTTTTTACATTTTCCCCAAGAGAAAAAAGATAGTCATTAACTGATTCAAATTTTTCAATGTAACCTTGAAGTTCAACTTCGGAGAGAAAAAAGGAAGCTTCAGTAATTTTTCTTTTATAGTAGTCAAAAAATAAAAGAAAATTATCATTTGAATTTATAAAATCTTCTTTGAAAAATTGGCTCTTTGCTAAACCAAAGACACTTTCATAATAATATATTCCCTTACCTAGAGCATCTTCACTTTTGTTTTGGCTATCTAAAAATAATATTTGAGCGGAGTCAAGTTTTCCTTGATTCAAATGAGTGTTGGCAATTAATAAATTTAGCATAACTTGATCATAATTAAATGGCAGTTTTTGGACTGAAAAAATATTATTCAATTCATTTGCAAGTATCGACACCTTCGCATATTTGCCTAATTTAAAATTTACTTCTGCCAATCCGTATAACGTTGATAATCCAATATTAAACATAGCTTCATTAAGTTCTTTCCTTTTTATACTATCCGCAATTGTATAAAATAACAATGCAGAGTCTAGCATATTTAATTTAAGGTAATAGCCTCCGATGATTTCATTCAATTCAATAATGTTATAATAGTTACGGTTTTTTTGATCGTTCTCCGATTGCAAGTTTTTTAGTGAATAATCTTTGCTGAGTGCCAAAAGGTCTAAATCAGAATACAAAAGAGCAAGATTTCTCAAAGTTGTTTGGTAATAAGCCGAATGGTCACCTATTTTTTCATACAATTCTTTTGATTTCCGGTAAGCTTTTTCAGCATTACTTGTCTGATCCAAATGTTTATAACTCCCTGCCTTTAATAATTCATAATACGCATGTTTTTTGTCTGTGGGAGGGAAGAAGCGCCAACAATAGGAAATGTGCTCATCTGTGATATTCAATGCTGATTCATAGTCACCCTTATCTTGATAACACATAATAAATGAGTAAAAGAAGTCATTAATCAATTCATAATTATGGTACAAAGAACTGTCTGATTTGATTGTTTTATAGACAATTATCATATCTTCTTCAACTTTATCATTAAGAATCATTTGTTCTATAAAATATTGAGAATAAAGAAAATATTTTAAATAAAGTATATTTTTAGTACTATCAAGTAATTGCGCTGATTCTTTGGTCGTCCTCAAAAAATATTCTTTTGCCTTGTCACCGATATTTAAAAAGTAGTATGTTCGACCTAATGAGTAATGACATTTTAATTTAAAGGAATCGTTTAACTGATTTTTAGAAATAACCGAATCCATACTCAGTAGTACTTTGAGTGAGCTTGAATAAGTTCTAGTTTTTTGAAAACTTAAATATTGAGACCTAAGGGTATCCAAAGCATCCAAAACCACTCTATCATTTGTGTCTTGCGAAAATATTGATGATATAACGAACAACTGGATAAAAAGAATAAGAGTGACTTTTTGGATATTCATTATCTGTCAAATTAGGTGCTATAATTTTTTTAGGATTGACTTCGCCATAATGCGATAAGGATTCAGATTATTGTTTGAGATTTCATCAAGTATCATTTTGGGCATTTTTACTTTTTGGTTTTTGATGAGCACCAGTGCAAGATAATATTGCGCCTCCTCATAATATCGGGTGTTTTCGTTTTTAACTATATGATGTAATTCACTTTCAGCCAACTTGTAGCTCTTTATTTCTAAAAGACACATTGCATACTGAAACTTCAAGTTGTCATTGTTTTTTGCCGCTTCTTGCAGCCTCTCATAAGCTATAGTGGCTTCAAAATATTTTTCGTTCCAATAAAGCTGTTTAAATTTCATGATTGGATCTGTATCAATATCTCCTCTTGCACTGGGTTCAAGAGATTCGTCACGAAATGGTGTATAGAATTCATTATATAATTTATCATATTTTTCATTATTGCTTGTAGGTGATTGGACCTCTTTAGACTGTTGATAAGCAATCCTTTCTTTGGATTCTTTTAGTTGATCAACCTGCAAACTATCAGTTACGTTTAAGCTGTCGATCAAAGCTATTTCTAATTGTTTCTCTGGTTTGGGTTCGAGAGTGCCGGGACTTTCTTCTTTTATATTTTTTGAATAATCAATATATAGGTAAATTGAAAAACCAAAACCCAAGATTACAATTGCTGAAATAAAGGCTTTCTTAATTTGTTTTCTTTTATCGATCTGCTTCCCAATGCTATCCAATCGATCTTTTAAGGTTGCTTTGCCAGCTTCTTGTATTGATTGAATGGCAGTTTGATATTCCAGATACAATTTACTTAGTGCAGCATTACTTTGTATCTCCCTTAACAATTGCTCTAGCTCATAAGGATTTAATTCGCCATTAAAATATTTTTCTATCTTTTCCCTATTCGACATCGTCATTTCCCTTTTTGCTTATTGATATTATTTTTCTTAGTTGACTAAGGCATCTACTCAATGATGCGCTAGCTACATTTTTATTGCTAAACTTAAAAGCCAAAGTTATCTCTTCAACTGACTGTTCTAAATAGAATCTTTTTATTAATAGTTCTTTGCATTGGTTCCCGAGTTGCTCAAAACTTGGCTTTAATGTCTTATCACTTTCGTCGAGTTGAAAATCAAAATCTTGAAGTTCATTGGAACCAAAATTTTCCTCCTCAAAGGAACCTGGGAATTCCATTTTCTGATTTTTCTTCAATTTATTTAGTAAAATATACTTACCTATAGCAAAAAGATAAGTACCCAATTTGCTATTTAATACAAGAAGTTTACCATTCTTAACATTTTCAAAGAAAACAATGATTGTATCCTGCCAAACATCTTCTGCGTCTTGGCTACTAACCTTAAATTTTGATAGTGCCCATGAAGTAAATTTTGCCCGGTGCAGTTTATATACAATTTCTACTGCGCTTTCATTACCAGCCTTTATTTGAGCAAAAAGTTCTGAATCTGAAATATTCATTAGGGTTGTGCTTTGTAACTAACAATTGTATACTAAGGTAAGGAAAAATTAAATAGTATGTCAGGATACAGTATTAGAGCATTAGAGAATGACAATATTCCAATACTTTTTCAACAATGTAAAATGAGCAAATTAAAAAATAGTCACTGTAGGGACAGGTCGCGACCTGTCCCTACAGTGACTATTTTTTAATCCAACTATAGATAAAAGAATCTTAGTATTCTATCGAAAATTCCATCTCGTATCTAGTACCTAGAATCTAGCCTTTCTCCAACTTCTTATCCACATCCTCCATTGCAATCAATGTCGCCTCCTCATCAAACCATGCGTCCATTTTTGCTTTGGCCTGACGCTTCACATGGTCATCGACATATGTCCCAACAGTAATTAAACCGGTGAGCATGACAGCAAAGTCATCTGTGAAGCCCAACACGGGGGTCAGATCCGGGATGAAATCTATAGGTGAAACAAAATACGCCAAAGCGCCAAGGATTGCTGTTTTCGCCCACGTTGGCGTCTCTTTTCGCTTAAAAGCATAATACATTAATAATGTTGCGTAAACTAGCTTAGCGCCTGCCTGTTTTGCATATTTGCCGAGCTTATTCCAAAATTTCTTTTTATTTATATTTTTCACTGCTTGCTTTTTAAGTTACATTATTGCAAATGCATATTGAATTCAGTTGGTTCAATTTAAGGGGAGGAAATAATGAATATTGAACAATGAATAATGAATAATGAGAGTGGGCATTTTTTCCAGATCTAAATATCAGGCAATATTCTGTTTCTATCGTTCTAAATATTGATAAAATATAAAAAAGGCAAAGAATGATTTTACAGGAGCACATATTTCAAAGTTAGCTGAAATTATTTCAACAAAATAGATCTATCCCTCATTCTTTGCGTTCAATAGTCCTTGATTTTAATCTTGGGAAAAATAATAAATAATGAATAATGAATAATGAGATCGGGCATTTATTCCAGATCTAAATATCAGGCGATATTCTGTCACTATCGTTCTAGATATTGATAAAAAACGGTTAAGACAAAATAGGATTTTGCGGCAGCGCTTGATTCAAAGTTAGCTTAGATTATTTTAACAAACTAGATCCACCCTTCATTCTTCGAGTTCAATATCCCTTGATTTTAATAATGGGGAAAAAGTGAGAAGGTTAGAAGGTTTGGATTGTTTAAAAATTATAGTTATCCTACGTTCTTCGCGTTCAATAGCCCTTGACTTTAATCATGGGCAGACAAAAATGGTCCGAAGAAATATACTCTCTCCGAACCATTTATCCCCGCCGAAGCTGCGCTTTGGCTGGCAAAATTTATAATTCACCATTCATAATTTATCATTCTTCCAATCTTTCAATCTTCGCAAATAACAATTAATAAATAATAATTAACAATTACTTCTTCTTGCCTGGTTTCATCGGCCGCTCTACATCCGCGGTAAACATTTCCTGCATCTCATCACCCACTTTTTTGTGGAATTTCAAACCAAGGTTAGTCCCTTCCACTTCGATCGTATCACCCGCAATGAACTCTCCTTTTAGAATAAGCTTAGACAATTCATTAATGAGCTCCTTCTGCATAACTCTTTTCAATGGACGTGCTCCAAACTGTGGATCATAACCAAGATCTACTAAGAGGTCGATGGCAGATTCTGTAAGTGTCAACGTGAGGTCCTGAAGTTTGAGCAATTTATTAATACCTTTCATCTGGATCAATAATATTCTTTCAACTTCGTCCTTCGTCAATGGTAGGAACATGATCGTCTCATCGATCCTGTTCAGGAACTCCGGACGCATGGTCTGTTTTAGTAATTCAAAAACTTCCATCTTCGTTGTTTCCAAAACTTCGTCCCGCTTTTTGACGTCTATTTCACCCAGATCTTCAAAATTCTCAAGAATGATATTTGAACCAAGATTGGAAGTCATGATGATGATGGTGTTTTTGAAATTGACCTGACGACCTTTGCCATCTGTCAAATGTCCGTCATCCAATACTTGCAGTAATACGTTGAATACATCAGGATTCGCCTTTTCTATCTCATCCAATAGCACAATAGAATATGGCTTCCTTCTGACAGCTTCTGTCAACTGTCCACCTTCTTCATAACCCACATATCCCGGAGGCGCACCAAGCAATCTTGAAACCGAATGTTTCTCCATATATTCACTCATGTCGATCCGGATGATGGCATCTTTGTCATCAAATAAAACTTCTGCAAGTGCTTTTGTCAATTCTGTTTTTCCAACTCCGGTAGGTCCCAAAAAGATGAACGATCCTACAGGTTTTCTGCCATCACTCAACCCTGCCCGGCTTCTACGCACCGCATCACTTACCGCTGTAACGGCCTCAGCCTGACCGACGAGCATTTTGCCGATCTCGGCCTCCATATTCAGCAATTTGTCTTTTTCACTTTGTTGTAATTTGGAAACAGGAATTCCGGTCCACTTTGCTACTACATCGGCGATATCATTGGCTGTGACTTGTTGTGCAGTAAATCTGCTGTCCTCAGGAATTTCATTGAGTTTAGTTTCAGCATCTTTCAGTTCTGCTTCCTTTTCCTGGAGTTGGCCATAGCGGATCTTTGCAACTGCTTCAAAATCGCTTTCACGTTCAGCTTTATCAGCTTGGCGCTCAAGTTCTTCGATAGAGGCTTTCAGATTGTTGATATCGTCGATGATAGACTTTTCATTTTTCCATTTAGCCATAACAGAATCTAACTGCTGCTTAGCATTGGCAATATTTTCAGAGATAGCGTTGAGTTTCTTCTCGTCTTTTTCTCTTTTGATGGCCTCGCGCTCGATTTCCAACTGGCGAACTCTTCTATCCAATTCGTCTATTTCTTCAGGCATGGAATTGAGTTCCAATCTTAGCTTGGCAGCAGCTTCATCAATTAAGTCAATAGCTTTGTCCGGCAACTGTCTGTCTGCAATATATCTGTGTGACAATTCCGCCGCAGCGATCAACGCCTCATCGAGAATATCGATCTTATGGAAAACTTCATATTTATCCTGAAGTCCTCTAAGGATTGAAATCGTATCTTCTACTGATGGTTCGTCGACCATGACAGTTTGAAAACGTCTTACTAAGGCAGCATCCTGTTCAAAATACTTTTGATATTCATCCAAAGTAGTCGCTCCGATGGCATGCAATTCTCCTCTGGCTAGGGCGGGCTTCAGGATGTTTGCAGCATCCATGGCACCATTGCCACCACCTGCACCGATCAAGGTATGGATCTCATCTATAAATAGGATGACCTCGCCATCACTATCTGTAACTTCTTTGATGACGGACTTGAGTCTTTCTTCAAATTCACCTTTGTATTTAGCACCGGCTACCAAAGAGGCAAGATCAAGACTGTATATCTTTTTAGATTTTAAGTTTTCCGGTACGTCTTGTTTGACGATTCTCCAGGCGATCCCTTCCACGATAGCTGTCTTTCCCACTCCGGCATCACCGACTAGAAGGGGATTGTTTTTCTTTCTCCTGGACAAAATGTGCATTACCCGACGAATCTCTTCATCCCGACCAATAATGGGGTCAAGCTTGCCCGATTCGGCTCTCTCGTTGAGGTTGAGTGCAAATTTATTCAAAGAATTGTACGTACTGTCGCTGCTTTGAGAATCGATCTTACTTCCTTTACGTAGTTCAGCGATGGCAGACTTCAAACCGGCATCTGTGATTCCTGCATCTTTTAAGAGCCTGGAAGTCTTGTCTGAACCTTGGAGAATACCAAGTAAGATTAGTTCCAGAGAGATGAATTCATCTCCGAATTCTTTCATCGCTGTTTTAGCTTTTGCTATGGAAGCATTGGCGTCATTGGATAGAAACTGTTTATCACCGCCCTGTACCTTAGGTATAAGGTTGATTAGTTTTTCATTGTCGGCCTTGATCTGATTCAGATCGGCAGAAGATTTATTTACCAGGTAGTTGATGACGCTGGCATCAGTTTCAATCAATCCTTTTAAGACGTGTGAAGTATCTACTGTTTGCTGACTATTATCAGCGGCTAGTTGCTGCGCTTTGATAATGGCATCCTGCGCTTTTATTGTGAAATTATCTAAAGTCATATTATTCGTTTTTTCTTTTTAAGGTAAATCAAAAAGCAAGCCAAATATAAGGAAGCTGAGGTTAGATGCAGAATTGTCAGACGATAATATTAAGTTAAGCAATTATGTCATTGATATTCATGGAGTTGTGACAAAGTGGCGGAAATCCTTGTGAGGGAAAATTCAAGAGGGGGAAAAAAGGTATTTTTGAAAACTCACAAAATGAATAAATATTTAATATCTTCGAAGTGAGCTTTGAGTTATCTATATATTAATTACCATTCATGATTTTTGGCATATTTACTTTATCAATTTGTATAGTTGGATATTTATATTCTTGGCAACAATACAAGAGGAAAAATTATGAATTTGCGTTAATTATCATAATGCTTTGTGGCCTCATCTTACGCCTTTTTGTTGCAAACGATTTCTTTTTACATGAATGGGACGAACAATTTCATGCACTTGTTGCAAAAAATTTGATCAAGCACCCATTGATTCCGACGCTTTACGATAACCCAATACTTCCATACGATTTCAAAGCCTGGAATATGAATCATATTTGGGTTCATAAGCAGCCAATTCCATTATGGACAATGGCGGCAAGTATGTGTTTATTTGGAGTTAACGAAATAGCGCTAAGACTGCCATCCATATTACTTTCAACAATAGGAATTGGATTGATATTTTATATTGGTAAATACTTTTTCAGTGAAAAAACCGGATTACTTGCAGCATTCTTTTTTTCCATCAATGGGCTGATCATTGAAATGGCTGGCGGCCGATTTGCCACTGATCACATAGATATATTCTTTATGTTTTTTATTGAATTAGCGGTATTCTTGACTATTTGCTTTGTAAAACATAAAAAACCTGCCTATAATGTGCTTATTGGGGTGGCAATCGGATTTGCAATTCTTACGAAATGGTTGACAGCCCTTATCGTACTACCCATTTGGGTGCTAATCATATGGCAGTCGGGACAATTTAAATTCTTGGAAGCTGTAAAGTATTTTGCGATTATGGTGCTGGTTTGCATTTCGGTATTTTTACCTTGGCAGATTTATATATTCAAGGTTTTTCCGATAGAGGCAAGTTGGGAATCTCATTATAATATGAAGCATATTACGGAATATCTTGATGACCATAAAAAACCATTATATTATTTTTTTAACCAGATCAGAATTAATTATGGCGAATTAATATATTTACCGCTTGCTTGGTTTACCTGGGAAATATTTAAAAATAAACGAAAAAATTGGTGGGCAATTGGAATTTGGATTTTTATACCGTTAATTTTCTTCACAATTGTAAAAACCAAAATGCAAGCATATATTTTATTCATAGCGCCAGCATTGTTTTTAATTACTGCGGAATTTTGGAATGTCCTATCTTCAGCTGAAAAAAATGGCTATAAAAAATGGTTTTATAATTTCATACTGTTTTTATTAATTGCACTACCTATAAGATATTCAATAGAAAGAATTAAGCCATTTGACAATTCGGAAAGAAAGCCGAAATATGTGGATAATTTAAAGAAATTAAATGAACGAAATATATCTAGAGGAGTCTTATTTAATTATCCAAAACCTATTGAAGCAATGTTTTATACAGATCTCACTGTATATCCAAACTTGCCTGAAACCAAAATAATTTTGGAACTCCAAAAAAAAGGGTATCGGATATTAATGAAAGATGATGATAATATTTCCCAGGATATCAGGTCTACCAAGGGAATCGAATATGTAAATTTGAATTAATTCTTAAGTCCTCATTGAAAAACAAAATCCCCACAGACCTCTAAGCGTAAGGGATACGGAGGGCGACGACGACAGGAGGCGGTACGCAGCGCAGCGAAGTACGGAACCCCACAGAAGCCCGACCCGCAGGGATACGCCCACATCAAAAAAATATTTTGCATCTTTGCACCACAATGGCAGATCAGAATTTTATAGATTATGTGAAAATTTGTTGTCGCTCAGGTAAGGGTGGTGCAGGTTCTCACCATTATTTTCGAGACAAGATGAACTCTCAGGGTGGTCCTGACGGTGGTGACGGAGGCCGTGGTGGCAATATCGTTCTCAAGGGCAACAGTAATGTGTGGACCCTCATCAACCTGAAATATCGCAAACACATCATTGCCGAAGATGGCGTCAATGGTTCTAAAAACAACAGGACCGGCAGAAGTGGCAAGGACATCATCCTGGAAGTTCCTCTTGGCACTGTGGCTAAGAATGCTGAAACTGGCGAACAAGTTTGTGAGATAACGAAAAATGGTCAAAAGGTAATCCTCACTTCAGGTGGACGCGGTGGATTGGGCAACTCGCACTTCGTGTCTGCCACCAAACAAGTTCCAAAATATGCTCAGCCGGGCGAACCGGGTCAGGAAGTGTGGAATGTTCTGGAGTTGAAATTGCTTGCAGATGTCGGTCTCGTGGGCTTCCCAAATGCCGGTAAATCTACCTTGCTCGCTTCTGTCAGTGCTGCCAAACCTAAGATTGCGGATTATGCATTTACGACGTTGGTACCGAATCTGGGCATCGTCCGATACAGAGATCATAGCTCCTTTGTCATGGCGGATATTCCCGGTATCATTGAGAATGCGCACCTGGGAAAAGGACTTGGGATTAGGTTTTTGCGGCATATAGAAAGGAACTCGCTGCTCTTATTCATGGTTCCTGCGGAGACCGAAGATATCGGCAAGGAATATCATGTCTTGCTGAATGAATTGCAACTCTACAATCCTGAATTGTTGGATAAGCCGCGCATGCTGGCCGTCACGAAGATGGATCTCATCGATGAAGAAATGAAGGAATGGTTGACACCTACCTTGCCTGCGGGTATTCCGACTGTATTTATTTCAGCAGTGACAGAAAAAGGTATAGACGAATTGAAGGATACGATATGGTCCTTGCTCAATACCAATAACTACCAAAGCGACGAAGAGGAATAAATGGGAGGGTTGATCGCTATCAGGGACTTTGCTACTGATTTTTACAATTTCGATCCTGACCGTGTAACGTTATTGCCGATGGCCGGGAGTAACCGGGTTTATGTCCGTTTATTTTTTATCCATACAGTCGTCATAGGCACTTTCAATGAAAATGTTGCTGAAAATCAGGCATTCTTCTACCTTTCAGATGCATTGAGCAAGAAAGGTATCCATGTTCCCAAAGTCCTTGCTATTAGTGATGATCAGAAGATATATCTCCAGGAAGATTGCGGTTCGATGGATGCCTATAGTTTGCTTATTGGTGCTAAAACGGAGGAAAAAGTTGCGTTGCTCAGGGAGATCATCGATGATCTCGTCGAACTTCATATTAAGGCTTCTTCAGGTATCGATTATCTGAGATGTTATCCATCAGCGAGTTTTGATTATAGTGACGTGTTGTATGATCTGAGGTATTTTGAAAGACATTTTCTCAGTCAGGTAGGCATAGGTTATGATGTAAAAAAATTAAAAAGAGAGTTTGAAAATATTGCCACAGGTGTTACAAATGCTCACTTTCTGACCTTTATGTACCGGGATTTTCAGTCGAGGAATATCATGGTGCAGGAAGATAAATTGACTTTTATTGACTTTCAGGGTGGTCGCAGAGGGCCCGGTGTGTATGATATTATTTCTTTGTTATATCAGGCTAAACTTAAACTCGATGAGGGAAATAGAAAAGCCTTGATCCAATATTATCTCGAAAAAATCGCCAGTCAATCCGGGTATACCGTAGACCAACTTCAGGAGGATATTAATGCCATCAAGATCGTGCGATTACTCCAAGTATTAGGTGCTTATGGTTTAAGAGGTCTTGTGGAGCAAAAGCCGCATTTCATCTCCAGTATTGATCCCGCCTTAGACAATCTCAAGATCTTCACAGAAGATGTAAATTTTGCTGAAAAAAGCCCTTATCTGCATACGCTGCTTGATAAAATTGTTCAAAATAAATCTGAAATATTGTGTCTGATACCGGTTTAAAAATTCTTGTCAGGAGTTTTTCTTACAAAAAAAGGACTTTAATTGATGATACAGGCCATGGCATTGGCTTTGTATTCGATATGCGTGCAGTGGACAATCCAGGCAGGATCGAACATATGAAGGTATTGTCCGGACAGACTGCCGAAGTCAAAACGTACCTGGAGGATAAAACTAAAATGCCTTCATTTTTGGAGCATGTCAAAGGCCTAATAGATATTACTGTCACCAATTTTTTGGAGCGTGGTTTTTCCAATCTCACCATCAATTTCGGTTGTACCGGTGGCCAGCATCGCAGTGTGTATGCGGCAGAGTGGATGAATGGATATTTGGTCGCTACCTATGGCGTAGAGGTGGAGTTGGTACATTTGGAAAAGGAGACGTGGGTGAGGGAATGAGTAATGGGTAATTAGTAATGAGAGCGGGCTGATGCGCCAGGTCCGGGCAGCAGGCGATGATTGAAATGTTGGATTTTGGATGTTGGATTTTGAATAAAGAGCTGGAATTCTTGTTTAGATTAAAACAAAGGCGATTATTCGAAAATTGATTCAACAATGGGAAATTTGCTCACCTCCTCACCTTTTCACCAAATTCATAGGCCTGAAAGGTCGTTTTCTTCCAGCAAATTGCGAAAGCTTTTGCAAAAAATAATATGTCACGAAATACCAAAACCTTAGAAAATTCCATTATTTGCAGAGACCAATGTCACATATGTATTACAAAATCAGTGAAATTCCGTAATCCTTTAAATCCGTGATTCAGACAAAAATAGCAATTGGTAATAAGAATATCTCACCTTCTCACCTTCTCACTTCCTAAACACTTCGATCTCCTTCATTTCCGTCACCAAATCCGTAAATTTACCTTCGAATCTTGTCGCTTTGACTATGTGATTATCGATCCAATGGTAGTTTCCGCCACGTGGTTTGCCGAAAAGGATACCATGATATTTGAAGCCGTAACGGTCTAGCCATTCTTCTGTGATCTCCCTGTGCACTTCAGTTCTGGAAGTAAAAAAAGTCACGATATGCCCTTCATCGTACCATTTATTGAGCATTTCAAGGGCGTCAAAGTAAGGAAGTGCGGTGACCATTCTCTCAGGTTCCTCATTGGGCACGTCATCACAGATAGTTCCATCGATGTCAATCAAGTAGTTTTTAATTTCTACAGGTAAAACAGGACTTAAGTGATGTCCTTCTGCATCAATAAGATCTTTCAGGAAATTATCTTCTGTATGTGCCATGAGCATGGTTATTTTTTGAATAAGGGCGCAAAGGTAGTATTTATTATGATACTAAAATGCCCTTCCTCCTTTAATAATTATTTATAAACGATTATGTTTGAGCCTTCAGTAAAAGATTTTAGTTAAAAAACATACATTTTTTCAAGTACTTTTTTAGTTTAGTACATATTTACACTAAGTATTTATAAGCATTTAGAAATTTGATTTGAGAATATTAAGGTGTGATATTGTGTATAACATATTGCAAAAAGAGAAAAAGAAAAGACTTAGCAAATCCAAATCCCTCGCTTCGCTAGGAGACGCTAATTTTATACCCCTCTAAACAAAAGTTTTATCATTCCGACTGAAGGGAGGAATCCGCCAAATAAAAATCAATTACTTTATACTTATCTCTCTTTTTATAAATATTTATTCATTTACTCAACTTATTGTGCAATTTGCTAAACACACCTCGCAATTTTTGTAAAACAACATTAATCCTTAAATAACTATCTTGCCGCCAATTAGAAATATGAATTTTATGAAGTATTGGACCACTTTCTTGGTTATGGCCTTATTTTTAGTGGTGTCAGCGATAAATGCTCAGGTCTCAGGTAGAATATTGGATGATAAAGGCGAATCCTTACCGGGAGCCTCAGTCGTCTTTAAGAATACCACCAAAGGTGTCACCACAAATGCATCAGGTTATTTTAACATAAGTTCGACACCGGATACTTTTACCCTTGTGATCAGTTATGTAGGAAGTAAAACCAAGTTTGTTAGCACACAACGAAATGCAAGGTTGAACATTACACTGCAAGAAGAGATCATAGAATTCGCAGAGGTGGTCATCAAATCCGGTGAAAATCCGGCATTGCGCATCATAAGAAAAGCAATGGAGAAAAGAAAGGAGCTTGCTGATACAAAGGACCATTTTAAAACGCAGGCTTATACAAAAGGAATCGTGTTGAGCAAGGCGGGCTTCTCGAGGCTTAAAACTATGGGCATCGTCGATAGTTCAGAGGTACGAGATTCTGCAGGCAATGTAATCCTATATTTGGCTGAATCAGTTACAGATTACACAAAAATTGGTTCTGATAAGAAAGAAAACATCCTTTCCTCACGAAGAAGTGGCGATACGAAAGGCATAGCACTTAATTTTCTGCAGTTTTTCAACATAGATTTTACAGAAAACTATATAATTTTTCAGAAAAATGTGGTCAACCCAATTGGCAACTTTGCCTTTCAATATTACGACTATGAGCTAGAGGGTAGTTACTATGAAGGTCTTCAGAAATATTATAAAATTATTGTCAAACCTAAACGAAAGGAAGAGGCGGTCTTCTTTGGATCTATTTACATTGCTGATGAATATTTCACTTTGAAGCAGGTGGATTTATTTACAAAAGGCCCGAACGTCGGTATTGAGATCATGGATAGCCTTATAATCAAACAAACTTTTCAGAAAATAGATGGTTTTGAAAAGTGGATGCCACTCGCTCAATCTATGGCTTTCAAAGCGGGATTCTTTGGCATAAACTTCGAAGGTTCATTTATTGGCATGTACAACGACTATCAGTTACTGCCAAAGGATGCCGTGATGCCGGACAAGAAAACGGTCATTGAATTCGACAAACTGGCAGGAAAAAAATCAAATGAATATTGGGATTCTCTCCGGCCGATCGCACTGACAAACGGTGAGTTGCTCGATTATCAAAAACGGGATAGTTTGGCAATTATTCTTGAATCAAAACCTTATCTGGATTCAATGGATAGGATCGCTAATAAGTTTAAATTTAAGAATATTCTCGGTTATACCTTCCGAAATTCTTATAGAAATTACAGTATTGGACTTACAAATACGCTCGCATCAATCATGTTTAATACTGTTCAGGGATTCTATTTCCATCCGAATCTGATATATCAAAAAAGATGGGAAAAATACCACGACCAATTGTATCTAAAGCTAACCCCAAGCTATGGTTTTTCAGAAAATAAATTAAGATATTCTTCCGAAGCTACTTGGCGGCATCGCAGTGCACACAGTTGGCGGGTAAGTGTAATGTCAGGCAACGATGTGGACAATTACAATACCCTCGAACCAATAAGACCATTAGCCAATGGTTTTACCAATTTGGTTTACAAGAAAAATCACGGTCGATTTTACAATAATAAATATGTAAGCCTGAATGGATGGTATTCGCTCGCACCCGGACTAAGTGCCGGTGGAACAATCACAGCGCAGAACAGGACCACATTGTTGAATAATACCAATTTCAGCATTAGATTGAAAGAGCGTGATTACAAGTTTAATTACCCGGATGAATGGGATATAACTACAATAGATAAAGAGAGTAATGCTTACACTACAAAAGTAACTGTCAATTGGCAACCTGGTAATAAGATCATTAAATTGCCGGATGAGGAGTTCAATGTATCATCTGATTATCCAACATTTGAGTTGACTGCGATCAATGCATGGAAACTTAAGTCTGGTGATGCCAAATTCAACAGAATTAACTTCAACATTAAAAATATCAGAATTCCTTTAATTGTATTGGGCAATATCCAGGCGAATATTTTCTCAGGAATATTCTATGGCGATAAGCCTCAATATATGATGGACTTTGCACATTTCGCTGGAAATAAGGTAGACATCAAGCCTCTGGACACCTATCTTTCTTCCTTTAAAAGGCTCTCTTACTATGAGTATAGTACGAATGACAAATATGCTACTATTTTCGCTGAATGGAATCTGGAAGGATTTTTATTTAAGAAAATTCCATTGCTGAATAAGACCGGTTTCAACGAAATCATTTCATTCAATGGACTCATTACACCTGAAGCAAAAACAGTTTATGAGATAGGAGCAGGACTAGACCGCCTTGGGTTTGGAGCATTCAGGATATTCAGAGCAGATTGGTACTGGAGCTTTGATCAAAATGGATATAAGAGGAATGGATTTGTAGTGGGTGTTAATATGGCTGCGATCTTGGGTGCGATCGGGAGGAATTAGTGAGGAATGAGTAATGAGTAATGAGTAATGAGTAATGAGTAATGAGTAATGAGTAATGAGAGCGGGCATATACGCCAGGTCTGGTCTGCAGGCGATAATTAAAAATTGCAATGTGAAAAAGTGAGGAGGTTAGAAAGTGAGAAGGTGTTGTAATTTACCAGTCATAGCCTTCTTAAAATCTTCGCGTTCAATAACCCTTGGCTTTAGTCAGGGAAAAAAATCGCACACAAAAAACAGACAGGCCTGAAAGGTCGTCTCCACCCAGCAAATTGCGAAAGTTTTTTGCGAATTAATAAATGCATCATAAGCTATTTTACTAAATATAATTACAGTCGAAATTCAAATAGAAAATATGAATTATGAATCTGAAATTTTCCACAAATACACAAAGTGCCAAAACGCAAATACGCAAATGCGCTCTACTAAAGTCCAAAGCGAAGCGAACCAAAGACTAATATACTCATTTCTAATCCTAAACCCTTACCTTTGACCCTTCAATCAAAAAATACCATGGGCAGAGGAAAAGGAAGATTCAATCCGATTATATTGACAGGCAGGACGATCACAGGGATAGCAGAGGATAGTAAGTCAGTATGTCGAACTGATGATGGACAGGTTTGCTTTGTAGAGGGTGCTGTGCCAGGTGATGTGGTGGATGTATTGGTGCTCCAAAAGAAAAAAGGTTTTTTGATTGGAGTCATGCAAAAGCTTATCACTCCATCTCCAGAACGCGTAGAACCAGTTTGTGAACATTTTGGTATCTGCGGTGGATGCAAGTGGCAAAACTTCAGTTATAAAGGTCAGTTGGCTGAAAAGCAGAATAAAGTAGAACAAGCAATTTTGCGTATTGGCAAGACTGAACCAAAGGAATTTCTACCTATTTTGGGTTGTGAGGAGCCTTATTACTATCGTAATAAACTAGAATATACATTTTCGAATAAAAGATGGCTGACTAAAGACGAGATGAGTCTGGAAGGAGACATTTTAAAAGAGCCCGGACTAGGTTTTCACCGACCTGGCGCCTTTGATAAGATCGTAGACATCAATCACTGCTATCTCCAACCAGACCCTTCTAATGAGATTCGTAATTTCGTAAAATGGTTTGCCAAAGAGCAGGAATGGCCTTTCTTTAATGTGAGAGCGAGAGAAGGTTTTATGCGTAATTTATTGATCAAGACCTCTTCACTTGGAGAAATAATGGTGATGGTGTCATTCCACTATGACGATCAGGATGCTATAAAATTGTTACTCGATGCCATGCTCGCCCGATTTGATGATATTACTACCCTACTTTATGTCATTAATGAAAAAGCAAATGATACTTTCCTTGATCTTCCCTGCATCACGTATTACGGTCCGGGTTATATCGTAGAAATGTTGGGTAAGGTCAAGTACAAGCTTGGCCCAAAATCATTTTTCCAAACAAATATTAACCAGACCATCAATCTTTACAATATAGCACTTGATTTTGCTGACCTGAAATCAACTGACAACGTATATGACTTGTATACCGGCCTCGGGAGTATTGCCCTATATGCCGCAGCACATTGTAAAAAGATAGTAGGAGTTGAAAATGTTGAACCAGCGATAGAAGATGCCAAATCAAATGCCATCTGGAACAATATCAATAATGCTGAATTCGTGGTAGGAAACGTCGAAGACGTCATGAATGATTCATTTATCGAAAGATATGGACGACCGGATGTGATCATCACAGATCCACCCCGCATGGGTATGCACGGAAATGTCGTAGAAACACTATTGAAACTTGAATGTCCTAAAATAGTCTATATCAGTTGTAATCCGTCTACTCAGGCAAGAGATATTCAATTGCTTTCAGAAAAATATGAACTTGATAAATTACAGGCTGTCGACATGTTTCCTCAGACGAATCATATTGAAGCGGTGGCGCTGTTGACGCTAAAATCGGTAATGAGTAATGGGTAATCGGTAATCGATTGTCAACATAATTGAACCTTTATGAGATTCATACTCTTGTATTAGTTGATGCTAATCGATCAAAGTTGATACTTCTAAGGCCCATTATCTAGCGTCTAGCGTCTGATTTCTTACCTCTGACATCTAACTTATACTTTAAACTCCATAAGCCTACTTTTGATATGCCCATCAAATTCCTTCCCGTTTGAACCAATGAAGGTAACTTCAGCCGGTAAGATAAATATAGGTAGTTGACTATCAACTATATACTTACGATGTAATGCGAGCCTTACTGCATCCTTCTCTGTAGTGAGTATAATTTTTTGGTCAGCTTTCAAGTCGTCAAATGTCTGTTTTAAGGTACCCATCTCCTGACTCGTAAAAAAATGATGATCAGGATATTCAAATGAGTGAATAGTCCCGGCTTTAGTCTTCAGGTAATTCATAAGGTAATCTGTACCTGCAATTGCAGAAAATAAAACTACATCCAATTTGTCTGTAAGTGCTACCCTTTGATTAGGATTGAATAGTCTGTAAGGATGGCCATAATTAAATGCTGAGAAAAAGACTTTTTGATGGGGAAGCGGTTTAATCTTATTTATCATCATTTCTTCTTGTTCCTGGCTGATAGAAGGAGGACACTTAGTTACAATTATTGTATCCGCCCGTTTTGAACCATTGGATATTTCACGCAATGCTCCTACAGGAAGCAAAAAATCATTGTAAAATGGCAGATCATATTCTGTCAATAATATATTTTCAAAAGGCACGACTGATCTATGTTGAAAGATATCATCCAAAAGTATCAAATTCGTGTCCGGTCGTTTTTGCATCACCTCAGGAATGGCTAATGCTCTTTGAGCGCCAACGAAAACTCCAAGGTCGGGATATTTCATCTTTAACACTAATGCTTCATCACCTACCTCTTCGGAAGTAGAATTTTGAAGAACTTCCCTATTACCTGTTGTCTTTCTGCCATAACCTCTGCTTAAAGAAGCTACATCGATATAAGGTGATAATAATTTAACAAGGTATTCAATGTGGGGTGATTTGCCTGTGCCTCCCACTACCAGATTGCCGATACCAATAGTAGGAACAGAAAATCTGACAGGACGGATCACTTTTGTATCATAAAGTGCATTACGTATGATACCGATCAATCCAAATAATAGGGCAAAGGGTAACAAAATGACGGTGAATGATAAGAGGGGATTTTTCTTTTTTATTTTGATTGACACTATATTTCTAATTATATAAATTTGTGATAATTAATGCTTTGAAAGAGTAGTTGACAAATTGAAAATTATTTATCATTAACAATAAATCCAAAACATCGACAATAATATTATGTTCCTATTGTCGAACTTACTCTAGGAAAAGCTTTTAAATTCTTGTTTCAAAGTTATGATTTAACATGAAAAAGGGAACAAGGTTTATTTTCTGATGTGGGAGGGAATATTTGTTCCTTTTCTCGTAAGCTAAATAGCACCCCCTTTCATAGTATCATAATATTAAATTACAATTGAATTGAGTGATAGGACAAATTAATGTAGCTTTGTAAAATAGCTGACATATTATTATTTATTTATATATTTGTTCTCTATTTTTTTCAATTTTAAAAATAACATAATGTTATTAAGTCTTTGTTTTTTGCTTCAAAGTCTGGTGTTTCCCTGGACTACCAACGCTGATTATGAAATGAGTCCGGTCGAGAAACTTAACACAAAGATTAATTCAAGCAAATACGATGAGATCAATCCCGTCATTAGTAAAGATGGGCTCACAATCTATTTTACGAGGGTAGGACATCCTGATTTCAACAGGACGCTGATGGATGAGAATCTTGATCTAAGCACCTCACTCAGCTTTAATGATTATCAAAATGAGTTGTCAAATATTTACCAGACGCTCTCAGGAAAAAAAGTCAGCAGTGTCACTGATAATGCTTTCAATCAGGACGTATGGGTAGCCACCTGGAGCAATGGAGATTTTAACAATATCCAGCATCCAGACTATCCACTCAACAGTGCCCTTCCTAACAGCGTTTGCTCACTTACTCCTAACAATAATGAACTGATCGTCATCAATGAATTTTACAAGGATGGGAGTATGTACAAAGGATTCTCTACGATCAAACATGTGGGAGATAACAATTGGCAATTTCCCAGACCGCTGTTTATATACGATTACTATTCATTGAGTCCTGATGTCAATCTTACTATGAGTGAAGATGGCAGGGTCATAATCATGTCATTGAACAGACAAAGCTCTCTTGGAAGTAATGATTTATACGTAAGCTTCAAGGTGGATGACAATCTTTTTACTTCGCCATTGCCGTTGAGTTCAAAGATCAATTCGATATACAGAGAGACCACACCATTTATTTCAAGAGATGGCCAATTTATCTATTTCTCTTCCAATAAGCCGGATGGTTATGGTGGCAATGATATTTATGTAGCCAGAAGGTTGGATGAAAGTTGGCAAAACTGGAGTGAACCTAGTTTGTTACCCGCTCCAATCAATTCTGTATATGATGATTCTCAGCCTTTTGTCAATGAATTTACCGGATATATTTATTTTACTAGTAAGAGAGATGGGACCAGTGACATATTTCGATCCGCTTTTCACCCAATGAAGGAAAATGAGCGCAAGAAAACTTTGATCATAAGAGTCGTCAACTCACTAACCGGCCAACCAATAAATGGAGAGGTAGTCTATGGTAAACTATCTGATGGATTCTATACACAGACGCTGAATACCATCGATGGTACTATTTATTATTCATTTACCGATGAAGATGACATAATGATTAAAGCCAAAAAATTAGGATATACAGGTGTAAATAAAGATGTAAAACTTTCTGAATTATACAAAGATGAGATTACAATGCAGGAAATTACGTTGTATCTTGAACCCAAGGATAAAGAGGAAAAGTTTACCCTTAATAATATTTATTTTGTTCAGTCTACGGCTATAATAAAAGATGAATCTTATGAGTCTTTAGATCTTATAACTCAAGTGTTGAATAAGAATGCGGCCCTGAAAATGAAAATATCAGGTCATACAGATAATGTGGGGGAAGAACAGAGTTTAATTCAATTATCCCTCGAACGTGCCACTGCTATTAAAGATTATCTGGTAAAAAAGGGTGGAATTGATCCTAAGCGGATTACTGCGGAGGGCAAAGGCAGAAGTGAGCCATTAAATGATAATTCAACTGAAGAAAAAAAGTCTAAAAACAGAAGAGTGGAATTTACTGTATATAAGTAGTTTACATATTTAAAATAAAAATTATATTAAATTTAGCAACTTAATTACCAAATAGATATAAATTATTGATTTTTGGCATATGTTTTGCATGTATTATTGTAGAATATTTAACCTAATTATCAGTTTCTGTCCAACCGATAGTCCCAAAAACAGATTTCATGCACATGTTTATATTTTAATCGGTTGGACTTTTTTTTTATTTTAATAGCCCAATTTCTCTACTATTTCAGCGAGTATGTCCTGGCAAGACAAGTTGATTCAATATCCTTTATAGTACTGGATGCTAATAATAGCGAATGTAAATTCGTAATAGTCCATACCGAAGTTTCGGGATGGTCAAACGACTTTCAGCTCGGTATTATACGGCAAAATATTGGTCAAATACATAATTCCTTTTAGTATAATATACGAAAATCATAAAATGCCAACTGTAGGGACAGGTCGCGACCTGTCCCTACAGTTGGCATTTTATGATTTATAGAAACTAAATTAGAATTGGAAACTATCCTGTGGGCAATTTTCCATTTTTCAATTTTCATCTTTCTTTTTGAGAATTATTCCATATCCGTGATGATCTCATCCTCACCGTCAAGTTTTCCTTTGCGCGCAGTGAGTTTATTAGCGGTGAGCGAAAGAAATTCTGTGCGGTTTCGGCAGATATCGATAGCCAGATTGGTAGCCTGACGAATGGAGCTTTCAGAAGCTTGGTTTTTCCCGGCTATGTCGAAAGCGGTACCATGATCCGGTGAAGTGCGAACAATGGGTAGTCCTGCAGTGAAATTCACACCACCACCAAAAGCTAGTGTTTTGAAAGGTACGAGTCCCTGATCGTGATACATTGCAAGAATGGCATCGAACTTTTTGAATTGACCGGATCCAAAAAATCCATCAGCAGGATAAGGACCCATGATCAGATGACCTGCTTTCTTAAGTTCATCGATAGCAGGCTGGATTACTTTGGCTTCTTCATCACCAAATAAACCTTGATCCCCTGCATGTGGATTAAGCCCCAGAATAGCTATGACAGGACGTTGAATATCGAAATCCATTTTAAGTGTTTGGGTGAGCATCTGTGTTTTTTCAATAATAGCGGCTTTAGTGATACTCTTTGCAACATCTTGCAATGCGATGTGGCCTGTGACCACCCCTATACGAAGATCATCATTGACCATGAGCATCAGACTTTTATTACCGGAAAACTTATCTGCCAGAAATTCTGTGTGTCCTGGAAATCCAAAACCTGACATTTCCATTGACTTTTTATGGATCGGAGCGGTAACTAAAGCATCAATACGCTTATTTTTAACTGCATCCAGAGCTGCATCCAGCGAAATCCCTGCATATTTACCACCAGTTTCATTGACTTCTCCATAAGTGATAACCACATTTTCCTTCCAACATGAAAATACATTTATCTTTTTAGGTTTCGGACTGTCTTCATCTTTCATAAAATAAAAAAGGTTATCGTCCAAGCCAAGCGATTTTTTATAATCCTGGATTAATATAGAAGAACAGTATATAACCGGTACAAAATAGTTTGAAAAATTAGATTTGACAAGGGATTTGAGGATTACCTCAAGACCCACGCCATTAATATCACCTATTGAAAAACCTATCTTAGGTATAGTCATTTTTGAATTTTTAGTCTGCAAATATAATTTTTCTTAAGGAGAAAGTTGCAGGTTGATGTTGAAGCAAGGATTATTCAAGCTGAATGGTTAAGGAAAATAGCAAGTTAGAAGATTAGCTCGTTAGCACATTAGCATTTTATCTGGGCCACGAAAACATGATTAAATTCTGCACGGCAATTTTTTGTCGGATAGTCTTTAGTGATTGGTTTATTTTGAAAATATACTAATCATTATGTACTGGTTAACTAAACACTGTTACTTCACCAATACTCTTTTAAATTAATTGCATAATCAATATTCTTTACGTCCTTGAGCTTTAAATGGAATTCACCATCAATAGTTTTAGTTATTTCTTCCAATACAAGCATGCCCATAGGGATATCCGTAGGAAATTTTAAAGGTAATTTTAATTCAGCCTTACGATCATTGAAGAAATAAAGCGAATTGGCCATAATCCTGCTGTTAGTGATGTACTGATCAATGACATCGCGATTCTTAGTATTGACTATTGTATAATGATCGGCATTATAAAGCGGGAAACCCATTGCATCCTTTCCATAGGTGCGCATTTCTCCGGTATTTTTATGAGTTTCCTCGAAACTACCAATTTCACTAAGGCGCTCTTCTATTTTTTTAGAAAATTTAATTGTGTCACTTAATAGGCTTTTTTGTCCTGAATCATCAGATATAGCAGTAAGATAGATCCCATTTGGGAAACCCACGACCCATTGTACTTCCGCATATCCTACACCATAACTTTCATCTGTAAACAACCAGCAATTATTCTTTTCATTAAAATACACAGTAATCTGCCCCGAATGTCCATATTCACCTTCGGGAATCACGGAGGAGGAATATTCATAAATATAAGCCTGGTTGAAGTAAAGTTTTTGAGGGAGATTAAGTGGGTTGGACTGGCCAAAAATTGATGAAAATTGAAAAATGAAAATTGAAAAATATATTACAAACTGTCGAATGCCAATTTTATTCATGGTGTTGAAATTTGTTTTTTAAAAATTATTTTCAAAATATGATAAAAACACCCCGACCTTAGGCCAATCTCGCCTTTATTGTTGGGCAAGCCCCAATAAAGGAGGTTAAATCCTTAATTCCGGTTAAAGGCCTTTTCTGTTGACAATAAAACTAAGCAACCAAGCAGGACCTATGAGAAGAAATTGTAAATCTTTGATAAATGATGGTTTTTTTCCTTCGATCTTGTGCCCTATGAATTGTCCGATCCATGCGACCACGAATATTCCTATCGAATAATAAAATAAATGTTGGGTATTCCATCCCAACCAGCCAAATAGCTTCCAATTGCCAAACAATAATGCCAAAGATATAAATACAAAGTAAATAGTGAGTGGTTTTGATAAATTCCAATAATAAAACAATGCTATAAATAAAACGATGGCACCAAGGTTATTGTACCAAGTTTTTGCACCCCAAAGTACTGGAGCTGACATCAAGATACCAACAAGGCTAAACATGATGGCAGGAACACATATCCAGTGTATAAATTTATTGAGCGCGTTCTGATGACTTGAACCATATTCAAGCAATAAGCCTTCTAATTTTGTCTGCGTTGCATCCATCTTTGTGTATTTATGGCAACTAAGTTAAACAAGAATTTGGAAAAATTGTAAATGGTGAGTTATAAATTGTAAATGATTCTATATCAGGTGATCGGGTGATCGGGTGATGGGTGATCGGGTGATCGGGTGATCAGGTGATCAGGTGATCAGGTGATAGGTGATCAGGTGATACGAAAATTCTCGACGGACGATCATTCTAATTTCTAATTTCTGACTTCTAACTTCTGATTTCTGACTTCTAATTTCTGCCTTTCCAAGAAAAAGGGTAATAAATACAATTTGTACTCATTCCCCTTTCCATATTTTAATATTAACTTTTTAAGAAAGTAATTTCTTCACCACTTCTGAGATCGACTTCCCATCGGCCTTTCCGGCAAGCTTCTTGTTTGCTGCGCCCATGACCTTGCCCATATCTTTGGCTGAGGTGGCGCCTGTTTCAGCGATAATAGCCCTTAGTTCGGCTTCAAGTGCTTCACCTTCAAGCTGCGCAGGTAGATATTTAATAATGACAGCGATTTCTTCACTTTCGACGACTGCTAGATCTTCACGACCTTGTTTTTCATAGATCTCCAAAGAATCATTGCGCTGCTTGATTAATTTTTGGAGTATTTGAATTTCTTTCTCTTCATTGATTTCATTGCCAGAACCATCCGTCTTAGCAATTAAAATAGCTGATTTGACAGCTCTAACACCTCTTAGCCCTGCCGCATCCTTTGCTTTCATAGCAGTTTTAAGATCTTCATTTATTTTTTCTTCCAAGGTCATATTACTATAGTTTTATTGTTCTTTTTGTGATAAATATAAATTCGTCAGGTTAACATAATCTTCAAGTGAAAGTTGCTCGGCACGCTTGTTAAAAAACTCTCCTTCGAGTAAACTCTGATCTATAAATAGTGCTTTAAGATTATTTCTCAGCATTTTACGCCGCATACCAAAGCTTTGTTTGACTACCCGAATGAATGCTTTTGGATCGTGAATTCCATTATCATCCGTCCTCCTCGTCAATTTGATGACTAAAGAATTTACTTTCGGTGGAGGTGTAAATGCAGAAGGAGGCACGTCTATGACCCTTGTGCCAATGTACCATGCCTGCGTCAGCACGCTAATGACACCGTAAGTCCTGCTACCAGGAGGAGCAATGATGCGTTCTGCCATTTCTTTCTGAAACATGCCGACCATTTCAGGAATTAATTCTTTATATTGAATGATCTGAAAGACGATCTGTGAAGATATATTGTAAGGGAAGTTGCCGATTATATTAAAATCCTTTCCTTCAAATACGTCATTATAATTAAGTCTCAGCACATCACCCTGAATAATTTGATCTTTTAGTTTTGGAAATTTTTTCTCCAATACCGCCACCATATCAAAGTCCAATTCGGCACATTTCAACTTTGCACCTTTGCCAATAAGTAATTCTGTAAGAATCCCAGGCCCGGGACCTATCTCCATCACCCTGCCCTGAGTGGTCTTATAGTCAAGTGCATCTACGATCTTATCAGCAATGTCCTGCCGATTGAGAAAGTGCTGCCCCATGGACTTTTTGGTATTATACTGCTGATCTTTGGACATGGAGGTTATGTTTATGAAAGCACAAAGGTAATGGTTATAAATTATTATACTCAAGTTTCGGTAGTTAAGAAACAAAGGTAGATGGCTGATGTTCGATGTTAGATGCTTGCCCGACTAGCCAAAGTGACGCCGGGGAGTTTAGTCAATTGATTCATATTTTTTCTATAATAGGTTTAATAGAATAAATTTCCATGCTATTAATGAAAAGCCATCTAAAATCTAACATTTTTATTAAAATTTAAATTTCTTCATCAAAAAGGAAAACTTGACTACTGAAACTTAAATTATTATATTTAACCAGTGTTAGAGTTATGATAAATAATACTACAAGACAAAAAATGGAGTACGATTATATTATTATTGGAAGTGGCTTTGGCGGTTCGGTCAGTGCATTAAGATTATCCGAAAAGGGTTATAAGGTTTTAGTGATCGAAAAAGGAAAATGGTACAAGGCAGAGGATTTCCCAAAGACAAACTGGAATTTCAGAAAATGGCTTTGGTTGCCTAGTGTGCGTTTCTTCGGTATAATGAAATTAACCATCTTCCGACATGTGGCTGTTCTGTCAGGAACAGGAGTCGGTGGCGGTTCATTGGTATATGCTAATACATTGCCCATTCCTAAATCAACATTTTTCAAAACAGGAAGTTGGAGCAAACTCTTAGACTGGGAAACTGAACTAGCTCCGCATTACAAAGAAAGCTTAAAAATGCTTGGTGCCACCAAAAACCCGAAGTTGTTTGACGGGGATTTAGGTTTGAAAAAAGTGGCACAAAAACTGGGGATGGAAGATAAATTTGACGCTACCAATGTGGCAGTATATTTTGGAGAAGAAAATGTCACCAAAGAGGATCCCTATTTCGAAGGCATGGGACCCGACAGAACAGGGTGCAACTATTGTGGTGCTTGTATGACCGGATGTAGAAATAATTCTAAAAATACTTTGGATAAGAATTATTTATACCTGGCCCAAAAATATGGTGCTGAAATACTAGCCGAACATGAAGTTTTTGATGTCAGACCAATAGATTCCGAAGATGGTGAAAATGGGTATGAAGTGTCCATAAAAACAAGTACGAAACTCTTTACTAAAAGTAAAATATTAAAGAGCAAAGGAGTAATTTTTTCGGGAGGAGTATTAGGCACAATAAAACTTCTGCTCAAATTAAAAACTAATTCGTTACCCAATATTTCAGATAGAATAGGGCATGATATACGAACCAATAATGAGACCCTGGTGAGTGTATCTAGTCTTGAAAAAGAAACAAATTTTTCCAAAGGTGTCGCCATTGGAAGCATATTAGACACAGATGAAAATAGTCACTTGGAAATATGCAGATATTCTGAAGGTTCCAATGCGTGGAAGCTCGTACATCTTCCTTATGTCACGGGCAGTAATGTCTTCACTCGATTGGCAATGGTGCTAGTATCACTAATAAAATCTCCCATAAAATATTTTAAAATTTATTTTGCTAATAGTTGGGCAAAGAAAACAGTCGTTCTCCTATTTATGCAAACCCTAGATAGCACGATTAAATTTAAATTAAATGCATTTGGTTTTATGAGTTCATCCGTGAGTTCTGGTAAAAAACCAACGCCTTTTATTCCGGAATCAGTTAAATTAATTAAAGAATATAGTAATGCTGTAAATGGCGTAAGTACTTCTTTTGCTCTGGAAACGCTAGCAGGTATTCCTTCAACTGCCCATATACTTGGAGGCGCTGTCATGGGCGAAAACATTTCAGAAGGTGTGATTGATAAAAACAATAAAATCTTTGGATATAAAAACCTTTATATTATTGATGGTTCTATGATTTCATCAAATCCGGGTGTAAATCCATCCTTATCAATAGCTGCCATTGCAGAACATGCAATGCACCAAATTCCATTTAAAAATGAGTCAGATGGAACAGAATAATTACAACTTGAAAAGTCATTTAATGAGAATTTTAAAAATTATTTTGATCATTATTTCATTAATAATAATAGGAATTATTCTCTTATTTGGTCATATGGATATTTCCTTAAATGAATTAAAACCTAAATATACTAATAAAGCTTCTTCCTTCATTTTAGTAGATGGCATGGAGGTGCATTATCGCGACGAAGGAGACCTGAATGACACTATTCCAATCATACTTATCCATGGCACCGCATCCAGTTTGCATACTTTTGATGCCTGGACTGAGATTTTGAAGAAAACAAATAGAGTAATAAGAATGGATCTTCCGGCCTACGGATTGACGGGGCCGTTTCCAGATGGTAACTATTCGATGTTACATTATACCGCATTTTTAAAAGAATTTTTAACGGCACTAAACATTAAACAATGTGTCTTGGCAGGTAATTCATTGGGTGGTCAGATAGCATGGAATTTCACCCTTGAGCAACCGGAAATGGCGAAAAAATTGATTCTAATTGATGCTGCAGGATATCCATTAAAATCTAAGAGTGTTCCCGTTGGATTTAAAATAGGTAGGATGCCGGTGTTGAATAAAATACTTACATTTATAACTCCACGATTTATAGTTAGATCCAGTGTTGAAAATGTGTACTTCGATAAATCAAAAGTAACGGATTCGCTGGTTGACAGGTACTTTGATCTTACATTAAGAGCAGGCAATCGCCAAGCATTTGTGGATAGATTCAAGATGAAAGATGATGAAAATGCATATATAAAAATTAAGAATATTGTACAGCCAACACTAATTATATGGGGTGAGAATGATTTATTAATCCCGGTAGAAAATGCTTATAAATTCCAAAAAGATTTGCCAAATAATTCTTTATTTCTCCTGGATAAATGTGGTCATGTGCCGATGGAGGAAAGCCCAAAAGAAAGCTTGAAACCTGTAATTGATTTCTTAGAAAATAGTAAATAAATTTATCGGCTACAGCTTACCTAATCCATACATTTAAGCTATCCGTTTTCGTCAGGATCAACGAATTTATTAATTTTTTTGTACTTCTGTTTCTTACGCTTGTCTTCATGAATTTGTATAGCGGGGCGAGTGCTGCCGTCATGGGGATTGTATAGGCGGGTGCGGGATTTTTTGAGTTTTGCTTTCTTTTTCATTGAGACGATTTGTCATACAAAGATGGGGAAATTTTTTTGATTTTTAGATAATAGGCAATGAAGGATTTTTACACAAACATATAAGAACACAAAGGTTTTTTGATTTTGATTCATAAGAAAGTGACTTCCTTTGTTTTCCAAATAGTGTTTAAATAGTAATTTTTTTTAAGGTCACAAAAGGATTTTACCGGCGTCAAATGATACAACGTTCATTCAGTTTCACTGAATAAGTTTGAACTCTAATATGAGACTAACTTGCCTTGGCTGACTCAATAATACTTTTCGCTTTTGAGTGAGCACAAGTTTTCTTTTCACTAAAAATTTGATTCGGATGTAGGTAGCCACCTGCGGGGCAAGTGATCAGATCATCATATGTTATTACAAATAGGTAGGACCTACGGCCCAGAGCTCTGGACTTATTTTTTTGTAAATTATATGCATAACAATGTGTGTTGAAATTATCTCGGCATTGGCGCCTTTGCGAGAACCTAAAAAAGAAATTCCTCGCAGATTTCGCTGAGCTTTTTTTCTTTTCTCAGCGCATTTCTCAACTGACCTTTAGTAGATTGCTTATTTTCACGACATTCAACATCCAGCATTCAGCATTCAAAATTTCATCAAACCTTAAGGTACTTCGCCGTATGGCTTTTCTTTACCTTCAGCAGTCCTTCCGGCACGCCCTGATAAAGTATTTCCCCGCCTTCAGCACCACCTTCAGGTCCAATGTCGATCAGATAATCACTCGATTTAATGACTTCCATATTGTGCTCGACAATGATGATGGAATTGCCTTTTTCGATGAGTTTGTTGAAGGCGATGAGCAGCTTTCGGACGTCCTCAAAGTGAAGACCTGTCGTAGGTTCATCGAATATGAAAAGTGTATGTGCTACTTTATTTTCCTTGGTAAGAAAACTTGCCAGTTTAACCCTTTGTGCTTCACCCCCTGAAAGACTTGAGGAGGATTGTCCCAGCCTAACATAGCCAAGGCCGATCTCATATAAAGGCATTATCCTGTTGATAATCTCGTTATTGCCCTCGAAGAAGGTGACTGCCTCCATGATGTCCATCTCCAATACATCAAAAATATTCTTGTCCTTGTATTTGACATCGAGTACCTCATTTTTGAAACGCATACCCTTACATTCTTCACAGACTAATGTTACATCTGCTAAGAACTGCATATCCACTACCGTGACTCCTTCGCCCTTGCAAGTTTCGCATCTTCCACCTTCCACATTAAAGGAGAAATGTTTCGGTTTAAAACCACGCAATTTTGACATCGGTTGTGATGTAAAGAGATCCCGGATATAATCATAAGCCTTGACATACGTAACAGGATTGGATCTTGAGGATTTCCCGATCGGTTGTTGGTCGATCATTTCCACTTTGTTGATCCGCTTGATATCACCACTAAGTCGCTGAATGAAATTGGTAGAAGCTTCAGTTAAATCATTCTGAATTGCATTTTCCAAAGTTGGGTAAAGTACACCTTTAATTAGTGAACTTTTACCTGAACCTGAAACACCCGTTACACATACGATGCAGTTTAGAGGAATGGTGACATCGACATCTTTCAAATTGTGCAGGTTGACCTTTTCCATCTTCAAAAAACTGCGGCTGACGCGTCTTTGTGATGGAACTTCTATCTTTTTCCTTCCAAGTAAGTAGTCAATCGTCAGGCTATTATTGACAGGACTAGTTTCAATGTCTGTATAATTTCCTGTGAATATTACTTCCCCTCCCATGATGCCGGCTTCAGGACCCATATCTACCAGGAAGTCGGCGTGTTTTATGACTTCTTCTTCGTGTTCGACTAGGATGACTGTATTTCCAAGATTTCTAAGTTTTTTTAATGCAGAAATTAAGTTGGCGGTATCTCGCGGATGCAGACCAACAGATGGTTCATCCAGCAAATACATAGATCCGGTGAGGTTACTCCCGAGTAATCTGGTCAAATGGATTCTTTGAGTCTCTCCTCCACTAAGTGTCGAGGCAGGTCTTTGAAGTGATAAGTATCCGAGACCAATAGAAACCATGGTGGATAATCTACTATTGATCTCCATCAGGATGCGCGCGGCGATTGATTGATCCTGTTCATCTAGAACAATATTGGCAAAAAAATCATACAACTGATTAATGTCCATATTACCCAGATCGGCGATGTCTTTACCATTCACTTTGATGAACAAAACTTCTTTGCGCAATCGTTTTCCTTTGCACTCGGGGCAAACTGTCTTGCCTCGATATCTGGCAAGCGCTACCCTATCCTGGATCTTATAACTGGATGAAATAAGGTCTTTGAAATAAGCATCTATTCCTGCAAATTCCCTGGTTCCTTCCCAGACCATATCGATCTCTCTTTGGCTGAGTTGATTGTAAGGTTTATGTATGGAAAGGCCTACTTTCTCAGCACCTCGAATCATGTGCGTAAAATAAGTTTTGCCTCTTTCGCCTGACCAGGGAGCCACAGCATGATCGTATAAAGTCTTGTGCTTATTAGGAATTACTTTGTCTGCAACAATGCCGATAGCGAGTCCATATCCCTCACAAACAGGGCATGCGCCAATAGAACTATTGAAATTGAACAATGCAACAGATGGTTCTTCAAAGACAAAACCATTTTCTTCAAATCTTGTACTAAATTCTCGAATATTTCCTGATTCGTCCAACAGGGTACATCGTCCAATACTTTCCGCCAAGGCTGTTTCTATTGAATCGGCAATTCTTTTAAAATTCTCTTCGTCCTCCTTTTTGACAATAATCCTGTCAACGACAATGAACCCCAGACTGTCTTCAGCTTTTTTTGTTTTCTTTTTTCCTTTTACCTCTTCGTGAACGATCTCATCTATGCGCGTCATTTGACTATCAATAAATACTCTATTGAAGCCTTTTTGTTCATAACGATCAAGTACTGCCTTTAATGGCTCATGACCTTCATTGTAATAAAAAGGACTTAATATAGAATAACGACTGCCTTCTTCCTGTTCGCTTATAAAATTAACGATATCAGAAACAGTGTCTTTTTTTACTTCAAGGCCCGTAATAGGAGAGTAAGTCCGCCCTATTCTTGCATATAATAATCTCAGGTAGTCAAAGATTTCCGTCAGTGTGCCAACGGTGCTTCGGGCGTTGGCCGAACTCACTTTTTGATGGATGGCTATGGCTGGCGAGATTCCTTTGATATAATCAACATCGGGTTTCTTCACACGTGTAAGAAATTGACGGGCGTAAGAAGAAAGGCTTTCGACATAACGTCTTTGACCCTCCGCGTAAAGTGTATCCATTGTGATAGAAGACTTCCCTGAACCCGATACACCTGTCACCACGATGAGCTTGTTCTTTGGAATAGTCAGATCTACATTCTTGAGATTGTTAGTCCTGGCTCCTTTTATAATGATGTTAAATCTGTCGTATTTATTTGCTGGGACAAATTCTTCCGGTTTCTTTGCTTTTGCTTTTGGCATATGGTATTTAAATCCTCAGATAAATTATGTAATAAAAAAAGCTGTAAAGCTACACAAATGAATATTGGCAATATTAAATGTTTTAAACAGAGATATGTTCAAATCGATCGAGAATAAGACATGATTAAAGTTTAGGTGATTAAGAAACTATGTTAAATAATTGATTTTGGAAGTAAAGGATTACACGCGAATTTCTATATAACTAAATTTAATAGGCCGGTAGTCAATTAATTGTAAAGATGGTATATAAAAGATTCCCCCTGCCCCCCTCAAAAGCCAGGGTCATTCACTTCTATTTAATTAGTATATATAGTGTACTGAATATCAATACGTTCAATAAAAGAAGAAAAGATGTCGCAACTTCCCCTCTGGCAGATCTAGGGTTTATACATATCCTTTTTGTTTATTTCAAAGTAAACTTTGATGACACCCCGACGTAGGTTAACCTACGCCGAACCTCACGATCAAAATTTTAATTTTTAATTATTGTACATCGTTCGCTATGAAACGCTGAGCTTAGGTTAACCTAAGTTCGTGTGTCTGCAAAATTCATTTTGCATATAATCAGCTAATAATCAATCAGATGTATTCTCTACAATCAAATGGATTTTCTATGAAAATTATTTGTGTATAAACCCTAGCTGGCAGAGGGGTGGCGGTAACCAGGGTGTCGAATGTCGCTTAAACAAATAGGTTTTGGCAGCAAATCAAAAATAATTTATCAATGAGTTACATATTAAAATTTTGGAGAACTGAATGACCCTACCCCAAAAGGGGGAAATCTACTCAACGGCATTTGCGTTTAATATTATACTCTTCAGGTTATTGTTTTTGCTTTGGAAGTAAAGCATTTATAGGTTAAAAAAATTCTAATTTCTAATATCTAAATTCTTCTAAATAATTAATCGTAAAATATTGTTAGTCAATAATTCGTAAAAAAAATAAAATGCAATTACTTCAAAGACTCCGCATTGGCATCACAGAAGCATTTGATCGTACCTCTCAAATGTTCTGACTTCACTTTGGCTCTCATTCTTCGTGCCTTCTTTCCGTTTCACTTCCTTGAAAAGGTCGCTTTTGCACCTTTTCTTCGTCGTTCACCCTCTTGCAGAAGGGGATATTGTGCAAATCGACATTTACATATCACAGTTTGCCTCATCAAGTTATATTTTTGATTTTGGCAGCAATGCATTACAGGTTAACTAATTTCTAATTTCTGACTTTAAATTGAATGATATCAGGGATTTTATGGAAATTTATTTTGTTCTGCAACTGTAATAAATAAGGCAGTGGAAATAGTCCACTGCCTTATTATAATTCTAAATAATCTGATTATTTCTCTTTAGCATCATCATTTGAGATATCGCTTAGGCATATATATTTGCCATCTCTTTTTTCCCAAACTGCCATATATTTTCCTGAGTAAGTTACCTTTCCTGTGGAATCCACTACAGTTGTTTTTCCGATCTCTGTCACAGTCTTGGCATCACCATAAACTTCTATTACATCAAATTTGGTAGTATTACCTTTGGAAGGTTTTGCAAAAGTTTCTTCAAGATCTTTCAACATAGCTGCACTTCCTCTTATTAGCGGTGCATTATTCTTCAAACTTACTGCATCCTCTGAATACAAAGCTACTACAGCCTTAGCATCTCTGGCAGTGTAAGCTGCTGCATAAGTATTTTCAATTGCCTGAATTTCTGCTTTCACAGCTTCCATGTCGACAAGTGGAGCCACCTGGGCTGTTGAATCTTCACTAGTATTGGCTGCTTTATCTGCAGAAGGAGCGTTACATCCTATGATTAAAAACAAAGCAATAAAACAAAATGAAGTGAAAAGTAAATAGTTTTTGATTTTCATTATAATTATATTTATTGTGCCTACTCTAAACGGTTTTCGGCTTATCCGTATTAATTTAAATTTTTGTTTAATTATTCACAACAGTAGCGGAGTGTCTCAATGACTGGTCTGAAGTTCATATTAAGATCCTGCTGGGCCAAATCACTATTATAAACTTTTGTCGGTCCATGTGCAGCATTTCTGCCATTCATCATAGAATGAATATCTGAAACTCTGTATGTTTCACTTGCGAGTAAATGATTTTTTCCATGAAGACCTTTTGTAATAGCTGAATTAAATATTGCCTGCGCGACATCTCTCACATCAACTATCGAAAATGGAACATCATTATCATAAAGAGACTGAATAAAAGCATCCGGTGCAATCATGTTTTTAATTAAATATTGAAGTCCCCCGGAAGTAGAATCTTCCCGCCCAGACAAGGACTTGCCCATGACCATAACCGGTGATACAGAGCTTATCTCATAGTTCAAATCTTTGTTTTCGGCAATAAATTTTTCAACAACTTGATTTGCTATAAACTTGGCCTGAGCATATGGATGACTTTCTATGCTTGTAAATTTCTCCGAGTTTTCATCGAATGTTCCATAAAAATCTCGTCCTCCTGCTGGCATAGGAAAGTTGGTATTATAGGAAGCAACTGATGCTACGAATACGACTTTTCCAATACCCGGAGTTGCGTGAATTATTTCAAGGAAATTTTCTGTGCCCTTGATCGTTGGGTCAAATAATTGAGTTTGAGGATCCTCCACATCAAGGATGAAAGGAGTTCCACTGTGTATGACAATATCACAATCAGATACAAACGTCCTAAGTACTTCTTTATCCGTTACATCAAGCTCACTGATGTGCAAATTATGGGAAGAATTTAAATTCATCAGGTGTTGATATTTTTCCACCATAGAAATATTTGTAGTGCCCACTTTTACCTCAAAATTATTATCGAGGAATACATTTGTAATTTGACTTCCTATGAATCCTGCACCACCGATAATACCTACTTTTTTATTCATGGTATAAAATTTAATTTGTGAAAAACACCCTGCCAATCCGCAATGAAGAGGCAGGGCTTGAAGGAGTAAATGTTTAGTAATAAATTAATTTCAAAAATTCAAAATGTTACTCTATAAATTATTCATTGAATATTGAAATTCTAAAAAGCTATTTAATATAAATTACGGAGCAAATTTTAATGAGTATCTGCCTGGTTTCATTTGCACTACTCAAACATCTAATTTCCTCGCCGTTGCTTTACTTTGTCGGGCAAGCTTCTGACTTCTAATTTCTAATTTCTCTTATATAACTCATTGCAAAATATTGTTAATCAACAACATGCAAATAATAAAAATTATACATATCGATAACTCCCCCTTGGCATCACAGAAGCATTTGATCGTACCTCTCAAATGTTCTGACTTCACTTTGGCTCTCATTCTTCGTGCCTTCGTTCCGTTTCACTTCCTTGAAAAGGTCGCTTTTGCACCTTTTCTTCGTCGTTCACCCTCTTGCAGAAGGGGATATTGCGCTAATCGACATTTTACATATCTCATTTTACCTTATCAAGTTATTTTTGATTTTGGAAGCAAAGCATTACAGGTTAACTAATTTCTAACTTTAATCTAAGTGATATCAAGGTTTTTTATAGAAATTATTTTTTTCGAAACTTATGTTATTTAACACTAAGGTCATCTTTCAACTCATATAAATAAGACCAACTATTTTCGATCAGCCCAAGAACTTTAGTCCGCAAAGCATCCGATTTTTGCTTACCCTGAGATTTTTCATATACTTTCCAGGTATTTTCGCGAACTATATCCATATCTTCATATCCGGTAAAAGGCACTGATGAAACATAATCTCCATCATCCATTGAGCCTCCTACGAGCTTAAACCAATAGGATCTTGTATCACCTTCGGCAGTTTTTATCACGTTTGAAAAGTCTGTCAATGCTGCCTCAAAGCCAATACCATCGTGAACACTATATGTAGTAACCCAAATCATTTTTAAATCAACCGGTTTGGTTTTGCTAACCTCAGGCATGGTCTTGGCGACCATACTATTGTTCTTCTCCATATGGGGCATAATGAAATTAGTAATAATACTTCTACATGAATTACTTGCAGCGTCATCTTTATTCATATCCACCCAATTTTTGTAAAAACTGGTGATTAGATAGACTATACCTTCGCCTTGATATCTCCTGTATATGTTCCATTTATCCGTGCCTTTAGCTGCGGCATAACATTCATTATACATTTTAACACCTTGAATAAATTGAGCTTCATGGCCCATTTTTACTGTAATTTCGCTGACGCTTAACATCGAAGCTGGTGGAGTTTGGCCTATTAAAAAAATTGGGGCAAACATTAATAGCAATAGAATTCGTTTCATTTATTTAATTATTTTATTGAAACTATAATTAATTTCAAATCTAAATAACTAATAAATTAGATAAACATTTGGCTATGTAGGACGAACATGGCAAAAGATTGTCCGACAAGGTTAATTTACTTATCAGAGACTTTTGTAAAGAAGATTAAAATAATAATTTAAAGTATCAGTAGTTGAGAAACAATGGTAGATGGTCCCAGATAGGCAGGATTCGCAATTTTCATTTTATTGATGCATTGCCATATAAAATCTACCTTCTACCTTCTCCTATATAACTAAAATTAATGTGCTATTAATCGAATTATTGTAATGTGAAAAATTAAATAGAACTTTGGAATAAACTCTTATTTCTAAACTTTTTAATTCTTTAGCCACTAATTGCACGAATTTGCACGAATAAATTCGTGTTAGATGCATAGCATCATTCGTGCAATTATCTGCGATGCTGCTACGCGGTAGTGGCTAATAATATTTAAATTTGGTGAATGTCCAAAAAAGGGTCAAAAAATTGAAGCCGAATAACTTATGCATAATCCTTTGCTTAAAGTGGAAAATCGTAACCCTACAATATATATATCATAATTGATCTTCAAAATCAGCATCATCCGCGTAATCTGCGTTGCATGTTTTTCAATTAATATTTTCGATTTTTGAAGCAAAGCATTAAAATAGTATAAAAATCATGCCGATTTCAATTGAGCAAAATCGAAAATAACTTGAGTTCCATTATTGTTCGATTCCTTCATTGTACCATTTAATTGACGAGTTAATAATGAAATTAACTGTCCTCCAAAGCCGGTTCCTTGGATAACACCGGATTTTCCTATACCATTATCAGTAACCTCAAGACGTAAAATTCCTGTCGAACTTTTTTCTAATTTGATCAGTACTTTGCCTTTTTCACTATGTGGAAAAGCATATTTAATAGTATTAGTCAATAATTCATTTACAATAAGACCTATGGGCACTGCTGTATCGATATCGATATCGAGTGAATCCATCGCGAATTCAAGTGTAATTCTATCTTCTGCGCCAAAACTATCGAGAATGCTTTCACTTAAATTAATGAAATAATCTTTCATTTCAATTGCGCCCAAATTTGTTCCCTGATATAATTTCTGGTGCACTATTCCAATACTTTTCACTCTATTTTGACTCTCCATCATCGCATCTTTAATGCTGTCATCGTCTATTTGGGCAGATTGAAGTGATAGCAAACTTGATACGATTTCAAGATTATTTTTTACTCTGTGATGTATTTCCTTCAGTAATAATTCATTTTCAGCATTCTTACTGGCAATTAAATTACTTTTTCTTCTACTATTTCTGAAAGTGATAAATCCGAAAATTATAAAACCTATTAAAAGGATCAAAAATCCTAAACCCAACCATTGGACAATTTGCTGTTGGTGGATCTGCCTTTCCTGGTCTTCTATCCGGGCTTCTTTTTTCTCAGTTTCATACTGCGTTAGCATTTTTGCCATTGCGGCATCGCTTTCGATAGATGCAGCTTTATTTCTACTATCCAAGGCCTTTTTTTGAAATTCCAGCGCTTTTGACAGATTTCCAAGTTTTTCATAGGTATTACTAATGTGAAGATAATTTTCAGTTAAGTTGGTAAATTCCTCTCCGGCTTCCATGAGTTTGATGGTTTCCAATTGGTATTTCAGCGCTTCTTCATAATTTCCAATGATCATATTTACTTCGCCAAGATTAGCAAGACAAGCTGAGACGGCATTCTGATAATTTACTTTTCGGGCTGAAGCTAGCGCGGAGGAATATTCTTTGAGGGCTTCGGCATACCTTTTCAATTTTTTCAAAGCATTCCCTCTTGCATTGCCCACATCTGATAACTGAGCTAAATCATCAGGTGCTTTCAATGCCTCTGCTTTAGCCAGATCGTAATATTTCAATGAATTTATGAACTCGCCAGAGTTGATTGCTAAATCACCTGCTTGCATGTAGACAAAATAATATTCAGATTCAAGGTTGTATTTTTCACAAATAGCAATTGCCTTTTCAATATAACTTTTGGATTCTTTTAATTTGTCCATTCTCATCAAATCATCGGCGACCCTTGACATAGCATCGCATATTCCTCTTTTGTCATCGAGTAATTCCATCAATTTCAGCGCAGCCAGATCATAATTCAGCGCCTTATCGACCTCACCTTTTCTTTTGTAAACCCATGCGATCTTAAATTTTGTTGTTGCCTCTCCCCTTGTATTATTGATAGCTTTATACCCTGCTGAGGCCTTATCAAAAAAGGCCATTGCAGAATCCAGCTCTACCATATTAGCATGATTTCTTCCCTGCGCTTCATAAAAGACCGGTTTCCATTCAGCATTGTTTGTTTTTTCAGCCAGCGCAACTGCTTCCTTGGCATATTTCAGGCTCAACGCAATATCAACATTGGAGGATTGACCCACTAGTTCTTTATAAATGCGTAATTTAGCAGTATCTCTTTTCTCAAGTTTTACTGCTTTAACTAAACTATCCACAGCCGTATTCTGAGCATTTAGTATTTTAACTGAGAATAATATAAAAATTAATAAATACTTCATTTTATGTGATAGTTAATGTGTAATCGGTTGATGGGTAATGGGTATGGGTAATGGGTAATTGGTAATGGGTAATTGGTAATTGGTAATTGGTAATGCGTAATGGGTAATAATTAATTACATTGTATTTCACATGTTCATTAAATATCCTTCTTAACATTTATTTACCATCTAATTTCTAACTTCTGATTTCTAACTTCTGACTTCTGACTTCTGAACGCTGACTTCTGAACTCTGATCTCTGACTTCTGATCTCTGACCTTAAAGTTTTTGTACCCTCATCATCAGGTTTTTTTTCATTTCAGTACTAAGAGGAATTGCTTTTTTGCCGATCACCACATAAGTGGGAGCGATTTCAGTGATATGTGATATGTTTACGATGAATGATCTGTGAATGCGTAAAAAGTATTTTTGAGGCATTCTTTCTTCAATGTCTTTCAGTGTCATTACCAGAAGATATTCCTTATCCTGGGCGTATATTCTGCTATAATTTCGTTCTGCTTCGATGTACAAGACATCTTTGATCTGGACCTTTACCATCTTATCCTGATGCCTTACGAAAATGCTATCTTCCATTATGAAGGGATCTTGCTCCGAATCTAAATGTGCCTGATTTTCAGTTGTGTTTTTCTCTCCAATTCGGTTGATCGTTAATTCTATTGCTCGTTGTAAATCTAATTTTTTGAAAGGCTTGGAAATAAAAGCATACGGATTGGTAGATTTAGCTTTATTGAAGTGGGCCTCATCTGCATTGGCTGTTAAATATATAATTGGAATTTCACTTTCCTTCTGCATTAATTTCGCCGTTTCAATGCCGTCTAAATCACCTTTCAGCTGAATGTCCAATAAGACGATATCAGGTTTATTTTGTCTGAAATGCATAAGAGCTTCTTCGCCCCTGGGGATAATACCCGTAACTTCATAGCCCAGTGTAGTTAATTGAAGAGAGATATTTGCGGCGATAATCATCTCATCTTCGACTATCAATATTTTGTATTTATATGTCATTGTGTGTGCCTGTCGATCAAATTTAGTAAAATTTGAATATAAACAATTGTTTTGCAAACACTCAGGGCATAAATTCGGATAAAAAAGATATTGTTTTAGTTTTAAATTATACGTGAACAATGTTTTGCTCTTGCTCTTCCATCAATGAGATCGCATGCAACTGATCATCCGTTCTTAAAAACTGGACCAAAATTAATGTTATGATCATCATTAAGGAAAATGTCAAAAAGATATAATCCCACGAGAATTTATTTTTCAGAAACCCAATTATTGCTGGCCCTGCGATCAATCCCAGATTGGCAGCCACCATGAATAAAGTAAATTGTGTTGCAGAAACTTTTTTCCAACAAAGCTTCATTGCCACTGCAAACATTCCAATCGTGGAAAATACATACAGAAAATTATATGTTGAAATATAGATGTTAATGAATTCAGGAGTATTCCAATAATTTTTAAGTAAAATGATAGATAGCGGCAACAGCATCAATAAAACAAGAAAGAAGCTAAGCATTTTTACTTTGCCGAACTTATCAAGTAAAATACCACAAATCATCATTCCACCTATCCCACCTGCTAATGAGGCAGTAGCATTGATTTCAGAATAATGAATATTAGTCCAACCTAATTGCTGAATTGTAAAAATGGGTAATAACGTGTTCATTAAACCAAAGCCTGTTGTCGCAAAAAATAATGGGAAGATCATGAGCAGACTGTTGCGCAATTTCATTACCCTTAAAAGTGATTTGCCAATTTCTGACCAACTATTAACCTTTGCCAATAGGTTGACTGATGAAGCAATTCCTTTGGTCCAGGGAAGAATTTTTTCACCAGGTCTTTCTTTCAATGTGGCAGGAACGATCATGATGATGCATACAGCGCAGGCCAGGCTTAGTATTGCGGTATGATATCCGAATGAATTAATGAGATGACTACCGATATAAAGCGAAGCAGAAATACCAATGGTTTTTGAGCCCCACATAAATCCGTTTGCTCTTGCTTGTTGCTCTATTGGAATAATATCAATCGCCATCCCATCAGTGGACACGTCCTGCAAGGCACCTGAAAAACTCACCATAAATGCTGCCAAAGTAAATAAGGTCATATTATTAAGTGGATCCGGCACTATTGACATCAGCACAAAAAATACCATTAGTCCAAGTTGACCTGTCAATACCCAAGGTCTTCTCTTGCCCATAGGTAAATACGTAAAGCGGTCCATCAACGGTGCTATCAGCACTTTGAATGTCCATGGAGTCGTCACCACAGCAACAAATGCGCCGATCTCACCGGGGCTTTTACCATTAACAGCCATCCATGCAGGTAAGCCAAAGTATAACATACCTTCCGGTATACCCTGAGCGAGGTAAAGTGCAATGAAGTTGAAATAGCGCAAAAAGGTATGATCAGAAAGCGCAGGTAACTCATTTTTTCTTTTTTCAATAGAAATGATTGTATTTATATCCATGGTCTGACTTTAACATTTAAAGGATTAAATCTAGAGTTGAATATAAAGTATGTTATTAAATAAATTTAACTTTCAAGGACGAGGGCATTGATTTCTTTACCGAATAGATGGATAAATTTATCATTAAATAAATTTTTATAGAAAATAACGGTCTTTGTGAGTATTGAGTTTTATTTATCTTGTCCTTAAAAATATTTATGCCGGCTTTTACATTAAATAGAGCATTATGTCTCCAAATTTATTTCCTCTTTTGCATAATGCCTTTTCTTGAAGCGCAACAAACATTGATTCCAAAGGAGCTGCAGTGTGAATATTTAAATAATCCCATTGGCATTGATTCCCCTCATCCACGATTAACATGGAAAATAATCGATCCTCGGCAAGGCTCAAAACAGAGCGCATTTCAAATATTTATTGCAACTGATTCGAACGTTCTAAACAATCAAAAATCTGAAGTATTTCACACACCAATAATTGATGATGCTGCTCAATTATTTAATTACAGAGGAGATGCATTGAAATCTTTTACCCGGTATTATTGGCAAGTTAAAGTTTGGGATCAAAATGGTATTTCTTCCATTTCCAATATTAACTATTTCGAAACCGGCATGATGCAAATGTCCAACTGGAAAGGCGCCTGGATCAGCGACACAAGAAATATCGATAAAAAGGAAGCCCCCTATTTCAGGACAAATTTTGACATAAATAAAAAAGTCAAATCAGCAAGAGCTTATATTGTTTGTGCTGGATTATATGAATTGTATTTTAATGGAAACAAAACGGGAGACCACCACCTTGATCCTATGTACACAAGGTTTGATAGAAGGAATTTATATGTCACTTATGACATTACAGATCAATTAATTAAAGGACGAAATACTGTCGGTGTCTTATTAGGTAATGGTTGGTACAATCATCAATCCACGGCAGTATGGTACTTTCATGAGGCCCCTTGGCGTGCGAGACCTGCATTCTGCATAGACATCAGACTTACCTACGACGACGGTTCGATAGAAACAATAAGTTCAGGAAAAAACTGGAAGACATCAACAGGTTCCGTCATTTTTAATAGTATTTATACTGCAGAACACATCGACAACAGACTAGAACAACCTGGCTGGAATAAGCCTGAATTTGATGATTCAAAGTGGAAAGAAGTCATTTTAAGATCTGCCCCTTCGGATAATATAGTGTCACAAACCATGCATCCCATTCGAAATGTGGACACGATTAATCCCATTTCGATGAATAAGATCAACGATACATGTTGGGTTTTCGACCTTGGCAGGAATATCTCAGGTGTCAGCAAAATTAAATTAAAAGGGGCTGAAGGTACTGCAGTCAAGGTTAGACATAGCGAAAGATTGTATAAGGATGGGCACACTGATCTTTCGAATATTGATGTCCACTTTCGTCCGACGGATGGTAAAGATCCATTTCAAACTGACATTTATACACTCATTGGAAAAGGTGAGGAAGTATTTATGCCGCATTTTAATTATAAAGGTTTCCAGTATGTGGAATTGATCAGCAGTAAGCCTTTGGAGTTGAAAAAGGAAGACCTAACCGGATACTTTATGCATAGTGATGTGCCGCCAATAGGCGAAATATCTTCTTCAAATCCTGTCCTTGATAAGATTTGGACTGCTACGAATAATTCTTATTTATCCAATTTATTTGGATACCCAACAGACTGTCCTCAAAGAGAGAAAAATGGATGGACCGGAGATGCACAAATAGCTATAGAAACCGGTCTTTATAATTTTGACGGCATTACGATCTATGAAAAATGGATGGCTGACCATCGTGATGAGCAACAACCAAATGGTGTATTACCGAGTATCATCCCCTCAAATGGTTGGGGATATGAATGGGGCAATGGTCCTGACTGGACGAGTACAATATCCATTATTCCATGGAATGTTTACTTATTTTATGGAGATACAAAAATCCTAAAGGACAATTATGAAGCTGTGGTAAGATATGTCGATCACATCACTTCAATAAGTCCGGATGGTCTCACTGATTGGGGATTGGGCGATTGGGTGCCGGTCAAATCAAAAGCTTCCGCAGAATTGACGTCTTCCTGTTACTATTATGCAGATGTCATGATATTGTCAAAAATGGCGAAATTATTAGGCCATGCAGATGATCATCAAAAATACTCAACACTTGGGGTGAAGATTAAAACAGCTTTCAATAATAAATTTCTAAAGAAAGAGACTGGTCTATATGGTTCCGGGATTCAGACGGAACTCTGTGTACCGCTATACTGGGGATTAGTCCCTGATGAAATGAAAGAAAAAGTTGCTTCCAATCTAGCCAAAAGAGTGGTGGCGGATGGATCTCATCTTGACGTTGGCTTATTGGGAACTAAAGCCATTTTGAATGCTTTGAGCGAAAATGGATATGCGGATCTGGCTTATACCTTAGCATCACAGGAGTCATATCCATCCTGGGGTTGGTGGATCAAAAATGGTGCAACAACATTGTATGAAAACTGGCCGATAGATGCTGATTCGCATATTTCAATGAACCACATCATGTTTGGTGAGATAGGTGCATGGATGTATAAGGGACTTGGTGGGATTAAGCCGGATCCTGAGCAGCCCGGATTTAAGAATGTGTTATTGAAACCAAATTTTGTCAAAGGGTTGGATCGATTTTCTGCAAAACATACCGGTCCATATGGCGAGATTGTTTCATCCTGGAAGAAAGTTGGAAAAGAAATTATTTATGATGTGGAGATTCCGCCTAATTCCAGTGCTTCATTGCAATTGCCGCTTATTTTAAACAAAAAAGTGTGGTTAAATGGAAAGATCGTTGAAGTAGATAGATTGGAATTGGAATCGGGGAATTATCAGTTTGTTTGGAAATAAATTATTATTAACTCAATTGTAATATTGCAATATTACGATGAACCAATGATAGCAACACTTTAGCTTTACAAATCATGAAGCTGTCAGATGTCTTGGAGCCATCAAACGACTCTTCGGAGTTCATCGTGAATTTAAACGCATGATTATCAATGTTAACGCCATGCGACGTATCAGTTCCATCATATTTATCATCTCAAAAATTAAGCTGCTGAAAATTCAAGCGTCGTCGGATGTTTTGGCGTGCATCAGAAACACTTTTTAATATAAAAGTCAAATGACTTTAGAAGGCTCTTTTGTAATATTGCAATATTACGATGAAGCCAATAATAACAACGATTTTCCTAATTTTTATCAACCTAAATTAACATCGCCGTAAGATTTATTTGACCCATTAAACGACACTCCTTTGCGTATCTTCGATTACGGCGTCGGATGTTTTCGTTTGCATCAGTATCATAGATTGTCTTTTTCTATATCTTTGACCCACAATGTCAGTATTAAAAAAGCTAGCCGGAGAAACCATCTACTATGGATTAAGCAGTATTGTCGGAAGATTTATCAGCTTTTTTCTGACACCGATGTACACTTACTCAGTCATCATTGACATTCCTAAAATGGGCCATCTTACAGAGTTGATGGCTTATACCGGCATGCTGCTCATACTTTTTACCTGCCGAATGGAGGCATCTTACTTCAGGTTTGGTAAAGAAAAGGAACATGATAAGGCAGCCTTCGACAATTCCCTCACCACAGTTTTTAGTATATCTATATTTTTGGCATTGATTATTTTCTTTGCTGCACCATGGATAGCACCTGCACTTGGATATGCCGGAGAGGAAGTTTATTTCAGATTATTGGCAGGCATTATGATGTTGGATGCCTTTTGTGAAATACCACTCTCAAGATTACGATTTGAAGGGAAGGCAAAGCAATTCGCGACGACGAGGTTGTTCAATATATTTGTCAATGTCGTTTTTAATATATTTTTCGTCATCGTTTGCCCATGGCTTTATGCCAAAAATGTAAGTCTAATCACTTTCTGGTTCGATCCAGAATTTATCATTGCCTATATTTTTCTTGCTCAAGTCTTCGGTTCACTTACTTCCTCTATTTTATTGGGTAAATATTTCAAAGGACTTGGAAATGTAGACTGGAAATTATTGAATCGCATGATCAAATATTCCTGGCCGCTCGTCATCGTTAGCCTCGTCGCTATGTTCAATGAAATGTTTGGAAGAATCATTTTAAAATGGTTTCTCAACGGCACACTAGCCGAAAATGAATTCCAACTTGGAATATACGGTGCCAATTACAGACTGGCAATGTTGATCGCACTATTTACCCAGGCATTTCGATATGCTGCTGAACCATTCTTTTTCAGAGAATCCGCAAACAAAGATTCAACCAAGACTTACGCTGATGTAGCGAAATATTATTTGATATTTAGCCTTTACGGTTTTCTGGCGGTAACTTTATTTATAGATGTTTTTAAAATATTTATTGGCCCTAAATATTATGAAGGCTTAGCTATAGTGCCAGTTTTGCTCTTGGCAAATATCTTTTCAGGTTTATATTTCAATGTTTCAATTTGGTACAGATTAAAAGACAAAACGCTGACCGGAGCCTTTATCGCTATCGTTGGGGCTATTCTCACATTATTCTTTAATTGGCTACTTATCCCTAGACTTGGTTATATTGGTTCAGCTTATGCAACATTGATTTGTTATTTTTCAATAACATTGATCTGTTACATCGCAGGCAGAAAACATATGGCAGTTCCTTATCAAATTGGACTCATGTTTTTCTGGTTGGCAGTGGCAGTCGTCATGCAACTTGCATTCTGGCAAATAAGAAGTATTTGGGCTCCACACCTTGTAATTCTTCTAATAATTGGACTGATTCTCATTCTTGCATTTACTGCATTGATATGGCATTCCGAAAAAGTTAAAATCAAATTATTGGCGGCAGGATTTAAGAAAAAACCCAGCTTAGTTGGAAGTCCTACAGAAGTTGATAAAAATAACTTTCAGCTTTAAGTCAACTGTTTTGATTAAATAGGGTTAAATTTGTATTTCACTATAATAATTCATTTTGAAGTATTTATTTTTATTTGCCATTATCTATACATTTTATAGACTATATAAGATCGGATTACTCAATGGTGCAAAGAATGAGATCGAGCGCAGAAGCCAACAAGCACCACAACAAAACAGTTCTTCCGGAAAATCCGGCAAAGAATACACAGATTACGAAGAAATCAAATAATGCAATTTAGCGAACAAGTTTTAGTAAAGAATCACCAATTTTGTGTGATTAACAAACTGTCTGGCCAACCGGTACAACCTGATAAGACGGGTGATACCAGCCTCCTCGACATGTCAGAAAAATATTTTCACCATAAATTATATTTGGTGCATAGGTTGGATCGACCAGTATCCGGATTAATATTGCTTGCGAAAAAACCTGCTTCTGCAGCACAATTGAGCAATTTATTCAAAACGAGGAAGGTAGAGAAAACTTATCTTGCATTGGTAGAAAAGGAAATGCCCGAAACAGAAGGAACGCTGATCCATCAAATAGACCCTTCTCCAAAAAAGAATAATAAATCCCACACTAAAGAAGATGCTGACGCAGACACTGAAAATCTTGCTGTGACGCATTATAAAGTTTTAGGCAAGACAACTACTTATACTTTAGTCCAGTTAAAGCCGGTCACCGGAAAACACCACCAGATCAGGGCACAGTTGGCATCAGTCGGCTGTCCGATCAAAGGCGATGTGAAATATGGAGCTCGAAGAGGAAATAAAGACAGAAGCATTAGTTTACATGCCTGGAAACTATCTTTCAAACATCCGGTGAGTAATGAAGAAAATACTTTCGAAGCACCATTGCCCGAAGATTCACTTTGGCAGGCGTGTAATGAATTCATCAACAAAAAATAGATGCCAGAAGAAAAAAGGACAGAACTTGGTTCACTCGGTGAATTTGAATTAATCAACAGACTAGTGGAAGGATTTGAAACAGTCAATGAATCCACTGTCAAGTCCATCGGAGACGATGCAGCAGTGATCGAGTATAAAGAAGGGCAGATCGTAGTTAGTACAGATTTGCTGATCGAAAATATACATTTCGACTTAATGTACACACCATTGAAGCACCTGGGATATAAAGCAGTTGTGGTCAATCTTTCTGATATTTATGCCATGAATGCTATACCAGAACAAATCACGGTGTCTATAGGTGTTTCCAACAGATTCAGTCTTGAAAGCCTGGATGAACTGTATGACGGAATTAAAGCTGCATGTAAACACTACAAAGTAGATCTCGTAGGAGGCGATACATCCTCTTCAAACAAAGGACTGATCATAAGTGTCACTGCGATCGGAAGGGCATTAAAAGAAGACATTGTATATAGAAATACTGCGCAACTAGGCGATTTAATATGTGTGACAGGTGATCTTGGTGCAGCATTTATAGGAATTCAGATCTTAGAAAGAGAAAAAGCATTGTTCCTCGACAATCCCGGAATCAAACCCGAACTTGCCGACAACGCATATGTTGTGGGTAGACAATTAAAGCCTGAAGCTCGTGGTGACATCATCAATATGCTCAAAAAAGCCGGTGTCAAGCCAACTTCTATGATCGATATATCTGACGGCCTTGCTTCTGAGGTCTTCCACATCTGTCGACAATCTAAGGTTGGTGCGGTGATTGAGGAAGCTAAAGTGCCGCTTCATACCATGACGGAGGAACTTGCAGTGAAATTCCGGATGGATCCTATCACTTGCGCTTTGAATGGTGGTGAAGACTATGAATTACTTTTCACATTGGACCCTGAAGATATAGATAAGCTTCAATTCCTGGATGATGTTTACTTAATAGGCACAATTTTACCGGAGAAAGATGGCATAATGCTGGAGACTTCGGGGGGGAATTTTCATAGGTTGAAGGCGCAGGGGTGGCAGCATTTTGATTAGAAGTGAACAGCAAACTGTAAACAGCGAACAGTAAGAATTGGCAGTTGCGCAAGGTCTGGTGGCCAGGCAATGATTTTAGAAATGCAGTATTTTGGATGCTGAATGTTGGATGCTATAGAGAAACGGAAGTCCAGCTCTAGATACAGGATTAAATGTTGAATGAATAAGCCCTACTTTTAATTTTGTATTTCTGATTACTGTTGAATGATATCCATCTTTCAGAATCACGCTTGCCTGCCAACAAAGGCAGGGATTAACAGGATTTCATGATTACACTGATTTTATAAGCATAAAAAATAGAGTAAAAAGTAATTTGAATCTTGGCGTTATTACCAATTACTGATTACCGATACTGACCATTGACCACTGATTACTGATTACTGATTACACATTATCATCATTTATTGAAGGAAAAACATAAAAACTCCGTCTAAGCTTTTAAAAATGGTTACTTTTAACACACAGCATGCAATTACTTCTATAACCATTTCGATTTTTAGAACGTAAACATATTTTTTATGCATTCTTGCAATCTTAATTTGGCCAGCAATCCGATTACCAAGATACTTCTGCTTTTCATTATTCTAATACAAGGATCAATAGCATTCGCCCAACCCAAGCCATGTACAGACCCTCCCACTATGACTTCATTCTGCAAACAAGCGTGCATCATTTGTGATATAGATGGCTATACAGGCAGAAATGGCACAGGAGGACAAGGTGAAGCACCTCCAGGATTTTGTACAACCTATTTACACAATGCAAAGTGGATCGCGTTTATAGCAGGCAGCGTAGATCTCAAAATCCGAATGAGTGTCTCGAATTGTACGCAGAAACGTGGTCTTGAATTAGGCATCTATGAAGGGATTGATTGCAAAAATTATAAATTGGTGAGTAATTGCCGAGGAGGAGCGAATACTGCTGTGGCAGAAAATACTTCCGCCATATTTCAGAATATTGTCCCTTTGACCATAGGGCAATATTATTACATCGTAATGGATGGAAGTAATGGATCGGTTTGTGACTGGACTTTTGATGTATTGGAAGGAAGCACACAAGTGGCCCCCCTTTCTACTTCAGGTGTTATCGATGGGCCGAGTGTTACTTGTTTTAATGAGTTGGACCATTTTACAACTTCAGGAGATGTCGGTGCTACCATTTTTGATTGGACAGTGAATGGTGTTGACATCCCAAATGGAGGACAGGATATCAATATTACATGGCCTAAGGAAGGCATGTATGAAGTCTGTGTGACCGCTTCCAACGTCTGCGACAAGGCTCCACCATCCTGCAAAACGGTAACTGTGATGGGAAATGTCAATACAAATATCGATGCAACAATATGTGAAGGCGGCATTTATATTGTCGATGAAAATACGCAAGTAGATGCACCCGGTGAATATGATTATAAATACACTGACCAACACGGTTGCGATAGTTTGGTACATATTTCTCTAACTCAGACGAATGCCAATATTGCTAATATAGCTCTCAATATTTGTGACGGTGACAGTATATATATCGGAACGACACCTTATTTTCAGACAGGTGATTTTACAGAGATGATACAAAATGATCAGGGATGCGACTCCATCGTCAATTTGAGTTTAAATTTAGTAGTTTGTGAAATGAAAGGTTCATCAGTTCCGGAATCAGCCAAATGCTTTGGAGATAATAGCGGAACGCTTACTTTTTCTATTCAGCAAGGGACTCCACCATTTGATTATAACTGGCGGAAAGTTAATAGCACTATCAATGGACAAGGCATGTTGGTAAATATCAATCAAGATGAGATCATCACAGGACTTGGTTCTGGTACTTATCTTATAACAGTTACAGATGGGTTCGGCAATGATGTAATTATTATCGGTACAGTTAACGAACCATTAGCGTTGGCTGCGACTGCAGATGTTTCTGATTTCAGTGGATATAATGTCAGTTGTAATGGAGGCCAAAACGGATCGATTAATGTAAATATGACTGGCGGTACGCAGCCATATTCCTATCTTTGGCCAGATGGAAGTTTGACGAAAAATATATCAGGACTCGCAGCAGGAGATTATAATGTGACTCTATCAGATGTCAATGGATGTCCATTGTTTTACGTGATTAATATTAATGAACCACCGTCTTTATCTTTACAATTTACAACGGTCGATCCCAATTGTGATGGATTGAATACTGGTTCAATCAAAGTAGTTAATTCTGCGGGCGGCATCATTCCATACGAGTTTAAATTGAACAATGGGACTTTCGAAAAAGAATTAACTTTTGAAGGATTGCAGGACGGACAATACCTTATTTCAATGAAGGACGGCAATGGCTGTATCGATACGACACAGGCCTTGTTGACCGGGAAGATCATCCCTACATTGTCTATAAATGATGATGTCACAATCAAACTTTCAGATGAAATACAACTCGCTTCGAATTCCAATATTATTATTGATGACATCAAATGGAATCCACCAACAGGTCTAAGTTGCAATGACTGTCCAAATCCTGTGGCAAGACCTTTCCTTCAAACCACTTATGTAGCAAGCATCACTTCAATAGATGGTTGTGTCACTTCAGATTCACTGACCATCAGAGTGGATGAAAGCCGCAGGGTTTTCGTACCGAATGTCTTCAGCCCGAACAATGACGGCATCAATGACATATTTTCCATCGTGGCAGGACCTGAAGTTACTAAGATACTTTCGTTCAAAGTTTACAACCGCTGGGGTGCGCAGGTCTTTGAAGAATTGCAATTTGCTCCTGAGAATGACAAGGGTTGGGATGGTAGTTTTCGCGGTAAGGAAGTTGAAGGTGGCGTCTTTGCCTGGTTTGCTATTGTAGAATTTTTGGATGGGAAGACAAAGACGTTTAAAGGAGATGTGACGGTAGTGAGGTAAGTATGGCTTTTAGCTGTTGGTCATTGGCTGTTAACTTTTTTTGTGGGAGAAAGATTTGGAGTATTTAATATAGAGATATTGTATAAATAGGCCTTCTGATTTTATTTAATGATATTTGTCTCTGCAAAACACTAAAAAGATAAGCAAGAATTTATCAAAGAAAACTTTATGATCATACGCTCTTAATTGTAATATTGCAATATTACGATGAACCCTACTGTCATAACACTCTCACCAAAAATAATCATAAAAATCAGCAAGAATTTATCAAAGAAAATATTATGATCAGATCCTATGAATTGTAATATTGCAATATTACGATGAACCCTACTACCATAACACTCTCACCAAAAATAATCATAAAGCTCAGCAAGAATTTATCTAAGAAAATTTTATGGTCAGATCCTATCAATTGTAATATTGCAATATTACGATGAACCCTACTGCCATAAAGATCTCAGCAAAAAAATCAACTTATATTTAGATTATTTCACCTTTTTGTAAGCAATCGCCTTAATTTCTATCAATAAATGAGGGTGAGGAAGCTGATGGACCGCGACAGTAGTCCTCGTCGGCCCATTGGAATCAAAGTATTGCGCATATGTCTCATTATAAACCTTAAAGTCATTCATATTCACCAAAAATACACTCATCTCCACCAAATCCTCCAAGCCTGCGCCCATAGAAGAAAGTATGTCCCTTATGTTCTCTATGACCGCCATAGTCTGAACCTTGATATCCAGTGTTACAGCTCCATATTGATCCGCATCAGCACCAGCTATCGTATTATCAGGTCTTCTCGAACTAGTGCCTGAAACAAATAACAAATCACCCGCCCTTTTAATGTGTGGAAACTTCCCTCTTGGCTCTGCTTTATTACTTAAAACCTTCGCTTCTGATTCTTCTTTCATTTGTTCTATTTCGAATTTTCTTGATTTCTCAATTTTCAAAGCTTGTATCCTATGGAAGGTTATTCCTTGTTAATTCATACTTTTTGATCAACCTTTCAAATTGATTCATTTCGCTGATGACTAATTTACCATCGTCCATGAGTTGGAGAATGATTAAATATGGATCATCTTCCTCTATATTTCTAAAAGTGACCCTATTGATGTTTTGTCCGATTAATTCAAACTTAGAAAATTCATTATTCTTCGTATTAAAGATAGTGGTTGTCATCGCTAGTGTAGCATCTTTTTCAAAGATCTTCCCACGTTCGCTAATAACAGGTTGCCCATCTTCGACCTGATATATAACTCGTTCAATGAAATTATCATCAATCAAAATAAAATTTTCATATTGACCTTCCAGAGAGCTGGTCCACCGGCCTTGCAGCCAATTAACGCTTTGAAGTGATGCCACATGTACATCCTGGGTTGGCTTGCATGATAAAATGGTCAGAATACCTGTCAAAACCAGGCCCAATGCATACATGAGGACCATCTGCGCATTGGGCTTGATTCTACTCATTATAAACTATATTTAAAGATGTATTGTAAAGTTACTTATATTTTTTCAAATATAAAGTTTGTCATCTGATTATAAAGTTGTGGAGTGGCGTTTTCACTGTATATGCCATGGTTACTATTCGGGTACATGTGAAAATCAAAAGATTTACCGGCTCTGATCAACATTTTATTCAATTCAGCACTATTCTGAAAGTGAACATTGTCATCTGCCATGCCATGAGCCAGAAACAAATTTCCCTTTAATCGGTCGGCAAAATATACCGGACTATTATTCTTATATCCTTCAGGATTCTCCTTTTCCGTCCTCATATACCTTTCTGTATAAATGGAATCATACCACTTCCAATTCGTCACCGGAGCCACAGAGATAGCTGACTTGAAGACGTCATTGCCCTTAAATAGACAAAGTGACGACATGTAGCCACCATATGACCAGCCAAAAATTCCAATCCTGGTCTTGTCTACATATGGTAATGAACCAAGGTATTTGGCAGCTTCGATCTGATCTATTGTTTCATAGTGACCCAATTGCAGATAGGTCATCTTGCGAAATTCTTCCCCTCGACCGCCGGTACCCCTGTTATCTACGCAAGCTATGATGTAACCGCGCTCTGAGATCATTTTGAACCACCAAGCCTGTCCTCCACCCCATTTATCCAAAACTTGCTGGCTGCCGGGACCACCATAAAGAAACATGAAAACCGGATATTTCTTATTCGGATCAAAATCAGTTGGTTTGATCCACCATCCATTCAGACTTACATTTTCAGAGGTATTAAATTTGAAAAACTCCGCCTTTCCGGCTTTATAGTCTTTGAATTTTTCTATAGCGGCATCATTATCTTCGAGCGTTCTTACCAACGCATTTTTACTATTGTACAGTGCATATGACATAGGAGTATTTATATTGGAATACATCATCGTAGCATATTCGAATGTGGGAGAAAACTGAGCACTATTGGTTCCTGTCTTAGTAGAAAGCAATACAGGTTTCTTTCCATCCAGACCCACTTTATAGACTTCTCTTTGCATCGGCGTTGGCGATATTAATTGATAATAAAGCATTTTATTCTTCTCGTCATATCCATAGATATCTGCGAGGTCAGCGGTTGGTTGCGTAATCGCATTAACCATATTGCCCTTCATGTCATACAGAAATGCCTGATTAAATCCGCCTTTATCACTTACCCAAAGGAAATGTTTGCCGTCTTTAAGAAATGTAAGATTGTCATTGATCTCAATATAATATTTGTTTTCCTCTGTCATCAACGGGCTGGTCTTACCGGTATTGGCATCAGCAAGAAGCAACTCAAGTTTATTCTGATGTCTATTCATTTTGAAAACACAAAGCGTATTAACATCCTTAGTCCACTTTATCCTTGGATAATATATTTCTTTATCCACTTTTTGATCAATTGAAACAGTCTTGTTATTGTCGAGACTATAGATCTTAACCTCAAGAGTTGAATTCTCCTCGCCAACTTTTGGATATTTAAAAGAATATGGCTCTGGATACATTTCATCTTTATAATATTCAAGTGTAAATTCCTTCACGTTCGACTCATCAAATCTAAGAAAAGCAATTTTTTTGCTATCCTCTGACCATTGAAATGCCCTGGTAAAACTAAATTCTTCTTCATATACCCAATCACACATACCATTAATTATGTTGTTCCATTTTCCATCACTAGTGATTTGTGTTGATTTATTGGTTGAAAGATCAGTATAATAAAGATTATTTTCAAAAGTAAACCCAACCTTATTTCCATCAGGGCTAAAAGTTGGATTACTGATTGGCTTTCCCTCAAATATAGCTACTCCACTATTACCTTTCTTGTCAAAAACAAAGGTGCTTCCTTTAGAACTGTGGCGATAAATACCTTCTGAATTAGTATAAATCATCACCTTAGACTCATCACTATTGAACTGATATTCTTCAATTCCATTTTCTTTATTATTGGTCATCATTGTGAGCTGATCTTCATTGATATAAGTACCAATATTCTTTCCATCAATTACATTGTTGATTTCCAATGCATTGCCCTTATTGATGATATAAGACTTGCCATCATTCATATAAGCAAATCCTGGAAGGCTTTTCGTTCTGAAAGTACCTTTTTTGAAGATATCGTCAAGGTCAAAAGTCTTTTGAGCCTGAACCTGTCCTGCTGCTGCAAGTATAAGAAGTAGATAAAATAATTTTTTCACTGAATAATTTTTATGATTAATTGATAAAAATACTGGTTCAAAGCCAAAGTAGCATATATAATGTTGTCTTTTAGACGAAAGCGTCGTAATTAAAGATGGAAAATGTAAAATGTGAGATGCCCTTGGTGATGGGTAATGTGTAATGGGCAATAAGTAATGGGACTTATCAATTTTCCACATCGAAGCCATCGGCCATCAGCCAGTAGCTATCATTATCAGTAATCGGTAATGTGTAATCTATAAAATATAACTAATCCGGAATAAACAACAGGCCAATAGCCATTAGCCATTAGCCATTTTCAATTCCCCATTTTCTTCAATGATCTTCATTAATCCCTTAACCCATGGCTCTTGAGAATTCATACATGGAATGACTTTATACGTCTCTCCACCAGCTTCCATAAAAGTTTCTCTCCCTGCCATAACTAATTCTTCCAGTGTTTCAAGACAATCACTGACAAAGGCAGGACTTACTACCAAAAGATTTTTAATACCTTCTCCAGGGAGCTCTTTTAATCTAAAATCTGTAAATGGTTCCAGCCATCCCTTGCCTAATCTTGATTGAAATGAGACGCTGAATTTGTCTTTTGGAAGATTTAATTTTTCTGTTACTAATCGTGTAGTTTCCAATACCTGATGCCGGTAACAGGTTTTATGTGCAATGGAAGGCATATTGCAGCAATTTAAATTAGAAAAGCAATGATTGCCAGTTGGGTCAGTTTTGTGTAAGTGCCTTTGTGGAATACCATGGTAACTAAAAAGCAAGTGATCAAAAGGCTGCTCGACATACTCCTTCATACTTTCAGCTAATGCATTGATATAATTTGGGTTATCATAGAAAGCCGGTACAATATTGAGTTTGAAAGGATATTCATGCTGTCCGTGAATATTGACTGCGTGCTCGACCGCTGTTTCATAACTACTCATAGCATAATGCGGATATAGCGGCACTACAATTACCTCTTCCAAAGATGGGTTAGCAGCTAATAAATTGTCAAAGGCAATTTTGGGATTTGGATTGCCATAACGCATCGCGATTTCTACCGGTATATCAGTAAGCTGAGCTATAGCATCTCTTAACTGTTCCGTAATCACGACAAGTGGCGAACCCTTATAGGTCCATACTTTTTCATAAGCATGGGCAGATTTTGGAGCTCGAAAAGGCGTAATGATGCCTCGAACCAAAAGAAACCTCTTCCAATATGGCTGATCTATTACCTTTTCATCCATAAGGAATTCATTCAGATATCTTCGCACGTCTTTTACATCAGTGCTATCAGGTGATCCAAGGTTCATCAAAAGTATTGCGCTATTTTTCATTTCTATAGTTATATTTGACAAAGATAGATTTAATCTGAATGTAGCAATCCAATGTAGCACTAACCTTTGAAAATTACTCGTTAACTAAGCAGGATGTCCCTTTTATTGGACCATAAAATCTAAAAAACCCCAATTTGAAATAAAATGCAAATTGTTAACAACAATAAAAGTATACGATTCTACATATTGCTTGGATGTGACTACAAAGTGTCTTACTTTTGCGATCCTTAACAAGCAATTTCTTTGTGAAATTAAATATTTTGGAATAAATGCAAATTCGTATCCGGTTAATAAATCCGATTTAAAACCTGTTACGTACATAGGATGTATAAAGAAAATAAGATTTAATGCTAAGTAATGGCCTTTATGTGAATCAGATTGAAGATTTTACAGTAGTTGGAATCAACTACAGGAAGTCTGCTGCTGATGTACGAGGTCATTACACTATTAACGAGGAACAATATAAAATCATTCTTGATATTGCACCGGCATTAGGGCTAAATGATTTTTTTGTTTTATCTACCTGCAACAGGACAGAGATATACGGATGTGTTCATCATATTGAACTTTTCGTTCAACTTATCCTCTCTCAATCCACCGGATCAGAGGTGGCCTTTCGTCAGATGTTTTACGTAAAACGTGGAGCTTCTGCTATTAAACATTTCTTTGAAGTAGGAAGTGGCTTAGATTCTCAGATCCTGGGAGATTATGAGATAGTCGGCCAAATCAAAAAAGCTGTGCAGTCTTCAAAAAAAAGAGGTCTTATCTCTTCCTTCACAGAGCGCCTTTTTAACTACATGATGCAAGCATCCAAATCAATCAAGAACAATACAGGACTAAGCGATGGCACAGTATCTGTCTCTTATTCAGTCGTTCAATATATCAAAGAAAATGTTGATGGTTATGCTGATAAAAATATTTTATTGGTCGGCACAGGAGACATCGGGCGATCTACATGCCAAAACCTTGTCGAATATCTTGAAACCCACAATATCACTCTTGTCAATCGCACTATAGAGAAAGCCGCTTTGTTAGCGAAAGAGCTTAATCTTAACTATGCTACTTATGATTTATTGAAAGAAGAATTGCAGAAAGCTGATATCATCATTGTTTCATCTGCCAATGGCAATGTAACTATTAAAAAAGAAGACCTTAATGCTTCTGCCTCTAAGCTCATTATAGATCTTTCAATTCCTTTTAGCGTTGAGGCTAAAGTCTCTGATCTTCCAAACGTCACACTTGTCAATGTAGATGAACTTTCTTCAGTGACAAATCAAACCATGATGCAACGTGCAGCCGAGATACCAAAAGCACAAGAAATCATCGAATCAAGTAAAGCGGAATTCTTCAAATGGTATGAAGTGCGCAAACAAACCAGTGTACTTAACGAAGTTAAAAGTAAACTTTACGAAATAAGCCATAACCCTGTCTTTGCTTTGAGCGAAACAGCAAAGGCCGATCCTTGTTATGATGAAATAATCCAAAAAGTAGTCAATGGAATGGCATATAAATTGAAAGAAAAGAATCAAAGAGGTTGTCAATATCTTGAAGCGATCAACGAATTCATGAATATTACTGCTAAATAGTAGCTTTCTATCAACAACTTTATTCCAACTCCATATATTTCATGACTAAGAATCCAATCAGAATAGGTACACGCGATAGTAAACTTGCAATGTGGCAAGCCAATACTGTTAAGTCACTCATCGAATCCCTCGGCTTGAAATGTGAACTCGTGCCAGTCAAAAGTGAAGGTGACATTGATCTAGTGACGCCATTGTATGCTATGGGTGTCGAAGGGATATTTACAAAAACCCTGGATGCAGCATTACTAAATAATAGAATAGATATTGCCGTACATTCGATGAAAGATGTCCCTACCCAATTGGCAGCGGGTATCGCTCAGGGTGCTGTGCTAAAAAGGGGACCGCATGAAGATGTGCTTATTAAAGGTAAAAATGCTGAGGAAAAAGTGAGAATCATAGGTACGGGCTCGACTAGAAGATCTGCAATGTGGTTGAATAAATTCCCTGAAGATACAATCGAAAATCTAAGAGGCAATGTCCAAACGAGATTACAAAAACTTGAAAATAGTAACTGGATCGGAGCAATATTTGCGAAAGCAGGGCTGGAGCGACTTGGAATTTTGCCCGCTGATCATATTGAACTGGATTGGATGCTGCCTGCTCCTGCACAAGGAGCTATTGTTATAGTTTTTAGAGAGACAGATCACGAAATAGGCACTATTTGTGCAGAATTCGACGATGACAATACCGCTTTGTGCACCAAGGTCGAAAAAGACTTTCTTAAGACACTAATGGGAGGATGTTCTACTCCAATCAGTGCTTATGCCAGAACTGAAGGTAATATGTTACACTTCGATGGAAATATACTTTCTATAGATGGTAAGAAGATAGTGAAAGTAAGTAAAAGTATCAATGCTTTTGAAGCACTTGACCTCGGAACTCTGGCGGGAAAAGAAGTTTTAGAAAATGGTGGCTTGGCTATCGTCAAAGAAATCCGAGATGCAGACCTTACCGATTAAACTCCTTAGTACTAAAATATTAGAAGCGGATATCATTTTAGATGCAAAGGCGTCGGATATAGATATTGAATGCATTCCTTTCATACAAATTACAACTTTGCAGGATACTGATCTTAATGAAAAATTAATTTCAATATCTAACAAGAAGATAAGGGCAATATTTACAAGTTCAAATGCAGTGAAAGCACTGCAAGAATTACTTCCAAAGCCGCCAGAATGGTCCTATTCAACCTTAGAAGGCCGCACATTAAAAAGTGCCGCCTCCTATTTTGGGCCACAGAAAAATACTGTCACAGGGCACGACGGGTTGTCCTTAGCAAAGGGTCTGGTCAATGAAGGAGATAGAGTTGAAAAATTCTTTTTTTGCGGGAATAAAAGATTGGATGTGCTGCCGGATTATTTAAAAGAACATGGAGTGCAGCTCGAAGAAGTTATTGTTTACAAAAATGAAAAAATAAAAAAAACAATTACTGAAAAATATTCGGGCATTCTTTTCTTTAGCCCAAGTGCTGCCAAAAGCTTTTATTCAGAAAATCCAAATGAAGTAGGAACCCTACTTTTTGCATTTGGCGAAAGCACTAAAAAAGCTTTGCAAACATACAGTAGGAACGAAATCATCTTAAATGATGAGCCAAATCAGGCTGCATTTTTAGAGAAAATAAAAAAATATTTTAAGCATGAATGACTTATTATTAAAAACATTAAAAGGAGAAGTCACTAGCAGACCGCCGGTTTGGATGATGCGCCAGGCAGGAAGATACCTTCCTGAATATATGGTATTGAGAGCTAAATATGGATTCTTCGAACGCTGTCAAACACCGGAACTTGCCTGCCAGATCACCTTGCAACCAGTGGACATTATAGGCGTTGATGCGGCAATTTTATTTTCAGATATCCTTGTCGTGCCGCAAGCCATGGGACTGGAAGTCCAGCTCATAGAAAGCCAGGGACCGATACTACCGAATCCAATTAAGTCTATTGCAGATATGAGTCGGGTCAGGGTACCTGACGTTCATGAAACACTGCAATATGTATTCGATGCGATCAAAATGATCAAAAAAGAGCTGAATGGCAGAGTCCCTTTGATCGGATTCGCAGGAGCGCCATGGACCTTGCTTTGTTATATGGTCCAAGGCAAAGGAAGCAAGACATTCGATGAGGCAAAATCTTTTTGTTATACACAACCAGAAGTCGCTCACCATTTATTACAAATGATCACTGATACCACTATTTCTTATCTAAAAGGTCAGATAGAAGCAGGTGCAGATGTAGTTCAAATATTCGATTCATGGGGTGGATTATGGAGTCCGGTGGATTTTGAAGAGTTTTCCTTACAATACATACGTCAGATAGTTCATGCAGTGAAAGACCTTGCTCCTACTATTATATTCGCTAAAGGTGCATGGGCATCTATTGGCGCGATGGCAGAGACAGGAGCTGCAGGTCTTGGAATAGATTGGTGTATTCCACCGAAAACTGCCAGAGAATTCGCAGGTGACAACATAACGCTTCAGGGAAATTTTGACCCGGCAAAGCTATATGCACCTGTCGATGTAATAAAAAGAGAAGTGAAGAAAATGATCACTGATTTCGGTCCGGGAAGATATATCGCCAACCTTGGGCATGGTATTCTTCCTACTGTACCTGTAGATTCAGCACGTGCCTTCGTCGATACCGTTAAAGAATTTGATTATTCCACTTTATAGCATAAAAAATGATAACTGACGAGCAGCAGCCTTATTTTACCAAAGAAGATTGGATAAATTATATCCATGGACTTCAGGATACAATATGCATAGCTTTAGAAGGAGAGGATGCAAAAGCTTCTTTTCATGAAGATCTTTGGGAGCGGCCTGAAGGAGGTGGAGGTAGAACACGCGTCATGTCTTTGGGGAATATATTTGAAAAAGCAGGGGTAAATACTTCTGTTGTCGAAGGCTTAGTGACCGAAGCAATGGAAAAACAATTAGGTATTAGCGGACACTCATGGTTTGCTTGTGGTTTAAGTCTGGTCTTACACCCGGAAAACCCTTTCATTCCTACAGTTCATGCGAATTGGCGCATGTTTGAATTATATGATGATACAGGATTGGTCATTGACAGATGGTTCGGTGGTGGAACTGATCTGACTCCTTATTATCTATTTGAAGAGGATGTTGTCCATTTTCATTCCACACTCAAGAAGGCGATCGATCAATTTGGTCCTTCACTATATTCAAAATATAAAAATCAATGTGATCAATATTTTGTCAACAGTCACAGAAATAATGAAATGAGAGGAGTGGGCGGTGTATTCTATGATTATCTGAAACCTGATAAGGATCTGGCAGTAAATGACCTTTTTGCTTTTCAAAAAGCTAATGGCAATTCCTTTATAGAGGCTTATATTCCTATCGTTCAAAAAAGGAAAGCCTTAGAATGGACAGGTGAACAAAGATATTGGCAGGAAATTCGAAGAGGACGATACGTTGAATTCAACTTAATACACGATCGAGGCACTATCTTTGGGTTGAAAACCAATGGAAGGACAGAGAGTATTCTGATGAGCCTCCCTCCCAGGGTGCGCTTTGACTATGACTACCAGCCAGTGTCTGGAAGTGCAGAGGAAACATTATTGAAAGTTTGTCAACATCCACGTGACTGGATAGCCTTATAAATCCAATAGATTTGACATTTATTCGTTTAAATAACGCATATTTGTTACATATTTTATAATCCTTAATGTCGTATCTAAAAAGTTGGCTTAAAGTTTTTCTGATCTGGAGAATAAAACATGTTCCAGAAAGGCAGTTCGTGCTTTTTGCCAGCGTCCTAATTGGTTTAGTGAGTGGATTGGGTGCTGTAGTGATCAAGAACATTACTTATGAGATCAAATGGATAGTCCAGCAAGAGTTTGTTCAGAATTATTTCACAATTTTCTACTTTATTTTTCCGGCTTTTGGACTTACAATGACCTATTTGGCTTCTAAGTTTATTCTAGGAAAAATGGCAGGTCAAGGTATTTCAGACACCTTATTTGCCATTTCTAAGAACCATGGAAAGATGTCCCGTAGGGGAATGTTTTCTCCAATGATCACAGCCCCATTGACAGTAGGTTTTGGTGGATCAGTAGGTCTCGAGGGAGCAACTGTATTTATGGGATCCTCCATCGGATCTAATTTAGCCCGTCTTTTTCACTTAAATCAAAAGACAGTTAACTTAATGATAGGTTGCGCTACAGCAGGCGCACTTGCTTCTGTATTCCATGCGCCGATAGGAGCTATCATTTTCGCTATTGAGATATTCTCTTTGGATCTCACCATCGCAAGTATTGTGCCTATGCTCCTAGCATCTTCAGCTGGGGCTATCACGTCGATTTGGATCTATGGAGATGATACTATTTTTAAATTTGTTATACAAGATAAATTTGCCCCTAAAGACATTCCCTTTTATATCCTACTCGGCCTTATTGGCTCCCTCACTTCTCTTTACTTCGTGACGGTATACAAAAAAATGGGTATAATGTTTGCAAACATTGAGAAAAAATGGGTGAAACTTGTCGTTGGGGCTGGCATCGTAGGTGCATTGGTATTTTGGTTTCCTTCACTTTATGGTGAAGGATATTCAACGATCAAGGCATTACTTATAGGTAAGCATCATATAGTTATGGGCAATAATAGCTGGTTTGGAAGTCAAAATAAGTTACTGGTGGCGGGACTGATGTTTACTATTGTGGCTCTCAAGGCTTTTGCTACCTCCGCTACGATAGGAGCGGTAAAAGTTGGAGGTATATTTGGACCATCCCTCGTGACAGGTTGCTGCATGGGTTATGGAGTTGCAATGTTGATCAACTACACAAATATCGGCCTTGTATCTGAAACAAATTTTGCACTTGTAGGAATGGCCACACAAATGGCAGGCGTAATGTATGCCCCACTCACTGCCATATTCATGATATCTGAGTTGACAGGAACATATGAGTTAATGTTGCCGCTCATGATATGCGCCGCTATCAGCTACAGTATAAATAAATACTTCACAGAATATAATGTATATCAGCAAAAACTAGCTCAACAAGGGTTTCTGATCACACATGACAAAGATAAGGCTGTGCTTACTATGCTGGCACTTGACAAAGTCATAGAGACAAATTTTATTCCTATTAATCCGGATATGACATTGAAAGAAATGTTATTCACTGCGGTAGAAAATTCAACAAGAAACATTTATCCAGTGTTGGATGACACCCAACATTTTTTAGGAGTAGTTACTCTGGATGACATCAGGACCATCATGTTTGACCAAACACAATACGACCTCAAAGTATCACAAATAATGCATGGAGCTCCTGAGATCATCCAGTCTTCAGATACTATGGAACAGGTAATGGATAAATTCCAAAGTAGCAGTGCATGGAATCTTCCGGTTTGCGAGAACGGTATCTATCTGGGCTTTGTCTCAAAATCGAAAGTACTTTCTGTCTACAGGCGTAAACTTATTGATTTTGCTGGTGTATAATTTCGAAAGGATATTCCGAAATGATCAAAAGGAGATAACAAAATAGACCCTTTGCTCTTTATCATGTAGTGAAAAATTGGATAATATCTTTTCCTAATAAAAATCAGAATTGAAGTATAAAATCTTCTAGTCCCTGATCTGCGTCGAGTTTTAGGGCATTTTTCAACCTTCTTTTACTTCTTGTAACACTATCCTTACTAATACCTAGCGCGTGACTGATCTGTTCATTGTTTAACTTGAGGTAGATGAGTGCTGCCAAACGTCTTTCAGCAGGAGAAAGTGGTTTCGATTGCCCATCCAGACCAGGCAATACCTGAGGGTTAGCGATTTCAAATTCAAGATTGAATTTATCTAATTCGTTTTTATCGATCAATGCATATTTAATTATTCGGTCCATCTCAGGTTGCAGATCATTTTTGTCTAGTATATGATCATGCAACTTGCTGATCATGGCCTCATTTTCAATGATCTTCTTCTTAAATATTTGGATTTCTCCAAGTGCCTTTTCTGTATCACTAAGTGCTTTAGTCTTGTCACTTTCCAATCTTTCTGCTCTGTCCTTTTGTTCAAAGATCCTTCTGGTAAAATATAGATAGGCAATGATAGATATCATAATGACAAAGACTATAATGAAATTTCTAATTAAGCGCATACTCTTAATGTCACTATTAGCAATTGTTAGTCGTGCCTTAGCAGCATCAAAAGCTAGCTTTGCTTCCGCTGTTTCCAGATTATAGGCTACCTTCATTTCATTAATTGTATCATCATATGCTTTATAAATGTAGAAATATTTATAAAGGCTATCAGTATTATGGACACGGTGATAGATATCAGCTAATCCCTTGGCAGCAATTTTTCTTTGTTTTAGGAACCTGGTAGTTTTTGCAAATTTTATTGCATTTTGAAAATTCTCTAGACTTCCATTCAATCTATTTTCAAATAAATCAATTTGTCCCAATCTGTTATAAACTATTGCAATATTGTGGTTGTCTTCGTATTGACGAGATTGCTGCAGGTGTTTGAGCAAGTATGGCTTTGCCAACTCACTATATCCACTCTGAGCCAATAGGAACGCAATATTTCCTTTGGTAATAGCTTGCCATAAAGGAATCTCACGATTAGAAGCATGAACAGGAAGGTTGGCATTTTGGAGCAACAATTTATAATGGTAAAGGCTGCTGTCATACATACTGAGTTCTCTATAACAAGCTGCAGTCAAATCATTAACAAGTACATAAGAAGCATTATAGTTATAATTGAGATTGCTATTGGTGATTTTGAAAGCCTTTTGCAAATAAATAAGTGATTGGCGATATTCCTGATTTAGGTATAATGTAAACCCTATCGAGTATAATCGCTGCTTATATCCAGGAAAATATTGGATACCAATCTTCTCCATTAGACTATTAGCTTTTAGAACATAATTCATGAATTCATTAAGCGGGCTATAATCAGAGATAATTGTATATAGTTCTGCTAGAAGTTGTTGGTCTCCAAGTTTCTGACATTTAGGAAGTAATACTAAAAAATTTCTGTAGTCTTCCATGTCTGGAATCTGTTTACCATAGCGTATATAATAAGTTTCTATGATTGCCAATCTTATCAGAACCCTCTCATTAGGATATTTTTTATTGTATTCTTTGCATTTGGAGATGATTTTATGCACTTCCTTTCGATCCAATGAAAATAACTTGAAATAAGCCTGATCTGACGCAATTGTTTGCATTTTGCCTTCAATCTTCCAAGTATCGATGTAGTATTTTATCTCCTTATCTGGACTATCACATCCCATCATTAGTATTAGGAAAAAAATATATATATTATTGTACTTCAAATTAGTAAGCGTATATGATGGTATTATTATGCTCAAATGATTAGTCACCTAGAGAACAACAAGATAACATTTTACGCTCTAAAGACAAAAACCATTGTAAAAAAATAAGGCACTAAAAGAGTGCCTTATTCATAAGTAAGTGTGTGTAAATTACGGTAATGATCAAATCTAGTGGCTTAGGGACTGGAATATGATTTAAAATCTGTTCCAATCCTTCCACCTGTTAAATATGGGGATGAAAAAAGTAACATTAAAAGGAATTAAAATTTGTCATCTAATTGATGATGTTATGTAAATTTTATAAAATGTAATTTTTCTATAAGTCAAATGTAAATTTTAGTACTCGAAGTTATAGTGTTTTAGGGCGGACAAATTGCGGACAAATAATATTATTCTGATTATCAATTACATATGACTATTTTAAAAATATAAATTAATAGATTAACTACTCTATTTGAATCCCATTTATCACTTATTTTAGGCAAAAAGAGAGATAAATAACTCTTTGTCCGCTTATATCCTCCCTCTTTTGAAATAGCCATGCAAAAAAACCATTATTGCCAAGAAAAATTGATCTAACGGAATTCTTATACAGTTTATACAGAAAATCTTTGGTTTCTCTTAGGTTTACTTTTTGTATAAAATATTCAGTTCTTATGCTCAGATAATGACCAAAAAAAATGCCCTTCTGTAGGAAGAGCATTTTAATATTTCATTGCTTAATTAGAGTGTCCCCCTTAGTTCTTGTTCTCTTTCGATAGCCTCAAATAGAGCCTTAAAATTCCCCTTACCAAAGGAAGTTGCGCCTTTTCGCTGGATGATTTCAAAGAAAACAGTTGGTCTGTCCTGGACAGGTTTTGTGAAAATCTGAAGCAAATATCCTTCATCATCTCTATCAACTAAAATGTTTAATCTTTTAAGTTCTTCAATCGGCTCATCTATCTCACCTAATCTTTCAAATAGATCCTCATAATAAGTATTGGGAACTACAAGAAATTCAACACCATTATTTCTAAGGCCATCTACGGTACTTATGATGTCATTGGTAGCAACAGCAATGTGCTGAACGCCTGATGTTTTATAAAAATCAAGATACTCTTCAATCTGTGACTTTTTCTTACCCATTGCTGGTTCGTTAATAGGAAATTTAACATATCCATTACCATTAGAAACGACCTTGCTCATCAAAGCTGTATATTCTGTCGAAATGTCATTGTCGTCAAAAGTGATCAAAAGTTTAAAGCCCATCACATCCTCATAATATTTAACCCAATTATTCATTTGGCCCAATTCAACATTTCCCACACAGTGATCGACAAATAATAAGCCAAGAGATTCGACTTTACGCAAAGAATTTTTGGCTATAAAACCCGGCATGAAAGCTCCTGAATATTCACTTCTCTGAACAAAAGTATGGATAGTTTCACCATATGTCTTTATTGAGGCTATGATTACCTTACCAAATTCATCTTCAAGCGTGACGGGTTCAAATACAGATTCTGCACCTCTTCCTACTGTCAATTCATAGGAAGCAACTGCATCATCGACCCATAAAGCTAAAACTTTGACTCCATCGCCATGTAAGGCAACATGCTTTGCGATCTCATGATCAGCATGCAGAGCAGAAGTAAGCACAAAGCGGATCTTACCTTGTTGCAGCACATATGATACAATGTCTCTAACGCCGGTCTCAGGTCCTTTATATGCGACCAATTCAAAGCCAAAAGCTGCCTGGTAATAAATAGCTGCCTGTTTGGCATTACCTACATAAAACTCAATGTGGTCAGTACCATTTAATGGCAATAAATCTTTTTCAACTTCAGTCGATTGTTGTGTTAATGTATTCATTGGATTATTTTGTAATTATATTATTAGGTAGTCAATTAAAATCGTGGTTATTTAATCCAGCCAACTTTTATAATAAGATGGATCTTCTATGGAGACAGCGTCTTTAGTCATAAATAATGGAGAAAATGTATCGACCATCACGGCTAATTCTTCTGTACCTTTGGCCCCAATACTTTTTTCAATAGTTCCCGGATGAGGACCATGAGGTATACCTCCAGGATGCAACGTGATCATACCTTGTTCGACATGCTTTCTACTCATAAAATCACCGTCTACATAATAAAGTACTTCGTCACTATCAATATTTGAATGAAAATAAGGTGCAGGAATTGAAAGTGGATGATAATCATACAACCTCGGAACGAAAGAACATATGACAAAACCCTTTGTGTCAAATGTCTGATGTACCGGAGGTGGTTGGTGTACCCTTCCTGTGATCGGCTCAAAATTGTGTATCGAAAAAATATATGGATAATGATACCCATCCCATCCTACCACATCGAAAGGATGATCCAGATATTCATATGGATATAATTTATCCTTCTTCTTAATGAAAAATTTAAAGTTGCCTCTCTCATCTATTGGTTCCGGCAAAGTTGGTTTAACTATATCTCTTTCGCAAAATGGGGAATGTTCCATCAACTGTCCATATTCACTTCTGTAACGCTGTGGGGTTGTAATCGGTGCAGTAGATTCGACTATTAAAAGACGGTTGTCCTCTGTATCGAAGTTTATCTGATAAATTGTTCCTCTAGGAACGACAACATAATCACCGTATGAAAACTTGAGTATTCCGTAATTCGTCTGAAGAGTTCCACTACCTTTGTGTATGAAAATAACCTCATCACAATCTGCATTTTTAAAATAGTAATCCCTTGTACCTGTTTTAGGTGCGGCAAGTGACATTCTGCAGTCATTATTGAATAAGACAACCTTGCGAGACTCTAAATAATCATCCACAGGAGCAACCTTAAAGCCATTCAGGCATCTGTGTTTTAACTCTTTATTCGAAGCTTTGACCGGGGCCACATCAATTGGATCGCCTACCTGAGTTATTCTGGTGGGAGGATTGATGTGATACAAAATGGAGTATTTATCATGGAAACCTTCTGTTGAAAAAAGCTCCTCACTATACAGAGTTCCATTTGGTTGTCTGAATTGAGTATGCCGCTTTTGCGGAATTTTACCTTCACTATGATAATGCATTCTATTAGAATATTTATAGATACAAAATTACAAAATTATGACCTATTAAAAGTAATATTCTTATGTATTATTTTAATAAATCCAAATATTGCAAAATATTATTCTAATTGTATGCCAATATTTTTATGTTAATATTGATAATTATAAATTGTAGAAATGGGTAAAATTTATATTTTTTCAAACAATTTTTATAATACTTTAAATTTAATATTGATTTGAGATTTCTTAATCATTTCTTTCACCAAAACTGTATTCTATAATTAAATATCCAATGGCGTTATATAATAGAAAATCAAGTATGGTTAAGATTAAAGCCTCGGTGCTCTTCAAATACAAATCATGAAAACTCAAGTTTAAGTATTTAAAATCAATGAAATATAATCTATATATTAAAAATAAAATTATTTATATTATTAGATGTCAATTTGTTACTCAGGTTTAGGAATCTTTTCATATAGAATAATCTGATGTATTTCTTGGACAGAACCATCCGAGTCTTATTCTGACTTCTGACTTCTGATTTCTAATTTCTGACTTCTGATTTCTGACTTCTGATTGAGTATTTTAGGGTTTACTTATAACAACCTAAACTTAAGATTTAAACAATAACCGCCTGATTAATATATTCAATTAATGGCTGCAAGGCCTTGAAAGACTCCACAGTTTTTTTAACAGCATCTTTGGAAAGTAAATCCTGATCCTCCATTTTAGCCATCGCTACATATCCTTTCAGCTTTAGGTATGCTGCGGCTGGGTCTGCAGCATCAAATCCTTTTGGCACCCGCTTCAACGAATATTCATCTTTATCATTGAGTGCCCCATACATAGATTTAAATTTTGGGGCTTTCACTATCTTTTCAAAAGTACTAAGATCTTTACTAATAGCATTTCTCATAATATTAAGCACGTCCACATCCGGACCATACAATCCTCCACCCATAAATGCATTGTCAGGTTCCAGGTGAAAATAATATCCTGCATTTCGCATAGCTTTTTTACCTCCCATACTTATGCTTGCTCCAAAATTAGTCTTATAAGGAGATTTATTGTTGCTAAAGCGCACATCTCTATTAATTCTGAACAAACAATCTTTTGCCTTGATATCGCGAATCGCTTTGTCATTCACACCATGCATATCGATCACATGCTGAACAAACTCAATAAAATTCAACTTTGCCAGATCATACTCCTTCCTATGCTCATCAAACCATTGTTTTGAATTATTCAAACTCAGATCGACAAGAAAATGCATCGTTGCGATATCTATCATTGGTTTTCTGTTATTTCCAGTTTAACACTATATTTTGAATCAGATCAGGGTGAAGACTTTTCGCTACTGGGCATGTCTGCGCGATATGAGTAAGAATGGATTTTACTTTTGATGTGTACTCATGATCTGGCATAAACAAATTAACATCGATCTTTGTAATTCTCCTTGGGTCACTGCCCATATGCTTTGTAACATCAGCATATGCACCATCCATATCAACCTCATTATCTCTGGCCCAAATACCCATGACAGTAAGCATGCACGTAGCCAGAGATGTGGCACAGAGATCTGTAGGTGAGAATGCAGCTCCCTTTCCGTTGTTGTCTATCGGTGCGTCTGTCCTGATTGAATCATTTGACTTTAAGTGAATACATTCGGTCTCAAGACCTCCTTTATAGATAACTTTTGATGTCATAGCTTTAGAATTATTTTTTGAACGATGAAGTAAATAAATTTTTCATTTAGTAGCTTGATATGTCTGTGGGTCTAATGCCCATGGCGTCCAAGCTTGTAGAAATTCAAAAACAGTATTTCTATCATAGCTTCCCTTGCCATCTTCCAGATAGGAGGAATTCTGGGTATGCAATCGCTGACCAGTTTTATCGAGTATAATAAATGATGGAAAACCAAATCTTTGTGGAAAACCAAGACTTGCGAAAGTAGCCTCATTTTTATTTTCCTTGCTATAATTCAGGTGAACTAAAACATAACTTGCTTTAATGATTGAATCAATCTGGGCATCAGCGATTGTAAATTTATTAAATTTAATACACCACGAACACCAGTTTCCGCCAGCCTGTATCATTACATTTTTATTCTGAGCATTTGCTTCTTTAATGGCAGCAGCAATCTGTTTTGAGGCATCAGCTTCGACATCATATAATTTAGTCTCCTGAGCCAAACCAGCCAAGGTCATCAATAAAAAGAAAGTTAAAGAAAGTAAACGCATAATAAATAAATTAGATATGATCAGTTTGGTTCAATCTTTCGAATTGCATCTTGGGCAGCAAGCTTTTGTTGTTCTCTTTCCTCTCTTTCCTTGTCTTTTCGAACTCTTATCTCCTCATCACTTGCATTATATGCTTTTATGATATCTCTGACAAGTCGATGTCGGACCACATCTTCTTCGTTCAGAAATACCTGAGCTATGCCCTCGATTCCAGTCAACAGTGCGAGTGCTCTTTTAAGTCCGGATTGTTGACTGTAAGGAAGGTCTATTTGAGTAAGGTCACCGGTGACAATAATCTTGGCGCTCGGGCCCAACCTTGTTAAGAACATTTTGATCTGCGGCGAAGTGGTATTTTGTGCTTCATCAAGAATAATGAATGCATTGTCCAGCGTTCTTCCTCTCATATATGCCAGTGGAGCAACTTCAATAGTCCTATCCGTCATGAACTTTGCAAGTTTGTCTGCAGGAATCATATCGTCCAGAGCATCATACAAAGGTCTTAGATATGGATCTATTTTTTCTTTTAAATCTCCGGGTAAAAATCCAAGATTTTCTCCTGCTTCGACTGCCGGTCTTGTAAGGATAATCTTTTTAACCAACCTATTTTTCAATGCCTTTACAGCTAACGCGACTGCGGTATAAGTCTTTCCTGTACCTGCAGGCCCTACCGCGAAGACAATATCTGCCCTTTCAGAGGCATCTACCAGTTTCTTCTGATTGACTGTACGGGCACGAATAGGGAAACCATCTTTATTATGTAAGATGATATTCCCGTTGGAAGAGGGAGTTTCTATTGACTTATTGTCAAAAGGATTCATTCCAGCCATGATCGTATCCATGGCTGACATCGGAAGCTCCTTATGCTCTTTCAAATAACGAACCAACACTTCAACCTTTGCCTTTAGCTCTTGCGTCTGTTTTTTGTCTCCAGTTATTTTTAACGAATTACCTCTCGAAATGATCTGGAGATCCGGGTATTTGGTTTTTATAAAATTCAATTTGGAATTATTCTCTCCCAAAAAGTCTAATGGCTCGACTCCGTCGATAGTTAATACTAATTCACTCAATGATTTAATCTCCTTTATTTTATTTAATTCTTCAAACAAACAAATATTTACTTAGTTGTGGTTCCCTTTTCCAGGAATGCTAATATAAAACC
>Ga0209480_10000121_pt1 | contig 71898 bp, 58 predicted proteins | sample JI61114C2DNA_FD_187501 | JGI IMG/M metagenome (GOLD analysis project Ga0209480, IMG submission 187501) | Wastewater effluent complex algal communities from Wisconsin, to seasonally profile nutrient transformation and Carbon sequestration -... | ecosystem: Engineered > WWTP > Effluent > Algae...
AGCCGTATTGCTTGCTGTAACGGTATACACAATGGCTGCAGTGGCCTGTGTTGGCGTACCACTAATCACACCAGTTAATGCGTCCATGCTAAGACCCGTAGGCAAAGCAGGACTAATACTGTACCCCGTAACTGTTCCACTAACCGTTGGGTTTAGTGCAGGTATTGCACTCAATACCGGATAGACATTCGGACCAGGATAACTTAAACCAGATGGTACAACATCAACAACCGTTAAAGTGGCCGAAGCAGTGCCTGATAAATAATTTGCGTCTGCAGATTGGCTTGCAGTGATGGTAGCAATACCAATTGCTTGAATACTCACTTGATTGCCACTAATACTAGCAATTGTTGCACTGTCAATACTATAAGTAATACTTCCAGTACTATTACTAAGGGCATTTAAAGCAAAATCAGGATCTCCAATTTTTTTATTCAGATCAGCTAACTGAATGGTTGGACTAATTTTATTGACATACAAATTGGCAGTATCCGTTGCAGCTAAATAATTAAGGCTAGCAGCTTGTTGAACTGTAATACTTGTAACTCCAGCACTATGCAATTGTATGGTATTACCAACAACAGTAGCAATTGCAGGATTAGCAATGGTATAACTAAAAGCACCTGGAGCATTACTGTTTGCAGATATAGCAAAATCTGGATCTCCAAAAGACTTACTAATATCATTCAACAATAGGTTGGGTTTAACCTTATTGACAATCAAATTGGCGGTAACAGACAAAGCATTATGATTGGCATCCGCAGCTAAATTTGCAATAATAGTGGTAGTTCCTGCAGATACAATATTAATGGTGTTTCCCAATACAGTTGCAACAGCAGTATTTGCAATAGCATAAGATATAACACCAGTACTATTACTAAGGGCATTTACATTAAAAGCAGGATCTCCATAAGTTTTAAGAATATCACCCAAACTAAGGGTTGCTGCCATTTTGTTGATGGTAAGATTCACTGTAATAGAAGCAGCCAAATGATTAGTACCAGCAGCTTGATTGACTAAAATATTGGTAACGCCAGCTGCTACAATGCTAATCTGATTTCCACTCACCGTAGCAATACTTGGGTCAGCAATACTATAAGTCATTAATCCATTACTATTACTACTGGCATTCACACTAAAAGAAGGATCACCAAAGGTTTTAATAATATCAGCAAGGCTCAAAACCGTAGCAGCTTTATTGATGATGAGATTGGCAATCACTGTTCCAGCAAGATGATTGGCATCTTCTAATTGTGTAGCAGTAATGGTAGTAGTTCCAGCAGCTATTAAATGAACAGCATTCCCACTAATGCTAGCAAGGCTATTATTGGCAATATTATATGTTATGGCTCCAGCCCTATCAGAAATGGCATTCAATGTAAAATCAGGGTCTCCATAAGTTTTAAGAATATCCGCTAAAATAATTAAGGTAGCTTTTTTATTAACCAATAAAGTAGCAGTAACCATGGCAGCTAAATGATTGGCACTAGCCGCTTGAGAAACAGTAATAGTAGCTGTTCCAGCAGCATTAATGGTTACTTGATTACCAGAAATACTAGCAATGGTAGCATTGTCAATACTATAACTTATGGCGCCAATACCTGTACTAGTAGCGTTTAATAGAAAACTTGGATCCCCATAAGTCTTAATAATATTAGAAAAAGATAAAACAGGTGCTATTTTGTTCACATTCAATATAGCTGTGATACTAGCGGCAAAATGGTTGGCGTCGGCCGCCTGGGTAACAGTAATGATGGCGGAACCCGCACCTTGAATAAACACGGTATTACCCGTTGTAGTAGCTACTGCAGCATTATCAATACTATAACTAATTGCTCCCGTACTATTAGAAGTGGCACTGATACTAAATGCAGGATCACCAAAATTCTTGGTGATATCTGCAAGACTCAAACTTGCAGGAATTTTATTAACAGTAAGGGTTGCAGTAGTAGTAGCAGCCACATGTTTATCATCTTCCACTTGTGAAGCGGTAATATTACTGGTACCTGCACCAACAATGCTTACATTATTAACTGCAATTGTAGCTACTGCAGCATTTGCAATTCCATAAGTTATGGCACCTGTACTATTGGTTGTAGCGGCTATGGTAAAATTAGGATCGCCAAAGCTTTTGGTAATATTGGTAAGCGCCAGCGTATTGTTGATTTTATTTACGGTAATGCTAACAATGGCAGTGGCTGCACCAGCAGGAATTGAAGCAGTTACAGTATAATTTTTTGTTGCACTATATACCGTTGGTTTACCACTAATAATACCCGTGGTTGGATGAATTGATAAACCAGCAGGCAAAGCTGGACTAATAGTATAAGCAGTAGGCACACCCACAACCGTTGGAAACAAAGGACTAATCGTTGCATCAATGGTAAAGAAATTTGGACTTGGATAACTAAGGTCACTTGGAATCAAATCCGATACTATTAACAAAGCGGTGGTACTAGCAGCATGAAAATTCCCATCCGCTAGTTGAGTGGCAGTGATGGTAGCAGAACCCGAAGCAAGCAAATGAACCGTGTTTCCGCTGATAGAAGCAATGGTAGGATTATCAATGCTATAACTAATAGCACCTGTGCTATTGCTGCTTGCAGCGATGGTAAAATCAGGGTTACCAAAAGTCTTACTAATATTGGCCAAACTAATTGTGGGATTCAACTTATTGACCACCATAGTTGCCGTTGTAGAACCAGCATTATAATTGGCATCGGCTAACTGAGTGGCAGTGATGATACTAGTTCCTGCCCCAACAATAGTAACTTGATTATTGACAATAGAAGCAACTGCTGTATTGCTACTTGTATAACTGATAGCGCCAGTACTATTGGAAACAGCAGCAATGGTAAAAATAGGATCGTTGTAGTTTTTAGTAATATCGGCCAAACTAAGCGTTGGATTTTGTTTCCCAATATTTAATACAATGGGAACAGTTGCAGCAACACATCCAGTACTGGAGTTACGCACTATAATATTAAAATCATAAGCTCCAACAGCTGTAGCAGGAATAATAACAACTAGACTAGTTCCAGAAAGTGCTTGATTGTTAATAGCACTAAAATCAGGCAATGCCCTAGCTCCCACACTAATGCTGTATTGGTTGGCATTGGTTGCCGTAAATGGAATACTAAAGCTAGTTGCTGTTGTACTAATACTTGCAATAATACCCGGTGTAAATACAGGAGTAGGATTTACACTTATCAATACAGGTGCTGAAATGGCCTGAGCACAATAACCGTTTTGAACAATGGCCCTATAATAGGTATTGGTCAAAAGATTAGAGGCCAACTGAGTATTACTTGTATTAGCAATATCTGTACTAGTACTAAAACCTGCATCAGCTGAAGATTGCCATTTAAGAATAGTACCCAGATTTCCACTTAAAGAAAGTGTAGCACTATTTAACCCTGCACAAACAGTATTGGCTCCACTAATAGTACCCGCATTGGATAAAGCACTAACCGTAGCTATGCCTGTGGCGATAGTAACTGAGGAAGCATTGGTACTACTAAGTTGAATATTACCTGAAGCAGCATTCACTGCAGTATTGGCTAGACGAACAAAAATAGTAGTGCTAGCTATTGTTCCTGAAACTGGACTAATAGAGATACTATTTGAAAAACCAGCACCTGTTGTTATACTCAGTTCATAACCTGTAGGAGCAGTAATGATTAGATTGGCAACTAAATTAGAAGCCGAAACACTAAAGCTTTGTTCAGCAGAAACTGAACCAATACAGGCATTGAATACATTTAGTGTACCCGATACTGATATTACAGGTGTAGGAATGACAATAGTAGCCACTACTAAGGTTCTAGCGCTGGCAATACAACCAGTAGTGGTATTTCTGGCAACCGCATAATAATTAGTGGTGCTGGTTATACTTGGCGTATTAAAACTATTGGTACCCGTTCCTCCAGAAAGAATAGCTCCGGCACTGGGTACTTGATACCAATCGGTAGTTTCTCCAGCAGCAACTACAGCACCAATATTTACTACTCCAGCACCCGTTCTTGAACCATTAATGGCAGTAGCAGCACTAGGCAATGGATTGATGATAATGGTAACAACATTGCTGTACACATTACCATCTGCAACTGTGTTAGCTACCCTTCTAAAATAGCTGGTCTGAGAAACTGCTCCCGGAGCATAAGCAATTGCATTAGCAGCAGGTATATCTGTAAATCCAGTAGCATTAGAAGTTGTTGAAACCTGCCATTGATAACTAATACTGCCTGTTCCACCAGACGCATCGGTAACAGAATTGAATGGTGCGGCGCTTAATCCCAAACAAAAACTTTGATCCGCAGAAATGGACCCAGGTGAAAAAGAACCATTTATCGTTGCTACTACTGGAATTCTATTTAGAGATACGCAACCCGTAGTGCTATTTCTAGCTTCCACATAATAAGTTGTCGTAACTGAAATACTTGCAGTTGTAAAATTGGTTACTGCATTCCCGCCAACTAAAATAGCACCGCCACTATTAGAAGCATACCAATCTAAGGTAGCACCAGCAGATGCGGTGGCACTCAATAAAACAGGACCAGCACCAGTTCTGGCATTATCAATAGGAAGGCTTACAATAGGCAAAGGATTCACTGTAATGCTAATGGTATTAGAAGCAATGCTTCCATCTGCAACCGTAATAGCCAACCTTTTATAATAAGTGGTTTGGGTTAAACCAATGGGTGTATAGCTTAAGAGTGTAGCCCCTGGTATATCCGTAAAACTAGTATTATCCAATGAAGATTGCCATTGATAACTAATGGCTCCTGTTCCACCAGAAGCAGCTGTAATAGAACTAAATGCTGCTGCCGTAGCCCCTAAACAAATTGATTGATTTGCAGCAATAGCTCCTGCAGAAAAACTACCATTTATAGTAGCAATGACTGGAACTCTTAGGGTTGAAACACAACCAGTACTAGTATTTCTAGCTTCAGCAAAAAAAGTAGTAGTGCTATTGAGCACACCAGTAGTATAACTCAAAACACCTGCACTAAGAGCAGCACCACCGGTTGATACAGCAAACCAATCAATGGTAGTTCCTGCTGTGGGTGTTACCGTACCAGCAAGTGTTACCGAACCTGGGCCAGTTCTTACTGCACCAGTAACTGTTGCTATCACTGGTAAACTATTTACAGTACCAGTAATGGCTAAATTCTGGGTAGTAGCTCCCGTTGAACTAAAGACCAGATTACCAGCAACAGTACCTGTACTTCCGGCAACAATTCTGATATATATATTGGTAGCTGCAATGGTACCACCGGTATGCGTTAAAGTAGCTGTTGAGCCATAACCCGTTCCTGCCGATGTTGAAATTTCAAAACCAGCCGGCGCAGTAATGGTTAAATTATTGGTCATACTGGTACCTGCTACTACTATCATTTGACTAGCAGAGGCAGAACCAATACAAGCACTAAATGCAGTAAGCGATTCTGTAATATCAATAGTAGGTTGAGAATTGGAACAGTTAAAACTAATGGGTGGTGGCGCGTCTAGTCTGGCAATGGCGGATTTGCTAATTACGACAGCTGTAATAGCAGGTAATCCAATGGAACCTCCAATATTGTGTCCCACATAACAATACTGATCAACTGCTGTAGTGGGATTGGTAAAAAAAGCGATGGTAAAGTGACCAGAAATACTAAAATCCATAAACCCATCTACGCCAAAAATATCAACAGGAGAAGTATTGGTATAGGTAGATGTAAAACTTGATTGAGAAGCAATTCCCAACATACAGGCTACACCATCGCCCCAGCCATAAATTCTACCCGTACTAGACATAGCACCCATGGTAAATAAACTGGCTTCGGTATTACCGTCAATATGTACAATATTACTAAGACCTGTTACTTGCTGAAAAGTTGGTTGGTTAAAAGTAGTGCTGGCATTTCCTACACCTAGAACGCCATCATCATTTAATCCACAGCTATACACTTTTAAATTATTACCTAAAAGAAACAGCATATTGGTACCCGTACTTTTACCTAAAACAACTAGTTCCACCACACTGGTTCCAGATGGAATCTGTGCAGACATATCATAGGCATAATTATAACTGGTTGTTGTATTAACAGTTCCATTTACGTTAGCTGGTCTTCCCCAATAATAAATTTTACCTGTTGCAGTTAATGCAAAAGCACCAGAGCCTGATAAAGAAAATTTGACAACGCCAGATAAAGGGGTTCCATTGGATAATGTTACTTGGTGCCAAATAGCAGGCCCTGCAGCTGCATTATCACCCTGCAAGGTTTGCATCTTGGTTAACATATATACATTACCAGCAGTAGTGACAATACCAATTGCCGTTGGCGATACGGCAAATTGTGCAACATCTGCAATACCCACACCAGCAGGAAGTTTATTGGTTACATCGGCATTGGCATTGGTAAGTGAAGCCGCGCCAAAATTAGCCATGCTAGTAATGCTACTAATATTGGTGGTGCTGCCAAACACATAAAATTTAGTGGATGTTCTCATGGCCATAACACTAGCTCCTGAAGCACCACCTGTACTAGAAGACCTTACTTCATAAGGAATACCTGTATAACTACTGGTATTGACAAAGAAGGGTGCGGTATAATCACCGCCTGCACCGGTGGTATAGGTTTTCATGTTCTGGCCCCAGGCCAATAATACATTCACCCCATTGGCGTTGCCGATATATAAATTACTATGATAAGAACCTGTAAACCTATTCACCGTTCCTGGAACACAGGGAGCCATAGCAAATAAAGGAAGAGAACCTGTTCCAAAATGCTGTTCTGAATGGGAATCAGCAGATTCAGACAAATGCACCTGACCCATTGCCACAGAAAGGGCTAGGATGCCAAGAAGCAGGAAAAATCCCGCCTTGATGATAGATGCTTTTAATTGTCCGAGTTTCATGTAACGTATCCAACTTTAAGTTTAAAAAACTTTAATCATTGCATGCGTTGACTAGATAGCACAGACCAATAATGGAATGGGTACCTAAGATCAAAACAGCAATAAGAGTTGGTTACAAACCGGGGGATTGGGGTAAATAAGAGAGGGATACAAACAGGTACAAGATAGGAAATTATTCAGATATTCTGATGAACACTGCTGAAATTTTTCAACCACATTTCCGGTTTGTAACACCCTTTACAAAGATGCCACAAGGGAATTGGATGAATACTAGTAATACACCTGATTTTAAGTAGTGCGCTTAAGCGGATTTGTAGTAATAAACTCAGTGACCTGCCGCATCTAGCATATTAAAAACGTGCAGAACCTGTGGAAACAAAGCATCGGCATATTCTACTGCTGCTTTAGTAGAACCTGGCAAACAAAGTACCAAACTATCTCCTACTGTTCCAGCAATGCTTCTAGACAGCATGGCAAAAGGCATTCTAGCCTGCCCATAAGACCTAGCTGTTTCCATTACACCTGGTAATTCTTTCTCTAATAAAGGACGAATGGCTTCTACACTAATATCTCTAGGAGAAACGCCAGTACCCCCTACAAATAGGAGCAGATTTATCTTATCTTGAATCAACTTGTGAAAGACTTGTTGAATAGCAGCAGTTTCATCTGGCACTATTTCATAATGTGCTGTTTCTACAGCATGTGTTTTCAATTTTTCAATCAAAGCTAGTCCTGCTTTGTCAATGGCTTTATGTTGAAAAACAGAATCAGAACAAACAATTACAGCAGCAGCAATTGGCTTGATGGGAAGCCATTTTTTATCTGATTTACCCCCGGTTTTTTCTAGGAGCTTGACTTGCAAAATTTCAATCCCCTTGTCAAGTGGTTTGAGCATATCATACAAAGTTAAAGCAGCAATACTTGCACCATGCATGGCTTCCACTTCTACACCAGTTTTATAAATAGTATGTACTTCTACTTCAATTTGAATTTGCAAATCATGAATGGCAAATCGCACATCAGAATATTCCACAGGTAGCGGATGACAATCTGGAATCATGTCACTGGTTTTCTTAATAGCAAAAAATGCGGCCACTTTTGCAAATGAAAACACATCGCCCTTGGGCACTTGGTTGTTTTTAATTGCCTCAACCGTTGCTATATTAGACAACTGAACAATGGCTGTTGCTATTGCTTTTCTGAGTGTGTCTGATTTATGGGTAATATTCACCATCTCAATTATTTTTTTTCCAAGCGCTTGTCTGATTGTTTAAAATTTCTTTGCCCCAAATAGGTAATTCTTTTTTAATTAATTCTACTAATTCAGAACAGGCCGTTATAGCCGCTTGGCGATGTTTGGAAGATACAAAAACAAACAGACAAATAGCACCTACAGGTACTTTACCCAAACTATGGTGCACGTGCATACAGGTTAAATCATATTTGGCAAAAATTGCTTCTCTGATTTCATGCATTTTCTCCAATGCCATGTCTTGATAACAAGTATATTCAATGGCTTCCACCTCCCCATCTTCAAATTGATCTGCCCTTACTTGGCCTAAAAAAATACTATGCGCACCTATATCAGTTTTACTGGCATGCTTTTGAAGATCATCGGCAATTTTCTGTGCAGGTATGGGTCCTTCGCAGAAAATATTTTTGGGTGTTTTTTGCATCATGTTGTTTTATTGAAGTAGGCTGTAATACCCCCTTTTAAACTATAGGTTTTAACGCTTTTCTTTGCTTGAATTTGTTGTGCTGCATAGACACTTCTAATACCCTGATGGCAAATCACACAAATGTCTTTATTGGGCAGACTGTCTATCTGTTGGGTGAGCTCTGACATGGGTATTTGCGCGTCTGAAAAATCAATCGGCGGATATTCTTCTCTTTCTCTTACGTCTAATACAAACACATCACCCTTATTCTTAAGTTCTAAAAAGGTTTCCACGGAAACTTCGTCTACATCAATCTCATCCAAATCAATCATAGCGTGGTTATCTGAAAGAAGAAAAGCATCTCTAGTCATTGTTTGGATCTGATGATTTTTCTGAATTGCAATTTCATAATTGCTGGTTTCCAAAAAGTCATGGGTGTACAATCGTCCAGCCAAAGGCTTCCCAATTCCTGTAATGATCTTAATAGCTTCAGCTGCTTGTAAACAACCAATGATGCCTGGCAAAACCCCAATCACTCCTAAGCTTTCACAACTACCTGAGATGGTATCTACAGGTTTAACAGGAAACAAATCTCTATAACTATAACTAATGGCGTCTTGATCTGGAAAATGAAAAACAGAGACCTGTCCTTGATACCGCGTAACGGCACCATAGATCAAAGGAATATCTAAGACGGCTGTTGCATCATTGAGCAAGTATTTTGCTTGGAAATTATCCGTAGCATCAATGACCAAATCATATCCCTCCATTAGATCCAAGGCGTTCTGTCTTTCAATGGCTATGGGATAAGTTGAGATCTGAATAGCAGGATTCTGCAACTGCATCGCGCCAGCAGCTATAGCTACTTTGCTTTTTCCAATGTCAGCTGGTCCATATAATAGCTGTCTGTGTAAATTGCTTTCACTAACAAGATCTGGGTCCACAATGCCAATCTGACCCACACCAGCACCTACCAAATATTGTAAGGCTGGGCAACCCAATGCTCCCATTCCAACTATCAATACCCTTGCCCTTGCCAAGTTTTCTTGGGCAGTTAACCCAAATCCTGGCAAGATCATTTGTCTAATATATCGTTGTTGATTTTCCAAATTTTACCCTCCTGAAAATGCTGGCATCAATGCCACTACATCACCCTCCTGTAAAGGGTGATTGCCTTGAACCATGGTTTTATTGATGGCTAAAAAATAGGGCACCTGCCCTAAGCTAGGATATTGTTTCAGTAAACTAGCCTTCAACATTTCTGTGTCTACAGGATTGTCCAGCACTTGTTTATTTGTTCCAATAATATCTGTTAAAGAACCAAAAATTAATAATTCCATCTTATTTCTTGCATCTTGTTTAGGTAAAAAACAATTTCCCTACAGCCATAATTAATACGGTTGCTAACAACCATTTCATTTGTCCAATAGGCACTTTCTTTGCACCAATACTGGCTCCCAACCATCCGCCGGCCAGAACGGTTGCAGCTATCCAAACCATATCTGGAGCTAGTTCAAATCCCTTTTGAAATTGACCGCCTAAGCCAGCTAAAGAGTTTAAAAATATGAAAACAGCGCTGATGGCAGCGGTTTCTTTTTGATTAGCCCATCCAGCAAGAATTAAAATGGGTGATAATAAGATGCCTCCTCCCATGCCAATCATACCTGACAATAGACCAATGCCCGCACCAATTAAAAACAGCATCCAAAATTTGGGAGCTGTTTTAAAGGATGTATTTGACTGACTTGTCAATAATCTTAGAACTGAGAATAGTAAAATCAATGCCAGTATTTTTTTATACCAAGCATCAGGTAAAGGAATAATCGCACCTAGATAAGCAAAAGGAATGGATCCAATAATCAGGGGCCATAATAATTTAGGTCTAAAAAACTGGGCTTTATAAAAAGAAAGAAATGCAACTAAAGAAACCAACAAGTTTAAGATTAGTGCAGTAGGTTTCATGACCAAGGGAGCAAAACCAAATAATGCCATCAATGCCAAATAACCACTTGCACCTCCATGACCCACTGAAGCATACAGCATGGCTACTAAAAAGAAGCAGAGGCCATAGAAGATGAGTAATTGATCCATGGTTTAAATTTAATGGAATGGATGCAATTTGACCATGCTGAATTGTTCAAATTTTTGTTGCTGTGCGTCTAATTCAATCCAGCAATTAGCTTGAACAAAACTATTTTGTTGATAAGAAGCCTGCCCCCCTAACACAGATACAATCCCGTTTTCTACCCTTCCTTTCAGAAAAAAACAAAGATTAGATTGCTTTTCATAACTATGTTTCAGCTTTCCCATGATGGGTTCTTCCAAACTTTTACCAGACATGACTTGTAAGGCTGGTAACACATATTGTCTAAAACAACTCATCACTGACGCCGGATTTCCAGGCAAACCAAAAACCAATTTTTCTTCTAGAACTCCAAAGAAAATAGGTTTTCCTGGTTTTTGTGCTACGCGATGAAATACCTGTTCTACTCCTACTTGCTGACAAGCTTGAACCACAAAGTCATAATCCCCTACACTAACTCCGCCAGTTAATAATACCATATCATGAGCGTCCAATGCTTGTTCCAATGTAAAAGCTGTTTCTGCCAAATGATCTTTTGCATGATAAACGTTAACCCTTTGAACTCCCTGCTCTTTTAACAATGCCCTTAATGCATAAGAATTGGATTCATATACTTGACCGGGTAATAATGGATTGCCAGGTGCTACCAGTTCATTTCCTGTAATCACAATGGCCAAGCTTGGTTTACGATATACTTTTACGGCACCAAAACCCATACTAGCAATAAAACCCACCATACTGGCCTTAATAAGAGTACCTGCCGGTAAAGCCAAAGCTTGTTGGGCTATCTCTGATCCGGGCATGCGGATATGCATCCCCAATTCCAATTTTGCAGTCTGAATCTTGATCATGCCATCTACCAATTCCACCCATTCTTTCTGAACTACGGTATCTGCCAAATCAGGGATTGGCCCACCAGTAAACACTTTGATGGTTGCACCAAGGTCTAATTGTAATTGTTGGAAACTGCCCGCTGGTAATTCATCTTGAATGCGCAAAGATTGATGGCGCTCTTCCCATCTAATGGCATAACCATCCATGGAAGACTGTCTAAAAGAGGGTATATCTATTTGACTTAATAAATCATCCACCAATACATGATCTACTGCTTGCTCAATGGGCAAGATAATGGCTTCCAAAGTCTGGCAATGTGCTTGTATTCTAGATCTTGCTTCTGCTACTGAAATCATGTGCTTGTTTTATCCACCAATAGCTATCATACTTCTATTATGAAGGTTATTGGTGTCTATTTTCTCAAAGTCTTTTGAAAATTGTCCGCCCAATGCTGCGTGTTTGTCCCATATGGACATTTGAATCAATTGCTCCAAGTCTCCACCTGATCGTAAGATTCCTAAAAGGTCTGATTCAGACTGAGAAAAAAGACAATTTTTTATCTTACCATCGGCGGTAAGCCTGATTCTATTACAAGTACTACAAAATGCAGCACTCATGGTTGTGATAAATGCCAGCTTACCTTGATGCCCTGCTACCGTATAATATTTACTAGTATCACTAGCTTCTGTTTCAAATGCTGTTAACTGATATTTTTGGCCAATTTGTTGCAACATTTCCTGCCAAGTAACCAATTTATCAGCATTCCAATTATTCCCATCAAAGGGCATAAATTCAATAAATCGCACTGTAATAGATTGGTCTTTGGTTAGGTTTACAAAGTCTAATATTTCCTGATCATTTAATCCTTTTACTACTACTACATTAATTTTAACCTTAAACCCTCTTTGCAACAATAAAGCAATATTCTCCTGCACTTTTTCAAACAGGTCTCTACCTGTTATCAATTGAAACTTCTCTCTTTTAAGGGTATCTAAACTAATATTGATAGATTGAATACCTGCTGCTTCTAATTGATCCAAAAACAACTCTACCCTTGTACCATTGGTGGTAATGGCCAATTCCACACCTAAACCGCCTAGCAATTGAATGATCTCTGCAGCATCTTTTCTGACAAAGGGCTCTCCACCGGTTAACCTAATTTTTCTGACCCCTAGGTTTACAAATGTTTGAGCAATTTTCAATATTTCCTGTGGCTGCATCAATTGCTGATGGGGCATAAAATGATAGTCTTCATTGGGCATGCAATAAAAACACCGGAGATTGCAATTGTCCGTTAAAGAAATACGCAAATAATCATGTATCCGATGGTGCTTGTCAATGAGCATCTTATTGATTTAATAATTGTTGAAATTTGGCATAATCCTCCGCTGTGTCAATATCTAAAGCACCTAATGGGAAATCTACCAAAACTACATCCTCTAACTGTTTCTCTACTAATTTTTTGGCTCCTCTGTCTCCTTCAAGTAACCTAATTTCTGGAAAATAGTTTTTTGAAAACAATACCGGAGTTCCAAATTGTTGCTGGTATTGTGCCGCCACTATCCCTTTTCCCGATTGTTGAAAACTATCTAACATCCTAAACAATAATTGTCTTTCTAAAAATGGTTGATCACTTACAACAAATAAAACCGCGTCAATATTGGGTTGTTTTTCTAATAATGAGGATAATCCAAATTGAATAGAAGCAGACATTCCTGCTTGCCAATTGGCAAATGGAACTAATGTTATGGAAGCATCATTGATAACAGCTTCAATTTCTGTTGTATATTTTCCAGTAACCAAACATATGATAGCGGGATTCAACGCCCGCACTTCTTCCACAATATGTTCCAAAATGGTTTGTTCACCATAAGGCAATAACATTTTAGCCTTACCCATTCTGGTTGCTGCGCCTGCAGCTAATATGACAACTCCTAGTTTCAAAGACTGCTATGTATGGGTGAATTTTTTAGTTTTAAATGTACTGGCTTGGTTTCATGAATCACGGCCATGATCTCTGCACAAATGGAAAGGGCAATTTGATCAGCCGTTTCTGCCCCAAGATCCAATCCAGTTGGGCCATATAATTTATTTAGATCCAGTGTTGCAAGGTCAAGACCTCGGTCTTGGATCTCGGATAATATTCTAGTTCTTTTACCAGATGGGCCTAATAAACCAATATAGGGCAGATGAGAAGTCAATAAAGTTTCCAACATGGCTAAATCATATTGGTAATTATGGGTCATCAAAACCAATGCAGTTCTATTATCTACTTGAATTTTGGGTAAGATTTCTGAGGGCTTTCCCACTAAAATTTCGGTTGCATCTGGGAATCTTTGTGCGTTTGCATGGGTAACCCTTCCATCAACAATACTGGTATACCAACCTAGTATTTTCGCCATCTTTATTAATGGAATGGCATCATTACCCGCACCAACTAAGTATAAGGCAATGGGGGGCAAACAATAATCTAAAAAGAACATTTGTTGGTTCTCTCCAAGTTGGTATTCAAAATGTGCAGACTGATTTTTAGTAGTATGTTGCTGGATTAAATTGAGTACTATTTGATCTTGAACCGTGGCTGATAAGCAATTCAAATCCATGGTACCTAAATGGGTATCATGATTGGTAGAATAAACCGTAGAAACCCATTGCGGTGTTCTTGTTTGCAATGTTTTTCTCAAAGCTGCTATGGGCCTAGCATCTATTTCAGCTAATGGTTCAAATAAGATACTTACTATGCCATTACAACCCAGTTGAATTCCTATACTAGCGTCTTCATCATCTGTGGTATCATACACTACCAGTTTATTTTTTCCCTGGTTGATGGCCAAAACAGCTTTTCTAAGTGCATCGCCTTCTAAACAGCCTCCGCTAATGGCACCTGTCATTTGACCTGATTCTGTTACCAACATTCTAGCACCCGGTCTTCTATAAGAGGAGCCATGTACATGCACCACTGTGGCAAGTGCACAAACAACACCAGCAGCTATGGCCGCATCATAAGCTTGAACAATGGCGCTTGACTCTTGCATCTACTTAGACAGTTCAGTTCTTTTTTTAGATACCATGGTTGGAGTAATGGCAACTGTTGATTTATTGCCCCAACTATTCCTTACATAATTATAAATGTCTGCAATTTGTTCATCAGTTAAATAATCTTGTGCAGGCATCACACCATTGTAAACTGTGCCATTCACTGTAATCTCTCCTGTTTGTCCTTTGAGAACATAACCAATTAATTCTCCTGCAGGTTTAATTAGATAACTTGATTTAGCAAGAGGAGGAAATGCCCCTGGCAAACCTTTTCCATCTGCCATATGACAGTTCTGACAATTAGCAGAATAAGCTTCTTTGCCTCTTGCAATACTTTTTGTCAGGTCAAAACTTTGGACAAAAGAACTGGCTCCTAACAAAAACAATGCAAGTACAAGAACTAATTGATATTTTCTACGCATCATTTGATTCAATTTTGAGTACAATTTTATGTAATAGTTAGCAATCTACGAATTCGTTTGACAATGGGATTCAATCAAATGGTTTAAACAGCCCAATACCAAAAAAAATCACTGAAAACCAGGTTATTAAACAAAAAACCAGCACTGTTTAGGTGCTGGCTTGGATATTGGATTTTAAGGGGGATTAATTGTTCATTTCAGTGATCTGACCTTTTTCACTGATTTGCAAATAGAGGTCTTCATTGTATCCGCTTAATGACAGGTAGTAATTGGTTTCATTATCTGCATTTACAAAAGAAATGCATTTAACCAATTCAAATTCTGGATAAGCATATTTGATGGCCATTTGATTCAATGCATTTTTTGGCAACTTATCATATGCAAAGGTTTTGCTAGTACCAATCAGGTCGCCATCATGGGTATAAAACATTTCAGTTGTTACACCATCCATTATTAAACTGGCTTTTTGATAACTATCAAACTTAGTCCAGGTAATTTGATTGGACAGTTGATACGCTTTTTTCAAAGCAGTAATGGATTTATAAGGCGCATCTTTGGGAGCTGCAAAAGCAGTTGTACCAATCAATAGGGTGATCATTGCGGCAAAAAGTAACTTCTTCATGTGTTTATTTTTTAAAATTTTTAATCTAGTGTTTAACTGTTGGTTATTTGTTTTCAAATCAACAGGACAAAACTATAACAGGTTGCATCCCAATGAAAGTGGATTGTGAGCAATGAAAGCCTAGAAAGAAAAGATATGACCAGTGGTGTTAACTTATTGGTTAACCTATGTTAAAATCAAGCTGAAAGGCCCTACAGGATTGAAAAGGAGGAAATTTCTTAAGAATTTGCTAAAGCATGTAAAAAAAAGGATAAAATGTAGGACTGGTGACAAGACAAAGGATAAATGGCAAAATATCGGTTAATCGGCAACTTTGGTAAAAGCAGTAGTTATTTGGCCATCTAATTCAATAATCCCTTATTTTTAGAAACTAAGTAACTATATATCAATACATTAGAATATAAGAAGCAATGGGCAGGGCATGTATTATTATTGAAGACAATTTAATTGAACGGGATGCTTTGGCATTACAAATCAAAAAGATAGCCCAACTAGAATTGAAGGCAAGCTTTGCCGATGGATTAGAAGCACTCTCCTATTTGAGGGATCATCCCATTGAAATAGTTTTTTCTGATATTGATATGCCAGACTTATCAGGCATTGAACTACTAAAATCTTTAAAACAACCTCCAGTTTTTGTCTTTATTTCTGCGCATAGTGAACACGCAGCAGAAAGTTACAATTTAGATGTCATGGACTTTATAGTAAAACCTGTAAAGCTAGAAAGACTGATCAAGTCTGTTGATAGGGCTTTAGATTTTTTGAATCAAAAAGAACAGCTAATATCCAGTACTTCAAAAACAGAAGCACTACAACAGGAAGCTGAAATGGATTTTTTCTTTATCAAAGAAAATAACACACATATTAAAATCAAGGTAGAAGACGTACTATTTATTGAAAGTATGGGTGACTTTTCAAAGATTATGGTAAAGGACAATAAGAGCCATATGGTGCTAATTAGTTTGAAAAATCTGGAAAAACAACTATCACCTTCAAAATTCATGCGTGTTCATAAGCAATTCATGGTGAACCTTGAGCAGATTGTATCCATTTCAAATACAGATTTAAAACTGAGCAATCAACAACAAATTCCAGTAAGTTCCGTACACAAACAATTATTGATGGACCAGTTTATCAATAAACGAACCCTATCTAGATTCAAAGATTGATTATCCTTCTTTTGTTTTCAAGTGTAATTGGAATACAGAACCTTTTCCTTCAATAGAACTTGCTGAAATACGGCCATCCATCAACCTGGCAAAGTGTTTGCAAAGCATTAAACCAAGTCCTGTTCCTTTTTCTTTATTAGTGCCTTGCGTGCTAGCCAATGACCTAAGATTGATAGCATTTACCAATTTTAATTTTTCTTGACTTAATCCAATCCCATTATCAGCAATACCAATGATACATTCATCTCCTACTTCTTCTTGCGCAAATACTTTAATAAGACTTTGTTGATGCGAAAATTTGAGTGCATTGTTTAACAAATTTCTGATAACCAATTCAATCATATTCTTATCTCCAAAAACCATCAAAGGATGATGAAGCTGGTTATCTATTTCAATTTGCTTTTTCTGTAAAGCAAGAGACATACCATCTAAACAATCCGCTATGATTGGCTGCACATTAATCATTTCCATCACTGGTTCAAAACCCTGCATTTGGCTAGAGGCCCAATTGAGCAAGTTTTCCATCATGGTAGAAGTATGATCCAAGGTTCCCCTAATTTGATCAAGATACAAGGCTAACTTTTCTTGTGGAATAGTGTCATCCTCTAATAAAGATCCAAACGCAATTAGATTATTCACCGGCGCACGCATGTCATGGCTAACAATGCTAAATACCTTGTCTTTTACCTTACCCATTTCTTCCAACTCTGTTTTTTGTTCCAATACCAATTCATTCAATTTTTGCATTTTCTGCTTGGCTTTGTAAGCAAAAATGGCGGCAATAGTAACTACCAATGCAAATAGGCCAAGTATATAACTGATCCGCTGATTGTTGGTTAACTGTAATTGCTGGTCTTTTAGTTTTTGATCAGCAATGCCCATTTCTAATTTTTTCTCTAAGTCTTTTTGCTTTAATTGAGCCGTACTTAGCTTTTTCTCTGTTTCTAGTTCTGCTTGCTTTTTTAAATAATTCAATTGTTGAATTTGCTTCTCTCTATTAGTCAACTCTAATTGTTTTTCCCGCAAACTCAATTCCTGTTGTTGCTGAATAGCAAATGCTTGTTGCTGCGCAATTCTATTCTCAGCTAATTGTTGGTTGGTTTGATATTCTTTTTCTTTTGAGGCAAACTCAAATTGTAATTGCTTTCTAGAAATCTCACGTTTTCTATCGTCATTATTAATGGCATCATTGATTGCTATGAATTGCTTATAAAAAAAATAGGCACTATCAAAATGTTGTTGCTTTTCATGTAATTGGCTAAGGTTGAATAAAGCGTCTTTTTCCAAGATCTGATTTTTCAATTCCCTAGACCCAGATAAAGCCAACCTTAACCATGGCAAGGATTGATCAAGTTTTACTTGTTTTAAATAGATTCTTCCAATATTCAAAACAGCCTGATACACTTCATTTTTCCGATCTATTTCTTTGTATATAACTAGAGAAGTTTGAAAAGCTGACATTGCATTGTCAAAATGAGATTGCGTTTCTTCAAAATATCCAATATTTTTTTTAGCAGCCCCTAACCAATCTTCATCGTTTATCTCTTTTGCCAATATTTCAGCAGAATCTAAATAAGCCCTACAGATATCATATCGTTTATGCCAATCAAACCCAAGTTTTCTAAAGTCTGATTCAGATACCTTCAATAACAAACTAGCTATACCAGAATAACCTTGAAATGCCCCAATTTGGCCATTCTTACCCATGCGCTTGAACCCAATAATTGCTTTTTGATAATAGCCTAAGGAAAGGTCTAATTGGTCTGAGAAATCGCTATATAATTCACCCATATTGATATAGCAGCTCATCAGATTTTCCTGCTTATTTTTTTCCAAATAATGCTTTGCTGCTGCCTGAGTTAGCGAAAGAGATTTAGGAAAATCACCTAAACTTTGATACACAGTTCCCAAATTCATACTATAGGATGCCATGGCATCCATATCCTGAAACTGTTGTGCCAACTCTATTGCCCTATTATAATGCTTGATAGATTTTTCAAACTCACCAAATCCTTCATAGCGTAACCCAAAAGAATTGTAAATAGGATAGATGGGTTTAAATACCTTGATTTTCTCTCCAAGGTCAATGGCTTTTTGTGCGTATTGGAATCTTTGAACAGTTTGTTTTAGTACCCGATACTCACGCATTAACTCAATATAAATCTGAACCTTCCCAGAATCTTCCTTCAAGTGCTGCTCTTGCAGCCTCAACAAAGAATCAAGGCGGCTGGATTGCCCAATGGCCCAGTTTCCAAAAATTAGTACAACAAGTAAAATAAAGCCTTTCAATCTCATGTCTGTTCCTTAATTACCCTTTTAGCAGCTAAAACTATCAGTTAAAGTACAGATTCAAAATCAAAATTGCAGAAATAAAAAAGGTCCTTCAAATTGAAGGACCAAATTAACGATAGATATAACGATTATAAGCATTTCAAAACAGCTTCACCCATGGCAGCTGTTCCCAGAATATTCTCTGGAGCAGTTGAAGCATCTGCAATATCCCTGGTTCTAAAACCTTGCTTTAATACTTTGTCTACTGCACAAATCACCAACTCAGATTCGGCTTTCATACCAAAAGATATATCCAACAATAAGGCTACAGAAAGAATAGAAGCCAATGGATTGGCTATCCCTTTTCCAGTAATATCGTGAGCTGAACCGTGAATGGGTTCATAAACTCCGGTACCGTCTCCAATAGAAGCAGAGGCCAACATACCCATGGAACCCGCAATCTGTGAAGCTTCATCGGTAAGAATATCTCCAAACAAATTAGCAGTAACCACTACGTCAAATCTAGTTGGATCTTTGATGAGCATCATAGCGGTGCTATCAACAAATTGGTGTTCAACTTCTACGTCTGGATACTCCAAAGCTAGTTTCTGAATTTCTTCTCTCCAAAGACGGCTTGTCTCTAATACATTGGCCTTGTCTACTGAGCAAAGTTTTTTTCTTCTGGTTCTTGCAGCTTCAAATGCCTTACGACCAATTCTTTCAACTTCAAAACGGCTATACACTGCATGATCATAAGCAGTATCCCCATTATTGGTTCTACCTTTTTCACCAAAATAGATATCCCCAGTTAATTCTCTAAAGAACAAAATATCAGCACCTTTTAAGATCTCGGGCTTAATACTAGAAGCACTCAATAATTCATCAAATAATTTAATGGGGCGCAGGTTGGCATAAAGTCCCAATTCCTTACGCATTTTCAACAACCCTTGTTCTGGTCTCACTTTTGCAGATGGGTCATTATCATATTTAGGATGCCCCACAGCACCAAAAAGTACCGCATCTGATTGACGCATTTTTTCTAATGACTCATCTGGCAAGGGATTACCCGTAGCTTCAATAGCCACGTGTCCAATCAAGGCGGTATCATAGGTAAAATTGTGGTCAAATTTTTCAGCAATCTTGTCTAGCACTAATTTTCCTACTGCAGTTACTTCTTGACCAATACCGTCTCCGGGTACTATTAAAATATGTTTGTTTGCCATTTTGTTATGGTTTTAAATAAGTGAATTAATGCATCATGTTTAACATCTTGGTAGTTGCCTTAATGGCCGATACTGTTTGGTCGCTATCCAATCCCCTGGTCTTGAATTCCTTGCCATGATTCATCCAAGTAATGATGGTTTCACAAAGGGCATCGGATTTTCCCCCGGGTGGAATATGCACGGTATAATCGGTTAACTGAGGGAGTGCAATTTGTTTAATGGCGTATACTTTTTTCAGTGCATTCATAAAGGCATCGTATTGACCATCGCCCTGCGCACTTTCTTCAAATGACTCTCCTTCAATGACTATTCTCAATGTCACTGAGGGTCTTAGATTTTTGGAATGCGTGAGTACATAATTTTCAACCTGTACTTTTTCTTCAATGGCACTACTATCTAGTACATCAGAAATAATATAGGGCAGATCTGCCTGGGTAATCATTTCTTTCAGATCTCCAAGTTCAATAATTCGTTGAGTAACTTTTTTCAAATCCTCATCAGATAATTGAATCCCCAATTCATTGAGGTTATTTTCAATATTGGCCTTACCACTGGTTTTACCCAATGCGTATTTTCTTTGGCGGCCAAACCTTTCTGGCATCAGGTCATTGAAATACAAATTATTCTTTTTGTCACCGTCTGCATGTATACCCGCTGTTTGAGTAAACACATGCTCCCCAACTACGGGTTTATTAGAAGGAATTCGAATGCCAGAAAAAGTCTCCACCAATTTACTTACAGAATAAAGCGCCTGCTCATTCACAGATGTTTTAACAGACTTGAGGTTATCGTGTAACACGGCTACCGCACTGGCTAGTGCAGCATTACCGGCACGCTCACCCATACCATTAATGGTCAAATGAATGCCTTTGGCACCTGCTTTTACGGCTTCTAATACATTGGCTGTACCTAAGTCATAATCATTGTGTGCATGAAAGTCAAAATGTAATTGCGGATAGCGTTTTACTAAGTCACCTACAAATTCAGAAACCTCTGAAGGGATTAATACCCCCAAAGTATCAGGCAACAAAACCCTTTCAATTGGCTGGTTTTGCAAAAAGTCTAAATACTGCAATACATAATCTTTGGAATGACGCATACCATTGCTCCAGTCTTCTAGATACACATTACTTTTTAGCCCCTTCTCCTTAGCCAATTTCAACACAGCAGCAATTTCTGCAAAATGCTGTTCAGCTGTTTTTTTCAGTTGATGGGTTAAATGATTCAATGAACCCTTGGTCAAAAGATTCATCACGGTTGCACCAGCTTCCAACATCCAATTAACAGACACTTCACCATCAACAAATGTGAGCACTTCTACCCTATCTAGGCATCCGTTTTCCTTGGCCCATTTGGTAATCTTCTTTACCGCTTGAAACTCTCCTTCTGAAACCCTAGCTGAAGCAATTTCAATACGATCAACTTTCAAATCAGTTAAGAGTAGTTTGGCAATGGTTAGTTTCTCTGAAGCTGAAAACGACACGCCGCTGGTTTGTTCCCCATCGCGCAGTGTGGTGTCCATGATTTCTATATGTTGCTGTTCCACAGTTAGTATTTGTAGACTATTAATAAGCTTTGGCAGTTGCAAAAGCCTTGATTTCTTCTTTCATTGCTTGCAGGTAATCAATATCATCAAAACCATTCAAGAGATTGTGTTTCTTGTATCCATTGATGTCAAAAGACTCAACTGCACCCGTAGCATTAATGGTAATGGTTTGAGCATCCAAGTCAACGGTTAATTCCGCTTTTGGATCTGCTTCAATGGCTTGGAAAATTTGTTCTAAAAATGGTTCAGAAACCTGCACTGGCAGGATCCCCACATTAATAGCATTTCCTTTAAAAATGTCTGCAAAAAAACTGGACACCACACAACGAAATCCATAATCATAAATGGCCCAGGCTGCGTGTTCACGGCTTGAACCACTTCCAAAATTTTTACCACCTACCAAGATCTTTCCAGCATAGATGGGATTGTTTAAAACAAAATCCTGTTTGGGAGTTTCATCATTGTTGTATCTCCAATCTCTAAATAGATTATCGCCAAAACCCTTACGCTCTGTTGCCTTTAAAAAACGTGCGGGTATAATCTGATCTGTATCCACGTTCTCAATGGGCAAAGGCACTGCAGAACTGGTTAATTTGGTGAATTTATCGTAAGCCATAATAATTGATTCTTAAGTTTAAAAATGTTGGATTATAACAGTTCTCTTGGGTCGGTTACTACACCAGTAACTGCAGCAGCAGCTGCTACTAGTGGACTAGCCAATAATGTGCGGCTTCCAGGACCTTGTCTTCCTTCAAAATTTCTATTGCTGGTACTCACAGCATATTTGCCCGCAGGAATCTTGTCATCATTCATAGCCAAACATGCAGAACAGCCAGGTTGTCTTAGAAGGAATCCAGCTTCGGTAAGAATATCATAAATGCCTTCTTCTCTAATCTGCGCTTCTACAATATGAGAACCAGGTACAATCCAAGCGGTTACATGGTCTGCTTTTTTGCGTCCCTTCACAATGCTGGCAAATGCCCTAAAGTCTTCAATGCGACCATTGGTACAACTACCAATAAATACAAAATCTACTTTCTTACCAATCATGGGTTCACTTTCTTCAAAGCCCATATACTTGAGTGATTTGGCATAAGTGGCTACACCGCCTTCTAGGTCAGTTGCTTTTGGAATACTTTTAGAAATGCCCATACCCATACCCGGGTTGGTACCATAGGTAATCATGGGTTCAATATCGGCAGCGTCAAAACTATATTCTTTGTCAAACTGAGCAGCTGCATCGGTATGTAAGGTTTTCCAATAAGCCAATGCCTTGTCCCAAGCATCGCCCTTGGGTGCTTTTTCCTTACCCTTGATATAATTGAAAGTGGTTTCATCAGGAGCAATCATACCACCTCTTGCACCCATTTCAATACTCATATTACAAACCGTCATACGGCCTTCCATACTCATGTTTTCAAACACATCACCAGCATACTCTACAAAATAACCAGTAGCACCTGCAGTTGTTAATTGTGCAATGATGAACAAAGTCACGTCTTTGGGAGTCACCGCTTTACCCAAAACGCCATTTACATTAATGCGCATCTTTTTGGGTTTGGGTTGCATGATACACTGAGAAGACAAAACCATTTCAACTTCAGAAGTACCAATTCCAAATGCAATGGCACCAAAAGCACCATGGGTAGAAGTATGGGAATCACCACAAACAATGGTCATACCTGGTTGTGTAATGCCATTTTCTGGTCCTACTACGTGCACAATCCCATTTTTTGGATTACCCAATCCCCAATGGGAGATGCCGTATTTGGCAGAATTGGTTTCCAATGCCAATAATTGATTCGCTGAAAGCGGATCGGCAACAGGTAAGTGTTGGTTAATGGTGGGTGTATTGTGGTCGGCAGTAGCAAATGTGCGGTCTGGGAACATCACGTCAATTCCACGTGTTTCCAAACCCAAAAATGCCACAGGGCTTGTTACTTCATGAATAAAATGACGGTCAATAAAAAACACATCGGGTCCGTCTTCAATTTTGCGGATCACGTGTGCATCCCATACTTTGTCAAATAAGGTAGTTGGTTGATGGCTCATTATAAATGAATTTGATGAATGTCTAAAATGCGTTAACCCTTGTGGGATGACAAATTTAACTGGTTTATTTATGACTTATTTATACTTATTTTGACAATTATTGATACCTTTAAAGTATCATGGAAATCAGACATCTCAAATATTTTCTGACCCTAGCCAAGGAATTAAGCTTTACCAAAGCATCTGAGAAGTTGTTTATAGCACAACCGCCATTGAGTAGGCAGATCAAGGAATTGGAACAAGAATTGGGCACTTTGTTATTTAATAGAAATAATAAAAAAGTGGTGCTCACAGAAGCAGGGAAATTTTATCAAAAAGAAATTGCTCAATTATTACAAAACCTTGACAGGATTAACTTAAAGGCCCAAAAAATGGGGCAGCATATTAGTGGGGAATTTAGGATTGCCTATATCAGTTCTACTTTTTCAGGCGATATTACTGAGTTGGTCAAATTTCTCTCTGCCAAATACCCCTTTGTCAATTTCAGGCTATATGAAGTACCCACGGTAGAACAAGTCATTGGATTGGAACAAGGCAAGATAGATTTGGGTATTATTAGGGCCCCTTTGTATTCGCCCCATATTGCAACCAGCTTATGGTTTAGAGATAGTTATTCCTTGGTTTTCCATCGTGCCAACGTGAATATCAAATCTGAAAAAGAAATTGCCAAACTCAAAGACGAGACCTTTGTTTTCTTCAACAAAGAATATGCCCCCTTCTATTATGATAGCTTGATTGAAATCTGCGCCAAATATGGGTTTGCGCCAAAAATCGTACACGAGTCAAACAATATTTCTTCCATTATCCAATTGGTCAAAAATGGACTAGGTATTTCTATTGTGCCTACCAATATTGTCAAAAGTTATAACTATCCAGAACTTGGTTTTTTAGAACTCAAGAAACCAAATTTGTATACCGATATTTTATTAGCCACACCCAAGGATAGTGATTCTGAAATTGCCAGAGAAGCCATTCAATTTCTCTTACAATAATAGTCTAGATTAAAGCAGCTACCGCGTTGGCCTTGATCAATCGAACTTCATCGGCCGATGCATTAAATACACTGCCTAGATCATGTACCAACGGGTTCTGAAACGTTAAAGGATTGGCCTTATCTATCCTTGCGGCACTATGGTATTCCAGGGCCTGTGTTGCTTGCGCGATGGCCCCTACATTATGGCTTCTTAAACCACAACCGGGCATGATAATAATCTTATCTCCTGCTTGATACATGAGCCCTTTTAAAATATCAAGGGCCTCAATAGCTGCCCTTTTACCCCCACTGGTTAAAATCCGTTCAAATCCGGCCTGAATGGCTATTTCCAAAGACGCTTCTAAATTAGACGATAGGTCAAAAGCCTTATTCAGCGTAGCTTTCATGGGATAAGCCCATTCTACAAATTGTTTACACAAATCTGCGTCTAGACTACCATCTAATTGTTGTGCACCAATGGAAATACCATCGCATCCAATTTGCTTACAAAACAAAATGTCTTGATGAATACTTTCAATTTCATCCTGACTATAATAGTAGTATCCACCTCTTGGGCGGATGATGGGATATAATTTAATGTCTAATAGTTTTCTTGCCTGTATTAAAACACCAGGAGCAGGTGTAGTGCCACCTTCTGTTGGATTCCCACAGAGTTCTACCCTTCCAGCACCACCAGCTTGGGCATTGATACAACTCTCTAGATTAAAAGCACATACTTCAATCAAAACTTGTTTAGACATGGTTGCTATTTGAAATGAAGTTACAAAACAGAATGCTTTAGCATAGAAATACCCTTTGAATCAAGACCAGTTTTGGTAACTTTGAAACTCCAATCAATCATGAATTGATTTTTAAAGCTTGTAGCAAACTGATGGATATTCAAGAAGCCTTATTAGAAATTCTACCAAAAGAAAAAATCAAAGCCAGCATCAGCGATAGGTATAGCTATGCCAGTGATGCTAGTTTTTATTATCTAGTGCCTCAAGCCGTGGTACAGCCAGCAAACCTAGATGAGGTAAAAGCCATTTTTCAATTCTCTCAGGCCAAGGGCATTCCCATGGTATTTAGAACCGGTGGTACTAGCCTGTCTGGACAAGCCATTACGGATGGCATTTTGGTAGACCTCAGTAGGTACTGGCAGGGAGCAAAAATATTAGATCAAGGGAATTTTGTTCAAGTTCAACCAGGCATTATTGGTGGTCAAGTAAACCAATTACTCAAATCCTTTGGCAGAAAAATTGGACCCGATCCTGCTTCTATCAATGCGGCCATGATGGGTGGCATTTTGTCTAATAATTCTAGTGGTATGTGTTGTGGTGTGGTTCAAAATGCTTATCACACTATCAAGAGCATGGCGTTTATGTTACCCGATGGTAGCTATTTTAATTCTGCTTTGCCTGCGGACTATACTAGGTTTGAAACTGAAAAAAACACTTTATACCAAGGCATTCTTGATTTACAATCAAGACTAAAAAGCCATCCTGAATTAGTTACCAACATTAGAAGAAAATACCAATTAAAAAATACAGTGGGTTACGGTTTAAATGCCTTTCTAGATTTTGAGCACCCACTAGATATCTTAGTTCATTTGTTAATAGGTGCAGAAGGCACATTGGCATTTATTGCAGAAGCTGTTTTGGAAACCTTGCCAGACTTGGCTTTCAAGGCAACGGCCATGTTGTATTTTGAAAACCCATTAATGGCTTGTAATGCCATTGCTGGTTTAAAACAAAGCGGAGCAGCTGCGCTTGAATTAATGGATCGCGCAGCTTTACGTTCTATTGAACAGAACCCATATGCTCCAGCTGCTTTAAAAGATCTTCCTGAAAATACTACGGCTATACTTTGTGAATACCATGCAGATTCAAGTGAAGCACTGGCAATCCTATTATCAAATGCCCAACCAGTATTAGGCAATTTATTTACTGTTTTACCTTTTGATTTTAGCATAGATCCAGTTCAACAAGCCAAGTATTGGAAGTTGCGAAAGGGCATGTATCCATCGGTTGCAGCAGCCAGAGAAAAAGGCAGTACGGTTTTATTAGAAGACATTGCCTTCCCTGTTGATGTCTTGGGGCCTGCCGTATTAGAAGTGCAAGAGCTCATGATCAAACACGGATTTCACAATGGGATAATTTTTGGTCATGCCAAAGAAGGCAATTTGCATTTTGTTATCTCACAATCCTTTAATCAACCCTCAGACGTTGAAGCCTATGAATTATTGGCCAAGGATATAGCTGTATTGGTGCTAGACAAATACAAGGGTTCCCTAAAAGCAGAACACGGAACAGGTAGACAGATTGCACCCTTTATTGCGGATGAATGGGGCCAAGAAGCTTTTATGATCATGAAAGATTTAAAGGCTTTAATTGATCCACACCAATTATTAAACCCTGGGGTGATCATCAATGAAGACAAGGATTGTCATATCAAAAACTTGAAAACCCTTCCAGTAGTAGAAGAAGAAGTAGACAAATGTATTGAATGTGGCTACTGTGAACATAGATGCCCCAGTAGGGAATTTACTATGACACCCAGAAGAAGGATTGTAGTTAGGAGGGCCTTACAAAGACTATCCAATGAAAAAAATACAGCAACTTATCAGCAGTTGCTCAAAGAATACCAATTTGACGGATTGGATACCTGTGCGGTAGACGGGCTTTGTGCACTAGAATGCCCAGTAGATATTAATACCGGTGATTTGGTGAAAAGACTGAGAAGAGAAAACCATTCACCCAATGCCAATGCCATGGCTTTAATGGTGGCCAAACATTTTGGCACTGTTGAAACACTGGTTAAGACCGCTGTAAAAACAGGCCGATTTGCCAACCGATTATTGGGCAAACAAACTATGCCCAATCTAACCAAGGGCATTCGTGTATTGATACCCTCATTTCCATTATGGTCTACTGAAATGACAGGACCTATTACAAGTATCATCAATGAGCCAAAACAAGCTTCGGCTATTTGGTTTAATTCCTGTATTAGCCGAATGATGGGAGCCGATAAGGATTCTAAGGAATCAACGGTTGATCTGGCATTGCGCATTTGCAAAAAAGCGGGATTGGAATTATTGGTACCCACTGATCTGAATGGGACTTGTTGTGGCCAAGCATTTTCATCCAAAGGATTTCAGGATGCTTATCAGCATACCGCCAATCAAACCATAGAGAAATTATGGAAATGGACCAATCAAGGTCAAATTCCCGTGGTCATGGATACTACTTCTTGTACCCATTCCATGCAGCATAGTAGACCTTATTTAACTGCTGCCAATCAACAAAAATTTGACAGCATTCAAATCATTGACATTGTAGCTTTTCTGGCAGATAAGGTAATCCCCAACTTAACCATTAGTGCTCCTAAAAAGAATATTGTATTTCACCCAGTATGTAGCACCTACAAAATGAACTTGGTAGAAAAAATGCGCGTGATTGGGAATGCATGTGCAGTCAAAGCAGATATACCTGTTAGTGCAGGATGCTGTGGTATGGCGGGAGATAGAGGATTCTATTACCCTGGTCTAACTGCTGCCGCCACAAGAACAGAAGCACTAGAAGTAAATCAACAAGACTATGACGGATATTATTCTACAGGGAAAACCTGTGAAATGTCTTTATCCGCCTCTGTTGCCAAAGACTATCGTTCTATTTTATACTTGGTAGATGAGGTAAGCTCCTAAGGTAATTTTACTGCTTGACGAGCAATTAATTGCCAGGTCTTTTGTTGTTTTTGCCAAACCAAGATCAGGGCCAATTTTACTTCTCCAGGTTTTCCTCCGTCATTGGTGCTAGCAAATAATTTATTTCTTACAATGGCTGTTTTACCAAACAATTGAATGGTTTGGTCTGTCAGGTTAATCTTTACAAAATCAGAACTACCACTGGTTAAGGATTCAATAAAAGAAGTTCTGCCTTCTAATTTACCACCAGAATGCCCATAACTCACTTGATCAGACACCAATGCTTCTAGTGCTGCTTTGTCTGGATTAACCATTAATTCAGCCAGTTGATTCACGGCTTTCGCCACTTGCAAACTGTCTTTAGACTGTGCTTGTGTAGTTTTGAAAACCAATATAGCCAATATTAGATAGATGACTTTTTTCATATTGTATAATTAAGTTACTAATGTACAAAAATTGCTTCAATTGAAGTTTTCCAGTATTTTATTTAATAAAAGTATTTGTTTACTTTTACTAAATAAAAACTACTAACTTTGCTTAACAAATAAAAATCAAGAGATGCAAACAGAAAACAAATTAGATGTTACCTTACTGGAACCCAGAATGAAACACCCCACTATTTTTAACCGCTTTGACCAACTTGCTGCAGCAGAAACACTTACCATTCATAATGACCATGATCCCAAACCACTATACTACCAATTACTAGCAGAAAGAGGTAATACTTTTTCTTGGGAATACCTTGAAAAAGGCCCACAATGGTGGATTGTCACTATTACTAAAAATGGAGTTGAAGTACCGCAACCAACTTTGGGAGAATTAGCAGCATCAGATATGAGAAAAGCACTTCTTCTTAGAAAAAATGGCTTAGACTTTTGTTGTGGTGGTAAGAAAACGCTGAAAAAAGCTTGTGAAGAAAAAGGTTTAGATAGCAGCAGATTGGAAGAGGAATTGGCCATGATTGACCAATTGGGAAAAGGAAAACATCCCCCCTATTTAGAATGGAAACCAGATTTTCTGGCCGACTATATTGTTAACACACATCATTACTATGTTCGGAATAGACTCCCAGAACTAAAAGCCCTTTCTCAAAAAGTGGCATTTAAACATGCTGAAAGTCACCCAGAATTAACAAGGATCAAGGAATTGGTAGAATTGATAGATTCAGAAATGATGTCTCATATGGTTAAAGAAGAAAGAGTTCTTTTCCCATACGTGAAGGCCTTGGTCATGCACAAAGACCTAGACAAAACCCAATTTGGATGTCAATTTGGAACGGTTCAAAATCCCATCAATATGATGGAGATGGAACACGAAGTGGTTGGTGAACACTTATTGGAAATTAGGCAGGCCACAAAAAATTATAAACTTCCTGCAAGTGCATGCAAAAGTTATCAATTGTTATATGCCGTATTAGAAGAATTTGAAGAAGACCTACACTTGCACGTACATTTGGAAAACAATATTCTTTTCCCAAAAGCTTTGCAATTGGAAAAAAATCTTGTTAAAAATTAATGTGCCATGCTTAGTCTCACTTGTCAAACAGCCATTAAAGCAGTAATCTTTTTAGCATCTAAAATTGAATCAGATGAAAAAATGGGAATTCCAGTTATTGCTGCTGAAATTGGAGCCAGTGTTCATACAGTAGGGAAATTATTACAAACCCTGGTTAAAGCTGATGTAATAGAAAGTTCCAAGGGACCAACGGGTGGATTCTATATGACAAAAGCGCAATTAAAACAGCCTATTTTACAAATTGTCATGGCCATAGATGGCGCGGATGTTTTTAAAAGATGTGGTTTGGGGCTGAGTAAATGTGCGGCTACACACCCATGCCCTATACATTATGATTACAAAGAAGTTCGGGACAGATTTGAACTGATTTGCAAGAATAGAAAAATTGCTGATTTATGTGCTCCATTGGCCAAAGGAGTAAGTTTTTTAATAGGATAATTTTTCTTCCTTTATGATTTCAATCACAGTTGATAAAAACTACAAAAGATAGCTTTATAGTATTAATTCAAAAAAATAAAATACATGAAAAAATTATTTTTTGTGGTTATTTGTAGCACTTGCTTAATGGTACAATCCTGTGATAGCAATTCAACAAATTCCACTGACAGTACAAGTCAAGAAACAGAAAAAATGTCTGGGCAATCCGGTGTACAGGACGATGTTTCTCAAAAAACAGTTGTTCAAATTGCCATTGGTAGTAAAGACCATAGTACCTTAGTAGCTGCCGTTAAAGCCGCAGAGCTAGTAGATGTATTAAGCAATACTGGTCCATTTACAGTATTTGCGCCAATTAACGCAGCATTTGACAAATTACCAGCAGGAACAGTTGAGGGCTTGCTCAAACCTGAAAAAAAAGATGCCCTAACTGACATATTACAATACCATGTATCAGTTGGCGTATACAAACCAGAATCCTTTCAAGACGGCCAGGTTATAGGACAAGTAAATGGTTCTAATATTACTGTTAATGTAAAAGATGGTAAAGTAACCATTAATGGAGGAGCTACTATTGTGGCATCCATTCCAGCTTCCAATGGAATTATTCATGTAATTGATGGCGTATTATTGCCACCAGCAACAAAATAATTGAAATTTTACCACAAAAAAAAGTGCAGCTTTACAACTGCACTTTTTTTATTATCAACCCTATTGATCAACATCAAGAAAATGCTGTTGCATTGCTTCGGATAAAATCTTGGCCAAACTCTTTGCTTTTTTTTTGGCAAGACTGGCCATTGGACCTTTAAAATGAAGACTAACAGTTGCCAAAAATATTTCTAACCACTTGTCAAAATGTTCCTGCCTTATAGCATGTACCCTATTTAAATGTTGGTGCAGGATCATTGGATTGCCTTTATAAGGACCTGTATAAAAAAGCATATTTTCCCAAAAATCACACATTAATGGAATATGCCTTTCCCAGTTGATCATTAGTTTCTCATTAAAAACGGGAGACAATAAATTATCAGCTAATACTTTGCTGTAGAAAACATTTATGAGAACCTCAATATCATCACGATTGGTTAAGTCTTTTTTCATGAAGTCTAAAGGTCTTTTTTGTTAAACAATCTGGTTGATAGCCATAAAGGCAAAAGAGCCCACACGAATAATAAAAAGGCAGATAAAAATCGGCCCAAATCTGTTCCAAAAAAATCTTTAAAGACTGCACCAGTATAGCCCATCATAGCAGAAACATCTAATTGTAATAATACCAACACCCTAGTGAGATCAACTGGATTCAACCCGCTAATTCCCACCATCCATTTTTCAAGAGGATAGTCTGCAAATTGAAAAAGTAAAAAAAGTACCAACCCATCAAATAAAATAGAGAAGTACAACCATAAAAGAATTGCAATACCAATACCTTTTGCCTTGTCTCTGGTTTTCACTGAAGCCAACATAGCTATAGCTACAAATATACTAGTGAGAAAAAGACCAGTTAATGTCATCATTAAAGCAATAATACCAGGTTCAAAAATAAAAAGCGGAATGCCAACACCAACTAAAAATGAAAGCATCAATGCTAAAGTCAATCCTGCATATAAACTTAACCAAATGCGTTTTCTTGGCATAGGCTGACTAACCAATAGTTCAAGAAATTCAGCACTATTATATACATAGATGCATGAAAAAACAAGACTTACAAGTGGCACAATTAAGATGCTAACGTTTAACATGCTCAGTAACCCCTTACTGCCACTGTCTTCCAAGCTAAATACACTAAAACTAGTTATAAGTAAAAAAAGCGTATAAGCCAATACTATCCTATTTTGGATAATATCTGTTAAAACGTATTTGATGATTTTTTTCATAAATTTTAAACTGCTGCTTGTTGTTGCATAATCTTAGCAATGGCTTTGTTAAGTTTTATTTCACCAGTAAGCATTTGTAAATCTTGTATAGACTGATGAAAAACTAGTTTACCGTCTTGTAAAAAAACAACCTGTGTAACCAAATCATCCAACTCACTTAAAACATGTGACGTAATTAAAATTAGTTTTCCCTTAGTCTTCTCACTATTAATTTTAGTTTTTAAAATTTCCGTTGATACTGGATCAAGCCCAGCAGTTGGTTCATCAAGAATTAAGATTTCCGGATTAAAAAGAAACGCTAAAACAGCGCTGACTTTTTGCCTAGTACCACCAGAAAGTGTTCGCATTTTTTTATGCAACATTGACGAAATACCCAATGAAAAAATTAATTCTTCATCCAAAACGCCTTGGTGATTACGGATGTCTTTCATCATAGACAATAAACTGCCAATGCTCATATTGTCAGGATACCTTCCTATTTGTGGCATATATCCTATTTGGTTTCTATAAGCCCAATCATGCAAGCTATTAACACCATTGAATGTAATAAAGCCACTATCAGGCATCACCATACCTAACATACATTTGATAAGGGTGGTTTTACCACTTCCGTTAGGGCCTATCAGAGAAATGCATTCTCCTTTATTACAAGTCAAACTAACATTATCAAGAACCTGCAATTTTGAAAACTTTTTAGAGACATTAGTTGCAATTATCATATCTATTCTATCTTAAAATGCTTTTTTCATCAGAGGGAAATTATCTTTCAATCCTTCGGGAGTAATAGATGGCAAAATCTTTTCTGTTTTATCTAAAAGTGTGGTAATAAAACTTCTAAATAATAACATTGCTGGAGGATTCTTTTCAACTATCATAGAATACATGCTAACTGGCCTATAGGGTAGATCACCAATACGATCTTTGTTTAAATCATAACCTTCATATTTATCCCAATAATTATGGTCAAAATTATTTAATACTAAAGTTCCATTGGTACTCACATCAAAGCTATTATCTACAAAATTATTTTTCTCAACAGTTATCTCCATACAACTTGCTTGTATTTTCATTGCCCATCCGTTTTTGGAAAAAAGGTTATGTGACATTTTAATTCTACTAGCACCTTCAATATAAATACCACTTGTATTCTTCATAAAAATATTATCCTGAATATAACTGTCTGAAATTTCTTTTAGTAGTAATCCATAAGCGGCGTCACCCCAGTTATCTTCAAATCTATTTCTAAACATTTTTACACCATGAGAAAACATTACAGCAACCCCTGCTCCGTTTGATTGAAATTGATTGTCCTGATAAATATCATCATTAGAAAACATGAAATGGAGCCCATAACGAATATTTTCATGAGAGAAATTTTTTCTGATAATTGAATTAGTTACAAATTCAAAATAAATGCCATCTCTATGTCCCGTTATCCTGTTTCCTATAATCTTTATACTATCGCTCTTCCAACAATGAATACCATTTCCGCTTTGTTGTTCCTCCTTACTAAAGGCAGTTAAAATATTATTTAATACACTGCAATTTTTTCCAAATTGAATATAAATACCAAAAAATGTGTCTTCTAATTGATTATTTTGAATAATCACATCTCTACAATCATAAAGTTTAATACCTCCCATGTCATCCATACTTGAAACCCCAGAATGAATAATTTTAAATCCATCAACTACCACACCATTGGCTTTAATAGACAATAGCTCAAATTTATGTTGACCATCTAATACAGGCAGGTTTATTCCTTTCAAAACCACCCGCTTATCTACTACAATATTTCCTTCTTTATAATGACCAGGATATACTGCTATAGTATCTCCTATCTTTGCTTCTCTGATTGCCTGTTTAATAGTGAGCTTATTCAGTTTACTATTTACTTGTATAGTTCTAGCTTGAATTTGAGAAACAAATAAAAAAAATAATATAAAATACAGTAGTCTCATTGCGCCAATAAAGTTGTTCTTTCAATAGGAGTTGCAGAGAGTGCTGTAGCCAACTTATTTCTATCTGTTTCTGTTGAAAAAACAGCTATATTCCCATTCATAGGGGTTTTCAATTGCCCCCCCTTTAATAAAAAGGATTGATCCAATTTCATTAATGCATGTGGAATCATATAATCAACCAGCCATATTTGATCATTCGGATCTGTTGAAATAGTGGCATTTTTCAAAAAGTCTTGCAAACACTTGATATCATCAAACTTAAATGTCTTTCCCTTTACTGTATAATAGGCTGCCCCAAACCTTGAATCGCTGATTGTCATTTTACAAAACTGACAAGCATCTTTACCTTGTATAATGTTTTCTGGAACTCCTTTACAAGCAGTTAGCTGACCTAACCCAATTATAAGCAGTATTATTGAAGCCATTTTTGAAGAACCCAAAATTGATTTTTTAGCTTTCCCTTCAAAAAAAACCAACCCCAATAAACAGCAGCCCACTATAATAAAAATCCAACCACCCACATCTGGAATAGAATAAGCTCCAAAATTGAGTAATTGTTTAAAACCAATCAAAGGGGGCTGATAAGCCATCCCTGGGATTCTTATGGCTGCATCTGGATCTAAATCATGACCATATTGGTATTCCCATCGCCAAAAATCGGCCATTGCAACAATTCCAAATAATACAAATATGCCCAATAACCAATTCAACCATTTGCGTTGATTTATGAGTGCAACAGCCAAACAAAACACACTAAAAAAAATAATGATCCCCGGTAAAACTTTAAATTCAATAAAATCTTTATCGTGCAAAGTTTTCATACCAATATAATGGTTTAACCCATTAATAATATCAACATTTCCTCCAAGCTTGTTGGGATAAATTTGCATCATTAGACCTTCTGGATATTGCGGGGCATCTAATTCAATTCGCCACATAGGAACAAAAAGCACCACTATCAGCAAAATGCCACAAACAATCAATAGTAACCTTGAGATAGTTTTCATAAACAAATTCTAAGTGAAAATAAGGCCATTCACAAATTGAATTCTGTGAATGGCCTGAAACTATTTTATTTTGAAGCCGGAGTTGTTTTTACGGGATTATTTGTACCCAAACTATAAGTTAAAGGAGTACTACTTCCTGCCGGAGAAACCCGAACATACCCTTGCATTTCTTGGTGTAACGCACTACAGAAATCAGTACAATAAATTGGGAACATACCTACTCTATCTGGAACCCATTTCAAAGTTTGAGTCTCACCTGGCATAATGAGTAATTCTGCATTAATGGCCCCTTTTACTGCAAATCCATGTGGCACATCCCAATCCTGTTCCAAATTGGTTACATGAAAATAAACCTCATCACCCATTTTAACACCTTCAATATTATCAGGTGAAAAGTGCGATCTAATGGAAGACATGTAGACATGGATTTTATTGCCTTCTCTGACTACTTTAGTTGCAGCTTCTCCTTTGGAAACATAAGGATGTTTGTTTTCATCAATTTTAAAGAATTTAACTGAATTCTTTTTAACAATATCTGCTTCAATTGCTTGAGCATAGTGTGGCTCTCCAATAGTAGGAAAGTCAAGAATTAATTGCATTTTATCTCCACTTATATCATACAATTGTGCACTTTGAGCCAATTCAGGACCAGTTGGAAGATATCTGTCTTTGGTAATTTTATTATAAGCAATTAAATATTTTGGAGAGGGCTTTTTGCTATCACCACCAGGAATACAAAGATGTCCAACAGAATAATAAGTAGGAACTCTGTCTAACACTTTCAAGTCTTTAATATTCCATTTTACTACTTCGCTTGATACAAAAAATGAAGTATATGCATTTCCCTTACCATCAAATTCTGTGTGCAATGGCCCAAGTCCTGGTTTTTTAACTTCACCATATAATGCTGATTCATATTTGATCACGGGAATTCCATCGTAGTCCCCAATAAAATCTTTTGCAGCAATGGCCTTCACCATTTTGTCAAAACTAAAAACAGGAATCAAAGCAGCCAATTTTCCACTTCCAACAATATATTCTCCGGTTGGATCTACATCACAACCATGCGGAGATTTTGGACATGGAATCATGTAACAAATATCTTTTAACTCTTTAGCATCTAACACAATTACTTCAGTTTTAATTGTTGAAGTAGCAGTATGTGTTTTCTCATCATATCTATTACTGGCATAACGCACTGCTTGTTTACGTCCTTTCCCCGCCTTTAAATATTCTTCTGCTTTTTTCCAATTCACAGCCATAATAAAATCCTTATCACGTTGTGAAGCATTCACTTCTAACAAGGAATTGGCTTGTTCAGTATTGTAACAACTGAAAAAGAACCAACCATGAGATTTTCCTTTACCAGAATGACTTAAATCAAAATTAACTCCAGGACATTGGATCTGAAAAGCAATATCCATTTTTCCATCACCTTTGTCAACACTAATAAAGCTGAGCGTTCCTTTGAAATTCTGTTTATATGTATTAATTGGTACATCTCCATTGGCATTATCGGGAGGAACACTAAATCTGGTTCCGGCAATTACATATTCGGTGTTTTCTGTAATAAATGGTGAAGAGTGATTACCTGCACTATTTGGAAGCTCAATTATTTCAGAGGTACGGAAAGTTGAAAGATCAATTCTTGCAACACGAGGGGTATTATTAGCATTCCCAAATACCCAACGGCCATCAACCTCACCGTTTGTTTGTGAAAGTTCAGGATGGTGTAAATCGTCCCAAGGAACAATTCCGTGTGAAGTATTTAACATAGGTTTGGTTTCTTCACTAAAGCCCCAACCTTTTTCTGGATCTACCGAGAAAGCGGGGATCACCCTTAAAAGTCTGCCACTAGGCAAACCATAAACAGCCATTTGGCCACTAAAACCACCTGATACAAAATTATAATAGGTATCATATTTTCCTGGAGCAACATAGGCTTTTAAAGCGGCATCAGCACTAACCGCATTTCCAGCATTTTTAGGTTTGCAGGATGGCGCTCCTATCAAACAGATCACTGAAGCAGCGGCTAACAGTTTTTTTGCAGAAAGATTCATAGCATTATTTTTAATTGAGAAATAAAATTGGTTAATAGACATACGTTTATTGCACACCATCAATTTTTCGCATAAACTCATACAAGCTCTTTGCGTCATCATCACTTAAATTTTGATTAGGCATCCTGACCAAGCAAATTTCTAGTTGTGCTTGTGCTTCTGGATCTTTAGTAATCATTTCATCTGTATTAGTAATAAAGTTCATAATCCATGCAGCGCTTCTTCTTGTTGTTACGCCTTTCCAACCTGGACCAACTAGTTTCTCGTCTGTAGTTTTATGACAACTGCTACATTTAACACCATAAACCTTGTTGCCAGCCTCGGCAAGTGATGGATTTAACTTAGGGTCTACAACTACATCTTTGAATTTACCCTCACCCCTTTTTGGATCATACCCAGGAGCCCCGCTAGGTGCTGGTTGACTTGCTTCTGGAGTAGTTGCTTGATTTTTGGAACCCTCTTGATTGCCACAGGCATATATAGCCAATAGAACCATTAATCCGAATAATCCTTTTTTCATATTATTTTTATTTATTTAATTGAATTGAATACAAGATTACGCAGCTGCTCAATTGCATTTTATGCGTCTAATCATAAGGTTCCATTTTGTTAATTTTTTAATGGAAAATCAACTGAAAAAGAATGAAAACATGATTAAAATCATGTATCCAACCAATAAGCATCATATAGTAAACTTGTCCGGATAGCTAGTTTTACATTCAATCAAAACCCACTATATGATTGATATTGACTTATTATTAGCATGGGGTGCTACCTATAAAAAATTAGATCCCGGAGAAATCATATTTAAAGAAGGTAGTAGCTGTCAATTCTATATGCAATTGGTTAGTGGTTCAGTAAAATGGTTTAATATAGAGGAAGATGGAAAAGAGTTTATTCAAACTATGATTGAGCCTGGAGAATGTTTTGGAGAAATTCCTTTGTTTGATGGTGGTACTTATGCTGCAACTGCTGTTGCTGATGATCCTTGTATCATTATACGATTAAGCAAACCACATTTTTTACAATTAATCAAGAAAAATCCAGAAATACATTTTGGATTCACTAAATTGTTGGCCAAGCGGGTCCGTTTTAAATTTGTTTTACTTAAATCACTAGCACTTCAAACACCTGAAGCAAGAATTTCAACTTTACTTACACATTTAAAAAAAGAGAATAAGAATATTTGTTCCGAATGCAATCAATTGAACCTTACTCGACAACAAATTGCAGACATGACTGGTCTAAGGGTGGAAACCGTAATTAGGACAATGCGAAACATGCATGAAAAAGGGATCTTAATTATAGAGAGAGGAAAAGTTTATTGTTAACTATGATTTCAATCATAACCGGAACTTTCAATTTAAACTTGTTTTGCTAAACAAGTTTTGAGCGTTTATGAAAAAGCAATGGTTAAGAGTAGCATTTTTCAATCTTTTTTTAGTTGCCTGTATTGGAGTCATATTACGATATAAGATTGCATTTTCACTTCCTTTTATTGATCAAAAACATCTATTACACGGTCATTCCCATTTTGCATTTAGCGGTTGGATAACTCATGTACTTTATGTGTTATTAGTTATCCAATTATCTTATAAAAAAAAGGATGTAGTTTTTAAGGAATATCAACAACTAATTAATCTTAATTTAATAACAGCCTATGGCATGTTGTTGAGTTTTCCTATTCAAGGATATGGACCTATCTCTATTGGTTTTTCAACTTGCTCTATTATTGTCTCTTTTGTATTTGCAAGAAAATACTGGAATGATCTAAATACAACATATTCCAATAGAGCAAGTACTTGGGCCATACAATTTGCATTATTTGCAAATATGATTTCCTCGTTGGGAACTTTTGCTTTGGCATATATGATGGCCACTAAAAATGTAGAACAAAACTGGTATTTGGCAAGTGTTTACTTCTTTTTACATTTTCAATACAATGGCTGGTTCTTTTTTGCCATACTTGGGTTGCTATTTTTTCAATTAGAAAAAATCAAAGAATTAATACCTAAGCTAAAAAGTATTTTTTGGCTTTTTTGCGTTTCCTGTATACCTGCATACTTTTTATCGGCTCTTTGGTTACCCATTCCAAATTGGATCTACTTTGTTGTTTTGATAGCGGCGATTTTACAGACTGTTGCAATGATTCAATTAATCAAAGGAATTCATACTTACCAAAAACTCATTTTGGCACTAATTCCCAAAGAGACAAAATGGTTTTGGACTTTGTCAGGAATAGCTTGTAGCATTAAAATATTATTGCAATTAGGCTCCACCATACCAAGTTTGAGTCAGTTGGCTTTTGGATTCAGACCAATTGTTATTGGCTATTTACACTTAGTTTTACTTGGATTTATAAGTATTTTCTTAATAACATACACATGGAGCACTCAGATGCGATTTCCAAATAAAAAATTTCAAAAAGCGATCAGCTTATTTGTTTTGGGAATCATCATAAATGAAATACTACTTATGACTCAAGGAATTGCTGCATTAAAATATTGGAGCATACCCTATATTGATCTAGGTCTATTAGTTGCCGCTTTTATTATGTTTATGGGAATTGGATTAACCAATATTTTTATGAGTAAATGCAGCACTACTGAATAATACAAACCATCAAACTTCTAGCTCCATGCGCCCCAATGACCAGGCTCTGTTCAATGTCTGCAGTCTTAGAAGGACCTGCTAAAAACATTCCAAAACCAGTATCAAAACTGGCTACATGTTGATATGCATGGTGCATAGTGGCAACAATATTCTTTGCTTCAATCACTATGACCAAGTGTTCCGCAATAAATGGAAGTAAACGATTGACCATGGCAGTTTCATCTAACCATATAGATCCATTCTCTGCAACTGCAATCCCACCCTTTACAAACGCTCTTTGTACACTAGCCAATTCAGCTGCTTCTAAACTAGCAAGGTTTGGATCTATGCTTCCAATTTCCGCAATGGCATTCACCACTCTTTTGCCTTGTGCAAAGTCTGATTGCATCATATCCTGCAATGCAGTCCAGTCAATGATTTCAATGGCTATACCACCAATACTTTCCAATACGGTTTTGAACTGGTTTAGATTGCTATCAAATTGAATCACTGCTGATACATCAATTACGGGCAGATCTTGGCTCAATGGTTGATTGGCCATGATCCCAGCTAATATGGTTTCTCTTGCACTCATTTCTTCTTGTTGTTTAGATACCAATCTCTAAAACTCTCTTTGGGAGCTTCCGGCATTTCACGCTGTTTGAACCAAGGGTTCATTCCATTATTGGTTAAGAAGGGTAAGTGCTTTACTACCCATCTACCCATCTTACCTGCCATGCGATAAATAGCAGGATGGGCCAATACTTCAGACATGCCCCACATGGCAAATGTTTTTCCTTTTGCCGCCATCCCTTCCTTGGTAATTTCTTGACGCCAGAGATACAATTGCTCGTGAATATTAATCTTCACAGGACATACATTGCTACAACTACCACAAAGCGTGCTAGCAAAAGGTAGATCCTTGTTGGCCTGCATGTCTAGATTGGGATTCAAGATAGAGCCTATCGGCCCCGCCACAGCCGTATGATAACTATGACCACCACTTCTTCTATACACAGGCCAAGTATTAAAACAAGCAGCACATCGAATGCACTTGAGCGAGTTTCTAAATGATTCCCTACCCAATTGTCTGCTCCTGCCATTGTCCACTATCACAATATGCATTTGCTGACCAGCCCTTGGTTTGCTAAAATGACTGCTATAAGTAGTAATGGGTTGACCAGTAGCACTTCTAGCTAATAGTCTTAAGAAAACACCTAAATGTTCTGCCTTAGGAATGATTTTTTCAAAACCCATGCAAGCAATATGAATCTTGGCAGCGTGTGCACCCATGTCTGCATTACCCTCATTGGTGCAGACTACAAATCCACCAGTTTCAGCTACTGCAAAGTTCACACCAGTAATAGCCAGTTCCGATGCAATAAATTTATCTCTTAAATGCCCCCTAGCGGCTTCCGTTAAATATTGTGGATCATTGTTGCCCTTCTCTGTTCCAAGATGCTCATGAAAGGTTTCACTCACGTCTTGTTTTTTCAAGTGAATGGCAGGAAGTACAATATGACTAGGTGTTTCTTTTCTAAACTGTACAATTCTTTCACCCAGATCTGTATCTACTATTTCTACGCCTTTCTCCGTCAAGAACTCATTTAAATGACATTCTTCTGTGAGCATGCTTTTGCTCTTGACAATTCTTTGTACTTGGTTGTCTTGGATAATTTTATAAATAATCTCATTATGCTCTTTACCGTCTACCGCCCAATGTACTTGTATGCCGTTGGCGATGGCGTTTTTTTCAAAGTCCACCAATAACTGGTGCATATTACTCAAGCCATGATATTTGATATCCGATGCCCATTGTCTGAGTTGCTCCCATTCTGGAAGACTATGCGCGGCTTTGTCTCTTTTCTCTCTGACAAACCAAAGCGTATCATCATGCCAGTCTGTTCTGGGCTCGTCGGCTATGAATTGTTCAGCCGCCTCTGCGTGTGTAAAATTGGCTTGGCTGCTCATAACTGACTGTTTAAAATCTCTGCAATATGAATGGTCTTGATTTTGCTGCCCTGACGTTTTAAAATACCTTCTAAATGCATCAAGCAACTGGTATCAACACCAGTAATAAAATCCACTTCATTGTCCTTGTGTTCGCCAATTCTGTCCTTACCCATCTTCACACTCACCGCTTCTTCAAACACACAGAAAGTGCCACCAAAACCACAGCACTCGTCTACCCTTTTTGGTCTGCTTACTTCAATGCCTTTCACCATGCTGAGTAAGGTTCCTGGCTTAGAAAATGCTGGAGCTACCAACTCACTCATAGAAGCCAAGTGTAAACCCCTTTGACCATGACAGCTGGTATGCAAACCTACTTTAAAAGGAAAGCTGGCTTGCAGCGATGTAACTTTTAAAACATCTACCAAAAATTCTGTGAGCTCATATACCCTGCTTCTAATTTCATCTGCAGCTACTGGATCTTCCTCGTCATGTAAGTGTTCCTTGATATGTAAGACACAACTCCCCGATGGTGCTACTATATAATCAAAGCCTTTAAAATTCTTTACAAAGTTCTTGTCACATCCCTTGCTCATGGCCTCAAAACCACTATTGGCCATGGGTTGACCACAACAGGTTTGGTTTAAGGGAAAGCTAACTTCACAGCCCAACTTCTCTAATAATTCCAAACTTGCAACACCTACATTAGGATAAAACTGATCAATATAACAGGGGATAAATAAGCCAACTTTCATAAACTAAGTCCTTGGTGAATGGAATACAAACGCAGGTCAATCATATCAGCAGGTAAGGGTTGTGGATTCCAATGATGGTGTAAGGCCATGGCTGCTCCTATAGAAGAAGCTTGTGGAACAGAAGCAGCATAGACTTCTAAATCGGGATAGGCCCTAGCTAATAAGTACATATAAATGGGATTCTTACTAAAGCCACCATCCACAAAAATTCTGGTTACTTCAGAGCCCTTTAATACCAGGTTGGTACTAAAAACTTGTTGGGTTATAATATCTGCAATGAGTTGGTGGTAGGCAGCTTCATAGTTTTCAAAACCATTCAAATCACGCTTGCCAAAAGCAGACTGGTGCAGCATAGCAGAAGAAGCTTCCGCATCAGTAGGTTCTACATAAGCAATTGTTTCTGGTAATAACTTTGGATTGCAATAAACCGTTTTATAATAATCTAAGTCTGTATTAAAATGCGCGGCTAATTTTTTGATTTGTTGCTCGTGTTCATTCCCTGCAAAAAGTCTAGAAGCTTTTACTGGATTACCCTGAAAACTCAAATAACAAAGACAATCCTGTTCCAGCTCAGCGCTTGTTAGAGGCTGCTCATTAAAGGGATGTAAACTAATACACCAGGTACCAGTAGAGAGTAATACAAAGGGTTCTGTGAATGCTACTAAGTAAGGAATTAATGCAGCCGAACTATCGTGCAAACCAATGCCTATGACTGCCCCATCCTTATTTGCAGAAATGGTATCATATGGAGCAATAGGTGCTAATATTCTATCAATCCCTTCTGCTCCCACCCAAGGGTGATAGGCTTTTTGTTCAAAATCCCATAATTGGGTATGGCAGCCAATACTGGTAATATCGGAGTGGTATCCACCACCCAAAATAAAACTCAGGTACTGGGGTAAGTGTAATGCATGTTCAATGGTTGGAAACAGGGCTGGCTTTTCTCTACTAATTCTATACAATTGCATCCCAGAATTGAGATTGCCCAAATTGGGGGATGCGGTTTGCAAAGCCAAGGCTGCAGCACCACCATATTTTTCCTGAAATCCATTCAACAGATCCTCATTCAATGGTTTGAGGTAATTATACAAAGGCAATACGGGTTGATGGGCTTTGTCTAAATACACAAAACTGGCACCATAGGCAGAAAAGTTGACTGCTTGAACATCAAATTGTTTGTCTGTTTGTAATAGGACAAATCTATTCAATACCCAATCCGTTAAAGCTTTTAAATCATCACAGGGATATCCGTCTTCATCACTGATTTCAGGAAACTGTGATGACTCTTCCAATACAATTTGGTATTGTCTGTTAAACAACAACAATTTCTTGTTGGTCTTGCCAATATCAAAAATGGCAATGACCGGTGTAGCTACTATTTTAGAGTCCTGTTGCAACGGTTTGAGCTCCTCTTTCTTTGATCAATTGTTCTCTTACTGCTAAATTACGATATAGTTCCAATGGCTTTAAAGCACCTCCGCTTCTAAGCCTTGCTTCTGCAACAATGGCGCGGGTATCGGTACGATAAGCCTGTTGTAATACTTCCTGTGCTTTTGCCACATCATTGGATTGTTGAGCAGCTACCAAGGCCGCTTTATCTACCAATAAGGCTTGTGCATACGCATTCATGATGGCTTCCACAGACTGCAACAAATCTTCTAAAGGATCTTTTACATTATGAGAGGCGTCAATCATCCAACCAAGGTCTTTGGCGTGGTTCATGCCACGGGCGTCCATGCCTTCAACCAGTTCATTAAAGATCAAGAACAATTGGTATGGATTAATGCTACCTACGGTTAAATCATCATCACCGTATTTAGAGTCATTGAAGTGAAAACCAGCTAGTTTTTCTTCCATTAATAAGAGTGCTACAATCTGCTCAATATTGGCATTGGGCAAGTGGTGACCAAGGTCAACCAAGGTATAAGCCTGTGGCCCCAATTTGCTAGCATACAAATAACTCTGCCCCCAATCACCCACGGTCATGCTGTAAAAATTGGGTTCAAAAGCCTTGTATTCAATATACATTTTCCAGTTTGCTGGTAATGCAGCATAAATCACTTTCAAACTCTCCAACGTATTTTGAAAAGCTTCTCTAAAATTTAATTGTCCAGGAAAGCATGAACCATCACTCAACCAAACAGTCAAAGAATCAGACCCAAGGGCAATCCCCTGTTTGATCACTTCTAGGTTATGGTCAATAGCTTGCTGTCTAACGGCTTTGTTTACGTGTTGTAACGATCCAAATTTGTAAGAGTGTTCCTGATTTTTTTGATCCTGAAACGTATTGCTATTCATGGCGTCAAAACGCAAACCCTTTTGAGCTGCCAATGTTTTAATGGCTTCAGGGTTCTCTGGTATATCCCAAGGAATATGCAAAGAGATAGCGCCACTAGATTGGTTCAGTTGGTGCAAGACACCAATGTCTTCAATTTTTTCTTCCAGGTTACGGGGTTCACCACCACCAGAAAAACGTCCAAACCTAGTACCACCCGTACCCAATGCCCAACTTGGGATGGCTACTTGAAATGCTACTAGTTTTTCAATAATGCTTTCTATATTGGCATTTTCAGCAGCAATAAAATTGATCTTTCTTTGGTGCGCTGCCTGTTGGGCTTGGTTATGCGCCTGAATTTGTTCTTGAGCAATTTGCATGATGCAATTGGTTTATGGCAGATAAAAAACTTCGGTTAAAGGTATGCTTACAGGGGAATTGTCTGGATTTGATTCCATGATATCACCCATATATTTCCACCAGCGTTGCATCACTGGGTCTTTGGGAAGATCATCCAATTTCATGGCCGATGAAATCTTGAGCACCCCAAACAAGGAAAGTGTTTCCTTGTCTAAGAAAATGCTGTATTCACTAATGCCTGTTTCTTTTAACAGACTTACTAGTTCAGGCCAGATTTCATCATGGCGTTTCAGGTATTCCTCTTGGAAACCCGGAAACAATTTCATTTTGAATGCTACTCTTTCCATGATTATCTTAAAAATGCTGCTGCAACTCCACCATCTACGTTAATCACATTACCAGTTGACTTGTTCAACAAACCACCAGTGATGGCAAAACAAGCATTGGCAATATCTTCAGGCAAAATGATTTCATTTAACAAGGTACGTTTTGCGTAATAAGATGGTAATTCTGCAACGGTAATACCATAAGCTTTTGCACGGCCTTCTGCCCATGCACCAGCCCAGATTTTACTATCAGAAATGACTGCATCTGGATTCACCACGTTTACACGAATATGGTCTTTGCCCAGCTCGGCTGCATTCAGTCTATTCAAATGAATTTGTGCTGCTTTAGCAGAACCATAGCCCGCGTTATTTGGGCCAGACACCAATGCATTTTTGCTCACAATGTTTACAATATCACCACCCAATTCCTGTTTGCGCATAATATTTACGGCAGACTGAGTAACAAAGAATTGACCTTTCACTAGTACATCATATAAGATATCCCAGTCTTTCTCTGTATGTTCTTCAATGGGTTTAGAAATAGACAAACCTGCACAGTTTACTACTATATCTACACCTCCAAAAGCAAGAGATCCAGCTTTAAAAGCATGTTGAATTCCAGCCAAATTGGTCACGTCTAATAATACGGCAGAGAATGTGTCTTTACCATACTGTGCGCTAAACTCAGCGCTCGCGTTTTCTAAACGGCCACTATCATTGTCATTGATGATCACGCATGCACCTTCGTTAGCAAATTTCTTAGCAATAGCTTTACCAATGCCACCAGCACTTCCCGTTACCAAAGCAATCCTACCTGTCAAAGCTTTTGGCTTTGGCATTCTTTGCAATTTGGCTTCTTCCAATAACCAGTATTCAATATTAAAAGCTTCTTGTCTAGGAAGCGCCGTATAAGAAGAAATGGCTTCTGCACCGCGCATGACGTTAATGGCATTCAAATAAAATTCAGAAGCTACCCTTGCAGTTTGTTTGTCTTTTGCAAAACTAAACATACCCACTCCCCTATAGAGAATGATCACCGGATTAGCATCGCGCATAGCGGGACTATTCGGGTGCTTGCAACTATCATAATATTCCGCATACATCTTACGGTATGCTTCAAACTGAGGTGCTAATTTTAATTTAACGGCAGCTACATTAGAGAGGTCTTCATCTGTTGCAATATCCAACACTAGCGGACTGATCTTGGTACGCAAGAAATGGTCAGGACAACTGGTACCCATTGGGGCCAACCTATCCAAATCATTACTGTTGATAAATTCCAATACCCTAGCATCATCTGTAAAATGACCAATCATTTGAACATTGCTAGAACAAAATCCACGTAAAATAGGCGCCAAATCAGCAGCCCTATCCAAGCGTTGTTCCTGTGGCAATGATTCCATTTTGGCTCCACCAAAATTAGCTGGCAATTTGGCTTGTGCATCTTGTATAAAATCGGCGCAGCGCTCAATTACTTCCAAGGTATTGATATAACACTCATATGCGGTATCGCCCCAGGTAAACAAACCGTGGGAACCCAACATGATTCCCCTGATTCCGGGATTTTCATCCAAGCACTGACGCAATTGCAAACCAAGGTCAAAACCAGGTTTTTGCCATTCTACCCAACCAATGGATCCATTGAACAATTCTTGGGTAATTTTTTTGCCATCTTTTGCTGCCGCGATGGCAATTGCTGCATCGGGGTGTAAGTGGTCAATATGTTTGAATGGAAGAAATCCATGCAAAGGCGTATCAATAGAAGGTGCTTTGGAAGCAAGGTCGTAAATGCAATGGTTGAATAGTTCTACCATTTCATCTTCATGGGCCAAACCGCGATACCTTGATTTCAAGGAATTCAAACGGTCTACATATAATGCAGCCAAACCATTTCTTTTCATGGTTCCCAAATCGCCACCGCTACCTTTCACCCACATGACTTCCGTATCTAATCCTGTTAATGGGTCTTTTGCCATCAGTTTGCAGGAGGTATTACCACCACCATAATTGGTGAGTCTCAAATCGGCTCCTAATAAATTGGAGCGATAAACCAATAGGGCTACTTCATCACCGGCCATGCTCTGAGCCTGTGCATCGTCCCATAAATAACTTACTTGCTTAAATTTTGTTGCTAACGCTTGCATATCTAAAACTTTACGATTGAACTATTTAATACTATTACCATAACCCACAATCAAAACAGAAAGGATAATGGTAGCTATTCCTATTACAATGGTGCGAATGGTTTTTGGTTGAACACCTTTCCACTCTTTTAAAACCAGACCCCATAGGTTGGCAATCAAAATAATGAATGACATGTGCAAGATCCAAGAACTTGCACCATTACCCATTTTGCTTTCTCCCATGCCATAGAAGAAGAACTGTAAGAACCATGTGGTTCCACCCAATGCACATAACAAGTAGTTCTTCAACAAGGGTGTTGAAGCATTACCATAATCTCCAAAAGACTTGTTTTTAAAATTCAGAATCAAACACCAGATTAAATTGGTGGTTAAGCCTCCCCAAAGAATCACTACAAAAATTACATTATTACGAAACAAGAATTCTCCTTGATCAGGATTGGCAGCTTTCCAAAGGTCATTGGCTACTGCTCCCAAACTGCTACCAGCTTCAATGCCAAAGCTAAAGCAGGCACTTAGTACGCCAGATACCACAGATAGGATTAAACCTTTCACCAAGAGAAATTCACTTCCAGAAGCATCGGTATGGCTCTCACCCAAATCCTTGTCTTTCATGCCACCGGCCTTGCCACTGATGACAATTCCCACCACACAAACCAACAAGCCTAACAAAACAAACTGGCCCCATGGCTTGGTTAATAAATCAACAATGGTATCCTTATCCTTGGTTGGATTAAAATAATAAAATACAGATGGAATCAATGAACCAAAAATGGAGCAAAGACCCAAGATGATGGAGCTACCCAAGGAAACGCCCAAATAACGAACACCCAATCCATAGGTTAAACCACCAATACCCCATAGTAAACCCATGCCAAATGTGGTAGCAATCACGGTTCCAGGTGCTTCCGTAATAATTTGCATGAAATTGGGGATCGTCAAATATGCTGCAATGGGGGGTACTATTAACCAAGAGAAGAGTCCACCTACAATCCAGTAGGATTCCCAAGACCAACCTTTTACTTTTTTATACGGGAGATAGAAGGATCCTGATGCGAAGCCTCCAACAAAATGAAATAGTATACCCAGAATTGCACCCATGAGCGTTTAGTTTTTCTTTATGGCAATCAAATAACGTGTGAATTTAGTTTCTAAGGCCATTTATCCCATCATGTACTATCATGCTTTACTGTACATAAATTTGCAAAATATATTTTGTAGGTTTGGGGCGCAGGTATTCAAAAAGCAGGCCTTCCATGAGAAAAGCAGCCATTTTCAAACATCTTTTTATTGATTTTTACTCGGCTACGCCTAAGTACCTACAATTGTCCAATTCTATAGTCAAAGCCATTAATGAGGGCAAACTCAGAAAAGACGATATCCTACCTTCCATTAATGAACTCAGTTTTGAGTTTGAAATCTCCCGTGATACCGCTGAAAAGGGCTATAAACACCTCAAAAAAATTGGGGTTTTGGGCTCGGTTCCAGGCAAGGGCTATTTTGTCAAAAACGCCGAAGTAAACCAGCACCTTAAGATATTCCTTTTATTCAACAAACTCAGTGCGCACAAGAAAATCATCTATGATGCTTTTGTGAGCGTGTTGGGAGAACTAGCCACTATAGACTTTTATATCTACAATAACGATTTCGCATTTTTTAAGAAATTGTTGACCAATGCCAATCAAGACTATACCCATTATGTGATCATCCCCCATTTTATGGAGGGAGGAGAAAATGCACACGAAATCATCAATACCATTCCCAAGGAAAAATTGATCCTCATGGACAAATTGGTTCCTGGAGTGGTGGGTAACTATAGGGCTATTTATGAAAACTTTGAAGTAGACATTTACCATGCATTAGAACTGGCAAAAGAGCGATTAAGTAAGTATCATACCCTGAAAATTATATTTCCAGAGAACACTTATTTTCCACAAGAAATTCTAAAAGGCTTTAAGCATTTCTGTCATGAATATGCTTTTAATCATCGCGTGGTACACAATATTGCCAATGAGCCCATTAAGGATGGTGAAGTATATATTAACCTCATGGAAAATGACTTGGTCATTTTGATAGAGAAGATTCTCTCTACCAAATTGAAAGTGGGCAAGAACGTAGGACTGATTTCTTACAATGAGACTCCATTAAAAAAACTCATCTTGAACGGCATTACCACTATCTCTACCGATTTTCAAATGATGGGCACCACAGCAGCCAATATGGTCTTGGACGATATTGCCACACAAATGGAAATTCCATTTTATCTAACACTTAGGGCTTCTTTATAAAACATATCAGCTTGCTCAAGATAGAACAGGATGGTTCTAGCCCTGTTTTGTTGTTTTTTTAAGGATATGATTGCACCTGCTTGGCTGGTCTATTAAACTGAATTCAACTGTTTGCTATTATGAAAAAACAATTTCTCCCTGTTTTATTATTTTCAGGTCTATCTCTTGGTGTTGTTGCCCAACAAAAATCAGTCAGCAATGATGTAACAACACCTTTGCATTTATTAAAGGCAGAATATCCAACTCCCTACGGAGCGCCAACATCTGCCCAAATAAAAACAGTTTTAGATAGGGTATTCCACTATTTAGACCAGAACACACCTGCAGCCATAGTGAATAAAAAAACGGGCGAAACCATTCAAGGCATGCCTTTTCCTGATAGCAATATCATACTCAAACCAGGTCAGTTTAGATTAACCAGTTATGAGTGGGGTGTTACTTATGCTGCCATGCTCAATGCCAGTGCTGCCACGGGCGATGTTCAATATGCCAACTATACCACAGAGCGCTTGCAATTCTTAGCCAAAATCACCCCTGGGTTTAGACAAAACCTAACAGCATTTCCAACAACAGCAAATCCACTAAAACAGGTATTAACGCCAAAAGCATTGGACGATGGGGGCGCAGTTTGTGCTGCCATGATCAAGGCCCTACCCTTGTGCAAAGACGCTGACCTAAGACCGCTAATCAACAATTATATTCAATTCATTAGCAAGGAAGAATTTAGGTTGAAAGATGGTACACTTGCCAGAAATAGACCCTTAAAAAATACCCTTTGGTTAGACGATATGTTTATGGGAATTCCGGCACTGGCTCAAATGGGCAAACTCACCGGAAATAAAGCTTATACAGATGACGCCGTAAAACAGTTCCTGCAATTTTCAAAGAGAATGTTTAATCCCCAATTAAATGTCTACATGCATGGTTGGGTTGAAAGCATGGAGGATCATCCAGAATTCCATTGGGCAAGGGCCAATGGTTGGGCTTTGTTAGCCACCGAAGAATTATTAGACGTGCTTCCCCTTAACCATCCCCAAAGGGCACAGATCTTAGACCTACTCAAAAAACATATCAAGGGGCTTGCCAGTTTTCAATCTGGTTCAGGATTTTGGCACCAGTTATTAGACCGTAGCGATAGTTATTTAGAAACATCGGCCACCGCCATTTATTCTTATGGCATTTCACACGCCATTAATCAGGGATGGATAGACGCAAAAACTTATGGACCTGCCGCCATTCTAGCATGGAATGCGGTTGCTACCAAAGTAAATGCACAAGGTCAAGTTGAAGGTACTTGTGTGGGTACAGGCATGGCTTTTGATCCTGCATTTTATTATCATAGACCCATCAATAATTTTGCGGCGCATGGTTATGGCCCAACTATTTTGGCTGGATCAGAATTGATTCAAATGCTCAAGAAACATGCATTTGGTATAAACGATAGTGCCTCTCAATTACTAGAAAAATAATGACATGAAAATTAGCACTAGCTTTTTTACTGTTTTCCTGATGGGTATTGCTAGTATGGCATTCTCACAATCCAATACCAACAAAGCCATGCTCTTTGACTTTGGTAGTGGAAAGCCTGCTAAAGGATATACAAAGGTAGGCGTCAATGATGCATTCAATTATCAAAGGGGTTACGGATTTACAGGTGTTGCTCCTATTCAGGCTGTTGACAGAGGCGGTAAAGATTTGTTGCGTGCAGATTATTGCATTAGTGAAAAGCCTTTTTATTTTTCAGTAAAACTACCTGAGGGAAATTATGATGTAACACTGATCTTGGGTGATAAAAATGATACCAGCTTAACCACTGTTAGAGCAGAGAGTAGGCGTTTGATGGCGGAAAATATTCACACAGATAAAGGTCAATTTCAAACAGTTCAAATAACTGTTCATATCCGTGATAGCATTATTAGAAATGCCTCCGGCGATTCTCTCACCAAGGTAAAATTGAAATCTCGTGTTGGTGTTTCAGAATCTGATTACCTGCACTGGGACAATTTATTAACCCTGGAATTCAACAACAAAGCAGCCAAAATTTGTGCTGTTGAAATTAGACCCAATACCCAAGCCACTACCCTTTTCTTAGCGGGTAATTCTACCGTGGTTGACCAAGACCGAGAGCCATGGGCTAGCTGGGGACAAATGATTCCAAGATTTTTTCAACCCGGTCATGTAGCAGTTGCCAACTATGCTGAATCTGGAGAAACACTCAATAGTTTTTGGGGAGAAAGAAGGTTAGAAAAGATCTTAAGCCTCATGAAAAAAGGAGACTATCTCTTTATTGAATTTGCCCATAATGACCAAAAGATGAAAGGACCTGGGGTTGGCGCTTTCACTTCTTACAAAGACATGATTCGCAAATTTATTGTAGCTGCAAGGGCCAAGGGTGGTATTCCTTTTTTAGTCACTTCCATGAATAGAAGAAGTTTTGATTCGGCAGGTCAAATAAAAAATACACTGGGCGATTATCCAGAAGCCATGCGTCAAATGGCAGCAGAAGAAAAGCTAGCCATGATTGATATGCATACAGTGAGCAAAGTCTTGTATGAAGCTTGGGGACCAATATTATCTAAGAAAGCATTTGTGCATTATCCCGCTAATAGTTTTCCAGGACAAACAACCGCTTTGAGCGATGATACCCATTACAATACTTTTGGGGCTTATGAATTAGCCAAATGCATTGTTCAATCGCTTAAAGATCAGAACCACCCCTTGGCTAAAATGCTATTGCCAGGATTACCCAATTTTAACCCTGCTAAACCTGATTTACCAGAGCAGTTTTATTGGCCCATGAGTACAAGAGTTTCTGTATCAAAACCAGATGGCAATTAATACTGGACTAGAATTTGTATTTGACTTTCCTGATTGTTTAATCCAGTATGAATCTGCAATTGTTGGTTGGCTGCATCATAGTTCCAACCAGCTGTGATTGCTTGATTGGTATTGTTTTCTGCCAATTTTTTCCCATTCACCAATACCGTTTTGGGTACCGCTGCATGGTGTAGGGTTGCTAGATATTGAAATGGTTGAACAGCAAACTCATTGGTGATTTTCTTAATCAAGATCTTTGTTTCAACACTGTTGGAAATTATTTCATAATCAGTTGTGCTAGACTTTCCTTTTTGATAATCAAAACTCAATCCATCGTCCTGATACAGAAGATGCCCTTTGCCATTTCCTGGATAGACTTGCAAGTGCATTTTGTCTACAGGTTTTTCTCCAAAAAATTTCATGCCTGGTTGCATGGGAATCATAGACCCTGCCCTTACAAATAAAGGAACTTGATCTAGGGGAGTTAACACATGAATATATTGGTGCCCCTTCCATAATTTGCCAGTCCAGTAATCATACCAATCGCCCTTGGGCAAATAAACAGATCTGGTAACCGCCCCCTTTGTTGTAACTGGACAAACCATCAGATCATTCCCCAATAAATATTGGTCAGCAATGCCATATACATTTTCGTCATCTTGATATTGCAATACCAGTGCGCGCATCATGGGCATCCCTGTTTTATGGGCTTGATAAGAAGCCTGATAGAGGTATGGAAAAAGTCTATAACGGAGTGAATCAAATTTCTTGAAAATGCCCAATGCTTCAGGACCATAATTCCAAGGCTCTTTATAAGTTGGATGATCCATTCCAAACAAATGCGCAACAGGGCTGAGCATGCCAAACTGGGTCCAACGCACATACAATTCAGGATCTGCCACGTGTTCAAATCCACCCATACAATGCGCCCAATTGCTTACACCAGAAATTCCAATATTCAAACCTGCTTTGATTACTGGCGCAAAATATTGCCACTCACTTGGCCAATCTCCTGCAAACAAATAAGGATATCGTTGAACGCCGGCATAACCTTCTCTGGTTAGGTTCATGCCTCTGATACCATTGTATTGTTGAAACTGTTCATAAGCCGCTTTTGCATAAGCTATAGGAAAGAGATTGTGTAACCTAGTTACTTCTTTACCTGTTGGCCCCACTTTATCAGACTCATTGGCCAGTGCACCAAAAGCACTACCCTCATCTGTCTTCAAAAATTTGGCTCCCAAATCCGCAATGCGTTTTACCCCATGCTTCCACCACCAATTAACTGAAGCGGTATCAAAGAAATTAACAAACTCACCAGGCTGTCCATTCTCTGGATAAGTATAACCCATTGCTCTTGCCGTATCTAATAATTGCAACTTATTCCCATTGTCAAATCTTGGTCTAACATGCATGCCCACCATTTTAAAATTCATGGCATACAAACTATCAAACATGGCTTTGGGATTTTTGAAGGTTTCTCTCCATTCAAAACTGGTAGCTCCCTTGCCGCCTATCTTTCCAAAAATGCGCCAGATAGAATCTATGTGTAAAATGTCTACGGGCACACCCATTTCTCTTAACTTTTTGGCCAATGCCAAAACATAGGCATCCGAACTCAATTGTTCGTATCCCCAAGTACCACCGGCATAAGTGCCTACTTGTAAGCCCAAGGCAAAATCTGGCATCATCGGAGACTTACCCGTGATAGAAGTATAGAGGTCTAACAAATGCGGAAAGTCTGGACCATACATAAAATAATAATCCAACTCTTCTCCTATTGCTTTTACGGCATAGGTATTGGGATTACTTGCTCCCATATCCCATTGTGTAGCAGAAGCGCTATGTAAAAAAATCCCATATCCTACCGTGCTCATAAAAAATGGAATGGGACTATAATTGGCTTCCAAAATATTGTAAGCACCAATAATATGGGGCAAGCCCTTTCCCCTACCAACATTGAGTTGTAATTGTTTGGCCCTTTGATCCAAAAAATCCATGCGCTCCCCAAACCCAAAAACGTGTTCACCAGCTTGCAAAACTTTTTGCATAATTACCGTATCCGCATTGATTTGAACAGCTGCTTGATTGGTTGAACCGGCATCAGCATTGAGCAGTTTACCTGTAGCATCTAAGATTTTGATTTGAAAAGGTTGTTTGTTAATCTGCAATTGCAATTTGGCAGTCTTAATTTGTATACCAGTTGCTGTCTCTGAAACAGTTAGATTCACCGCATCCCATTGGTATTGGATGACCATCCAAGGCTCTGGGCTTTCAAATGCTCCAGTCTTTCTATACCTGATTCTAAACAGGTCTTCCTTACAAGCTTCTATCTGGTATTTTCCATTCTTGGTTTCAAAGGAAATGGTATTCCCATTTCTATTAAATGATCCTTGGTATTGATCAATGGTTATAGCGGCAAATAATTGGCTAGTGCTGAATAAAATAGCAAAGCAAAATAGGAATGTCTTCAATAACATGCAATCGATTTTTGACCCATCCTTTATAGACAGGTTTTGCAAACTAAACATTCATCTAGAATAGCCATCCTGTAGCAGCCTGTAAAAAGCATTAATTATAGACCGCTCAAGGCCTTGAGCAGGATGCGCAGACTCCAGAAGATGACCAATGAGCCTACGGCGATAAACATGGTCTTAACCGGCAATTTTCCTGAGAGCCTAGCAGCCAAGGGTGCTGCAGCCAAACCACCAATGATTAATCCAGCAATAATCTGCCAATGGCTAATGCCCAACATGGAGAAAAAGGTCAATGCACTGGCAAGGGTTACAAAAAATTCGGTGATACTTACGGTGCCAATCACAAATCTGGGTGTTCTGCCTTTTGCAATCAGGGTACTGGTTACCAAAGGCCCCCATCCACCACCACCAAAGGAATCTAAAAAACCACCAGCTCCAGCCAACCAACCAGCATTCTTCACTTTCTGTGGTTTTTTGTTTTTCTTGAATGCGGCATAGAAAATGCGCAAGCCCAAAAGAAGGGTGTATCCGGCTAAAATAGGTCTGATATAATTGGCGTATTCATTACCCAAAACAGACAAAAGATAGGCACCGGCAACAGCTCCAAGAATACCAGGAATCAATAAGACTTTGAATAGTTTTTTATTCACGTTTCCAAATCTATAGTGGCTATACCCAGAAGCACCACTGGAAAACATTTCTGCAGTATGAATACTTCCACTAATAGCAGGAAGATTCACGCCTAAAGACAAAAGAATAGTAGTGCAAGTAACCCCATATCCCATACCCAATGCGCCATCCACCAATTGGGCTAAAAATCCAGCAAAAATCATCCAATAAAAACTGTTATCAACAAAAGTTGGAATGGCACGAACGCCTTTGAGGATATCATTAAATGGAATATAGGTGAGAATAAAATATCCCACAAACATGAAGAAAAAAGCAAAGACAAATTTGGAAGCAATATTCTTCCATTTCTTTTCACTGATAGAAATTTCATCTCCCTCATGATCTACCAATCCCTTGGTTAATTCATTGAGCTGTTTCACTTTTGAACTAAAATCACCTTTCAAAGTTTTCCTAACAGCAGCCATATTGTCCAATAAATCATCCAATTCATTGGGTAAGGATTCCTGCAATACTTCTTTTAGTCTTTTGGCAATTGTGGGAGATTTTCCATTGGTAGAAATGGCTATTTTTAAATTCCCCTTGGTCACAATGGAACCCAAATAAAAATCACAGAGTTCGGGTTTATCGGCCACATTCACTAGTAGTCCTCTAGCTTTAGCATCTTGGCGAATTACTTCACTTAAAGCAATATCATTCACTGCAACAACCACTAATTCTGCACCATCTAAATCATTGGGATGATAGGCTTTTTCAAAAATGGAAACACTGGAATATTTTTTTTGAAGCTCAAAAATTTCTGAATCTATTTGCAACGCAACTAACCGAATCTTTGTTTCAGGCGCATTATTTAAAAGGGCCTGTAATTTTTCCAAACCCACTTTTCCGCCTCCAATCACCAATAGATCTAATGATTCTAATTTTAGAAAAACGGGAAAAAGCCTATTTCCCCCCGGAGCAGGTTTTTCCACGTTTTCTAAATTAATTACTTCTATATCTAAATCTGTTGTTTGAATCAATGTTTGGCTTTTTCTAAGCTGTGGCAAAATTAAGGTAAAAAAATATATTTCCTATAATTTTAGTAGACTTTTAAATGACGCTATGTTGAATCCACTCTTTGGCATGTCTTGCTGCATAAGAAATGATAGCATCGGCCCCAGCCCTTTTTAAGGAAGTCCAGATTTCAAGATGCGCTTGACTTCTATCTACCAATTGCTTTTCGGCCAACAATTCCAAAGCCTGATATTCACCACTCACATGATAAGCTACCAATGGGAATTGGGTTTCCTGCTTAATGGTTTGGATAATGTCTAAATAAGGCAATGCTGGTTTAACCATCACCATGTCTGCCCCTTCTTCAATATCTCTAATGGTAGATAACAATCCATCATTGGCATTGAATGCAGAAAACTGATAGGTTTTCCGATCCTTTAAAAGCGGATTATTTCCAGGACTTGATTTACAGGCATCTCTAAAAGGACCATAAAACTGAGAACTAAACTTAGCCGAATAACTCAAGATGGCTATTTGATCAAATCCATTGTCATCTAATATTTTTCTAATGGCAGCAATTCTTCCGTCCATCATATCGCTTGGCGCAATACAATCTGCACCAGCTTTGGCTAATGCTAGCGCATACTGAGCAAGTATTGTAACAGACTCATGATTCAAGACGGCTATTTCTGCTTCATTGAGTACACCACAATGACCATGTTGTGTATAAGAACATAAACAAGTGTCTGCCGCAATCCAAACTTGGGGTCCAAATTTTTCTTTGATGGTTTTCAAAGCATGAAGCACAAAGCTAAAATCAAAGTCCTGATTTGACTTAGACAAGGGTACTGGAAATAATAAGAACTTACTAATACCTTGTTCCAAATCTGATGCAATTTGTTCAAGTAGGCTTTCAATAGTATCTGCAGCAATCCCATTCAGGGATGTCATTGGCGTTCTAACAGCAACAGATTCATCAACAAATACGGGTTGAATAAAATCACGATGGTCTAGATACACATTTGCCACCAACTCTCGTATGTGAGCATTGGCCCTTATGCGCCTTCTGTTACTGGTATATTTTGTCTCCATGACTGGAATGCTTTGATAGTTGGAAAAATGAGTGGATTCAAACCCAATCCAAGTAAACGATTGGCCGTTTTACCAGAAGGACATGCGTGAATAGCTCGTTGCTTTACATAAGATGAACCAACCAAAAATTGCTGATAACTTGACCAAAAGACAAGATCTGCTTTTTCAATACTAGCTTTTAATTGGTTATCAAAATTTGGATGCAAACAATAAGTTGCTATGGCATGCCATCCTTCTGACAACCATCCCACCACACTGTTTTGATTGGTAACAATGCAACATTGTGATTTTTCTATTTGAACCATGGGCGATTCAAATAATGGCAATAAGGAATCCAATCCCAAGCCATCTGCAGAACCCTCTACCCAAATTCCTTTTTTGGCTAGTGCAAACCAAGTTCTGGTTCCTGCAGCCCATACTTTTTTCTTATGGCATTGTTTGATCAAAGCATCAGCATGAATGGCTTTTTGAGAAGCAACAAAAATAGCGGTTGTTGTACTAGGTATTTTTCCTTGATCCAAATTGGTTTCTGAGTAAAAAGAATGCATATGATCCGTTCCACTAAAAACTTCAATGCTTGCCGGATTTAAATCAATCGGCTGTTTCCACTCTGTAAATGGCTCCATTTGCTGATCAAGGCCCGAGGCATAAGTAAAGGAACAATGAGCCAAATCCTTATGAAATACGCCAAATGGTCTGGAACAACCATAACCATATTTTGCTGCAAAAAGCCTTTCTTCTTGCACGGCATTGGTATGTTCAAGACTAGCCATCTTGTTTAAGATAGCAATAGCTTCCTGATTGTCCTTGTTGGTTTCTACCACAATGGCTCCTTGACCCGCAGCTGGAGCACATTCAAACAAGGGCAAAAACATGATGCGTTTATTAGCCAATAGTTCTTGCAAAGTTTTACTAGCTGGTTCATATTGTAACAACCTATTTAAACCAGCTGCTGCAAGGATAATGCCGTCATAATCTTCTAGGTCTGATAGTTTACGTAATCTTCCGTCTACATTTCCCCGAATGGGAATGGCTTCTACCTGTACAGGATATTGACTTAATTGAGGTAATGCTTTCTGCAAAAAGCCAGTAGCCATTACTGTTCTTCTTGGTGATGAAGTACCAATAACAATGGGTTTACCTGCAGCCAATTTGTCTAGAATATTTGCATTAAAAATGGCTACATCCCGAATATCATTTCTGTCAATGATGCGGTAAAAACTATTTTCAAAAAATGCGTCACCGCTCACGTCTTTCATACTATGAACCGCAAAATCAGCTTTCCCATTTCTGAGATCATCCTGAATCTCGGCGGTAAAAAAATCCTTCCCCTCTACCAAGTGCAAGGGCGTACTTTGTTCACGATCCCCCTTGGTTTCTTTGATAACAGGATGTAAAACCACATCAGGAAAATGGGCTTTTACCTTTTGGCAAAACAATTCCACCTGTGCTAGTGACAACCAAGAACCCCTACAAACAATATTGAACTCCTTTCTCATAGGGCTAGGGTTTTAAATTCAGATGCTTGAACATTAGCAGGGAATAGTAGCAATACTGCTGCTAATGCATCTGTCAATTGTTCCATTTCTGTTTGCCCATGTTTGGTAGTAATGGTTACCCTTAAACAAGCTTTGCCCTTGGGTACTGTTGGATAATTAATGGGTTGCAGATATATTCCTAATTGATAGAGTAAGTAGTCTGCTATTTGTTTACAACGTAATTCATCTCCTATTAAAATAGGGGTTATATGAGTTTGATTTTGTAAAAAAGGAATCTGTTTGGCCAATAATAACTGACGCAACTGATAGACCTTATTAAAATAATCTTCTCTTGTCTTTTTTGATTGCATGAGGATCTCAATACTCTTGGTAGCTGCAGCGCAGATAGCTGGAGGTAAAGAAGTGGTGAAAATAAAACCCGAACCAAAACTTCTAATGGCGTCTATCAAGATAGCTGAACCAGCAATATATCCGCCCAACACACCAAAGCCTTTGGCCAATGTGCCATTGATGATATCAATCCCATTTTGCAAACCAAGGGCTTCAGATAAACCGCCACCAGTATCTCCATATAAACCAACGGCATGCACTTCATCCAAATATGTCAATGCCTGGTATTTCTTTGCAAGCAGCACTATTTCTTCCATGGGAGCAATAGTTCCACTCATAGAATAAACAGATTCAAAGACCAAGATCTTGGGTTGATCTATAGGCAATGTTTGCAAGATTTGCTCCAAAGCATGTAGATCATTGTGTGGAAATAATCTTTTCTCATTCCCACTGGCTTTAATGCCTTCTATAATGGATGCATGGTTGTCTTGATCAGAAATAAAAACGGCATTTGGCATGAGTTTACCAAGAGTAGCTAATGCTGTTAAATTGGCTAAATAAGCACTCCCAAAAACCAAGGCTTTTTCTTTGCCATGCAATTGAGCCAAAATATTTTCAAGACTTCTATGAAAATTGGTGGTACCTGAAATATTCCTAGTACCCCCACTCCCAGTTCCACTTCTATGGGTCACAAAACTTAACCTACTGATGACCTCTTCATGAACACTCATGGCTAGGTAATCATTGCTACACCAATTCACGGCTTTTCGTTTTACCCCTGTTGCATCTTCAAAATAAAAATGTGGAAAGTGTTGGGCAGACTTATTTACGTCTAAAAAATAGCGGTAGGTCCCCTTCTCTTTTAGTTGGTCTAATTTATCAGCTAATATTTGTTGGTAGTTGATCATGCAGCAACCCAGTTTTTCCGAATAGCAAAATCACCAAAGGTTTCATTCAGCATACGCTCAGCGGCATAGATTTGAAATAGGCCATCCAGGGTTTCCAATATGACTGCTTCTTCCAAGTTTTCTTGATACACTTTATTTAAGCGAGCACCTTGTCTGTCACCACCTAAATGCAGGTTGTATTTCCCAGGCGCTGTTCCAACAAAACCAATTTCTGCTACATAAGGTCTGGCACAACCATTGGGGCATCCTGTCATTCTAATCACAATGGCATCACTGTCTAATTGGTGTTTGGCCAATAGGGGTTCTATCTTACTAATCAATGATGGCAAATAACGTTGCGCCTCTGACAATGCCAAGGGACAAGTGGGTAACGCTACACAGGCCATAGAATTTTTCCGAATAGCAGAACTGCCTTCCGTATGTTGAATAATCCCAAACTGTTCTAAAATAGTATTGACAGCCTCCTTATTCTCAGGAGCTATATCGCTTAGGATCAAGTTTTGAGAGCAAGTAAAACGGAAATTGGCAAAACCAGTTTGGGCTATTTCAAACATGGCTGTTTTGAGTGGTAAATTTGCTTCATCCAATACCCTTCCATTCTCAACCAATACAGTATAATACCACAATCCTTCTTGGTTTTGCTGCCATCCAAAATGATCTACCCTTTTGGTAAACAGTACTGGCTTGGCTGGTTCCAAATTAAATCCAATTCTTCTTTCCAATTCTTCTTTGAACCATGCAACACCCAATTTGTCAACCGTATATTTTAATCGAGACATTTTCCTGTCAGACCTATTACCATAGTCTCTTTGAATGGTTAGTACTTCATAAATAGCTTTGAGGGTTTTCTCTTCTCCTGCAGTAAAACCAATTACGGTTCCAAGTCTAGCATAGGTATCGGGATTACCATGTGTAGTAGCCAAGCCACCACCAATAGCAACATTGAAACCAATCAATTGACCTTCTTCAATAATGGCAATAAGTCCAATATCATTGGCAAACACATCCACGTCATTATTGGGCGGAATGGCAATGGCAATTTTGAATTTTCTGGGTAAATATCGGTCTTGGTATAAGGGATCTTCTTCCTCTTTTCTGTCAAGGATTTTCTCTTCATCCAACCAAATTTCATAGTAAGCCTTAGTCTTAGGCATCAACAATTCACTGATCTTGTCTGCATAAGCAAAAACCTGAGCGTGAATGGATGATTCATTAGGATGCGAGCTACAAAGCACATTTCTATTGATATCTCCACAGGTAGCAATAGAATCCAATTTGGCTTCATTAAAAGCTTGAATGGTTGGTTTAATATGACTTTTGATCAAGCCATGCAATTGCAAGGTTTGTCTACTGGTAATTTTAATCACCCCAGTTGCGTGTTCCCCAGCAATCTCATGGGTAGCCAACCACTGTTCAGGTGTTACAAATCCACCGGGTAAACGCAGACGAATCATAAATGAATACAACCTATCTAATTTCTTGGCCGCGCGTTCTTCTCTCCTATCACGGTCGTCTTGTTGGTACATCCCATGAAATTTAATCACGGCTTGGTCATCTTCCCGAATAGCACCGGTTAGTTGGTCACCCAAACTTTCTTGGATGGTTCCACGCAAACCATGGCTTGCAGTTTTAATGCCTTCTATTATGGATAATTTTTCTTTTGCTGACATGCTAAACTAGATATGTTTTTATGAATGGATCAATACACGTCTTTGTGGTATCGATGATTGTCTTTTAATTCATTGAAATAGGCTTTGGCAGCTTCTTCAGTTTTGTTTCCATGGATTTGAATAACCTCTATCAACGCATTTTCAACATCCGTACTCATGGGATCTTTTTTACCACAGATATAGACATATGCGCCAGCCTCAAGCCATTGAAACAATTCTGCTCCCTGCTCTTTAATTCTATGTTGCACATAGATTTTCTCTTTTTGATCTCTTGAAAAAGCCAGCTCTGCTTTATTCAAAACACCAGTAGCAAACCAGTTTTGAATTTCTGTTTGGTATAAGAAATCCGTAGCAAAATGTTGTTCACCAAAAAACAACCAGTTTTTTCCCGTTGCGCCAATAGCTTCACGTTCATACAAGAATCCCCTGAATGCCGCAATCCCTGTTCCAGGACCAATCATGATCACATCCTTGTCTTGAGCTGGGAGTTTGAACCGTTTGTTTTTTTGAACAAAAAATGACAATTGGTCTCCCACCTGGTGTTTGCTTAAAAAATCAGAGCAACGTCCATATTTCTTTTCTTCGCCAATCCAAAAAATATCTCTTGCCACCGTAATATGTACTTCTTCACCTTGCGCTGCTGGTGAAGATGAAACCGTATATAACCTAGGAGACTGTGCAATCAATACATTTAATATTGCTTCAATTGTCTCTTTTGACTGAATGGAAAATTTTTGAAGTATTCCTAACAAATCCAAACTAGCACCTTTTAAATCTTGTCCTATAATAGCACCAATTCTTTCTAATACTTTTTCTGAGAGATTAGCAATATTGAGTTTAGCATCTAATAATTCATAGAAAGAAGAATTAACAGATTTATATGCAAATTCTGTAGCACCGTCAATGCCAGTTACTGATAAAATAGCTGCTACCGTTACAGGATCATTTTTAGGAACAATACCAATAGAATCTCCAGACTCATAGGTTAAACCCTCTGCAGCAATTTCAATATGCCAGGTTTCTTTTTTAGAACCCCGATCATTCAAATTAAAATGGGTTAGAATGTCACCTTGATAAATGGTTTTTCCTGCAGGTTTAGCAGCAGGCTTGACAACCGTTTCAGTTGGTTTTGTCTGCTCAACAGGGTTTGATTGACCAGCCTGAAACACCTGATCTAAAACAGTTTGAAACCATCGCTCCGCATCTGCTTGATAATCCAAATCACATTTTTGAATGGGTACAATCCTTTTGCCACCAAGCTTTTCTAATTGGCTATCCACGTCTTCTCCAGCTTTGCAAAACAAGGGATAAGAAGTATCGCCCAAGGCTAATACGCTAAATTTTAATTGGGGCAATTGGAATCCACTGCGATGAATATGGTCATAGAATTTTTGGGCTGCAGGTGGGGGATCTCCCTCACCTTGTGTGCTAATCACCGTTACAAAATATTCCTCCTTTGCCAAATCGCTCAAGCGATATTGATCTAAACTAACCAATTTGGTGAGTAGCTTTTTTTGTTTGGCAATAGCCACTAAATCGGTAGCCAACTTTTTTGAATTACCTGTTTCTGTGCCATAGGCGATGGTCAATTTTTGGGGTGCACCAACAGCAAGATTGGAAGAGGCGGTTGTTAAACCTTCACCCAATAATCCACTGAGGTATCCATTGACCCAAGCAAGCTCTTCTTTGGTAGCGTTATGCACCAAGGCCTGCAACTGTGCCTGTTTTTCTTTTGTTAGCATCTTCTTCTAGCTTACTGGATAAGGGTATCCAGACTATTCTTTATGGGTTTAAAATAATGTTCTGTTGTTGTTGCGGTATGCATCCAATGAAACTGATGATGCAAGGAGACTACCCTACCAATGATCACCAAGGAGGGAGACAAAAATTCCTGATGCCCCAATTGTTCTTGATATAATCCCAATGGGCAAGTATATACCTGCTGCATGGGTGTAGTGGCCTGTTCTATAACCGCTAATTCTTTTGTAGGATCAATCCCGTTCAATAACAATTGTTGCACAAGATGATCCAAACAAGTAGATGACATATAGAAAACCAATGTGTCATTGGTCTTTGCAAGGTCTTGGTATGTTTCCGCACTTAGGTCCTTGGTATAATTGGTTAAAAACCTAACTGAAGTACTATATCCTCTTGCTGTTAATGGAATACCAGCATAAGCCGATGCACCAGAAGCAGCTGTAATACCTGGCACCATTTCATAAGGAATTTCATGGGCAATTAAAGTGGCCAATTCATCCAAAATATTGGAGAAGAAAGCAATATCGCCTCCCTTTAACCTAACAACTAATTTTCCTTCTAAAGCCTGTTCAAGGATTAATTGGTTAATCTCTTCTTGTGAAGTAGAACCTGATTTCAGGTTTTGTTTGCCTACATAGATAATGGGGACATCCTTTGGAACATGTGTATCCAAAATAGTCTGACTCACCAACCTATCAGTAATCACTACATCGGCCAGCTGCAAGTATTTTGCAGCTTTGAGCGTGAGTAGTTCAGGGTCGCCACAACCGGCCCCCGCTAAGATTACTTTTCCTTTTTGATTTGCCATTATCAGTCTACTTTTTTAGTAGGTTTAATAGTTATAAGTTTAGAAATTTGCTTTTGTCAGATTTGATTAAAACAATCCTTCAATAGACAAGTAGCGTTCTCCGGTATCGTAATTGAACGTAAGTACTTTGGAACCTGCTGGAATTTCTGTTAATTTTTGAGCAACTGCAGCAAGAGAAGCTCCGGTAGAAATACCAACCAAAATGCCTTCTTGTTTGGCCAATTCCTGTGCATACTTAAATGCATTGTCCTTGCTCACTGGAATAATACCATCTAAGATGGCGGTGTTTAAAATAGAAGGCACAAAACCTGCACCAATGCCTTGCAATGGGTGTGGACCAGGTGCGCCACCACTCAATACAGGAGAAAGTTCTGGCTCTACTGCATATACTTTTAAATTGGGGAATGCTGCTTTTAATACTTCGGCTACGCCAGTGATATGACCACCGGTTCCAACACCAGTAATGAGATAGTCTAATCCGTCTGGAAAATCTTGCAGAATTTCTTTGGCGGTAGTTTTTCTATGGATTTCTGTATTAGCAGGATTGTCAAATTGTTGGGGCATCCATCCATTGGGTGTTTCAGCCACCAATTCTTTGGCTTTTTCAATAGCACCTTTCATTCCTTTCTCTCTAGGAGTAAGTACAAATTCTGCTCCGTACAAAGACATCAATCTTCTACGTTCAATACTCATGCTCTCTGGCATGACTAAGATAATTTTGTAGCCTTTAACAGCAGCTACCAATGCCAAACCAATGCCAGTGTTACCAGAAGTTGGTTCAATGATCACACTGTCTTTATTCAGCAAGCCCTTTTGTTCAGCGTCTTCAATCATAGCTAGTGCAATCCTGTCTTTGATACTAGAACCCGGATTGGTTTTCTCAAGCTTTATCCAAACTTCGTGGTTAGATCCAAAAATTTTATTCAAACGCACATGCGGTGTGTTGCCAATGGTTTCAAGGATATTATTTGCTTTCATATTGTGGGTGCTGTGTACAGCTTTTTATAAAAATTAAATGACAAAATTCAAAGCATCGGTAACTGGGTGTTTGTCTTTAACAGCTACTTCGCTTTTATGGTAAACAATAGATTCTGGTGCAACACTATAGGTAAGCCAAACATTACCACCAATGACTGAATCATGACCAACCACGGTACCACCACCTAAAATGGTAGCGCCAGAATAAATGATCACATTGTCTTCAATAGTTGGATGACGCTTGGTACTGGCTTTGTCTTTACTTACATTCAAAGCACCAAGGGTAACACCTTGGTAAATTTTTACGTTGTTGCCAATATTGGTTGTTTCACCTATTACAATTCCGGTACCGTGATCAATAAAAAAAGAAGTTCCAATGGCAGCGCCCGGATGAATATCTATACCGGTTTTCCCATGGGCATATTCAGTAAAGATTCTTGGTAGAATTTTTACGCCAAGCTTCCATAATAAATTTGAAATTCGATAAATAGCCGTTGCATAAAAACCTGGATAAGCCACCAACACTTCTTCTACAGAAACAGCTGCTGGATCAAATTGCAAAATGGTATTGGCATCCTTAATCAGTTCTTCGTGTAATTCAGGAATAGCAGCAAAAAAATCCTCCGTTACCAATTCAACTTTTCCTGATTCAGGCAATACATCATATACCAGAGCACTAAAATGGTCTTTCAATTGTTCAAACTCTTTCTCCAAATCAGCAACCTTCTTGTGTTTCACCGTTTTAGGTAAAAACAAAAATTCAAAGAGCTTATCAATAAAATCCTCTGCAGACTCCTTATCTGGAAAAAAGGAAAACTGCTTGCTATTTTGTTGGAACAATCTTGATATAAATGCTTCTTGTGACATAGTTATTTATTGAATCATGCATGCACCAACAGTAACATGACTGGTTTCATCAATTAAAATTGCTCCCCCATTCACCCTTAGATGTTGATAGGAATCATAAGGAATAGGGGCTGCCGTTTTAATAGTGGCTTTGATAATATCGTTGAGCTGCACTTTTTCTGGTGCTGCTTCTTGCAATAAGGAATTCACATTCACTTTATATTGAACCTCTTTAACCACCGCACGCACCAATCTGCTATTGATTTGTAATTGATACTTACTTCCCACTTGCAATGGCTTGCTATCCATCCAACACAATAAGACTTCTAATTCATTAGACACTTGTGGTGCATTATCTGTAAGGGTAATCAGGTCTCCCCTACTTACATCTACATCATCGGTTAAATGCAATACCGCACTTTGAGGTGCAAATGCTTCAGCTACTTCTACACCACCAACTTCAATAGCCGCAATGGTAGAACTGATTCCGGAGGGTTGAATGGTTATAGCATCACCCTTGCGATAAATACCACTCACAATCTTACCAGCATATCCCCGATAGTCATGCAGGGCTTCTGTTTGAGGCCTAATCACATATTGAACTGGGAATCTAGCATCCGTTAAATTGATATCATTGTAAATAGGAACTTCTTCCAAAATTTGCAACAAAGGCTTTCCATCGTACCAACTAAAATGGGTAGAGGGTTCTACAATATTGTCTCCATTCAAGGCACTGATAGGAATATAAGTCACATTTTTCAATCCCAAGGTTTGGGCAACAGCGGCATAGTCAATGAGGATATTATTGTACACATCCTGAGAAAAATTGACCAGATCCATTTTATTCACTGCAACAATGACACGTGGAATATTCAACAAAGAAGCAATAATACTATGTCTTCTTGTTTGCTCTACTACCCCATGTCTGGCGTCAATTAAAATGATGGCTAGATCTGAATTAGAAGCACCAGTAACCATGTTACGGGTGTACTGAATATGGCCAGGTGCGTCTGCAATGATGAACTTACGTTTGGGGGTCGAAAAATATTTGTACGCCACATCAATTGTAATACCCTGTTCTCTTTCAGCTCTTAAACCATCTGTAAGCAATGCCAAATCAATCTCTCCATCATCGCGGTTCTTGGTTTGCTTTTCTATGGCTTCCAGCTGGTCAATCATAATAGACTTACTATCGTATAACAGGCGCCCAATCAAGGTACTCTTGCCATCGTCTACACTACCCGCTGTGATAAATCTTAAAATGTCCATGTTCTTATTTTTAGCCCAAGGGCCAGATTTAAAAATATCCGTTCTTTTTACGGTCTTCCATTGCAGCCTCACTGACTTTATCATCAATCCTGGTCTCTCCGCGTTCACTAGTCTTGGTAGCAATGATTTCAGAAATAATATCATCAATATTAGATGCACTTGACTCTACAGCTGCGGTACATGTCATGTCTCCTACCGTTCTATATCGCACGCGTTTGGTACTCACTTTATCTGTTGGCTCTAGGTCTACAAATTCAGACATAGCAACCAATTGCCCTTCGTATTCCAATACTTCGCGCTCATGCGCAAAATAGATGGAAGGAAGTGCTATCTTTTCTCTTCTAATATAATTCCAGATATCAAGTTCTGTCCAGTTGCTAATGGGGAATGCCCGCACATTTTCGCCCTTGTCAATTCTACCATTATAGGTATTCCATAATTCAGGTCTTTGGAGTTTGGGATTCCATTGTCCAAATTCATCCCTCACAGAAAAAATTCTTTCTTTGGCCCTTGCTTTTTCTTCATCCCTTCTAGCACCGCCAATACAAGCATCAAATTGAAACTCTTCAATAGTATCTAATAGTGTATAGGTTTGTAAGGCATTTCTACTGGCAAACTTTCCTTTGGGCTCTGTTAATTTTTTGGCCTTAATAGTGTCTGCAACATGACGTACAATTAGTTTTTCTCCAATGGTTTCCGCCAATGCATCTCTATAATCCAATGCTTCTTGAAAATTATGTCCGGTATCAATATGTACTAGTGGAAAAGGAAATTTCCCCGGTCTAAAGGCTTTTAATGCCAAGTGCACCAAAGTAATAGAATCCTTACCACCACTAAATAAGAGGGCAGGACGCTCAAATTGCCCAGCCACTTCTCTTAGAATATGAATGGACTCCGATTCCAACTGATCCAAATAATTCAATCTATAATTACTCATAACTATTTTTAATGGGCTGGGCCCTTTATTTATGTTCGTGTAAACCACATTCTTTTTTATTGGCGTCTTCCCACCACCATCTACCTGCTCTAAAATCTTCACCAGGCTGAATAGCCCTGGTACAAGGCGCACAACCAATGCTTACAAAACCCTTATCGTGTAAGGGATTATAAGGAATATTGTTAGTAGCTATATAATCAGCAACCTGCTCATTGGTCCAGTCCAGGATTGGATGATACTTGATAATCCCATTTCCTTGATCCCATTCAATTTTGTCTAATCCCTGTCTTGCCGCAGAATGAGCAGATCTTAAACCGGTTACCCAAATTTGATTTCCAGCCAAAGCCCTTTTCAAAGGCTCCACTTTTCTAATATGGCAACAGGATTTGCGCAAGTCTACAGATTCATAAAAGGCATTGGGGCCATTGGTTTCAACAAATGGTTCCAAAGAAGCTTGATCAGGATAATAGGCTTTAATGGGTATTTGATAACGCTCTAATGTGCTATTCCACACACTATAGGTTTCTGCAAATAACCTGCCAGTATCTAAGGTAAAGATTTGAATGGGTAATTGCTGAGAAGCAATCAAGTGCGTGATTACCTGGTCTTCAAAACTGAAACTAGAAGAAAAGACCACCGCATTTGGAAATTCATTGGATATTGATTTTAAAAACGGGGCTGGCTCCAATTCTTTGGACCGGGTAATCAGACTTGAAATATGTTGTTCTGTTTGGGTATTCATGGTATTCTGTTGACTTGAGAAACAAATTTAAGCAGGTCAGCTACAACAGCTGCATTTGCAACAGAAGGGCATAGGTATAAAGGTAAAATTGCGTTTCATACTTGTATTAGTCTACTTAAACAGTGCACAAATATACAACATCAGACCTTTTGTCAAAAAAATATTCCTATTTATTTAGTAGACTAATCAAAAATGACACTAAACGGACAGTGCCAACAACACTAACAAATGTTATTATTTCTTCATTTTGGCTATTTCAGAACCCGCTAATAGATAGCAACCAAGACCAAAGTCTTCAAAATCAGGTACTTTGGTATAGCTCAGCGGCTGGGCTTCCTTGGGTTCTTTACCCGTGCCTTGCACCCATCCCAAAAATCCATTGGGGTGCAAACAATCCTTTTCAAAAGCATTCCAAGTTTTGACAACTATGGGTAGGTATTGTTTTTTATTCAAAATGCCTTGATTAATTCCCCAAGCCATGCCATAGACAAACAGCGCAGAGCCCGTTAATTCTTTACCACCAAAATTGCTGGGATCTTTCAAACTCACATTCCAAAATCCGTCTTCTCTTTGCAAGGGTATCAAAGCCTGAACCATGGCTTTATAATCACTCAAATATTCTTGATAATGCGGATCAGATTTTGGCAGAATAGACAATACCCTAACTAGTGCAGCAACAACCCAACCATTACCCCTACTCCAATAACAATTGCCACCATTGGGTTCTTTGTATGGAGGAACAAAATCCTTGTCTCTAAACCATAAACCAGATTGGGCGTCAAATAAACCACCACCCTGTTTGTACTTGGTATGCGCATACATTTGGTACATGCGGTTAAAATAGCTAGTGTCTTGATAGATGACACCCAAACGCGCAAACACGGGCATGGCCATTTGAATGGCATCAATCCAAGTCCAGTCATCAATTTTTGATGAATGCTTCATGCTATCAATACTGGCTTTGATTTGTTGAATCCGCTCTGGTTGTTTGTCAATCAAATACAAATCAATATAAGTTTGACCACAGGCTTGGTCATCACCATTTCTAGTTTTAATGCCGTTACGCAAACCCCATTTATGGGCTTGTCCCCAACGAATCGCATAATCTAAATAAGCTGGCTGTGGATTCACTGCATACATAGCCATAACACCTTCATAATAAACAGCCCTGGTCCAAATATTACTAGGTCTTTCTCTATTGGTTACAATGGGTTTGCTCACATCGGGCCACTTGTCCATAAAATATTGGTTGGCCAAATGCATAGAAGTCAATACTTGTTTTTTGGCAGGTATTTTTTGGGCAGAAAGAGTCAGTGAAAAAGTACAGGCCGCAAGGGCGATGGGCAAAAAGAAAGTTCTTGCATTCATATATGACAGCATTTGATTTGCATGTTACACCAAAATACAGGAAGTCTTATCCTGTAGTATCCTGAAAACTAAAAGATGGCTAAAAGAAGGGTTGCAAACCTTCCCAACGAACATTCCAATTACCATCTTTTGGAAAGCCTGGATTCTTGATCTTATTGCCATCATATCCCGCACACATAATGGCTATAGCGGTTAACAAGCCACCATTGCCAGGCAGGTATAGCCTAAGGCGATTGTCCTGGTAATTATGTCCATTGATCAGATAGGTATTGGTTTTAATGGGCATGAGCAAAGCATCTACTGCTTTATCGGGCATACCCAAACGGGTAGCACTCATGGCGGTCATGGGAAAATCCCATCCCCAAGTATCTTTCCAATCCCATTTATTCCAAACCAAATTAAAGGTATTGCGCATGATACTGGTATCAAGCATACCCTTGTTAGGGAGCATGCCAAATGTGCCTAATACAGAAGGATGGTCTGTTAGAAAAATAGGATTGGTATAAGAATCCTTGGCCGATTCTGTAGACAAATAGACTTGGTCTTGCACAGGCAAAGGAGACAAGTATTGAATCACCGAATCCCATGTAGCATTGCGCTTCATACCTGAGCGAACACGCCAATCCTGAGCCGTTTTCAAAGCCCAATCCCAATAGGCCAATTCATAACTAGGATTAAATGTTTCTTCGGGTTTAAATCTTTCTTGAGCTGGAATTAGCCCCTTGCCCAATTGGTATTTTTT